>Ga0307429_1000483_pt1 | contig 24230 bp, 26 predicted proteins | sample SalMarWE160230MG_FD_202151 | JGI IMG/M metagenome (GOLD analysis project Ga0307429, IMG submission 202151) | Salt marsh sediment microbial communities from the Plum Island Ecosystem LTER, Massachusetts, United States - WE1603-230 | ecosystem: Environmental > Aquatic > Marine > Intertidal zone >... | reverse complement strand
GGCGCACAATGCGTGACTGGTCATTAACTGCCCTGTTGATTGCCTGCCAGATCCAGGGAGTCGCGTAGGTGCTAAACTTAGTGCCTCTGCGCTGGTCGAATTTCTGCACTGCCTGCATTAATCCGATGTTGCCCTCCTGGATAAGGTCAGGTAGAGGTACGCCCCAACCAATATGTCCTTTGGCCACGCTTACGACCAGGCGCAAATTGGCTTGAATCATGTGGTTGGTTGCCTGGCGTGTCCGTTCTCTTACTTGCTCAAAGTGCTTGACAATTTCTGAGCGGTGCGCTTCCAGTTTGCCACGGAATTCTGGCGACTGCAGCGCCTCCCCAAATTCGGCCAGGGAACTTTTCTGGCCTGCCTTTTTTATTATATGCCAAGGTATCAACTGACTGTCCAGCGACAATTCAATCAGGGTCTTCTCGATTTCAGTTTGGCTTGCCCCAGTGATTTTAGCTATAGCGCTGGATAATTGCTGGTCGATATTGCCATCGATTGCGCGACGTAGATCTGGGTGCAATACTCTCTCTGCTATATTCTCGTGAGAGGAAAGTTCCAGATACCGATAAAGGGCTTCAAAAAGCAAACGCGCCCGACTGAATCGTTCCATCAATGCCAACAATAAGTCAATTGCCGAAGGCGGGGCGCCATGTTCAGCCACCCAATCCTCCTCAAGTCGGGCAAGATGCTTGCCCTCCTCTATCTGGCTGCCCAGCATTTTTGTCTCCTCGGCATTGAGAAGGGGAGTTTTCCCCACTTCAGCGAGATATAAGTTCAATGACTCCTCACCAAGTTCAAGTTCCCGCTTTGCAGGAGTAATCCTGCGCCCAGAAACCTCATCCTCCTGATCAATCTCCTTATTATCCTTATTAGCCAAAGCTAGTTCATCATCGCGGGAAAAGACTTGTTCGCTATCTTTAACATTTTTCAAAACCGTTATCATCTTCAACCTCCTTTATACCCTTCGTTCGGATGATTGCATTTTCCATACAAGATCATTGTAGTTGAGGAGGCAATCCTTGTATGCGACTTTTGTCTCACACAGGCATGGCAACGGAATAGGGAAACACGGAACATTAAAGGATTAGCCAGGAAAGCGGGTGAAGATATTGTATAAGAGGTCTTGTTTGCTATTTAGGATTCTTGGAGAATTATCTCAAAAGGACAACTTATGGCCCCAGTGGGACAGACGAGCTCGCAGTCTGTACACCAGTCGCACTCCACTGTTTCGACAATGGTAACAATATTGTTAACTATAACCAGAGCATTTAGGTGGCACACGCCAACGCATAACCCACACCCATCACATTTTTGGGGGTCTATAACAGGCATTTCAGTCACTGATTTCAGTCTCCATTTTAGTTATTTTAAAAACAAAGTTTGGCACCCGTCTGTAACTTTTGTCTCAAGAAGGTGCCTCCATTATTTCCTTGAGTGCTTCTTTATCCGTAATTATTATTCGGTGCCGATCCAACTTAATCGCCCCTTCCTCCTCTAATGCTTTTAGCGACCTACCCACTACCTCCCGAGCAGTACCCGCCATTGCTGCCATCTCTTGCTGTGTAAGCCGTGGCCTACGGCCTATTTCACTTCCAGTGTGCTCAAGGAGTATCTTGGCTACCCTGCCGATGACATGCTTGAAAGACAGGTCTTCAACCAGCGATACGAGATGACGCACTCGTCTTGCCAGTACCTTAATCACATTCAATGCTATCTGTGGATAGTTCCGGAGGATAGCTTCCATGTCACTCCTCTTGATCCCATAAAGAAGAATGGGTCCCATAGCCCGAGCACTTACGGGATTTGGACCACCATCAAAGATGGGGACATCATTGAAGGACTCCCCGGGGCGCACGATGCTCAAGATCTGCTCCTTCCCTTCGGCCGAGGTCTTGAACACTTTCACCACCCCCGAAGCGACAAAATACAGATTCGCAGCCGGTTCACCCTCAAGCAAGACCATTTCTGCTCTGTCGGCAGTTTTCTCAAAGACGAGCTTTCTGACCGACTCAAGCTTATCAAGGCCAAGATCGGAAAAGTATAGAATACTCTTCAAAAACTCCAACTGAACAGCCATACCTCATATCCCCACGAGGTAGAAAAAATTTGCTTTATTATAACACCTGAGTGACTTTTATCGCTTTTGACAGATATAAAATGTCATAGTTTTGTAATATTTCCCATTGGTATTTTATGACTTCTCTATGGCAGGCAAGCTATAATTTCACTCGACATGAAAGACAAAATATGTGACTTGAAATCTCGTATCTAGCGTGGTTCGGCGTATTATAAAATCAAGGAGGTGAAAAAACATGAGGCTAGGCGGCAAAACAGCGATTGTAACTGGGGCTCGGAGAGGAATGGGGCGTGCCATTGCCCTGGCTATGGCCAGAGAAGGGGCCAATGTAGTTGTGAGTGACATAAACCAGGAAGATTGTCAAAAGGTTGTCGATGAGATAGAAAAGCTGGGAAGAAAAGGGCTGGCACTCAAGTGTGATGTCAGCTCCAGCGACGACGTCGAGGGTATGGTCAAGAAAACAGTGGCGGAGTTTGGCAGAGTTGACATCCTGGTAAACAATGCGGGAATCTTAGATTTCAAGCCGTTCCTGGAGCTTACGGCTGAAGATTGGGATAAGACTTTGAACGTAAATCTCAAGGGGCAGTTTCTCTGTGCTCGGGCTGCCGGCAGAGTCATGATCAAGAACAAATGGGGTCGCATTATTAACATCGCCTCAATCTCTTCCGGTGGATGTGGTATTGCTTTTCCTCTTATAGCTCATTACACGGCATCCAAAGGTGGTGTTATGGCTCTCACCGAAGCACTTGCACTGGAGCTTACTCCTCACGGCGTAAATGTGAACGCGATTTGCCCCGGGGCAATAGATACCAACATGTCTAAAGGAGTCAAGGAAGGCGGTCAACTGGAACAGGTGCTGGCAAGAATTCCTAAGGGAAGACTAGGACAACCGGAGGAAATTGCTAGCCTTGCCGTGTTTTTGGCGTCCGAGGAGGCTGATTATATAAGCGGAGCTGCCATTGTTATTGACGGTGGGTGGCTAGTCACATAGCCTATTGATAAGTGTCGCCCCTACGACCAAAAACATAAAGCGCTTGGGTGGTTCTACAATGGGGGACACCGTGCTAAGCTTGGTGCTAGCATCCTGTCTCGGGCTGGTTATCCGAGTGTTTACAACTCACCACTGACGAAGCTTTTAAGTACCAGGGAAATGTAGATCGGAGGGATTATGAAGAAATATGATGTCATCGTCATCGGTTCAGGGTGCGGAATGATTATTGTCGAGGAAGCCCTGGCCCATGACCTAAATGTGGCACTTGTGGATAAAGGCCCACTCGGAGGTACCTGTGCCAATCTCGGCTGTATACCATCCAAGATGCTCATATTCGCTGCCGACAGGATAACCGAGATACAGGAAGCCAAAAAGCTGGGCATTGAAGCCGAGATAAAGAATAGCGACTTCGACTTCATTATGGAGCGTATGAGGAAATTCATACGGGAAAATCAAGAACACATGAAGCAGGGGCTCTCCCATGCAGAAAATCTAGACTTCTATGAAGGCGAAGGACACTTTGTTGGCGATTACACCATGGAGGTTAACGGTGAAAAAATAAGGGGCGATAAGATTTTCATCGCCTCCGGCTCGCGGCCCCTGATACCGCCGATAAAGGGTTTGGATAGTTTGGGCTTCCTGACCAATGAAACCGTGCTGCAAGTAAAAGAAAGACCGGAAAGTCTCATAGTTATCGGTGGGGGCTATATTGCAGTGGAATACGGCCACTTTTTTGCCGCTGTGGGAACTAGTGTGACTATTCTGGAGATGGCTGACCGTCTCGTCCTTGCCGAGGAGCCGGAGGTAGCCGAGGTTTTGAAGAAGGAGCTGGGTCGGCGTGTGGATGTTTACACCGATATTCGGGCTGAAGAAATGAAGGAAAATGGGCGTGGCATTACTGTTATCGCAGCAGATGCAAAGAGTGGCGTGAAAAGGGAATTCAAAGCGCAGGGGATTCTGGTCGCTGTGGGGCGGAGGTCCAATGCCGACCTGCTAAAGGTGGAGAATACTGGTGTGGAGGTTGATAGAAGAGGTTTTGTCAAGGTTAATGAGTATCTTGAGACCACCAAGAAGAACATATTCGCCGTTGGAGATATCAATGGCCAGCAAATGTTTACGCATGTAGCCAACTTAGAAGCATCGCTAGCTGCCGATAATGCCATCCACGGCAGCAGAACAAAGATGGACTACAGCGCTGCTCCTCACGCCGTCTATTCCCACCCGCAGATTGCATCCGTAGGAATGACTGAAGAGGCTGCCAGAAAAGCAAATAAGGTTCTGGTCGGCAAGGCTCAGTATTCAGACGTGGCCAAGGGCGAAGCCATGGTGGAGGAAAGAGGCTTCGCCAAAGCCATCGTGGAGGCAGGTACCGGGAAGATACTGGGTTTTCATATCATTGGTCCTTACGCGCCTATTCTGATTCAGGAAGTGGTAAATGCCATGGCGTCTGGCGGTGGCATTGACCAGATACAGAGGGGCATGCACATACATCCAGCCATTACTGAGCTAATACCTGTGGTGTTAAATAACCTGAAGAACACAACTTCATGACTCATGGGAGTGGTGCTTGTCTCCCGACCCCTCACAGCACCCTGGTTCTCCTGGATGACCGCAACAGTTCTGTCTTCGCCAGATCTTGATAAAGTTATTGCGAAACACCAGTTTCAGCTTTCTTCCCAGAGGCATGGGCACTGACATATTGGTGAAAAACGCTCTTGCTGTTGGCATATTACGACCTCCTTAAGTAACGTTGCATATTGCTTAATTTACTGTCTCCATCTACGGTGTTTAACATAACTACAAAATCACCCTGATTCTTTTAATCCTCCAACTCTTTCGGTTCCTGGATTCTGTAAACCGAGATTACTGATTACCTGAAGTACGGCGTCACTTTGATTAAGAGTATAGAAATGAAAGTACCGGATGCCATGCTCCAAAAGGTCAGCACATTGCTCGGTAGCCACTTCTACGCCAATTTTCTTTGCGTCCCCGGCCACAGAGCCCACCTTCTCAAACCTCTGGATAACATGTTCAGGAAGTGTAGCGCTACACATTTGACTGAACCTTTTGGTCCTATCGATGTCAGTAATCGGCATAATACCTGCTATGATCGGAACCTTGATGCCGACCTTAGCCACCCTCTCCAAGAAATCATAAAAGTAAGTGTTATCAAAGAACATCTGAGTTATGGCGAAGTCAGCACCAGCATCGATTTTCTGTTTCGTGTAGTACATATCCATTTCGAGGTTTGGCGATTCGCAGTGGCCTTCCGGATAGACGGCTACGCTGATAGAGAAGCCCGATAAGGAGACGGCGAGTTGCACAAGGTCTCTGGCATAACAAAACCCGTCCTTCAGCGGAGTGAACTTTTCGGCTCCTTTAGGCGGGTCTCCCCTGAGAGCGAGCACGTTTTCAATGCCGAGTTTCATGTAGTCTTCCAAAATAGCTTTAAGCTCGTCTATATTCTGGTCTACACATGTCAGATGCGGCATGGGGACCAGAGAAGTCTCCTGCAAAATACGCAGTACGAGATGCCTCGTGTTCTTTAACGTACCGCCACCGGCGCCATATGTTACCGAGACAAAGGTGGGGTTGAGGGCCTCAAATTTAGCAATATTCTCGAATAGCCTGTCTTCCGCTGCCTTATCCTTTGGCGGGAAAAACTCCAAGGAAAGGCTTTCCCCTTTCTCTGCTATGAACTGACCTATTCTCATATTGGTCACCTTCCTATCGCCGAAATCACGTCGACTTACATAAATTCCGCCAGGAGTTTCTCAACTCGACGGGGGTCAATTTTCTGTTTCACCAGCGGTCCATCGCTCAGTGCCGGTAGCTGGTCCTCGTAAACCGGTAAATTTTCTTCATAGATAATCCCGATGGGAATTTCCTCTCCCCATATAAGTGCCTTTTCCAGTGCCGCCTTCCTGTTGCTGGGGTCATACTTTTCGTCCTCCAGATTATATATCCGGTCCCGATACCACTGGAAGGTATTCTTATGGTTGAATGAGACGCAGGGCTGCAGAATATCGATGAGGGCGAATCCCCGATGAGCAATACCCTTTTTGATAAGGTTGGAAAGGTGGTCTATATCCCCGGCAAAGCCTCTGGCGACGAAACTGGCACCGCTGACAATCGCCAGGGCGATAGGATTTATTGGGTTGGCTGCTCCATAAGGCGTCGTCTTGGTGATAAAACCAACATCACTGGTGGGGGATGCCTGTCCCTTGGTCAGCCCGTAGACCTGATTATCATGCACCAGATAGGTAATATCGTGATTGCGACGGGCAGCATGGAGAAAATGGTTGCCCCCTTCGCCGTAGGCGTCCCCATCGCCGCTGACGGCGATGACTATCAACTCAGAATTGGCAATCCTGGCACCGATGGCTGGCGGAACCGGTCTGCCATGCAAGGAGTTGAACACATTGCCTCTGGTGTAGTGAGGCAGTTTACCTGCCTGGCCGATACCGGAGACCAGTAAGACCTGATGAGGCTCAATCTTCATCTCAACCAGTGCTCTATTTAATGCATTCAATATGCCGAAGTTGCCGCAACCCGGGCACCACGCCGGCTTAAGTCCGGCATAATCAGACACTGTGACCATCTTTAGCGTGCCTCCTTTCTCACTGCTTGGGCAATATAGGCTGGTGTAAAGGGCCGCCCATCGTATTTCAGGATTCGACCGTCGACATCATATCCCGTTTCTGTTTTTATGAGGCGGGCAAGCTGTCCAGTAGCATTATTTTCAACGACGTAGCTATTTCGGGCCTTACTGACAGCATCGGCTACAGCCTTCGCCGGGAAAGGCCATAGTTCATTGAGGTGGAGCATATTGACGCTGGCATCTTCCTTGCGCAGGATATCCACTGCCTCATGGATAGCTCCATAAGTGCTGCCCCAGCCTATAAGGATTGTTTCCGCCTTTTTAGGACCGTACTTCTGTGGTATGCCGATCTCCTTTTCAATTAAAAGAAGCTTACGCAGTCTTTTCTGCACCTGTGCCGTCCTTTCCCCTGCATCTTCCGTAAGGTGTCCTTCCTCATCATGCTCGTCGCAGTCGGTGACCACCAGTGCCTTGCCCAGACCGGGGAAGGCTCGGGGAGAAATACCGGACTTTGTTACCTTATGTCTCATGTATTCCAAGGGGTCTTCCTCTTTCTCCGAAAATAACATACCGTGGTCAATTGTTACCTGCGAGAGGTCTAACGGGTCAACGGTGGCGTAGGAGCTTGCCAGATGCTGGTCGGTTAAAATAATAACCGGCAGTTGATATTTTTCAGCCCAGTTAAAAGCGTTGACCGTTACCCAGAAGGCGTCTTCAATGGTAGCCGGTGCCAGGACAGCCCTGGGGAAGTCGCCGTGGTGGGCATGAAGCACAAACTGAAGGTCACCCTGCTCCGTTCGGGTGGGTAGGCCTACAGCCGGACCCGGTCGCTGCCCGTCAACTATCACTATTGGTGTCTCAGTAATGCCCGCCAGCCCTATACCTTCAACCATGAGGCAAAGGCCGCTGCCAGAGGTGGCAGTCATAGCCCTGACGCCAGCGTAGGCAGCCCCGATAGCCATGTTGATGGCAGCTATCTCGTCCTCAGCATGGACCATTACCAGGTCAAGGTCTTTTGATTTGGCTGCCATATATTCCATGATAGAGCTAGCAGGAGTCATAGGGTAGGCAGCCATGAATTTACATCCTGCGGCAACGGCCCCCAGAGATATTGCCTCATTGCCGGTGAGCAGCATCCTCTTAGCCTTAGAAAGGGGCTTGATCTTACGGAAGTTGCCTTTGTGCTCAGACTGGACATAGTCGTATCCCGCCTTTGCCGCTGCAATATTGCTATCGCCAACTTTGCCCTTCCCAAACCGGTCTACCAGAACCTCATTTAACATGTTCAGATCGTAATTTACCAGAGAAAGGGCGGCACCGAGGGCGACGGTGTTGATCATGAGCTTGTCTCCAGCCTTTTCCTCGGCTAACTTTTCCAGCGGAATGCTCAAAAGGCTACCATTATCACCGCTGACTCCTTTTATCTTTTCGCCATCGAAAATGATAATGCCTTTAGTAACCATATCCGGTTGGTGCAATTCAATACTGACCATGTTAAGTGCAATCATTATGTCTACTTCTTCGGCAATGGCATCTACCTTGTCATCACTGACTCTGACGCGGAAGAAGTTATGTCCGCCTCTTACTCTTGATTCGTAGTCCTGGTCGGCGAAGATGTGATAGCCACCGCGGGCAAAGACTTTGGCCAGCAGGAATCCTACCGACTGCACTCCCTGCCCGGCTTCTCCTCCAATCATAAAATTAAAGTCAATTGGCATTAATCACATCCTGTGTTCTAAAATTGCCTTCATGCTTCACTCCTCAGCGGCAATGTCTCTAAATAAGACAGACATAGTTATCCCTGATGAACGCTTCACTATGACATCTTGATTTCTTTGCTTGACTGCCACAGCCCATGTATATTACAAAGAGCGGCAGCGTAGATAACTCCGGGCTTGTCGGTCTTCATGGACAAGCTGACCTCATGGTGGATATATATCGAACTTTTGTCCGGCCCTTCCACCGATTCTCCGTGGGCGGCAAACTCAAAGTGACCTATCTGGCAGGTAAACTTCTCCCCGTCCGGGTGGAAGTAAACCGAAATCCAGCGGATATGATGTTCGGTCGTATTGGGATGAGCTATCTCTTTCCCCAGGGTCACCTTCACTGGAAAAAACTCACCGCCTTTTACTTTGTCCGCGCACTCTATTACCGGGACATGCTTCTCCATCTTCCAGTCCGCCGTCTGCAATAGTTCTCCGAATTGTTTCATTTTATCCTCCTTTCGTTGTTATGTTCGTTATGTGCTCTTGATTATCTCTCTTGATTTAAATACCGGGTGCGCACCCGGGCGCTCTGACCATTAATACCGGGACAGGACTGCCTCTGAAAACTTTGTCAGCAACATTGCCGTGGGTCAACCGACTGACACCGGTGCGACCATGGCTGGACATGACGATCAGGTCGCAGCCGGGATGTTTTGCGTAAATAACAATCTCCCCGGCAGGGTCACCAAGAAGCACCTCCGTATCTACTTTGATTCCTTTAGCTTCCATTGCTTTAGCTATTCTGCCCAGATACCTCTGTGCCTGCTTCTCTTTCTTGCCGAATCCTTCAGGTACAAGTTGCTGACCCATTGGCTGGCCAGGGTCTTCAAAGGCCCTATAGCCTTGAACACGCTCGGTAACGCTGACTAGGATTACCTTTTCTGTGTCGCAGCATTTAGCCAACTCTTCTGCATGAGGAAGCGCACACTCGGCCAACTTAGAGCCATCTAATGGAACTAAAATTTTCTTGTACATTTTTGACCTCCTTTTGACATATCCTGATTTAGACTAAAGCCTCGATTATTGCCTTATTGAATTTCGGCACGTCAGCAGGTTTACGCGCGGTGATGATATTGCCATCTCTGACCGTCGGCTCATCAACCCAGATAGCGCCGGCATTTTTCAGGTCTACCGCTACCGAAGGCCATGAAGTTACACGACGCCCTTTGACTATATCGGCCGAGATCAGAAGCTGGGGCCCGTGGCAGACTGCGGCTATTATCTTGCCCTCAGCGTGCGCCTTTCGTACCAGATCAACCATCGGCTGGTGCAGGCGCATCTTGTCCGGAGCATAGCCACCGGGAATAATTATGGCATCAAATTGACTGGCTTCAACCTTATCGGCGGTTGTGTCTACCTTTACCTCGGCCAGGCCTCTCTTTCCCTTGTAACTTTTCTTTGAGCCACTGCCCACAATCATCACTCTGGCGCCGGCGTCTTTCATCGCTCGCAGTGGTTCCGTGAGTTCAGAGTCTTCAAAATTCTCCTCAGCCAGAATGGCAATGTGCTTTCCTGCAAGCATGCGTTATCTCCTTTCGAAGTTGTTGTTTCTCCAAGAGTACTTCGGTAGGGATATTCTATAAAGCAGGCAATGGAAAAGTCATAAAATACAGGTGGAAAAAGTTACAAAACTATGACATTTAGGAAAATATTGAAGAAGCCGGGCAGAAAGACTTTCAGGTGGATTGCAGGTCCATGATATAGCCTGTCTTGGGTATGGTGCGAATGAGCTTGGGATTGTCGGGTTCACTTTCTATCTTTTCTCTTAGCCGGCTAATCCACGTGCGCAGTATCTGTAAGTCGTCCCGATACTCAGGCCCCCAGACTCGTGTGAGAAGGTCACTGTAAAGCATAAGACTTCCGGCGTTCTGGGCAAGCTCGCTGAGCAGAAGCCACTCGATACGGGTCAAGCGAACTTCTTTCCCTCGTACAATGACAAGGCGCTTTTTGAAATCAATGACCAAATCACCCAGAGAAAGTTGGTCACGGATTTTCCGTTTCTCATCCGGTGACAGACGCCGCTTCACCGCCTCAATTCGTGCTACCAGTTCATCAGGGCTGAAAGGCTTGGCTAGATAGTCGTCGGCACCGAGGCTAAGCCCCTTCACCTTATCGGCGTTGGTTCCCTTAGCGCTGAGGATGATAACCGGTACCGGGGAAAAAGTGCGGAGCTCCTTTAATGTCTCAAAGCCGTCCTTTTTGGGCATCAAGATATCAAGCACCACCAGGTCCGGCTCCTGCGCCTCCACCTGCTCTAAAGCCTCTACTCCATCGCTAGCGGTAAGAACCTCGTAGCCTGAAGCCTTTAGCTTGGAGCTGAGGAAGTTAAGAATGCGCTGCTCGTCATCAACTACCAATACCTGGAACTTTTTCATGGCCCGACCCTTTACATGCCTGTTCACTTCAAATCATATAAGTAAATGTTAACGATGTCAAAGCACCTCTTCAGCATTTTGTTGACTGGCAAGCAAGGCAGAACTAGAATATGAGCAGTTGGCCTGATTAACAGGCTGGTGCAAGGAGATGGAGATATGGGCGTAACATTCATTCTAGTCATTTCCATTCTAATTCAATTTGCAGCGGCAATTTTAGCTTTGAGATTAATCCGGATCACCGGTAGACGCGTGGCATGGGTATTGATTGCAACGGCCCTTTTTTTCATGGCTATCCGGCGTTGCATCACACTATTCCAGGCAGAGTTTTTGGGCGTGCCCTACCCCACTAGCATGTCAGCCGAATTAGTGGCGCTTGTAATATCGATACTCATGTTGAATGGAGTAATCTGGATTGCGCCCCTCTTTCTGTCTCTCAAACGCTCGGAGGTTGCGCTACGTAAAGCGCGCGATGAATTGGAGATGCGCGTTCAGGAGCGCACGGTAAGTCTAACTGAGACTAACCAGAGACTTGAGCAAGAAATCACTGAGCACAGGAAGGCTAAAGAGGCATTATTAGAGAGCGAACAAGACCTGAACCGTGCTCAAGCGGTGGCCCACACGGGAAGCTGGCGCCTGGATATGCGGCGCAACCAGCTTTTATGGTCCGACGAGACCTATCGAATCTTCGGCATCCCCGGGGGAACACCAATGACTTATGAGACTTTCCTCTCGAGCGTTCACCCGGAGGACCGGGAATACGTTGACCGGAGGTGGGCGGCAGCCCTCAGAGGCGAGCCATACGATGTTGAGCACCGTATCATTGCGAGCGACGAGGTAAAGTGGGTTCGTGAGAGGGCTGAACTGGAGTTCGATTCAAAAGGTGAGCTTAAGGGTGGATTCGGCACTGTTCAGGACATTACCGGGCGCAAACTGATAGAAAATGAACTCAAAGTCAAAGACTTCGCCGTTACTTCAGCTGCCAGTGGCATTGCCATTACGAACCTGGATGGCATTGTGACTTATTTGAATCTTGCCTGTCTCAGCATGTGGGATTACGAACAAGAAGAAGAGGTGCTTGGTAAGCCTGCTATCAACTTCTTTGCCGATAAGAAGGTGTTTGGTGTGGCGCTTAAGACAGTCTTGGAGGAAGGCGTGTGGCAGGGCGAAGGCAAGGCCAGGCGGAGAGATGGGTCGACTTTTGATGTACAGGTCCTGGTAAACCTGGTTACCGATGCTGATGGCGAACCTTTTTGTATGATGGCTTCCTTTGTGGATATCACCGAACGCAAACAGGCGGAGGAAGCCCTCCGCGAAACAAAGGACTATCTTGAAAATTTGATTGATTATGCCAATGCCCCCATCATCGTCTGGAATCCTAATTCGGAGATTACCCGCTTTAACCACGCTTTCGAGCGGCTCACTGGACGCTCTGCAGACGAAGTGCTGGGAAATAAAATGGACATATTGTTCCCGGCTGACAGCCATGACGAATCTATGAAGCATATTCGTGAAGCTACTTCCGGTGAACGATGGGAGGTTGTGGAGATTCCCATCAAGCACAAAGATGGGGCTGTGCACATCCTGCTGTGGAATTCAGCTACCATCTATGCGCTGGATGGCGAGACGCCTTTAGCCACGATTGCTCAAGGCCAGGATATTACTAAACGCAAGAAGGTAGAGCAGCTTAAAGATGAGTTCATTGGACTCGTATCCCATGAATTACGGACACCATTGACTGTAATCGGCGGCGGTTTGAGTACTTTACTGACCGAGTGGAACCGCTTGTCACCAAAGGAGGTACAGCAACTCCTCAAAGATGCCCTTCTAGAAAGCGAGTCCCTCTCTCACCTGATAGAAAACCTGCTGGAGCTTTCACGAGCCCAGGCTCAGCAACTGGCTCTTTATTCGGAACTGATTGACGTTAAAAGATTGATTAGAGAGACACTCTCTAAGATAAAACGGCAGGCTCCTTCACACCGGTTCGTCACCTCTATCTCGAGTGAGCCTATGTTAATGCATGCCGACCCCTTGAGAATCGAACGCATACTCTATAACCTGCTGGACAACGCAGCCAAGTATTCTCCGCCGGGCAGCCAGATAAAAGTCTCAGTTAATGCAGAGCCGGAGCGTTTTGTCATAGGGGTCAGCGACCGTGGTAAAGGTTTATCCTCCAGCGAGCAAGGCAGAATCTTCGGCTCATTCCAGCGTTTGGAGAATAGCAGACCCGACCAGGCCAGAGGGGCTGGACTCGGCCTGATGGTTTGCCGGAGGCTGGTGGAAGCCCACGGCGGGGAAATCTGGGTGGAGTCTAAAAAAGGCAGGGGTTCAACCTTTTTCTTCAGTCTGCCTCGTAGGAAGGGCACAGATGCAGGTAGGGTTAGACTTGAGACAGCAAAATGAAACTTAATTCTAGGTTAGATGTCTCAAAAGGTCACTTTACGTATAAAATAGAACCTTTGAGTCAATCGCCAAAACCCTGTTTTGTTCGTAGAGTCCCATTATGTTCCGACCCGTCCCAAACAATTTAACGCCAAAATAACGCCAATTTTCCAGATATATCCTGAAGCTCTACAGGGCACTTCTTTCATGATGGTGTCGAGAAACACTTTAGTGAAGTTTGAGGATAGCTTGAGGCTTTATCGGCATCTAATCCGCTTTCCCAAATTCTCTCTTTCCCAGGGCGACAAAAATAATTGCCAGGATCCCCAAAATACTTGATGGAAGTGCACAGATAGACCCGGCTAAGGACAGGCCAAACCTCTTCCTTCTTATGGCCGAGATGCCACCCACTACAGCTAGTATACCCAGAACACCAGCACATCCGCCTAACATCACCCACCAATCTTGGACTGTGTACGTCACCCAAAGAGGAACAGGGGCTACCCACAAAATCGCATGTCGCCAAGCGTCTGGAAATAATGGCAGCAACAACCGTTCTGCTATTATATAGCTATTCATGTTAGGGACTAAAATATTGACCGCTATCGACACTCCACTGCTTATCTGCAATACCCCCGCTACGATGCCTAAGACTCCGCCGACGGTAAGTAAATTGCCCCTGACATTTCCATTAGATGCCATTTTCTTTCCTCCTCATTTTATGGTAACCCCTAATAGCCTCAAAATCAAGCTCACTCTTATCTTTTGACACAGCACTAAAAACTTTAGACACCACCAAAACCCTCGACCAATCTTCCGATACCACTTAAACCTTGGAGTGCCCACCCGTTAAATCAGCCGCCTGTTCAATAAATCTTCAAGACTAGCCTCCTACCAGCAATACCACGCTGCAGCAATATACTCTTCCCCATTGAATGTCCAGGGGTCGCCATAACCGTGGTTGTAAGCTGTTACCCTGGCTCTGTAGTTACCGGTATATGGTGCAGTAAACTGGACTATCTCCCAAGCACTGTCAACGCTATTTGATAATCCGAGGGAACTCCAATAGAGGCCCTTAATCTCAAGCCCCAGGTCAGCACAGAGTTCATAGTAGCCGGTACCATGATAATCTGTGTGTGCCTCCCAGGTGATAACAAAGCGAACCGTTTCACCAGCATTAGCAAAGAATGTAATTTCGAAGGGGAGATTAGCTTCCGCCTTATTGCCGTTCCATATCCAATTATTATTGACACACTCATACGCTGCATATGCATCCACTGTTCCTACGCCCTCATAATCGTCCTGTGGGTAACCAGCTCGTTTATTACGATCGAAAGGATCGGCAGGATCGGCAGGATCGTCAGGATCGTAAGGATTATTAGGAACAACGTTGTGAATTGCCGAAGCCATTATTATCGCCTTGAGAAGCGCTGGCTTACTCTTTAGACTGGGATTCTGCTCGATCAGCAGCGCTGCGATCCCGGAGACCTGTGGGGCAGAGAAGCTCGTCCCCGTCCATTCTCCAAAGTCATTGTCTGTCCCTGCTAAAGCGGTCATTATATCGACTGCCGGGGCACAAACCTCCGGCTTGTGCCTGTCGTTAATGAGTGGTAAGTAATAGTCACCTGGTCTTTTGGGAGAGATGGGATTTCCCCCACTCGAACCTTCCACTGTATATCCTAAGTGAGGTGCGTAACAACAGCCTCCGGGGCCCGGGCAAGTTTCATGCCACATCCAATATATTTCGTCATTAGCCCAATTCAAATCACCTTTATCCTCTATTCCACCTACAGCGAGAACATTATAAGCATTTGCTGGCGACTCCACATAATGTTGGACATTACAATACTCATCGGTATAGCGCTTATTACCGGCAGAACATACAGTAAGCCTATTATGCTCGAAGGCAATGTGGTCAAAATATTTGCAGCAATCATTGTCACATTCTCCATCCTTAGGCCAACCTGAGCTCACGTTAATGACATCGGCACCTGCAGTAATTGCCCAATCAGTGGCTTGCTTCATTTCAGACCACCTTGACGGCGGCCACCAGTGATAGTAATTTGCATCCAGGATTTTAGTGCCCGGGGCAATACCCGTATAATCATCATCGTTGCTGGCTATACAACCAGCAACTGCTGTCCCATGATCACCACTTGCTGTCTTATCCTCAAAGGTGCCTCCATTGGCATGGTCAAGGGACAGGTGCCCAAAGTCTACCCCAAGGTCAACCACAGCAACCTTCGTCTGGGTGCCAGTAGGCGAGCCACTGCCATCGGACATTCCACCATCATATCCCTCTTGCCAGACATCGTCCGCATTTATGTTCCAGTAAGCTTGATTCATACAGGGCTCAATCTCCTCAGGTAGGGAAATGCTCTCTACCTCCGCCACTCTCGCCAGTTTATAGACATCCCCTTTGCTTAGCTCAGCATCCACCGTGGGGGCATACTTGCTGACATAAAGGATTGTGCTCCCCATCGATTGCAGGAAGTCAACAACTGGCTGGACTGCCTCCTCATTAGCCTTTAGCTTAATCTCAGTTATATCAGCCTCAATCGCGTCTAAAACTTCAGGGGAGACATTGGCTTCCAAGGCAGGACGATAACCTTCAAAGGGAACATCGGGATACTTAGATGGAATTTGCCACAACTCTTCTTCAGGACTAACATAGATAGTCCAGATACTAACTGTGACAGTCTCGTTAGGCTTCATCTGCGACATGTGGTCAACTAGCTCGCCCTCTATTTTGGGCTCTGCTATCCAGACCTTTCCCTGTTCATCGGTGCTCACCATATAAGCCTGTTTGCTATTTTTATCTATAATGCTGCTCAATAAAAACTTGTTGGCCCCAAAGCTGAATTCCCGTGACCCGGCGACCTCTAAGTTTGCTTTAGGAGTATCAAAAGCAATAGAGACCTCGGACAGCGAAGCATCTAAAACCATTTGAGCTGGAACGACCTCATTCTCGCCTCCACCAGCAAGAGCTAAACCTGTCAATAACAGGGTTAATGTCAATACAACAGCTAAAACCATCGATAGTTTCTTTTTCACGTTTACCTCCTCCCAAGATAATTTGTTATACGCAGCCTGAGAAGGATTTCCCCCGGCGACTCACGGGCTATCTCTGGCATTCACAGCTGCCACCTCTTCTTCCCTCCGGCTAGCTCTCGCTATTTTCCAAGCTAAGTTGAGCCTTCCGCAAGAAAACTTTAAGAATACCTGGTATGCGGATGGTTAATATAAGAATAACAATTCTCCGAATAAAGAGTCAATACCTCTTAACGTCAAAATAACGCCAATCGATATAGCTCTACTTGTCTGCATTGTTCCTTAATGCTAACATTATTACCTCGGGCCGCTAGCTCAATTGGCAGAGCAGCTGACTCTTAATCAGCAGGTTCTGGGTTCGAGACCCAGGCGGCTCACGTTCAACCCCACCATCATTTGCTAACATTTTGCTAACGGACACCCTCGAGTTTTCGTTGTCACCTTCTTCAAAAATCCTATCGAACCTTTCAGCTGCAGCCTCTTGTAGTCCCGGCAGCACGTGGCTATATGTATCCAGCGTTATGCCGATATTTGCGTGTCCAAGACGCTCTGATACTACCTTGGGATGTATACCTGCCTTTAACATCAACGTAGCATGAGTATGCCGTAGGTCATGAAGCCTAACATTCCTCAGCCCGGCTTTTCCTGCTATCCTGTGAAAAGCTTGTGTTACCACATCCGGGTCCAGCGGCCTGCCATCAGGCCACGAAAAAACAAAGTCCTCGTCAGTTAGAGGATTGCCCATCTGCCTTCTCATAAGTTCCTGGTCCTCTTTATATTGAAGTAATAAAGTAGCTAGCGATGGTGATAAAGATACAGCCCTCTTACTATGCAAAGACTTCGGCTCTTTTATTATGAACTCTTTACGAATTCTATATGCAGACTCGACTACATTTAGTTCAAGCCTAATCAAATCAATGTACTTCCACCTTAAAGCAATAGCTTCACCTCTACGAAGCCCGGTATAGAGTAACGTTGCAAACAGCGGATAATACATCGTGCTATTGGCAATATCTAAAAACCTTGACGCTTCGTCGGCATCAAGCACATTTATCTTTGCTCTTGCTACTCGTGGTGGTGTGATAAGCTTCGCCACATTACGGATAACCAGCCCCATCTTTACCGCTTGGTCCAATGCCTTGCTCAAAATGCGGTGGTGATAGAGAACGCTTCTGTTTGATAAGCTGCCTTTCCCATCAACACGCCCTTTCGCCAGCTTGTCAGCGTAGTATGCCTGTATTTGCTGTGGTTCGAGTCTTGACAATGCAATCCAGCCAAGCCCCTCTTTTAGATGATTGTCTATTATGGAACGATAACTCACGTATGTCCTCAGAGTTGTGTTCATGATTACAAAGCTTTCACACCACTGGTCTAACCATTCACCCAGGGTAAGCTTGTTTGGTTTAACGTAAGACCCATTTTCAAGCGAAAGCAGCACTTCACGCAAGGCACGCTCAGCATCCCTTTTCGTGCCCTTTACTGTTTGCGACTTCTGTCGCCTTTTGCCTGTTACAGCATCCATCGGTAAATCATAGACTATTGTCCAGCTACCTTTGGTTCTTTGATATACATGACCTTTCATGATTCTGCCTCTGCCAACTTCTTATCTAGAGCTATTTTAGGTATCACTATTCTATTACCCAATCTCATTGACGGAATTACTTTTCGTTTCACCAATTCATAGCCGTGATTCCTTGATATCCCGAGCAATTTCGCCGCTTCCGGCACTGTTATGCATAATCTCTTATCTATATCCGTGCTCAATTTTATACCCTCCTTCCTCAAGTATTTTTTCCAACTGTTCACTATTTTCCGTTTCAACAAGTTGCCATCTCTGCCATTCCGATTCTCGCTTTTCAACCTTGGGTGAAAAGCCTCTGGAAAAGCCATACATCCGGCATTTACCACTCCAAAGCAAGGCTAGATAAAGGTCTAACCAACCGCGCATCTTACGCAGGTACTTTGAGATATACGCCGCGCAGTTAACTCTGATTTTCTTCGGGCTTTCAATATTAGACCTGCCTTGTCTCCAATTACCATTAATAATATCTAGTGGCGCTATCCACTTTAATTTTGGGAAGAAAATATGCACATGTGGATAGCCAGTTCTAGGTTGCACTTCTACAACCCACAAATAGTGTAATCTTCGCCAGCCTCGTCTTTTCCTATACTGGTTTACCGCATTGAGAAACCGCCTCGTATCTTTGCTAAAACTAGCCCAAGCCTCTCGCTTCCCTATTTTCTTGGGGTCATAGGTTAATGTTAACATCAACCCTGGCACCTTCTCATATTTACCGAGTCGCTTTCGAATTCTCCGTGATATATGTAACCGCCCAGCATCAAAATATCTGCTTCTACAACTTGTAGGCATAATCTTCAAAACTGAAGGCTCATCTATCTTATTCATAACGACATGTGTCCTACCAATACGTACTTTATATTCCAAGAAATCCCACAATGCCAATAAACTGCGTGCCCAATAAAGCTGACCGTTGACATTATTCATATTAAGACAAGGAAAGAAGGAGAGGCGGCAGCGTGGCTACCGCCGCCGCCTCCGCTGCCATCGCTTCGCGCTACTTTTTCATTACATCCGCTCATCGAGCCACCCCCATTCTCAAGTCTTGCTAACTCCCTCATCCTTTATTGACCGCCTTGTTCATTCTTCGTCTTTCGATTTTTTCTCCAATTCTTTATTATGTTTATCAGACCCACGTATTCCTCGGACCCTGATGGTTCGGTTTCTATAGCCCAAATTATCTTCTCGGCAAAGTCCCTTTCATCCTTATTCTGTATGTTGACCTTGACTAGACCCTCTGAAATTGCTTTCATTAAGGCTTGCGCATTTGTTGTTGCATTCAATTTCTTGTTCAGACTATGCAGCATGTTCTTTACAGTCTGATATTTAATATCAAGGGTTTCTGCTATCTCCTCGTTTGATTTTCCTTCGCTGTGCAGAATTAATATCTCCAGCTCTCTCACAGATACTTTTGCTGCCTTTGAGCTTTCAGTCCATTTACTACGAGGATTGATACTTAATTCATATTCATTCATATTTAGTGCCTTAACATATATAGTACCACAGTACCATATTCTTAATCATTTGTCAAGCCCCTTTCTGCAGAACTTTGAATTGAAAAATATTAACAGTCAAAAATACCAATTTAATCATTGTATTAATACTCGTAAACGATGTACACTATAGGATAGTGCTCAGATGGCTTTTGGGTTATTAAATACTCTTATTTCCAATATTTATTTGTAAAAGGTTGACACATGTCAACCATGGTGTTACTGTTATATGGCAAAACCAAAAAAACAAAGAGCCGCTCCTAAGAGTTACTACCCTTTAACAGATGTATTACAGAAAATAAATAGTGAACAATTTTTAATTAGAAAGAATGCTGAAGATTCTGCACTTGACGATTTTGGATGGAATAGACCTAAAATTATTGATGTCATTAAACTGTTAGAGGAAAGACATTTTTGTATGTCTATCCCTTCTAATAGAAACGCTTGGTGGGTTTATGATGTTTACAAAGCTCGACTGCTTGGAGAGAATGTTTATATTCATTTGTATATTGATGATACAGACGGAATATTGATTATTAATAGTTTTAAAGAAGACAGACCACGCTATTAAAAGGAGGTTCTGATGAATTGTTACCAATGTGGCGGTGTTTACGAGGCAAAATCTGATTCGCTTGAAATATTCGACTTCTACGTAGGTAAAATTGAGGTTCGAAACACTCCTTATTATGAATGTAGAGATTGCCATGACATTCTTTATACAGAAGAGATGTCTCGTGCCATAGAGACAGAGAGAAACAGACTTATTCATAAACTACTAATTCAATTTCCTCTCGCTGATTTTGTCAACTCTACTGAAGTTGCTTCAATGCTAGGTATCTCTCGGCAAGCATTGCATAAACATCGTCGAATTAAACACGGTTTTATTTATCAAACCAAATTTGCGGGAATCAATCTATACCTAAAAAAGTCTGTTCTTAGATTTAAGAGAGCTGGGGATGGTCGTTTTCCCTTACAATCTCACATATACATGCATCCACCAAAATACGTTAAGCATTCTTCAATTACCAGCACCCCAGCATATTCCGAGCCCAAAACAAAGCTAATAGAGCATATTACCCTGTTCCTTCAAGGCAAATTTATTAATCAAGAGGAGTATAGCTATGTCAAATAAAGAGACCTCTACTCGCAAGTTAATTGTAAACGATAACTTGCCAACATTATATGCAGATAGCGTCCGTATTAGTCATAGGAATGATGGTATGAATTATTTAAGTTTCAGAAGCAATCTCCCGGATTACAATATGGAGCAGGTTCGCCTCATGATTTGCGATGATGACTTAACCCGTATAATTGACATTATATGCAAAATTATTGATTACTTTCCTGAAAAACCTACTAAAAAATGAAGACGCCCATCGGAATAGCTGCACCTTACTTTTTTTGCTAACATTTTTGCTAACGAACTTTTTACTACCATAAACAACAAGATGGTACTAAACAGTACCACCTAAAGCTAAATCGCCAATAAAAAGGTATCAGAAATTACTTCCTTTTACGTTCAGGGACAAACCTTTTGTATCTCTTAATCAGCCGGTTCAGGGTTCGATTCCCTGGCGGCTCACATTAGATACCGAACTACCCTTGAATTATTATTCCAATGACTTGCCCGCCTCTATTACTCCTCATCATCCTTCTTGCGGTACAGTGCAGCCGATAAGCTTGTAAGCTAATTTAGCCAATAGGAAAGCGCAAGAACTTGGCCCCTCCCCAGGGCAAAATTCCATTAAATCGAAGCCCACTACATGCTTGTGAAGGGCAACGGATTCTATTATGTCAAGGACCTGCCGCCATGACATGCCGTCGGGCTCGGGGGTGCCTACCGCCGGCATAATGGAAGGGTCTAGAACATCTGCATCTATGGTGACATAGACATCTTCGCTGAGCGAGTCTACTATCTGGTCTATAGAAGCTTTATTCGATGCCAAATCAGACATATAGAAAGGCGTCAGCTTGTTTTGTGTTAAGAATTGTTTTTCTTCCCGGCTAAGGCTGCGCACTCCTACCTGGGAGACGGGGCAAAGCTCAAGGATGCGGCGCATAACACAAGCCTGGCTATATTTAGTCCCCAGATATTCATCTCGAAGGTCGGCGTGGGCATCCAGTTGCAACACGGAAAGTCCGGGAAATGCTTCCTTGAAAGCTCGAACTGCCCCTAAAGAAAGGGAGTGTTCTCCACCAAGCAAAACTACAAATTTCTCGTTTTGTATTAATCCTTTAATCACCTGATAAACTCTGTCAATCATGTCCTGGGGGCTGCTCAGCAGGGGTTCTACCTCGGGCAGGGTAGAAATGCCAACCTTATATATCTCGCGGTCCAGCTCTAAATCATAAAGCTCTAGATACTGGGAGGCGTCGATAATAGACTGTGGGCCGTGTCGAGAGCCGCTTCGCCATTCACTGGTGCTGTCGTAGGGGACAGGCAGAATTACAGTCCTGGCTTGCTGTAAATTTGAATAAGGTGGTTCTAATCCGGCAAAGACCCGATGTGGCAGGAATGTCCCTTCCTGCCAGGAATCGAAGGGCTCAGGGTTACAGTCGCGGTCATTCATGGTAAATAAAACTTTGAGGGTTAGCCATCGCAGGTTCTGCTTTGGACCATTCTCTATCAATCAGGCAGGTCCGCAGTTTAACCAGATGGAACCCCTCCCGAAAATCTTCTATTGCTTTCTCGGTATCAAAACCCTTGCAAGAGAAAATGTCTATGTTAATGTAATTTTGCTCAACGAAGGTATGGATGCCAATATGACTTTCCGCTATAAAAACAAATCCTGATATTCCCCAATCCTCTAACACCGGTCCCATGTATTTGAGCACGTATGGCGGTGAAATCCTGGTCATTCCAATCCTGGCGGGATAACCCTCCAACCACTTCCGAAGAAAATCTTCGTCTCGGAGAATTTTTTGGTCGCTGGAATAACCATCTATAATTAAGTGCATCGGACCTCCTCGAGCAACATCATTTTAAAATATTAGCTGCGAGCCCTTCGCTCCCCGTCATTCTGGCCCTGAACCCTTCACTTTGCCTGTCATTCTTAGCAGAGCAAAGAATTTCCCTGCGCTCAAGGCAGGCTTCGTGAGGAAGAATCTCGCGTCGCTCGGAATGGGCTCAGCGAAGCAATCTCAATTAGCATTTACTTACTGAGACGCCTAGATACCTTTCTACTATTGCCATAGCGCAATATTTGCCACACATGCTGCAAGTCGCTCCGCTAGCAGGTACCTTACTATGGATTTGCTGCGAAAGTTCCGGGTCCAGAGATAGTTTAGCCTGGGTTTTCCAGTCAAGAGCCTTGCGCGCCCTGGACATTTGTTCATCCCACTCTTTGGCGCCTTTTACGCCCTTAACAATATCGGCAGCATGAGCAGCTATGCGAGAGGCGATTACCCCTTCTTTAACATCCTCTATGCTGGGGAGGGCGAGGTGCTCAGTGGGAGTAACATAGCACAAAAAATCTGCGCCGGCAGCAGCGGCAATTGCCCCCCCGATAGCAGCAGTTATATGGTCGTATCCGGCGCCTACATCAGTCACTAGAGGCCCGAGGACGTAGAAAGGCGCCCCACGACAGAGGCTTTTTTCCAATTGAACATTAGTGGCGATTTGATTCAATGGCAAATGCCCGGGACCTTCTACCATGGCTTGAACGCCAGTTTCCCTGGAGCGCTCCACTAATTCACCGAGGATAATTAACTCTTCGACTTGAGCCCTGTCGGTGGCATCAGCTAAACATCCGGGACGCAAGCCGTCGCCCAAACTTAAAGTGAAATCGTATTCAAGAGCCAGGTCCAGCAGGCGGTCATAATATTGGTATAAGGGATTTTCCTTATCATTGTGGAGCATCCAACCGATGAGAAAAGCTCCTCCTCGAGACACTATGTCAGTCATCCTACCCTGCTTTTTAAGTCTGGCCAGAGATGCCTGGGTCACTCCGCAATGGACGGTCATAAAATCAACACCATCTTTGGCATGTTCTTCTATTACAGCGAAAATGTCGTCCACACTCATGTTTACGATGGCTCCACGATTCTCAATAGCTTCAATGCCCGCCTGATAGATGGGCACTGTCCCCACCGGCACGGTACTAGCACTTACGATAGCTCTCCTGATAGCTGAAATATCGCCTCCAGTGCTCAGGTCCATCACCGTGTCGGCACCAAAGTCGATGGCGGCCTGTAATTTCCTTAGTTCCATGTTCAAATCACAAAAGTCTGAGGATGTGCCTATGTTAGCATTTACCTTGGTACTCAGCCCTTTGCCTATGCCGCAGGGGACTAGGTTTTTGTGATTAACGTTGGCCGGAATTGTGATTTCACCATTAACCAGGCCGTGGATGATAAAATCCGCCTCCACCCCTTCCTTTTCGGCTACGTGCTTCATCTGGGGTGAAACAGTGCCCTTTCGCGCTAACTCCAGTTGTGTCATCTTCCTAAAAACCTCGCATAAGTTGGAACGAAACTAAAGTATAAAACAGGGCGATTGCCAATGCAAACGTAACATCAGCAATAAAAATACAGGCAAAAGCGAAGAACCAACAGGCAGATTCAAGACAAAGCCCTTAAGGTTTGCTTCTGTATTTTGAACAGTTTGGCTATTCCTTGCTGGGCTAAAGAAAGTAAGGCATCGGCAGTGTCCTTAGAGAAAGGTTTGCCCTCGGCAGTCCCCTGAATTTCCACGAACTCATTTTGGTCGGTCATGACCACATTGAAATCAACTTCAGCCTGGTAATCCTCTTCGTAGCAAAGGTCAAGTAGTATATTGCCATTAACAATGCCTACGCTGGTGGCTGCTATCATTTTATTTAATGGCATAAATGGCAAAACGCCCTGTTTTCTTAAGTTATGGAAAGCGTGATAAAGAGCAACGTATCCACTGGTGATAGCTGCTGTTCTTGTGCCACCG
>Ga0307429_1000482_pt1 | contig 24255 bp, 21 predicted proteins | sample SalMarWE160230MG_FD_202151 | JGI IMG/M metagenome (GOLD analysis project Ga0307429, IMG submission 202151) | Salt marsh sediment microbial communities from the Plum Island Ecosystem LTER, Massachusetts, United States - WE1603-230 | ecosystem: Environmental > Aquatic > Marine > Intertidal zone >... | reverse complement strand
GTTTCCCCAAACGATAATCTTCTAAATAGGCGCTCTTAACCTCTTTTAGCGCCTTGCCTCTCACAACAAAAAATTCCCATGGCTGAAGGTTAACAGCCGAAGGTGCATGAGTTGCCACCTCTAAAATTTTTATCAGAACGCTTTCAGGGACTGGATCAGGCCTGAAGGCCCTGATTGATTTTCTTGACCTTATCGCTTCTAAAGCCTCCATTCTATGCCTCCAAAAAAGTATATGTTTTCAATAAATTTTTAATATAGTCGGTCTCCTTAATCCTTATTGAAAGGAATCTTGTTGTATAATTCTTTTTTCACCATTTCTGTCAGGGAAAAGATCTTTGCTTCATCAAGTCCGGTTTCAATTTTTAATTCATTGAAAAAACGGACAAGCATCTCTGTGGGTTGATTACCTGGGGCGCCTGTAACACAGCCCCCGGTTCCACCAAGGGATGAATCGAATCGCCTTATGCCTAAATCATAGGCGATCTTGGTATTGGCAATTGCCGCTTTCCCTGATACATTATGAGGGTGATATCCTAACTTATCTATAACTTTTCCCGCTCTGTTATTCAGGATAGTTTCAAAGATCTCCCTTGTTCTTTCTTCATTTGCAACCCCTTGCAGGTCCGAGAGGGTTACTGTATCAACTCCGAGATCAAGCAATAGATCTATATAATTGTTTACCTCGTCCAGGTCGGGTTTAATGAGAACGCCATTTTCCGGCTCAAAGTAGCCGAAAGTAGCCGAGATGTAGCCGATTATTCGTATATTATGAGAAGAGGCATCCCTTATAATTTTTTTATATTCCTCAATTGTCTCCTTTAGAGGTCTCCCTAAATTTGCGATATTATGAGCTTCGATAGCAGAAAAGAATACCCCCATAGTATGATTGTAACTATCTGGGCCAAGTCCAAGCTCAAGAAAGGTGTTATAACCGGCCCTATTGGGAACAAGAGTAATGAGATTTACCCCATTGATCCTGCCAAGATCTTGAGCAATCTTTTGTAATACCTCTTCATTCATTGCGGGGGATATTTTTGGATGGACACAGGAAAGGATTTCAATATTTCTCATTCCTGCATCAATAAGCTGTAACGCTATTTTAACTCTGATTTTTGGGGTAAAAAAATGAAGGTAGTGAGCTGGAATGTTTTGACCATATTCCCTTAAGGTTACATCGGTAATAATTACATCATCAACTCTGTTAGCTACCATTATCAGTCCTTTCTATTTCACCGCAGAGACGCAGAGGGCACAGAGATAAATGATTTTCCCTTTGCCGTTGAGAGGACGGCAGAGGGAAACCGTTCAGTCCCGCTGAAGCCGGGACGATGGAGGTTTTTGATCCATACTTGTATAGTCGGTTGAACGTGATGAATATCTGATGTTACAAAATTTTCTATCCCCCGATAGCTTAGCCTTTTTACTTTCCGCTTTCCTTGCCCCTTTAAATACGGAGTTAATTTAACTGGGTTCATCGGAAAGCAAAAATAACTAAACCTCAACGCTCTCTGCGTCTCCGCGGTGAACGTTTATTCTTTCGTATCCGGAAGGACCTGGGGTATTTTTTTAACCGCCTCTTTTCCTTCAGAGAGTACCTTGCCCACTTTTTTCGACTCTTTAAAGATTTTTTTCTTCCAGGTTTTGTAGAGATCAGGTGATATGAGCCTGGACATAGATTGATACGTGACAATTACCATGCGAGCCATAGTTGATTTGGCTATCAGCGGACTCTTGGAAGGAATAAAGAAGATAAGGAGCACTATCAGAAGATAAGAGATAATAATCCCCTTAATCAGGGCAAGACCAAACCCAAGGCCTCTATCAAGCCAGGCAATGAGCAATTTTTTAAAAAGATGGTGAAAAAATATTCCAGATAGATTGAATAAAATAACCACCACAATAAACAGTAGTAAAAAACTGATAAGAGAAAGAGATTTTTCTAAAGGAATGTATGCCTTGAGAAGGTTGGCCATCTGAGGATAATAGTGATTACCAATCCAGATTCCAAAAATAATGCCGGCAAGGGAAGATATTTCCCTGAAAAAGCCCCTGAAAATACCCTTAACAACAAAGAAGGCTATTAATCCAAGGATGATGTAATCAAGAATATTCATGTGTAATCTCTATCAAAGGCAGTTTTTATAAGTCAAGTTCATTTACCCTGTCAGAAAGCAATTCTTGATATTTAAGGCCTGTTGAAAAACTCCCTTTCAGAAAGTAAACTTCTAACAGGGTAAAAATAAGGTTGGGCGGCAACTCATGGCATATAGCCGACAAGCTTCTAATAAGATTGGCATATTCTACCGTATATTCCTTCTGATTTGATCAAAGATACCGGTTATGATACATATCTATGTATGAGCTTACAAAAAAAACTTCTTTTAGCCTTTGGTATCATTATGCTTGACCTGGTTATCTTCTTTCTGCCCCTGGCAGCAATTTTTCTCGCGTATATTATAATATATAATCCGCCCTGGGTAAAGGATTTACTTAAAAAACTGGAATAGAATAGGGAAAGAGGCAGTACGTAGCAATAAGCGGGGTTTCGGATTACGGGTTTCGAGTTACATGAGCAATGTAAGCTTTATTGTGCGCAAGGTTTTCACTATTGAGTGGTAAATATGAATCAGGTTTTCATACACAAGGCCAAAGAACTTGGGTTTATTGCGGTGGGATTTTCTAAGCCAACAACGCCTCTCTACTTTGACTTCTTCTGCCGCTGGCTAAAAGAGATTGAAATAGGAAATATGAATTATTTGAAAAGGAATATAGATATTCGAAGAGACCCCACAAGACTCCTTAAGGGATTAAAGACGATAATTTCTCTTGCATATCCTTATCCAGCAAGTAAGCCGTCCACACCTGATGGATATACCACCTCAAGGTATAGCACACCTCAAGAAGAGGATTATCATCTCCGGTTGAGAAGATTAGGAAAACAGCTATGCGCATTCATTACAGAGATGTTTCCTGAAAGCAAAAGCAGGGTATGTGTTGACTCGGCCCCTATTCTTGAAAGGAGCTTTGCGGAAATGAGTGGTATTGGGTTCATTGGCAAAAACAATATGTTAATTGTTCCAGGTTATGGCTCATACTGTTTTTTGGTTGAAATTTTGACCACAGCCCAATTTGCTATCCCTTCTTTTAAGAGAGTGGAAAACAAGTGTGGTTCATGCACTAAATGTATTGATATGTGTCCTACAGGGGCCCTGAAGGCCCCGTTTTACATTGATGTTTCTAAATGCCTTTCCTATCTCACGTTAGAGGCAAAGGATGCTGTCGATAAAGAAACAGCCGAAAAAATGGGAAATACCTTTTTTGGCTGTGATGTCTGTCAGGAGGTGTGCCCTTTTAATAAAAAAGAATTCGGTGTAGTTGCGCTCCCGTCCACAAAAGCGATTCTGGCAATGACCGAGATAGATTATAAAAAGATTTTTGGAAAGAGTGCATTTGAAAGGGCTGGATTGGAAAAATTGAAAAAGAATATAAGGGCGCTCTTTGATCAATAAAATCGAGTCATCTCATGGCAAAGTCCCTCGGAGCGAGATTTCTGCTCGAACGATCTGTTCGCCCCGCCGCAGGCGGGGCGAACACGGTTATATCCTTCTCCCTATCCATTTGCTCTCAGGCTGTAATATTCTTGATAACTATTACATCTTATTTTTTTGACCCACCTCTCCACTTAGACCAATTGGGTGCCCTCTTTTCAAGGAAAGCTGACACTCCTTCTTGTGCTTCCTCCGTATCATAGAACTGCCAGACTGCATCAAGCGCTATCCTCTCCACACCTCGAAGGCTATCAGAGAACTGATTGAAGGATGCCTTAAGGTACCTGAGCGCTGTTGGGCTCTTGGCAAGTATTTCCTCGCACCAATTAAGAGTTTCCTCTTCAAGCTTATCATAAGGGACAATCTTATTTACCAGACCCATACTGGCGGCATCCTCGGCGCTATATAGCTTACATAGATACCATATCTCCCGTGCTTTCTTCTCTCCGACGATCTTTGCAAGATAGGCCGATCCAAAACCCGCGTCAAAGCTTCCTACTTTCGGCCCAGCCTGACCAAACCTTGCCTTTTCAGAGGCAATTGTAAGATCACAGAGAACATGGAGCACATGCCCTCCTCCAATTGCAAGTCCGTTTACTGCTGCGATTACAGGCTTTGGCGCGTCCCTTATTATGCTGTGAGTCTTTTCAACATACATCTTCATCTCTAAGGGGAAACCCTTTTGGCCTGGCTCGAACCCTCCGCCTATGCAGAAAGCCCTCTCACCTGCTCCGGTGAGAACTATCACACCAATGCTGTCATCAAACCCAGCGTCTTCAAATGCCTCACTTAACTCTCTCCATGTTGTTGTTGTGACGGTGTTCATCGGTGGCCTATTTATCGTTATCCGTGCTACACCTTCCACCTTCCATGGTTTCTCATAAATGATTTCTTTAAACTCCATTTCTTTTTCCTCCTTCTTTAAAATTATTTTCCCGCAAATCCGGGAGTCCTCTCTTATTTACTACTTCACCGCACTACCTTTGACAACCACCGTGCTGATACAACAACTATCGCACTGTCATAATAACTTCTTTGCTTATCGGTAGCACGCGTTTCAGCCAATATTTCATACATTCTCAACACCAATACTGTGCTGGGATTTGGAAAGCTTATACAGCTTTTTCACAATATCACCGTAGCGATTTTCTATTGTCAATTTCTTCACCTTCATTGTAGGTGTAACTTCTTCATCATCCTGAAAGAGTTCCTCTTCAAGTATAAAAAACTTTTTTATCTGTTCAACCCTTGCCAATTCTTTGTTCCTCTCCTGCACAATATCCCAAACTACATCAATAATCTCCCTGTGTCTCGTCAAGTCCCTGAAGTCAGTATATATAATTCTATTGTCCCGGGCATATTTAATGATCTCAGGTTCATCCAGTGTCAGAAGAGCTATCAGATAGGGCATTGCGTCTCCATAGACAATGGCCTGGCTGATAAACCTGTGTGTCTTTAAGAGATTTTCTATATTCTGGGGTGCGACATTCTTGCCGGCTGCCGTGATCATGATATATTTTTTGCGGTCAATAACATAGTAATAAACATCATCGTCAATCCGTCCCAAATCACCCGTACGTAACCACCCATCTTCTGTCATAATGGCTTGCGACGCTTCTGGTTCCTTATAATAGCCGTGACATACCATCGGCCCATAGACTTCTATTTCACCGTCGTCGGCAAGCCGTACCTGGGCACCGGGAAGAGGCTTCCCCACCGAACCTATCCTGTAGTCGTCCAGTCTATTTGTTGTAACAATACTGCATGTCTCCGTCTGTCCAAAAACTTCAATCAAAGGCATCCCCACAGCGTCAAAGAACTCTATGATCTTTCGAGCAATGGGAGCACCACCCGTAAATGGTAATTTCATTCTTCCGCCAAACATATCATTAATACGCCTGAAAACCAGAAGATTTGCCAAATAATTAGCCGCCTTTAGCCATAAAGGAATCGTTTTCCTCTCATTTTTCAATTTCGACTTTTTATATCCGATATTAAGCCCTGCCAAAATCAAGTACCGTCTGAACCACGGAGCCTCTTCTATAATTCCCATAATAGAATTATAAACTTTTTCATATAAACGAGGCGTACAGAACATCCAGGTCGGTTCCGTTTCATACATGTCCTCCATGGCCGTGTTCATCATGTCTTCCGCCACGGCAATCGGACATCCAGCCGCGATACTGCTGAACTGCGTTAGATTGAGCCCTCCAGCGTGTGCCAGAGGCAGAAAGCAGAATGCAAGATCATCTTCACCTATTGGAAACACTTCTCTGAAACCCCAGCAACAAAACAGTGTATTCCCATGCGTAATAATCGCCCCCTTGGGGAAACCGGTAGTACCCGATGTATAAATAAAAGCAAAGGGATCATCTAACTCAGGCTTTCCTGTATTTTCTTCAAGTTTCTTCAGTGAGTTTGCATTGTAAAGCATCTTTTCGCCAAGAGCTAAGAGTTCATTATAACCAATCACCCCCTCTATTTTTTTTGGTTCATATCTCTCAAAAACAATTATATGTTTCAGGCATGGACAATTGTCACGTATTTCTAATATCTTATCTAATTGTTCCTGTTCTTCACAAATACATATGGTGGTGTCGGAATTCGTAAGGATATGCTCACATTGTGCAGCACTATCAGTATGATAGATACAGGTTAGTCTCGTGCCAGCCATTAAAAGCCCCAAGCTGGAATATATCCATTCCAAACGCGTCTTCGAAAAAATAGCTACTGCATCACCGTAACTTACCCCGAGGGACATCAATCCCAAGGCTATCTTTTGGGTTTCTTCATAAACTTCATTCCAGCTGAAGTCTCTCCAGCGTCCATCGTGCTTGGCAACGATCAGTGATCTGTCACCATATCTTTTGACTTGAGAAGTCCACATCACACCGAGATTCTTCCACTGCTGCGACTTACTCATTATCTCGTCATTATTATTCATTTCTTGACCCTTATCCTTCCCTCCCATAGTTCTTTTCGATCCACATACTTGCCTTCTCCGAGATAGGCAGATCGTATCTCTTCATCCCCAAGTAATTTTTCTGAGGTTCCATATCGTTCCACTCTGCCATTTTGAATCACATACCCTATCTGAGCAATCCCCAGGGCAAGCATCACATTCTGCTCTACCATAACGATGGTGATATCCTGCACATTAATCTGTCTTATTTTTCCAAACACTTCTTTAACCAACCCCGGGGAGAGGCCCAGTGAAGGTTCATCCAGAAGGAGCAGTTTGGGATCAGCCATAAGGGCACGTCCGATAGCCACCATCTGCCGTTCTCCGCCTGACAGATATTTGGCTTTCTGTCGCCTCAGGTGACTGAGTTTAGGAAAAAGATCGTAGACGTCGTCAATTTTCTTCTTGATGTTATGCTTATCTTTAAGAGGCGCAGCTCCTGTTTTCAGGTTTTCATCCACTGTCAGGTCATCAAAGGTATGTCTTCCTTCAGGGACCTGGGAAATGCCCATCCTTACGATTTTGTGGGTATCCATATTTTCTATTCGTTTCCCCATAAACTCTATATACCCGTAATCGCATATGATGAATCCGGATATGGCCTTTAGAATGGTACTTTTGCCGGCCCCATTTGAACCCAGAATAGCCACGATATCTCCCTCGGGCACATGAATGGATATGCCTTGAAGCACCTTTATCCGGCCATAATAAGTTTCAACGCCTTCCAGCTTAAGCATCGGTTTCCTCCCCAAGGAAAACTTTAAGTACCTCGGGATCTTTGGTCACCTCATCCGGTTTTCCGATCTTGATAATATTGCCCGAATCCAGAACGCACAGGCTGTCACAAATAGATTGGACCAGACTCATATCATGTTCTACCAATAAAACAGTCGTTCCATAATCTTCCCTGATAGACTTTATCAACCTTGCTATTTCCCTTGACTCCTGCTCGTTCATCCCTGCCGAGGGTTCATCTAGCAGTAGCAAGTCTGGTCGGGCCGCAAGCGCCCTTCCCAGCTCAATCAATTTCTGGAGCCCGTAGGGTAGACTGGAGACCAAACGGCCGTGAAATCTTGTTATTCCAAGAAAATCCAATATCCTAAATGCTTCATTCCTGTCCCATTCCCACGCCGCGTTGAAGGCCCTTGGAGAAAGGTGTTTAAAGAGCCGCCGCACCTTTAATCTGGGGTGTAGGCCAACCATTATATTTTCCAGTGCCTTCGTGTAATAAAACAATTCCAGATTCTGAAATGTTCTTGCAATCCCCAGCTCAGGTATCCTGTGACTTCGTTGTTTGAGCAGGTTAATTTTTCCCTTGTATATGATGCGACCCTTCTGGGGTTTATACAGCCTGTTTACACAATTGAAAAAAGTGCTTTTTCCTGATCCGTTGGTGCCAATAAGGCCGAAGATTTCACCTTCTTCAACGGAGAAATTGATTCCGTTCAGGGCCACAAGACCACGAAAAGAAATGAACAGCTCCTCCACATCCAAAATATGCACACCTACCTCCAGCGAAGAATCCAGACCACCCGGCCAATTCTTTTCTCGTTAAAAGGAAATTTCTTGAAATAGTTTTTTATTACAAGCCATCTGCCATAAATGCCATGCGGCTCAAACACAATAAACACCAAAATAATTAATCCATAAATCAGATATTGTAAGACCGCAATATTTGTGCCTGGCGGCAAAAAGGCATCACGTACACCGGTAATGCACTCAGGCAGAAGTGCTATAGCGGCGGCTCCTATAACAGCCCCATAGACGGCCCCCATGCCCCCAACAACCAGCATGACCAAGTAGTTAATAGACAACCATATGTTGAAATCTTCAGGGGTAATTGTTCCAACAATAATAGCCATCAGGCCTCCTGCAATTGAGGCAATAAAGGAACTTATGGCAAAGGCGAGGACCTTATAAAAAAGCAAATTAATACCGCTTACCTCAGCAGCCGTGTCGCTGTCCCTGATACTGGTAAAAGCCCGTCCCAATTTACTATCAAGCAGAAATCTAGATGCCATAACAATCAAGATGACCAAGGTGTAGATAAAATAATAAAATCCTACCTTCCCGGAGTTGAACTCCACAAACCCAAGGTCAATGATCCTGGACACACGGAAACCCTCCACACCATTAGTCCATCCCCTGAAATAACGGATAGTTTCATCAACTATAAAAACAAAACCCATGCTCATAATGGCAAGATAAAGCCCTTTTAATCGCAAGGAAGGCACACCGATTAACAAACTCACAAGGGCCCCTACAAGACCGGCCAACAAAAGCGAAAGCACACACCCAATGTGCATCGTCATATGCAAAATACCATAACTATAAGCACCTATGCCAATAAAGGCTGCATGTCCAAGGGAAAGCTGTCCGCAAAAACCGCACAAAATATCAAGTGCCACAGATCCAATAATGGCAACCCCTACCAGATTCATTAAATAGATATAATACTCTCCAAGTATGAGGGGTAAAAAATAGACACTCAGGATTAAAGGAGCAATCCACCATTTTTGCTCATCGTCTTCTTTGATCATCCGGTCGGACAATCGAAACTCCTTCTTTCCCAGTCTTATTGTGAATGTTCTCATACTTATACCTTTTTCTGCTCATATGTATAAAAGATACCTTCGGGCCTGATGAGCAAAACAACAAAAAGCACCAGCCATGGAAAAACATCTTTTACCTCTTTTGGTAGATAAAGTCCGGCTATGGTCTCTGATATTCCCAACAGCAGTCCGCCCACTATAGCGCCAGGGATACTGCCAAAACTCCCGAGTACCGCGGCAGGCAAGGCTCTTAAACCCACCGCTCCCATGTGGGGATGAAGAAAAACGATAGGGGCGAGCAATACACCTGCAACACCTCCAGTCGCGCCCGCCAACCCCCAGGTAAAATTAAACATTTTTCTGACAGCAATTCCACTTGCCATAGAACCTACGAGATCTTCTGCAATCGCTCTGAGATTAATGCCAATCAGGGTGTAACGGAAAAAAAAGAAGAAAAACGCCATCAATGAAAAAGTGATGATAACTGTCCATAGATATACAGGGCTAATGGAGATGCCCCAAATCTGGTAAGGGGAAACCGGGAAAGGGTCCATTTTCTGCGGTTCAAAGGTCCATATGAGCCCGACTATAGCCTGGAGGACCATTGAAATACCAATAGTGGCAATAACAACAGGAAGGATAGGATAACCTATAAGAGGCCGTATAAAAAGTCTCTCCAGGAAAGAACCAAGAACAAAGCCAAACACGATGGCTATGAAAAAAGATATGATAAAGTTCAAATGAAAAGTGGTTATTCCTGCATAGCAGATATAGGAGCAGACCATCATGATTTCTCCCTGTGCAAAGTTTATCACTTTTGTAGCCTTGTAAACCAAGACAAATCCCAAGGCGACCAGCGCGTAAATACACCCCAGGGCAATCCCGTTAATTACTCCATCTATAAGCATTTGTTTCTACCCTATACAATGTAATACTGAGATTTAGGATCTAAGAACTCATTTCATTATACCATTCATAAAATCGCTTTACATTTCATGTATCATCCGCCTTCAGCGGATTTGATAAAGGAACTTCCTGTCCTGTCAATTTGTTTCATTTCCCCGTGCTGTAAGATGCAAATAAGCTTCATCTTAATCCGGAGAAAGGAATAGTCAGGGGTGCATAAGGTATGTCGGGACCTAATTCAGGATAAAAGGTAATGGTAATCAAAGAAATTCACTTCAATTTTTTTTAAGAACAGCTTACCCTTAAACAGAATTTATGTTTTTGCTTATCTCGCTATGTCACAGGAATTAGGTGGTAATCGCAACGAATGTTAGGTCCAGGAATATAGTATAATAGTATCCGCATCTCGAGAAAAAATATTGTCTTTTTCTCGAGATGCGGCAAATTTAAGTTACTATTTCGCTTGCATCCATCCTGTCACGATATCAAAATCGTATTTGGCTTTATTTGCTTTTACCAGACGTGCAGAATTGGTCCCCTGCCGATTGTTCTTCCCATAGGTAACCGGAGGGAATATTCCTGTGTCAAAGCCTTTAAGAGTTTCAAGGGCATCCACAAATTTCTCCCTTGTGAGATCTTTGCCGGCTCGTTTGATCCCTTCACACAAAAGCTTGGCAATCCCATAACCGAAGAGGTTAAAAGAATTGGGGTCTTTGTTGGCAGGATCGTATTTCGCTAGGGCGTCACGAAACTCCTTGACGCCAAATGAATCGCTTTTTTCGTTGTTCTGAGTTGCAAAGGCCTGGAAGCCCTTTCCATAATATGCCGACTCTCCTGCTTTTTTGAGAAATTTCACATCCGTTGCAGTGCCAGTCCCGAACAAGTACGGTGTAAATCCCGCTTTCTGGCACTCTTTTAGAACAGATGCAGTATGAGATGAAATCACAGGGAAAAAAAGGACCTCTACATTTTTTCCTTTAAGCTTAAGAACGGTAGAGCTAAAATCGATTGCTGAGCGTTTATAAAGCTCAATCACGGGATCTCCCCATCCATATTTTGCCATCTGCATCTTTGCTCCTCTGATCGTATCCTGGCCGATCTCATTATCTTCTGCCACAAGTCCAATGATTGGCTTTTCCATCTTCATTTCCTTTTTCAGGTAATCCACCAAAATTCTGGCCTGATCTTCACAGGTACAATAAATATTGAAGAGATAGCGCATAGGCGGCCTAAACATGGCTGAGGTATACCCGTAAGGACCTAAAAGAGGAACCTTATCCTCCTTTAAATAGGGTTTCATGGCTTTTGGAGCAACACTTCCTGTAGAGCCGAGCAGACAGAAAACTCTTGTCTTCATTGTCAATTTTTTATAATTGGCAACAGCTTTTGCAACCACATAACCATCGTCTTCTGGAATATAAGTGAGCTTTCGACCATATATTCTTCCCTCTGCGTTCACCCTTGCAAAGTAGAGTTTTATTCCGCGGCTCACGTTCTGTCCCATGAATGCCGCAGGACCTGCGAGATCCAGTGACCCACCAATTTTGATTTCGTTTTTGCTAACACCTGTTTCAGCGATTGCAGTGCCGAAGGCAAAAGAAACCACCAACAGAACAGCCAAGATAGTTAGTACTGCATTTTTTCCTTTCATAATATAAAACCTCCTTTTTTATTAAATTTTCAATACCCCGACCGCTTGCGGCGGGGTTGCCGTTTAAAATAGGGTCCAGGGCTTGCCCTGGGGTTTAATACCTTTTATTTGTTAGTATCCTGGGAAGAGCCCCTGAAATTACACCTCCTTTCTGCGACTGTTATCCATTTATGTTCCAGACCAGGTAGGTTCCCTCTTTTGAAAGAATGCCTCCATTCCCTCTTTGCCGTCCTTGCTCAAAAAAGTCAGAATACTCATCATGGCCTCATAGTTTTCTCCAACATAAAATGGCATCTCAGACTCGGACCGGATAATGTACTTGGCAAAGGCAATAGCCAGAGGGGCATTGAGCAGGATCTTTTTCATAAGCGCCTTAGCCTCATTCAATACTTCCCCTGGTTCAACAACCTTGTTAACCAGCCCCACCTCCTTGGCTTCAGCTGCATTTATGTTAGCTGCTGTTAGAACCATTTCCATAGCCTTGGCCTGTCCCACCAGCCTTGAAAGCCTGAAAACGCCACCCCATCCGGGAATCATGCCTATCTTGAGTTCAGGTATCCCAATCCTGGCATTGGTTGAGGCAACCCTGAGGTCACAGGACATGGCGACCTCTGCCCCGGCCCCTACTGCCACACCGTTTATGGCGGCTATGGTAGGCTTCCGGCATCGCTGAATTTTTTCATTCATCCTGAGACCGGCCATGAGGAATTCCGCATACTCCTTTCCCTCAATTGACTCAATCAATTTGATATCCGCCCCAACACAGAAATACTTTTCACCGCTGGAGGTGAGAATCATCCCCCTGATACCCTCGTCATATTCAACCTGGTAAAGGATCTCTTCCATCTCTTTTATTGTGCTCCAATCAAAAGGGTTACCTTTTCCCGGGCGATTCAGGATTGCGGTGCCGATCTCTTCTTTAATTTCAAATAATACATGTTTTTCTGCCATTGATTCCCCTTTACACCTGTTTAATAAAGCGTTGACAGTTAGGGACTGACCTGTGATATAATTGGCCTCATCACAAGCTAGCCATACAATAGCAACTTTCCCATCAAAATTTATCCTATTCTTCCCAGAAGTATCTAATTATTGTCCTTAAAACTATGGGCGGGTAATAACACCTTTTCACTTGTTTGATCCGGGTTGTTGTATCTGTATGCATAAGTCATTGCCGCTTTCAATGCCCTAAGATCACTCTATGCTAAAAGCATGCCAACTATACCAATTTGATATGTTATTGAATTTACTGATATTATTAAAATATAGACAAAGAGCTGTATTGTAAGTATCTTTCAATTATGAAAAAAGCTTTTAAGAGACGAAAGACCTCAACCTTAACGATTGTCTCGTTTTCAAAGGATCTGAACCAAACATTTGAATCTTAATTGTAGTGACTATCAATTCTTATCCAATTATACCCAAGTCATTTATACGTCCGGCATTAGCTCTTTGGGTTTAGATCTTAACGTGTTCACAATATCCATAAACATGCCGAGCTCTATCTCTATTTCCTTTTCAGACACTGGACTTAACTTAATATTTTCCTTTGCATCCTGCATTATCTCCTTAGGCTCCATATGTAGCATTTTTTTGTATGTATCCTCTCGTGGCTCAATACCCATTGCTTCGGCGATTAGTATGCTATAATGCATTATCTCGAAGGGATATAAATCCTCTCGCATACTATATATAGAATAACATAAGGTACAGTCTGTCACAAGAATATCAGCACCTACCTTCTCAGCTTGGTCAAGCCGGTCTTTCCCCATTTTAGCGGTAAGCTCAGGGTAGGAGAAGTTGTTGAGACCTCCACAGCAGATTGACTTTTCCCGATTCCTTTCCATTTCCACCAATTTGATTCCAGGGATTTTTTTTAATAACTCACGGATTGTATCAAAATCTCTAACTCCACGTGCGATTTTACAACTATCATGATAAGTGACGACCTTGTTGATTTTTTTGACAAATTTGATTTTATCTAGATTTTTAGATAAAAATTGTGGGAAATAGATAAATTCAAAAGAAAATGAAAATAGTTTGGATAGGATGCGAGCAAATTGAAAGTAACACTGAGCACAAGGCAGCAAAAGCATTTTAGGTCTAAAAGCCTCAATTGCTGAAATTAAATTTTTAGCCAGATGGTCCCCCTTTTCGAAATCATTGACTGAGTAACCTTTAAAGCCACAACAAAGATCTTCATTCCACAGTGTAACAAAATTGATATTCATCTTTTCCAATATATCGATATGAGTTAACATTTCATGAGGCGCTCGAATAGAATCACAGCCTGGAAACATTACAACATCTACAGGGGCAAAACCTTCAGGTGCTTTATCAACCCAACTGACATCCGAAGGCTTTATCTGAATAACGGAAAGTAATTGAGTAAAATCTGAAACTGGGGCTGGAGCCTTACCTATTTCTGATAGTTTTTCAACCCCTGCGCGGAATATTAGTAGTGGAATCAATTTTTCTGGACACCGGGCAGTACACTCTCCGCAGCCAGTACAGGTAAGAACTGTATAAGCAGCTTCCTTTGAATATTTGTCATTATTTATCAAATCAAGGACCTTTAGCATAATTTCTCGAGGCTTTTGATCCTTGAATCTACCTTGATTAAAAATTGGACATTTTTTGAGGCATACTCCACACGCGGTGCATGTCTCCATCAGTTGCTTCCTCTTTTTATTTATATGATCCGACCTTTGCTCAGGAGATAAAAGTTTTTTCTGACCACTAGGATTCTCAGGCATTTCCTTTCTCCTAAAGAGTCTCGGTATAATCCTTATTTAATCAGGCTGGGCACAGCCAAACTAATCCAAGGAATATAGGTAATTAAAAGTAAATCAATCAAAAGTATCAAGAAAATCGGTATTAATGACTGAACCAAACGATCAAATTTCGTATCAGGAAATATTCCACATGATACATAAAGACTCATCCCAACTGGAGGGGTAATATATCCGATGCATAGATTGACGATGAATATGATTCCAAAGTGTATGGGATCAATTCCCAATTGTTTTATAAGTGGCAGAAGTAGCGGCATAAATATGATGATGGCTGACGCTATTTCAAGGAAAGTCCCAATAATAAGAAGTATTACATTTGCGATTAATAAAAAAACCGTTTTTGACGAAATATTGTTGAGAAAAGCACTCGCGATATAGGCTGGAATCTGAGCTGTAACCAAATAGTCTGCGAAGGTCGCTGCGGTTCCGATAATTAACATTATAATGCCGGTATTGACACCAGTACTAATAACTACTTCCTTGAATTCTTTTATACCCAGGCTGCGGAAAACAACCAATTCAACAACAATGGCGTAAACGGCCGCCACTGCTCCTGCTTCAGTTGCAGAAAAAACCCCGCTGTAAATACCCCCAAAGATGATAAAAATCAGTGTTAATGGGAATAAGGCATTCTTGACACTTATGATCACTTGCTTAAAAGTTGGAAAATCGGTTTTTTCCACGCCTTCTCTTTTGGCTTCATACACTGAGTAGAGTCCAAGTGTTCCAATAATAATCAGCGCGGGCAGATAGCCTGCAGCAAACATTTTTGCAACTGAAGTGCCGGCTATTACAGCATAAATGATCATTGGCACGCTGGGAGGCACAATCATGCCCAGCGTGCCGGAAGTCCCTATAAGACCAACCGAAAAATTTTTGTCGTATCCCTGTTTAACTAACGAAGGAACCATAATGGTCCCAATGGCTATTATAGTGGCTGTACCGGATCCGGATATGGCCCCAAAAAGAGCACATGCAACAATCCCTGATATGGCGGTTCCCCCTCTCATCCACCCAAAAAACGTTTTGGCCAGAAAAATAATTCTATTAGCCATCTGCCCTCTCGACATCAAATTCCCGACAAAGATGAAAAACAATACTGCCAGATAAACAAAATTATCCAATTTTGTCATAATATCTTGCGCTGAAACAATTAAAGGAATTCCCTTGAGAGAAGAGAAGCCGATCAGGGCCAGCAAAAAGAGCGTTGTGGCGATAGGGATGCCTAAGAAAAGAAACAAAAAGAGTAGGATGAGAATGATAATTGCCATACTAAGACTTACCTCATTGTTATTTTTTATATTCTTTCACTGCTCTCACGAGATACCTGTAACCCAAAAGCGATCCACACAAAACTAATAATATTAGAGCGAGTATCCAAATCGGAAACTCAAGGATCACTGACTTTGTCTCAAGTCTGTATTTAAATAACATATATTTGAATCCCAATATGACCAATAACGCCGAAAACAGAATGGATGCGATATTCGATACCATAAGAAAAAACCGCTTTGACCCGGGAAACAGCCTTTGTATTATATCCAGCTTAATTTCAGACCCTCTCCTAACCGCAATGATGTACCCATTAAAAATAATTAGGATTAATAGATATCTACCTATTTCATCTGGCCAAGAAAGAGGATAGTGAAAAATATTTCTCATGACTACATTGAAAAATATGACAAACGTTGTAAAAACAACGCTGATGAAAATGACAGTTTCTTCTATTTTTACCAGTATGTTATCAATCTTGGCCATTTCTCAAATTCCTTTGAATTGGGGTTCCCTTTTTTCCAGAAATGCACTTATTCCTTCTTTGACATCATTCGTTTCTAAGACTTCTTTTAGGCAACGTAGCTCCAGCTCATAGACCTCTTTTGATTGAATATCAGAAGCACCAAGTATGATTTTTTTTATCATGGCAACGGCCTTTGTAGGTAGAGCGCTCAATCGCTTCGCAAATATCATGCTTTCTGTCAAAAGGTCTTCAGGGGCATACAACTCATCAACCAATCCTGTCTCAAACGCATCTTTTGGAGTCAACCGAAGCCCTAAACCCATCTTTAACGCAAGGTGCTGACCGAATTTTTTGCCAATACTCTGCAGTCCCCCCACTGCAGGAATAAATCCCAAATCTACTTCAGGCATGCCTATCTTTATTCTTTTGTTATTGCTCATTAAACGGAAATCACACGCCATAACCAATTCAAATCCTCCGCCAAGCGTATGACCATTTATGGAAGCAATTGTAGGTTTTGGCATTCTTTCTAATTTGTCTACAACCTGCTGAATACTTCGTACATAATTTACTTGACCATCTAAATCCCCAGAATTGATATATTTCTCAGACGATCTTATATCCCCGCCAGACAGAAAAATCCTTTTGTTTGAGCTCATTATCAAAAGAGACCTTATGGTATCATCCTGGCTTAACCGCCTAAAAATTGAATCAAGTTCATCAATCAGTTGTTTACTAAATGTATTCGAAGGAGGGCAATCAATGCTTATGAGAGCCACGTTTTCTTCTTCTCTGTACTTTATGTTCCTGAATTCCAATCTTTATCTCCCAATAAATGCCTGCATAAGATGAAGCCGCTGACCAAGTTGTGCGTGGGTTTTAATGATCTGCGTATAAGAAACGTAATTGTGAAAAATCTAATTTGACTGGCTCTTGGTATTTTCTGTAATGCACGAAAGTGCCAAGAGCCCATTTTTGATGTTTACCTACTTCTGGAAGTCTGTCAGCTTATAGATCTTCTCCATATAGTCTTCACCCATGATTTTTTTACAGTCATTATGCAAGGGCATTAACGCTTTCACAAAGCGATCTTTTTCTTTCGGTGCCAATTGAACAAAGGTAACACCTTTATCTGTTTTCATTTTGTTGGTAAACTCTTCTTCTCTTACCCTCACTCTTTTTCTTTCTTCCGCCGATGCTGCATTAATAGAATCCATAACCGCTTTTTTAAGATTTTCTGGAAGGCTGTCATACCATTGTTTATTTAGAAGTTGCACGATAAAGCCACACATATGATTCGTATCCACTACATATTTGCAAACTTCTGCGAACTTACCGAGAATCATAAGCTCACTGGTGTTGAAAACGCCATCAACAATGCCCTGCTTTAAAGAAGAGTAAAGTTCTGCATATGGCACAGGCATACCGTTAACGCCCAAATACTGGCACATTTTTTTAAAGATTGGGGTTGGCTGAATTCTGAACTTCTTTCCTTTTAGATCCTCTAATCTGCTGATCTTCTTTGTTGCTGCCATATCCATCATGCCAAAGGCGGTAATACCGACTAACATAACCCCCCTTTTTTCCAAATCTCTTTTGATAGGCTCCAGCAATTCACTTTTTGCAAATTTGTCGACTTTATCCCAAGTGTCGAATACAAATGGCAGCGTTAAGACATCGGCCTTATTAGTCCATCTAGAGAGCATCATACCTCCCGTATTCATGAACTGAATTGAGCCCATTTCTAATTTATTCATAATCTCAGGATCGCTTCCCAGTTGACCTTGAGGAAATATTTGCGGTTCGATTTGGCCTTTGCTTCTTTTCTTTAATTCATCAGCAAATATCACCGCGGCATGTGTTCCTGATAGGATAGGGGGTGGAGTAAACGTAATTTTACAAAAATAATCGGAAGCCCATGCTGTCTTCTGAACCCCAATATCTAAGAAAGAAAAACAAAAAACTACTGCTAAATAAAATGAAACGAGAAAAGTTGTGTTTTTGAAATTTCTTTTACTAATCATGGCTAAATCCTCCTTAACTAATTTTTATTAATAAAGTTTCTTTCCAAATTCATCATTATATCTTCTGTCACAATTATTGCCTCCTTTCTTTTGTTGAGTTTTACTGCTCTATTCTTCTTCATATCGTTTTTCAAAAATTTGAGTTTTTCTCTCACTTCTTTCAAGGCTCCCTGGTGGAAGCCACTCAATAGTAGGTGTTACCCTGTTCTCATGCATTTTATCCTTAATTCTTCTCTCTAAATTCTCCAGTTCACTGATATCAATGCCTTCTCCATATTCAATTTTCAGTTTTAAGGGTGGAACAACTCTGGGCGGCTTTTCAAGTAACACAATCTTCATAGCTCCTGTGACATCTGGGATGAATGAATTGACTACATCTCTAATAGTTGAAGGATAAATATTAACCCCTTTAACAATAAGTAAATCATCGGACCGCCCAATTACCTTGACACGTATGCCAGGATATCCACATTCACATGGAGAGGTAAATACTTGAACAATATCACCAAGCGCATACTTAACCAGAGGCACACCATATCTTTCTAATGATGTTATCACGCCTTCACCTACCGCCCCGTCTTTGACTTCTATAGGCTCTTTTGAATACGGGTCAACTAGATCGTCGGCATAGATACTTAGATCTGGGGCAACTTCATGCATTCCAGCATATTCTTTTGCATCGCAGCTGGCTGCATATGCCTCTGCCATTGGTGCCCAAAATTCATACATTTTGCATTTAAAACCGTCCAATAGTTTCTGCCTTAAAGATGGAATCCCAAAACCAGGCTCACCACACACGATAACTTTTTCAAATCCGAGGTCAGAGGCTTTAACTCCGGCAATAGAAGGTGCTTTTTCTATCAGGTATTCAGCATAAGAGGGTGTGCAAAACAAAATATTCGCCCCAAAAAGCTGGGTATACTCAATCAATCGTTTAGATCCCCCTTCAGCCCCAACAGGAATGACTAAAATTCCATATCGTTCGAAGGTTGGAAGCATAGCATTTGTGACATAAGTTCCCATTCCCAATGCGAACATCACTTTATCGCCTGGTCGAAACCCCCATCTCCAATACATTCGCTGAAATCCTTCACACCACACGTCTAAATCATGCTTAGTAAAGGTATAGCTAAAGGTAGGCATTCCTGTTGTTCCTGATGTATGATAAGCACCGATTATCTCTGCAATAGGCGAACAAAGATGTATTCCAATAGGATGATGAAATTTTTTTATGGATTCGTCCCTGTTTTTTCTTTCAATCTCCTTATTTATCAAAACAGGGATCTTACGAAAATCTTCCCACGTTTTAATGTCGCCAGGTTCAAATCCAGCCCCTTTAAATTTCTCTCTGTAGAATGTGTTTTTGTAGCAATATTCGAGCTGCTTGCCTAATTTTTGCATTCTTAACGCCATTAATTCATCTTTTGAAATATTTTCTGCTTTTTCATTCCAGAATTTGGCTTTTTCCATCATATTGTAATCCCCTTTCGCTTTTAGGTTCTTATTTTCCCGACCAGGTAGGTTCCCTCTTTTGAAAGAATGCCTCCATTCCCTCTTTGCCGTCCTTGCTCAGAAAAGTCAGAATACTCATCATGGCCTCATAGTTTTCCCCGACATGAAATGGCATCTCAGGTGCAGCCCGAATAATATACTTTGCGAGTGAAATGGCAATGGGCGCATTAGCAAGAATTTTTTTCATAAGGGCCTTTGTCTCATCCATCAAAGCCTCCGGCTCGACAACCTTATTTACCAATCCTGCTTCTTTTGCCTCCCCTGAACTTACATTGGCTGCAGTCAGAACCATTTCCATCGCCTTTGTTTGTCCTACTAGTCTAGCCAGCCTAAAAACACCTCCCCATCCAGGAATCAACCCTATCTTGATCTCCGGAACACCTATTTTTGCATTGGTTGAGGCAACCCTCAGATCACAGGACATGGCGACCTCTCCCCCGGCCCCCACTGCCACTCCATTTATAGCTGCAATAGTAGGTTTCCGGCACCGCTGGAGCTTCTCATTCATCCGGAGACCAGCCAGAAGAAATTCAGCATATTCCTTTCCCTCAATAGATTCCATTAGCTTGATATCCGCTCCCACACAGAAATACTTTTCCCCCTTGGCGGTTAGGATCATGCCCCTGATGCCTTCGTCATTCTCAACGCGATACAGAACATCCTCCATCTCTTTGATAGTTTGCCAATCAAAGGAATTCCCTTTTTCAGGTCTATTCAGGATTGCGGTACCAATCTCTTCTTTAACCTCAAATAAAACATGATTTTCTGTCATCGTCATCGTTTCCTCCTCTAGCACATACTGAGCCCTCCATTTACGCTGAGAGCCTGTCCTGTAATGTAGCTGGCGTCATCAGATGCAAGCCATACTATTGCATTGGCCTGCTGTTCAGGGCTTGCCATTTTTCTCATAGGGATGGCCTTCTCAATTGCCTCGATCACATTGGGCATTCCTCTCTTTATATCATCCATTAATGGTGTATCTGTAGGTCCAGGGCAGGTCGAGTTAACGCGGATTTTGTACCTAGCTACCTCCCTTGCGATAGATTTTGTAAATGCATACACGCCTCCCTTTGCGGCAGAATAGACCGCCTCCCCAGAGGCTCCTACCTTCGCAGCATCCGATGCCACGTTCACAATCGCACCACCAGTCTCCTGCTTGGTCATAAATTCAAGCACTGCTCTTGTGACGTGTATGGTCCCTTTCAGAACGACATCGATTAACCTATACCAGAGATCGGGAGTGGTTTTCATGAACGGCATAATTTTGTCAAATCCGGCATTGTTTATAAGCACATCAATTCGTCCGAAGTGATCATTGATCTTTTTGGCCATTTCAACAACTTGTTCATAGTCTGAGATATCTGTCTTGACCACCAAAACGTCATTGCCCTTTTCTCTTGCCTCATGGGCTACCTTATTGGCAGCCTCTTCGTTCATATCAACGATAGCTATTTTTGCGCCCAATCTTGCAAGTTGTAATACGGTTGCACGCCCGATACCGCTTCCTCCACCTGTAACAATAGCAACTTTTCCATCAAAATTCATCATAATCCTCCTTATATTTCAATGAACAATATTTTATATTTGACCTACATAAAACACCATAAACTTAAAGCGTATGTCTCCTTAAGAAATCTAATGCAAACATGAGGTATTCTTCAGGCTTTTCTTCATAAGTGTTGTGCCCGCAGTCTGGAATTACTGCAAGCTCTCCCTCAAGGAGGTTACGATAGGATTCAACACCTTGCTCAACATCAAAGATAGGACTCCTGTCCGGATATAGGACAAGTGTTGGGCAGGTTACCAATTGAAACAGATCTCTTAGGTCAAATAATCCCCTGCCATAAGCTCCGCCCCCGCCATATTTGCTGAATAGATTATAATATGTTTCAGCATACGCCTTACCCTGCCAATATATTAGATTTTCCCTGAACTTTGGATTGAGGTCTCCATATGGTTTTGGGAACATCATTTTGTTAAATTTATCCATTGGTAGCTTGTTGTGACACTGGGTACTTGAAATGACCATCGTCTTAACCTGATTAGGGTACTTGACCGCATAATCTACGCCTATGACGCCTCCCTCACACTGTGCAATGATACCAAACGTACCAATATTCAGCTTCTCCATCAATCCGGCTAAGGTCCTAACATTTTCAGGGCGAAATCTCTCGCTTACATAAAATTCTTCAAAATTAGTCTTCTCTGATTGTCCATACCCCCTTCTATCGTACATGACTACCCTGTAACCTTTTTCTACCAAACGAGGATATATGTCCCTCCACATCCTGGTGGAACCAAAACCATGATTGAGCAGTACAAGCGTCTCAAGGGTATCGCCATTGCCGTGCATTTCGTAATAAATCTTAATCCCATTTATCTTTGCAAAAGACACTTATACCTTTCTCAGAATTCTTGAAAAAAATTCTCAAGTGTGGAGGAACACTCTTTTCAAAGAATTGTGTGATCAATTCTTGATTTGAGTATGCTACTCCCAATCCCTGTTGTCGATTAAAGGCTTGACATCCTGACGCAGTGACCCCTGGTCGACAAAATCTACTCTGTTTGCTTTAAGGCCACATATCTCCTTGATTCGCTGGAGCAGTTTAGGAGTCAGTTCATCCCGGTTGAGGGCCTGATTTTCCAGCTCCACATTCAGAGTCAATTCGTCCCTGTTTCCCGACCGGGCAATGACCATGCAATATTTGGCAACGCCAGAAATGGCCGACATGGCCTCCCGAACCTGTGAGCCGTGAACGAAAAGTCCCCTGACTTTAAAGGAATCGCCCACCCTTCCAACAATCTTGACCAGGCGTGGTGAAGTCCTACCACAGGGACAGGGCTCTGCGTCCAAGTAAGATAAATCCCCGGTTCCGAAGCGTATCAATGGATAAGTCTTATTAAAATGAGTTACGACAACCTCACCGGTCTCCCCGGATTCAACGCTTTTTCCTGTATTCGGATCAATAATTTCTACATAGACATCTTCGGCTAAATGCATGCCGGAGACTTCCTTGCATTCATAAGCAAACAGGCCTATATCAGCCGTGCCATAGCCCTGCCATGTATTTATGTGGTAATCCTGTTCAAGTTTTTGTCGAATACCCGGAGACACTCCCTCTGCAGTCAATAGAGCGGTCTTGACCGGAAAATCCGCTGGGATGCTGTATCCCTTCTCCTCCGCCTTTTGGATCAGGTTCATTAAAAAAGTAGCTGTCCCAATGTAGCCAGTCACCTGCAGGTCCTTGATCACCTGGACCTGGAGATCGGTGCCGCCAACTCCTGCCGGGACAACAAGGGCCCCTGCCTCCCTTAATGCCTTGTCGAATAATAAACCTGCAGGAACCATATGGTAGGATAAGGTCACAAGCACCCGTTCCCCAGAACCCATGCCGTGGGCCTGGAGTATCCTGGCTTCTCTCAGCCTCCGGTTACCCTTTTCTTCCGGATCATAGATGGGGCCAGGGGAGACATATATGCGCTGAAGATCGGACATGGGAATACCCAGATATCCACCAAAAGGAGGATTTCTGCTTTGCCCCCCTTTCAATTCCTCCTTTTTGAGAATCGGGATTTTATTCAAGTCCTGTAAGGCCTTAAACTGAGACGGGGTAAAACCGGCGGCCTCAAACTTTTTACGCACCGAAGGCGCATTCTTGTAAGCATGGTCGATAATTCCTTTCAGTTCCTCCAGATAATAATTCTCCCTTGCCTCGGCCTGCATAGTCTCCAGCTCTTGATTAAAGAATTGATTATCTCCTTTATCTTTTGTCATATTGCTCAGGCCCTCCGGTTTTTTGTTTGATTTCTGTTTAAGTTAGAGTTTAATAAAATTGGGTTTTCTTTTTTCAAAAAAGGCAGTGATCCCTTCTTTGAATTCCCTGGTTCCGGCGCATGTTATTACCCCCTCCTTTTCCAGCTCTAACTGTGTTTCCAGATTTCCCGACACAGCTTTATTCAGCATGCTTTTGGCCATACCTATGGCGAAACCAGGACCGTGTGTTAGCCTTTCTGCCAGTCTTTGGGCTTCGGAGACAAGGTTATCAGCTGGTACTACCCGATTGAAAATCCCCAGTTTATGTGCCTCAAGAGCATCCAGAGGATTTCCAGTAAACATTAATTCGGCCGCTTTGTAGCGGCCCAGTCTTTGTGTGAGAAGAAAACTGTTGCCCCCATCAGGAACCAGGCCGATATTGATATTTGGCACATGAATCCTGGCGCTTTCCGCAGCAACAAGGATATCACAGGCCAGAGCGAGGCCTACGCCACCGCCGCTACAAATTCCGTTTATCGCTCCAATTAAGGGTTTCTTAATCTCTCGGATAGCTAAGACGATTTGATGAATTGGGGTAACTATCTCTTCAATGATCTTTCCTGGGTCATCGTGAGGGTAATCTTTCAAAAACTTCCTTATCATATGTACATCACCGCCAGAGCAAAATGCTTTCCCAGCCCCTGTAAGCACGACAGCCCTTATCTCCTTATCCCATCCGCATTTCTTTATGGCATCTAACAATTCACTGCATAATGTTCCATTGAGCGCATTCAAAGATTCTGGGCGATTAAG
>Ga0307429_1000481_pt1 | contig 24275 bp, 31 predicted proteins | sample SalMarWE160230MG_FD_202151 | JGI IMG/M metagenome (GOLD analysis project Ga0307429, IMG submission 202151) | Salt marsh sediment microbial communities from the Plum Island Ecosystem LTER, Massachusetts, United States - WE1603-230 | ecosystem: Environmental > Aquatic > Marine > Intertidal zone >... | reverse complement strand
TTGCGGACCTACACAGACGACAAGGAGCTTATCTTACCCGAGAACTACAGCATTGAGAACGCCTTGAAGTCTGCCTGGCTGGCGCTCCAGGAGACAGTTGATAGGGATAAGCGCCCGGTTCTCCAGGTGTGTTCTCAAGCTAGCATAGCAAATGCCCTTCTCGACATGGCTGTCCAGGGGTTAAACCCTGGCAAGAATCAATGCTACTTCATTGCATATGGGAAAAAGCTCATATGCCAGAGGAGTTACTTTGGCACCATGGCAGTAGCCGAGAGGGTAGCGGGGGCAAGTGATATTTGGGCTGAGGTCGTTTATGAAGCGGACGAGTTTGAATATACGATCTCCCACAATCGAAAGAATGTGTCCAAGCACACGCAGAAGATAGGGAATGTCAAGCCAACGGCCATTGTAGCTGCTTATTGTGTGATTAAGTTCAACAATGGTAAGCCTTCGTTTACTGAGATTATGACCATTGAGCAAATAAAAAAGGCATGGGCTAAATCGAAAACGGACACTGATGCGCCTACTTCAGTTCATTCTCAATTTCCCGAAGAAATGGCGAAGCGCACCGTAACCAACAGGGCTTGCAAGGCGCTTATCAATTCTAGTTCGGACAGCAATCTATTCCTGGAGCATTTTAACCGCTCAGACGAAGAGCAATCTACTATTGAGCTCGAAGCTGAGATTGAGGAAAATGCCAACCAGGACGTTATTGACGTGGATCCTGAGACTGGGGAGGTTGTCGGGGAGCAACCGGGAGAGACAGGGGACCCGAAGTCCTCAAAGCCGAGCCGCAATCCCGTGGGCCTTAAAACAATAGAGGCTATGCTGAAGGCATGTTTTGACGACTTCGGCTTGCAACCAAAACAAGTGCTGGCTGAGCTCGGGGTTGAAACTCAGGCAGCGATAACGGAAAGTCCGGCAGATTGCTACACACGGGTAGCGGCAGTCAGGGTAGGGTCTGCGGCGCCCCAGGAGGAGCCTGGGTTTTAAGATGGAAATAAAAGTGCTGGCTTCCGGGAGCAGTGGTAATGCTTACTTTGTGAGCGATGGCAAAACGCCATTGCTCCTGGAAGCCGGTATTTCATTTCGCCTCATTCGGCAAGGCTTAAACTTTGAAGTATCCCGGCTGGCCGGCTGCCTTATCTCGCACGAACACCAGGACCACGCAAAGGCAGCACATGAGGTTATGAGGGCAGGCATAGACTGTTATATGAGTCGCGGAACTGCTGAAGTGCTTAAACTACAGGGGCATAGGTTACATATCATTGAGGCATTGACGCAATTCCATATCGGCACCTGGGTAATAAAACCCTTCCAGATGCACCACGGCGCCGCTGAGCCCCTCGGTTTTCTAATGGCTAACCAATTCCACGAGAAGCTTCTTTTCGCTACTGATACGGCTTATATTCCCCACAGATTTGAAGGGCTAACGCACCTTATGGTTGAGGCAAATTATAGCTCGCCTCTGCTCAAGGATAACACCCCTTCATCAGAGCTAAGGCAGTCAATTCTTCAGAATCACATGAGCCTGGAGACGCTGGTTGAGATGCTCCGGGCAAATGATTTGAGCAAGGTCGAAGAAATACACCTGCTCCATCTGAGTGGTAGTAACTCTGATGCAGATATGTTCAAGCGAAAGGTGCAGGAAATAACAGGCAAACCGGTTTATGTAGGATAACAAATCTTAAAAGGAGGTAACCAATGGCAAAAGTAGAGGTCAAGGTCAAAACAAACAAGCTGGAGACAAAAACCAAGATTGTCGAGGAAAAGGCTGATGGCGAGGTTATTGACCGCGACATCGTTACTTCGGTAACGATAGAGTATGTCGGCGTCCCTGGCAAGATGGATGATGTGCTGCACACACTCCGGGCCGGCCACGAAGTTGATGTGACCTTCAGCAGCCCGCAGCAAAAACTTCCCCTGGAAGAGACGAAAGAGCCGGCCGCCGTAGAGAGCTAAGAGGATTCCCAGCCACCCTATTTCGTGAGGATAGGGCGTTACCAGTGTAGGATGTGCGCCAAGCAGTTAGTTGTCGTGATAGCCAGCAAAGCGCTAGTTGGCAGGCAACGGCGGTAGCAGAAAGTCACCTGCTGCTGGCTGGGGGATAGATTTAAGGAGTCTAAGATGAAAGCATTAAGTATTAGGCAACCCTGGGCATGGCTAATCTGCAAGGGAATTAAAGATGTAGAGAATCGCACCTGGCATATTCACATGCCACCGCTTTTGAATTATCCCGCCACCCCAAAGCGAATTTATGTTCACGCAGGTAAAACATTCGATGATACAGGCTGGGATTCCATCCATGCGAGAGTATCAGATGAAATTTGGAGAGAGATATGGAAGAGTGCGAACTTTACTACCGGCTTTTCAATCTTCAAACTTGGTACCATTATCGGCGAAGTTGATATTGTCGGCTGCAAATATCACTATGGCGAAGAAAACGATAATCTTTACTCAGTCTGGCATGAAATTGGTATGTATGGCTTGCTACTGGCTAACCCTGTGCTTTATGACAAGCCGATACCATGCAAAGGGAAGCTCGGTTTCTTTGAGCCAGATATTATTTTCAGCAGGAAATGAGATAAGGAGGAGATATGACAGTAGAAAAAGCCATCAAGATAAATCGTGAGTTGGTCAAAACAGGTAACTACGATGTTGACCCGAAATTCACAAAAGCCATCAAGCTTGGCATCGAAGCTCTGAAGCGAGAGCAATGGCGAAGGGCAAGATACGCAAATGACCCCATTCAGCTACTACCAGGCGAGACCAAGGAATAGAAGGTAACCCATAAGAGCCAGAGTGAAGATGATTACCAGGAGGGAGAATGAATAGAGCAAGTTCGGCAACTGGATGGGTGAGAAATCCCATTATGAAATCGCCAAATTTAGACCCCACACAGGCAAGCAATTATGAGCTAGGTTGGACACTTAATCCTATCACCGGCTGTCTAAATAATGACAACGGCTTATGCAAAGGCGGGGGCTTTCCCTGCTATGCCTATAAACTAGCGCATACGAGATTGAAGCAGAGGTATTTGGCGAACAAGAATTATATTACTTGGCGAAATACGTCAATAGATTTCTATGACGACAAAGACAAAGGTGGACAGTTCTACAAAGCAGAAATAGATGCTCCCATAGACCCCTTCTATCCCCGCTTTTGGGAAGAGAGGGTAGTACCTCTGCATATTCCAAGAAAAGCTGACTCGCCGAAGAAGGGTATTTTTGTTTGCGATATGGGGGAACTCTTTGGCAACTGGATACCCAAAAGTTGGCAGGAGCAAGTATTCAATGCCATTAAAGCCAATCCTGATTATCGCTTTTACCTTCTCACGAAGCAGCCTCAGAACCTAATCAAATTCTCACCCTTCCCCGATAACTGCTGGGTGGGTGTGACGGCTACGAGGCGTTCAGATTTGAAAGCTGCGTCATACCATTTGAAAAACATAGAGGCGCAGATTAAGTATTTATCCCTAGAACCTCTACTGGAGGAACCGCCAACTGCTACGCTTTACAGCCTCTTAGAAAAGCACATAATTAACTGGCTCATTATCGGTGCCTGCACCGGCACGGCTGATGATGTGGCACAGCTTTGTAGTAAATACCCTGGGCTTGGCTGGCATAGACTCAACTCTACCAAATATGTAGCCTTGCCTAAAATCGAGTGGGTTCGTGAGATAGTTGAGGCTGCGGATAAGGCGGGCGTGAAGGTCTTCTTGAAGGATAACTTGAGGATTACGGCTACAAGTGACGGCAGATGGCAGGGATTTTGGAGACAAGAACAAAGAGGATGGAAACTAAGGCAGGAGCTACCAGAGATAAAATGAAGACAGCTATTACTGAAAGAGAGGAGATGACAGATGATAAAGATTTGGATGACTGAGAAGCCTTGGTATCGCGAAGTGAAGCCTATACGGAAGGTGGTGATTCCAGGCTATGAGGAATATGAGTTCTATGCCATACATGACATTACATTCAAGAGCAAGGTCTGCATAACAGAGGCTAGAACGGGTGAGGCAGTCGGCGTAGGTGGGACAAGTGCTAAACGAGCAATTGCCAATGCTGTAAGGTCATTGGAAAAGTACACGAAGGAAGAAATAAACGCCAAGATTGAAAACGCCTTAAGGCGACATCAATTGGAAATGGCTGAGTAGTAGCTAACCTTTTGAACAGATGAGGAAATACAAGAGATAAGATGAAGCCTTATTATCAGCATAACGGAATAAGTTTTTATCACGGCGATGCTCGGAACATGGCTCCTGAGATTATTCACCCCAACACCGTGGACCTGATATTCACTGACCCACCATATCAAAAGAAATATCTCTATCTTTATGATTGGCTGGCAGAGGAAGCTATCCGAGCTTTGAAACCTGATGGCTTCTTAATTGCCTATTCTGGAATCTTTTGGAAGCAACAAATCATGGAAGCACTGGGAAGGCAATTAGATTTTTTCTATGACTTCGTTTTAATACATAGAGGCACCACAACTATACTTTGGCCACGGCGAGTCATAACAGGCTATAAATCACTCTTATGTTATCGGCTCAAAAGCTCAAAGGCGGTCCCGAGAACTAATGTTTTAGGTAAATACAATGGTACTGGTGGTGACAAAAGATTCCATAAATGGGGGCAGGAAGCTAATACGGCTCGTTATTATATTGACTGCTTCACCCATGAGGGTAATCTTGTGGCCGATTACTTTCTTGGTGCCGGCACCTTTGCTGAAGTTTGCAAGGCACTTAATCGGGACTTTATTGGCTTTGAGATTGATGGGGATACTATCGCCATGGCTCGGGAACGGCTAAATGGAGCACTCGGGCCAAAAGAAAAAGGGCGACAGGAAGTTATGAGTTTTGAGGAAATACAAGAGCGAGAATAGATAATGGCTAGAACTCAGAAGGATATAGTTAATTACTTCCCGCATGATTCCAATGCCAGTGCCGGGGATACATTAACTGTCCTTCAAAGCCGGTACAGAAATGATGGTTATGCCTTCTGGTTCAAGCTCCTGGAGAAGTTGGCCTCCACTGAGGGGCACTTTCTTGATTGCAATAACTCTAACAGATGGCAATTACTACTAGCAAAAGCTGGTGTTGATGAAATAACTGGCGTAGAAATAATGAAATTACTTGTAGAAATGCAGGCCATTGACAAAGACCTCTGGGAAAACAAGGTAATTTGGTGTCAAAATTTGGTTGATAACATCAGTGATGTTTACAAAAATCGGCGCCGGGAAATCCCCCAAAAACCGATAATTACAAATAATAAAGGGATAACTACAGACAATAATGCTATTTCTACAGATGAAAGTACACAAAGTAAAGTAAAGGAAAGTAAAGTAAATAATATAGAGACAACAGACAGGGATGAATTATACAAAATCCTTGAAGGGACTAAGGGTTTCCCAAAATATACTCAGGAAAATATCTGGAAATTAGAAGACGTTATGAAAGATTACCCTGGGCTCAATTATCTATTAGAGTTTAAGAAGTTCCGGGAATACTGGAATACTCGGCAGCTAAAAAGACCTTTCTTGGCGCTGCGAAACTGGCTTGGTAAAGCAAAGGAGAGAGATGGGCAAACTGGAAAAACTAAAAGCCGGGGACTTCCCGCCCGTGAGAGCTACACACGGGGGCCAGACTATGGTGATGACTGACGAATTCGCAGGGCAGCCATACAAAGCATTGCCCGATTGCCCGAAATGCGGTGGCTGTGGCTTTGTCTATCCAATAATCGAAGGAAAACCGGACTTTTCCCGGATAATTCCCTGCGGCTATCCCGGGTGTTTGAGGGACCAGGCCAGGGCATATAAACAGAACCTTATGATAGAAGCCAGTGGCGTGACTGGGAGGGAGCAGACCTTTGAAAACTTCGATGCCACAGTGTCCGGAGTAGCGAAGACATACAAGGCGGCAACTAAGCTAGCTGAAGGCCTGGGCGATGTCAAATGGGTGCTTCTCTATGGTGGCGTGGGCAACGGCAAAACGCATCTTCTAAATGCAATCGCTAACCGGTGGATAGAGCGCGGCTGCCTAACCCGGTTGGTGATGATGGCCGAGCTATTATCTGAGCTGCGTATGGCCATGGAAACTAATCAGGTTGAATTCAAGTTGAAGGAACACAAGGAAATACCCTACTTGATAATAGACGAGTATGGCTTGGAGCTCGGGACCCCGTGGGAAAAGGAGAAAATAGAGGAATTACTGGCCGCCCGGTGGAACCGGGGGTTGCACACGGTAATCGCAACCAATCGGGACATTGAGGATTTACCACTTCGTCTTAAAAGCAGATTCTTAGACCGCATTTTATCCCGGGCTGTGTTGAACGAAGCCAAGGATTACAGGCTGACAAGGGGCAGAAAGTAATAATGGCGAGGTTTATTAGCGGATGTTCAAAAACCTGATAAAACTTAACATTTTCAGGACGCTTTCCTCTGTAAAACAGGGAGGGACAGAGAAATGAAAGAACCTACCAAAGACAGGATTAGCCGACTCCAGACGCGGAAGCAGGAGCTCCTGGGCAAAATAAAGGCTCTCAGGGCCAGCTCAGTGAGAAACGCCGGGCATAAGATAAGCAGGCTGGGCGACCAGGTTTTGAGGATCGGCGAAAGGATTAACAAGTTAAAGGGGGTGAACAATGCCAATAGCTAACTACACTACGGAAGTAACAGCCATGCAATCTATCGGTGAAATCCAGGGGATGCTAGTGGCTCATGGCGCTAGGCAGATTTTGATTGCTTATGGCGATAAAGGCGAGCCGGTAGGTCTGGCGTTTATCATCAATACAAACTATGGAGATACTCCGTTCCGGCTCCCCGCCAATGTGGAAAAGGTTGAGGCGGTCCTTCTCCAGCAACTAGCATCTTCAAGCCGTAGGCAATGGGATACAGAGTATCAGGAGCAACGGAAGGCCAAGATAAAAAAGCAGGCATATAGGGTTGCCTGGAGAATCCTTAAAGATTGGGTGCGGGCGCAAATGGCAATCCTGGAGGCCGAGTTGGTGACCATAGACCAGATATTCTTGCCGTATATGGAAGTAGGCCAGGGCAAGTTGCTCTATGAGGTTATGCAGGACCACCGCTTTCAAATATCAGGAGGGCAACCATGAAAGACCAAGTAGTTGAGATAATAGGACGGGGACACTACGGGCTTTATAACTGGGAAAGGATAAAGTTCGGGCAGTTCCCCGATGTCTCCCTGGAGGACGCCCAGTGGGTGTTCGATACGGCTGAGGAAATCCACAAGATGCTCTTTCCTGGGGGGAAGAAGCCACCTGTGCTGGACAAATTAGACAAGGTAATTGAAGGCTGGGAGTATATTGTAGGGCATGAGAAAGGAACTATCAGCAAGACTTTGATGGAACAAATTATCACGACCATTCAGTTGCTTCATGGCTATAGACGGATGAAGGTTGATGTAGTAAAGGAAATCATAGAGTTCCTAGTTAAAGAAGGCGAGCAGGGGCTTTTGACTAACTTAAATAAACTGGCTAAAAAGTATGGCGAGGAAGTGAAGATTGACACGAACGATTGACCGCATCCCCGTCACTGAGGCGGACCTGAGAGAGCAAATCAGGACCCTCTGTAAGCTCTTCGGTTGGAAGATGTATTTCACCTGGCGAAGCATACACTCCCCGGCAGGCTTCCCGGACTTAGTGCTGGCAAACCCCGAGCAAAAGCGGGTTATCTATGCTGAGCTCAAGAGCGAGAAGGGCAAGCCTACTGAGAAGCAGCAAGAGTGGCTTGATGCCCTGCGGGAGTGTGATCAGGAGGTTTATGTTGTTCGCCCATCTGATATAGAATGGTTTGCAGGAGTGTTAAGGTGAATATCAATGAGATATGGAGCAAAATTGAAATTACCGATAACTGTTGGAATTGGATTGGTGGTAAGCATAAAGGTGGTTATGGGACACTAATTGTTGATGGCGTAGCGGTTCAGGCACATCGTCTTATGTATGAACTCTTTAAGGGTAAAATCCCTAAGGGTATGTGCGTATGTCACTATTGTGATAACACATCTTGTGTAAATCCATCACACCTTTTTCTAGGCACACGAGCTGACAATAATAGAGATAGAGCCAATAAAGGTAGGACTAGGGCAAATGTTGGGCAGACAATGAAGCTCCATCCTGAAAGGCGGGCAAGAGGTGAGCGGCAAGGGAGTGCTAAATTGGCTGAATCCGATGTTAAGAGGATTCGGGAATTATATACAAATGAGGGGATTAGCCAACGAAAATTGGGTAGGATGTTTGGAGTAGGTAAAACTTGTATTGGCGAAATTGTCAGAGGGGAGAACTGGAGACACATTTAATAGGAGCCTAAATGCCAGACCCATTGATTAACGATGGCCACGGGGTTACACTCGTTACCATGAAGGTTACACCCCTTCAGAGAGCTTTCCTTGAGTATTTACGTCAACATCCGTATATTACTTTTGAGAAGCTCAAGGTGCATGAGGGTGTACCACTTGAAGCCCAAGTTAATAGCGGGTTTGGCACTGAAACAATAAGATTTGATAAGATAGCTAAAGAGAGCGGGCTTATAGATTAACAACTGAATAAAGCGCCTCAACTAAGCGCATTAGAAGGGCGGAAGTTTTAAGAGGAAACTCTTAGCTTCTGCCCTTTTTGTTAAAGAAGATGCCTAAGATATGGGAATGTTTGAGCGAAGAAAGCCGACCATTATGGCCTGCGCTCTACGAGTATTTCACAGAAAAGGAATGGGATACACCTGAGAAGGGCAAGCGGGCAATTCAACTTGAGCCCAAGCTGGAAAGCACCGAAGAGATAAGTCGGCAGATGCGGGAGAAGCCGAACTATACAGTGGAGAAGCAGGAGAGGGACCGGTGACCGAGTTCGGGGACTGCCACGAGTGCCGGAGCTGGAAGGGCTGCCCGGGTAAGGAATGGTATCACTACGGGGAAATTAGATGGTGTCCTCAGCAGTCGTTCTGGCTATTGAAGTATGCCGACATTCTCCATACTGGGCAGTGGCCGGTTCCTGATGCCACAGCCCCAGGCGGGATGCGGGGGCAAGCAGTGAAAGAGGCAGCATACACCAAAGTAGTGCTCGCCATAGCGGAGATAGACCGCCGGCTGAAAAGAACAGGATGGCGGGGCAGGCTGCTGGCTGAGGAGTGTAAGAACCGGGACAAGATGATTTACCTGAGCGATGACGCTAGGGATGCACTTTATTATGTGGCCGGCTGGAGCCCAAAAAAGATGAGTTTCCAGCAGTGGTTAGCGGCACGACACTATCGCTTGAAAAGGAGGGTAACGCAATGAGGGTTGCAATTCAAATCCAAGAAAGGGACAGGCGCAAAAGAGAGAGGCTAAAGATGCGGGGCATGAGGCAACCGAAGGGCACAAAGCCGAGGGAGTTTCGAGTATCCGGGGTGCCGGCCTGGAAACCGATATGGCTAGGGGGTAAGCCCCGGCTCGGGTCCAGAAAAGGTAACTGGCTGGCCAGGGGTTTGAAGAGGCTATGGACCTGGCTCAGGGTCATAAAAATATCACTTTTCTGGGGCTTGACAGGGCGCTGGGCATCGTGATATGCTATTGACAATGTGGGCGTTCATACGCCCTCAAGTCATTTTAGTTAACTTTTCGGTTAATTTTTTCCTTAATTTAGTCAGTATTGCGGGTAGGATAAAAAGCTAAATCGCCAGTTTCATACGCTGGAGGACTCGGTTCGATTCCCAGACCCGCCACCAAGCATTCAGGCCACCTTTTCGGGTGGTTTTTCGCATTTAAGGGGGTAAACATGACTGAAGTTGAAATCATTGCGCTGGTGGGTATCTTCTTCGGCTGCTTCGCGAGAACGCTATTTCCTTTCCTGAAAAAGAGATACGAGGCAGCTCAGAGCGAGCAGCAAGTTAAGTGGGAACATCGCTATACCGTGACCATTATCTTTAATCTCTTCGTGGCGATGACAACTGCGATACTAATGCTCCCGGCATTTCAGATGCCACCAAGCGGCGTCTTCCCTGTAGCCTTCACCTTCGGATGGGCTTCTCAGGACATAATGAATAAGGTCGCCAAGTGAGGTAAACATGGCCGGAAGCGAAGTAGTGTATGGCTTTTGGGGAAGCATAAGTTGGGCTGCTATTTGGTTTGTCGCGGGCATCGGCTTGGGGATACTAATTAAATCGGTGCGGGATAAGCTGAGGTAATCATGGGAAATGGTTTTTTTAGCTGGTTTGATATTCACAACTTCCTTGACACTCATCAGGAATGGCACGCCCTTGTAGAAGGATTCTGTGAGACCTTCTGCTTCTGGCGGGCCAACTATGAGCCATCCAAGGAGCTGCTCAAAGACCTGAAAAGTGAGCACCACTACTATGCCTTCGGGCGTGTTCTTGGCTTTATATCATTAGTAGGATTCGGGTTATTGATAGTCGGAATACTCAGAGGTAAGGTTCTCAAATTCTTAGCAAAAGGATTAGGTTGGTAAGATGCCTTATGGACACTATATAGAAACAACTGATGGTAGGAAAATCTGGTTTGAGGAAGGATGCGAGTATTGTCATATGTCTTCAACAGGGCAGCATGAATCTCATTGCCCGTATTTCCAGAAGCAAATGATTGAGGGTTATCAAATGAAACAGGAGCCTAAAAGACGAAATCTACATCGGAGTAGAAAATGGAATGGAACGATAGCTTGTACCTGGACTGAGGACAGCACAACTTTAGAGGAAGGATATGAGAACACAACTTACCCAGAAGCAAGAGACATTCTGCGTTAAATACTTTGAACTCCTCAACGGCACCGAGGCAGCTATACAGGCTGGTTACAAGAGAAAGACAGCAGCCGTTATAGCTTCAGAAAATCTAAGGAAGCCTAAGATTTGGGCTCGCATCCAGGCAATCCGGGATGAGGTTAAAAACGCTGCCGTAATGAGTGTCCAAGAGCGCAAGGAGAGGCTTTCTGAAGTAGCTCGGGCTCGATTAACTGATTTTATGGAACTAGGGCCAGATGGCTCCTGGGTGAACATCGGCCAGGAGACACCCCAGGGTGGCGCCATCCAGGAAATACACTCCCGAACTGAGTATGACGAGAAGGGTGCTAAACCGACAGTTCATACCTCAGTAAAGCTGCATGACCCGATGAAGGCGATTGACCTCTTGAACAAGATGGACGGGGTTTACTCTGAGTCCTCGATTATCCAGGACAACAGAGGGGACAGGATAGTCAACATAACCGTTGTAGATGGCGAAACAAAAAAGTTGATTACGCAAGTAGCTGAAAGGACGAAGCTGGTAACGAATGGAAGTAGATGTAAGGACGACAAAAGTCTTCAAGGCGATCCTGAAGGCCTGGGTGGAGGGAAAGAGAAGGGTTAAGCTCGAAGGCGGGACATGGAGCAGCAAGACCTATTCGGCTCTCCAGGCACTCCAGGTCATAGCCGATAAGTCGGAAGTCCCTCTGGACATTTCAGTCGTCTCAGAATCTCTGCCTCACTTGAAGCAAGGCTGCATCCGGGATTTCTTCAATATCCTGGGGGAGAGCAAAGACAATAACCCGTTCTATAACAAGACGGACCACATTTACCGTCACCCGGACTGGCAGGGTGTCTTTCAGTTCTTTGGAGCTGATGACGATAGCAAAGTAAGAGGTCCACGTCGGCATATCCTGTTTATAAACGAGGCCAACAACATACCCTGGGAGACGGCTAGGGCGCTAGACATTAGAACCGAGCTCTTCACTGTCTTGGACTGGAACCCGGTCGGGGAGTTCTGGGCACATGAGAACTGGCTTGAGGAAGAAGAAAATGCCTATGACCATTCCACTTACCTTGACGCTGTAGATGTCATCCCTGAGTCAAAGGTAGCGGAGATAGAGTCTTACCGGGATAAAGACCCGAACTGGTGGAACATCTACGGGCTGGGGCTGATAGGAAAGATAGAAGGCCTAGTCTATCCTCATTTCGAGCAGGTGGCCAGCCTTCCCCTGGGCGAGTTCTTCTACGGGATGGACTTCGGCTTTGCGGCCGACCCTACAGTCCTGGTTAAGAATGTGATACTGGGGGATAAGCTCTACTCGCAGGAGATATTCTACGACAGGACTGCACTCACCAATGACCAGATAGCCAGGAAACTGAGCCTTGCTGGTGTCGCCAGAGAGCCTATCTACCCTGACCCGAACGAGCCTAAGAGCGCTGAGGAGCTGCGCAAGTTTGGGTTCAATGTCATTGAGGCAGTCAAAGGCAAGGGCAGCGTTGAGTATGGCATACAGAAGGTCAATCAATTCTACCAGCACTGGACAAAGGACAGCGTAAACTGCATCAAAGAGCAAAGAAACTTCCGGTATCTCAAGGATAGGACCACCGGAGAACTCACCGACAGGACAACCCACACTTGGTCACATGGCATGGACGCCCGGAGATATGCCGTGGCAACGCATAAACTTGCTGGAGTATTGGGGAAAATACCGGTTTGGAAATATTAAGGAGGACAATATGGGCTTCATGGAGTATATCGGTAATATAGGAGGCATAGCGGGGGTTCTCGCTGTGCTTATGTTTTTTGTCTATCGGCAAGACCGCAAAGCTATGGAGGCTAGGCTCACGGGACTCACCGATGACTATAACAAAATGACTCAGGAACGCACCGATGCGTTAGTGAAGCACACGCAGGTTTTAACAGAACTCATTACTTGGCTCAAGGCTAAGAATGGACATTAGGAGCAGCTATGTCTGACGAAAGTAAAAAGGAATACCAGTTAGTTCAAGATAAGCTCAGAGAGATGAAGTCCCTGCATGACCGCATGGATGTGGATGAGAAGCTGTATCTCCTTGAGGCTTACGAGATGAAGAAGTTGGGTTCGACCGATAAAGAAAAGGATGTATCCAATGTTACCCTAAATGACCCTTTGCTATACGCTACAAAGGCAATAGGGATTCTGTCCAGCTATCAAAGGCAAACAGTCGTTAAAGGGAAAGATTTAACCCCCAAGCAGATTACCAAAATCGAGGAATTCCTTGACGATTTTTTTTATATAGTGGATGAATGGCTACCGAATCGGGGGATTGCGAGCCTGGACGCCTTTATCAATGAGCAGGTATGTGTCAGGGGAAGAATTCCTGCTAGGTCTTGCGTAAGATTTGATAATGAAGGTGGCATAATCCCCGATATTCTGCCAGTGGACGCAAGGTGGTTCCCATTTGATACTGACCATAACGGCATGATTTGGGGTGCTCCGATTACCAGCCGTTCAAAGGTTCAAATTGAGCGGGAATACGGCAAGGGACTCAATATTTCTCTGGAAGGCACTGACAACAAGATTACCGATTTATGGAACGCTGAGAGGGAATTAGTTTTTGCAGAAGATAAAGTAATCAAAGACCAACCGAACCCTTACGGCTATCCGCCGTTTGTCATTGCCAAGTGTCCCATCGGCTGTATGTTCAATACGGAAAATGCGGCGAAACATGACGGAGAGAGCATCTTCTGGCCAGACCGAAACCTCTGGGAATCAAAGAATGAAACAGCCACTATTTTGAAAACACTGAGCAGGAAGGCATTGAAGGGCGGGTTAGAGCTTCAGAGAGGCCCAAACAGCCCCGACAAAGGGCAGAAGCCGGCCGAATCTCCCTATCAAGAGGATGTGGTGATAGAGACTGAAATAGGTGGCGGCTTTAAGCAATTACCAGTGAATGACATCAAGAGTGCCACACGGCTACTTTACTCGATTGTGGAGGCCTGCTTGCAGAGGGGCGAACTAACACCGCTGGATTATGGAAGTCTCACCTTCCCGTTATCCTCAGTGGCGATTCTGAATCTCTTGGCTGCCAGAAATGACATCTTCGCGCCAAGGCTATCAACGATTGCATCATTCTATCAAGCTCTTTCAAGGATGATTATTAAACAGTGCATATCATCCGGCAAGACGATAAAACTAGGGCGGCCAGGGAATCAGAATACATATAGCCCGGGTGATTTGGAAGGTGAGTATTCTATCAATTATCAATTCTTCTTGTTATCGAAGGAGCAAACGGCTGCTGACCTCTCTATAGCTAAGACTGCTAGAGGGTTTTTGCCTGACAATTACATTCTACGGGAGATGCTGAAGGTGCAAGACCCTGATGGCCTAGAGCTTGAATTGAAAGCACAGCAAGCCGAAAACACGGACGAGATTTTCTTCCTCTATCGGAGAGCGATAAGTCTTGTTGATAAAGATAAGCCGACTTTGGAAGACCAGCTTGGAGCAGCCCTGCTAACGGAGAGGGCAGAAACTATTTACGCACAGAGGAAAGCACTAGGGCAGTTAAGTCCAATAGAAGGCAAGAGAGAACCTGAATCACAGAAGGAAGGGCTCTTACCTCTCTTTAGTAAAGGTGGTGGAGCTGGTGGTGGGAAAACACCAAAGCCTGAAGCTGAGGAGGCAGAAAGTGAGTGACCCACAGTTTAAGTTTACAAAGGATATGGTGAACGAGAGGTTCATCAGGATGCTTCAGGGAGGGGTAGAACAACCGAATAATCAGCCGACAAAGCCTAATATACTTCAGCTACTACGGGCGAAGAAGGAGCAAGGTAAAGGTAAATGGCCATTGACCTGAGTGCTAAGAATTTACTCCAGCAATTTGCACAATCGCAGCAGATAGAAATTGAAAGGCTGCTCAGCCAATACGGAACTTCTCTGGCTGAAATGCGGGAGATGTATCCCAAGCTAACGGGCGCTATTGAAGCAAGTAAGCTGGCGACCACTCTACCTACCCAGGAGCTATTCTTCACTCCCACTGAGGCTGCGGACATGGGCTTATCTCTTCAGGAAAACTGGATGCTCAAGTTCACCCCAAAAGAGGGTGACTATTCCATAAGCCTAATCACACCTGAAAAATGGGAGATTACCGAAGCTGGAACTTACATCTCACCCGAAGGTGCGGAATACAGCCAGGCTGACCTGGAGACACTCCTGAGCCCGCCGACCGGAGGCCTAGAAACCACACCCCAGGCACTAGCCATAGAAGATTTAACCGAAGAGGGAAAGGCTTTATATGGGGAATATCAGACCGGTGGCGGAGAGCTTGATGTTAGCGGCTGGCTGGATTTAAGGGAGAAACAGCAGCTAGAAACTGAGCAAATCTTCGGACAGGTCTTCCCTGAGCAGGATATAGGGGAGGTTTTGGGGTATCTTCAGACTAATCCTGAAGGCTTCCTCACTGACCTGCGGGAGATCGGTTGGACTGGGGAAACGGAGTCTCTGCTGAAAGCCCTCTACCCGGAGATAACCCAGGAGCAAATGTATGAGGTATTCGGGAGGCTGCCTGAGGTAGAGGAAAGCGGGGGAAAGAATGTCCTTGATACTCTGAGACTTGGGGTTATGAATCTTTGGTATGAGCTTAAGCAGGGATTTACTTCTTTGATACCGCAATTTGTTCTCTCTCATCTTGTCGAGCAGCCAGAAACAATTCCCTGGGCTACCAAAACAACTTCACCATTTAAGCCCTGGGAGCTTATGAGCGACCAGGAATTGCTGGCACAATACGGGACTATAACAGAACAGGGTCCCGAACTTGCCGGGGCACTAGCCACCATCAAGGATTTGCAGACAAGATATGAGAAAAACCAGGCAGAGATGCGGCAATGGCTGATAGCTCATCCAGAGCTTCAGACGCCGAAGGAGTGGGAAGGCAGCATTGTTGAGAAGATTAAGGAAGACCCGCTGCTGATTGTGCATGACCCCTGGTATATCGCCAATGTAGCTGCTGAATCGGCTGCTTTCACGGCTGCTTTTATGGGGACAAGTCTAGTTGTAGGGGCTGCGACAGGAAATCCTTTTATCGGGTTAGCTGCGGGCTGGGTGCTCACTACCCCGGCGATGGTAACTGACCTATACGAAGATTTACTGGCAAGTGGGGCAACTGAGGACCAGGCTCTACGGCTCGCTACACCTATCGGAGCGGTGATTAACTCAGTGGAAATAATGGGAGATTTGCCGTTTCTGAGGGCTGTATCCCCGGTATTTGCCCGGGCTTTCAGCCGGAATGTCAAAAGGGAACTCGTAAATCTGACCTGGAGGCAACTCGCAATAAAGGGATTGAAAACATTTACCGACATTGAAATAGCCGAGACTATGGAAGAGGTTGTGCAGCAAGCTATTCAAAACGCCACAGTCGCCACGATAGACGAGAACAGAGGGATGTTTGAGGGGATTCCTGAAGTTACCCTGAGAACGCTAGTTGCTATTCTGCCTCTGGCGATTATTGGTGGGGGAACTCATACCGCGCATCTCTACCGATTTATGAACTCAAGCCAGATGGCACAGATTAACGAGACAATAGAGAAACTCACACAGAACGGAGTGCCTAAAGAGCAGGCCGAGCTTGTGGCTATTGGGCAGGTATTGGAAACACCAGAGGGGCAAGAGGCCTTGAGTAAGGCAGTGGATGAGGTTAGTGCCTTGCCCGAGATACAGCGACAGGCGCAGACGGCATTAAATCAGATTCAATCTACTAATCCAGACCTCGTTGTCCCCGCGGGCGGAGACATGGGCCTGGGTGTAAAAGACCCCAGTAATATCATGGGGATGCCGGGAGAACCCGACACCCTCTTCCAGATACCCAGCAACGAGGAGATAAAAAAGGGCTTGATGGTTCCGAACTGGATTAGGACAGCCCTTGAAAAGACAGCCGAGATGCCGGGGATAGGGAAAATTCAGAAGACAATCCTAGGCTGGCGGTCCTCGCTCAAGATAGACAGCCAGGTGACCGAGGACATAGTGGGACGGATAGCCGTTACTTACAGGGCTATTGAGAAGATGGGGCAAAATGCCGCCAAGATAGAAACCGGCACTCTTAAAAGCATAATCGGCGACTCCGTAAGATACTTTGGCTTCAATGAAGCAGGCTACTCTTCCAAGATGGCAGGCCGGCTGCTTTCAGGTTATGAAAGTGAGCGCACTAATGCCGGCACTGTAGAGCATGTATTAACCCATCCTGAGATGTATGACTGGACAGACATGAGCCGCGGACTAGAGTATGTAGCCCGATTCAACAGGATAAACAAGGCGGTATCAACACTCCAGCAAAAAGAAGGCGTGGCGCCAAATGTCATCAACGAGGCGTGGATGCACAGGGTAGTAACTGGGCGAATGGTAGAAGGCGAGGTAACAGAGGCCAGAGGCAAGCCTGGGAGAGGCGGCAGGGCTGTCGGGGCCAAACCGTCTTATATGAAGCCACGCACCTTTGAGACAATGGCTGGGGGGATACAGACCGGCTTTATGTATGCGCCAAACCCCGAAGCATCTATCGGGACTTACATCGAGGAAACTTATAAGGCAGTGGCCAATAAGAGAGTCGAGGAACAACTACAGGAGTTTGGGGTTACTCCCTCGGAGAGGCTGGAGGAACGCTATCCTGAAGCCGTGGAACGGGCAGAGCGGACACAAGGGGACCTTGCCGATGCCGCCAAGCTGCACTCACTGGTTCTCAGGGCCAAGAGGGGGGAGATACTGCCAGGGCAAACCCTGAGAGCGATACAGAGGCGATTTCCTGAGCTTGGGGGAAGATTGAGAGCTTTAATAGGGGAAAAGTCATCGGAGACTCAGGCTTTACGGAACACCTTAAAGCAGATGCAGTCCTTTATAAAGTCGCTCAAGGCGGAAACGGAAGAAGCTATCAAGGCAGCCAAAGAAGTTCCTGAAATCCCACCCGACCAGAAGATACGACAGGCTTTTGAAGCTATGGAGTATGAGGACAGGCTAGCCTTCCGCAATACTATGGAGACTCAGCTTCAGGAGATAGGGCAGATGACTGGTGAAGAGGCAGCAGAAGTTGAGGCACTGGGAGAAACCCTGAAAACTGACCCAGTGGCCACTTTTACAGCCCAAATCGGCAAGCTAAAACGCCATCTGGATTATTTCCTGAAACAAGGTGAATGGCCTGAGAGCTTTACTTTGAAAGAGGCGGCAGCCTTAATGGTGAAGCCTGTCGAGCAAGTCCAGGCACGAACACCAGAAGGGCGAGTGCCTTCAGCCTATGTCATAGATGAACTGGCGGAGCATTTCAACTTAACCGAAGGGGAACTCATAAAGCAAATAGAAGGTCTTGCCAATACAAAACAAAGATTCGCTGACCTTAGAGTTCTAGTTGATGTTGCTAACCAGAGAACAGAAGGCATTAAGCGGATGCTCAATATACTGGCTGAGGTAGAAGGTAGTCCTGAGAATGTAACACCAGTAGAGGTTACACCTGTTACCCCAGAGGTTACAGAAGGTTCTTTATATCAAGCTGATGTGGAGGCAAAAGAGGCTGCCCCTGTTGGCGAGCGAGTTAAACAGTCTTACATGACGGAGGAACATCTTGCTAAAGCCAGAGCAAGATTAGCAACCCTGCGTGATGGAACAATCACTGAAGAAGCTTCTGGGATGAGATGGAGATACGAAAAAGCAACTAATTCCCTAATAATGGTAGGTGATGAAAGTGTTGTGGTAAAGGCAGATAGTACCACAGGATTAAATATAATAGCTCGCAGTAAGAATGTTGAGACTGCAATCCCCAAAGCCGAAGCTGGTATGCCAGAGGCCGGCTTACAGGTGGATATGTTCGGCTACACAACGCCTGTTCAACCTAAAGGTAAGGGCAAAACCACACAAATCTCCCTTGACGATTATGCGAAACTGGTCGAAACATACGAAGAGCAGGGATTATCCCCGCCTTATACGCACATCAAGCCGAAGATAGAGGGCATTAGTGAGCTTTCGGGGGACACTGAGGCATGGCAAGTATCATTCTCCGTGCCAGAGGCTATGACAGCGGCTGAGCGGAAGGCAGCATTTGACAATCTAGCCAGTGAAGCAAAGACTCTGATGGAGGCTAGGAAAGCTCCATACTGGCAGGCCAGAGCGGAAAGAGCGACTAAGATGGAGATTGTAAGACAACCGGGGATCGGTGAAGGTTATATCCCCATGCCCTTCGCCGGCGGCAGGATATTTAACCAGGACTTCATCGATGCCTGTAATAAGTTCTTCGGGCATGAAAGCGGCAGCTCAGTTCTCAAGTTCACTAGCGATGCAGCCAGCATCTTGAGAATAACAAAGGCAAGCCTTGACTTTTCAGCCATGATGATTCAAGGACTGACTTCATTTGGGATTTCCCATGGGATGCTGCTGAGCAGCCCTAGAACTGGGTTAAAACTCATGGGTGGGTGGTATAAGGCATTAGCTGATTCTACTAGGGCGTTTTTCACCCCTGGCGTGTTCTATGGTTACATGGCAAGGAATGAGGATGCCGCCTTGCAAAGGGCGAGCTTTGGTGGGAGCTCCAGGGCGATTGATTACTTCGATGTCTTGAGGGGAAAGCACGGGCTTGCCAAGATAGCGGCATGGACCCTGGAGAGAATACCTTTGTCTCCATTTGAGAGAGCGGAGATGGCGTTTTACTCTGCCGGCGAGATAGTCAGGGATGAGTTCTGGAAGGCTCTCTCGCCAAAGGCATTAAAGCAGGGCAAGGGGTTTGAGCTGGCCAGGTCATTAGACTTAATGACGGGGCTGGCGGATGCCCAGGCTGCCGGTGTGCCTTTGACAATGAGGCAACTGGAATCATCTATCATGTGGTTTGCACCGAATTATACCCGGGCTTGTTTGTCTGTTGTAGCAGATATATTCAGGGGCGGTTACACAGGGGCATTTGCTAGGCAATCACTGGGGGGTTTGATGGCCGCTGGGGTGGCTTACTATGTGGGAATACAACTGGCAATGTCTCTCCTTTCAGGCAAAGACGATGATGAGGCCTGGCGCGATATAGCAGGGGGGCTGGGGATTCAGGAAGACCCAATAACCGGTGAAGTTACCTGGAGACCGACAGCCCAGTTTATGACTATTAAAGTCGGGAACTATAATTTCGGCCCCGGTGGCTTCTGGTATGGGCTTGTGCGGTTATTTGGAAATATCTCCGCTTGTATCAATGAGATTGGGGAAAGAGAGCGCATAGACCTTGTGCGGATTCTGAAGGGTAGTGACAGAATACCAATTAACAGGGATAATCCATTTATCTACTGGTGGTACACTCGTGCCTCGCCCCTGGTGGGAACTGGCTTAGAACTCATAAACGGCAAGGACTTTTTGGGCTATCCGATTGAGACACCGGCAGAGTATCTCAGGTATATCCTCTCCCGCTTTGAGCCTATCTGGATGGAGCAGGGGCTTAACTGGATGGTTCCCGGGGCAGTAAGAGATTATGAAATACCTGAAGGGACAGCCAAGGCAGCCGTGCCCGCTTTTGAGATATTCGGCTGGCGGACTTTCCCTGAATCTAGCTGGGTTAAGTTTTACGATAGGGTCAAAGAATATACCCCACAGATACCAAGAGATGAACTTGACGAAAAGCAAATAGAGGCCTGGGAGAAGGGGGCACTTGGCTGGGGAGAGCTAACAAAGAAGCAAAAACAGGACTTGCTTGAGCGCTATCCCGAGCTGGCCGAGCTATACGAAGCCGCCCAGGGTGACAGTAAGTTGCGCCAGACAGGGGAATGGGAGGCCTATACAAACAGGATAGATGAGGAGAGAGCAATCTACTATGAGAGGATAGACGAATACACTAGGAGATTGCAGGCTGGCGAAATCGGCACCAGGGAATATCGGGAACTTTGCAGCGAGGCCGGCCAAAACTATGGGGCTATCATGGAGGCCATGGAGCGAGACCCGACTTATGCCTCTATCTACGAATACTTCGATGAGAAGGAGGCTGAGGGCTCAAAATATGAGTTTCGATGGGACTTGGCTTATGCTGAATATAACTCACAGGTAAGGTTTGCTGATGATCCCGCCATGTATCTTTCCAATGGCGATTACAACTGGGACGAAAGAGACAGGCGGATTGATGGCTTTGTAGAGAAATGGGGGGCAGGCCTCTACCACGAGATTCTTGACTACATCACCGCAGAGAGGGAAGAGAAGGGGCTTAATTCAGTCTGGATAAGAAAGAGCCAGGATACGGAAAGGCTGGGCAGGGAATACTGGGAGCTTCCCTACAAGCCGATTTCTCAGATGACCGAGGATGACTACAACGAAGGGAATATCCCTGCCAAATACTACGGCTTATGGAAGCAGTATCAAATGCTGTCCGATGCCGAGAAGGAAGGCCTTTTAGCGCTGTATCCTGAGCTTTCTAAGGACTGGCGGGCTGAATATAGAAAGGCTCACCCCGAGGAAGATGCTATGCTAGCCTTGTGGGGTTATGGTGGAAAACTGCAATCTATGGAAGCCTATAACCTCCTGAGGCAATGGGGCAAGGAACTGGGCATATCCCTAGAAGACATGGGCTTGGGCTTACCCTCGGAGAGCTTGATTGATGACTACTTTGCCTACAATGACTTGGGAGTCAGTGGCAATAGCGCCGAGGCTAAGCTATGGAGGCTGGAGAATCCCGAATTTACTAATTGGGCGATGGAGAACTGGGGCTGGGAAGGGACTGAAGATTACAAAGGTATGGAGTATTACCAGTTTCAAATCAAGTGGCGGGATGCACAGACTGAATATGATGCCATAGAGGGAGACATTGCCAAGCAAAAATATCTACAAGAACATGGCGACTTCTGGGCTGCCAGACTAACCATGCGGGCTGAGGATTTAGAGTTTCCTGAAGATTTAACGCCTGCCTATGTGGAATGGTATCAGTCTGATTTCAAGGACTATGAAGATGACTGGTGGCTCATGGAGCATAAAGACTTTGAACAAGCTATGGTTCAACTATATAAGGACACAGATGGCAAAGAAGGCTGGGCAGAAGCACGGGATTATAGCAAAGTGCCTAGTAGAGAGGTTTATAACCTGTACCAGACATATTTAGGCTTGCCATCTGGAAATCCTCGATTAGACTTCAGAGCTAAGCATCCAGAATTAGATGACTGGCTGGTTTTAGCCAAAGGGTACACATCTATTAAGGACAGAGGAAATGCAGAAGCAGAACCTACTCCCTGGGAGACACAACAGGATGTGGAGAGGTTTAAGGAGTTATTTAAGTAAGGAGGAATTATGGCAAAAGGAATACCCAAAAGAGATGGCTCTGGCAAGGGGGTTAGGGCAAATAGAGGTAGGGGTGGATGCTCACCGACAAGGAATGTAGGAAAGGGAAGTAATAGAAGATAGGGTCGAAGGGTAAGCCACCGCCTTCAAGGGTGGCAAACAAAAGTCCGCACTAAGCGGGCTTTTTCATTTGAGCCGGTAAATCAAAGATGCTGGCTCTAGTTACTTAAGGAGGTGACCAATGGACGAAACCAAAGAGACCAACCAGGACGCTTCTCAGAAGTCTTCTGATGGTAGACCTGGGACTACTTCAAAGGAACCAGCCAAGACTTACACCGAGGAGGAAAGGGACAAAGCGGTTAATGATGCTCTCGCTACGGCGGGTAGAACCGCCAAAGAACTAGACGATAGGAAAGCTGGTCTTGATGCTGAGCGCCAGGAACTTGACGACCTGAAGGGCGAAGTTACCAAGGTACAGGAGCAGATAGATCAGGCCGAACTGGAGGCTGCTAAGGGGGACCCGGAAAGGCTCAGGGAACTCCAGGCTAAGAAGTCCTACAAAGACTTGCTGGACAAACTTGAGGCTAAGAAAAAGGAACTCGACAAGCGAGAGGCTGAGCTAAACCGCTCAAAGGCTGAACATGAGTCAGAGGTTAATGCAGCGAAGCAAACGCAGCTTGAAATCGAACTCTGGAAAATCGCAGAGGCAGAAGGTATTAAGGCCGAAGACCTCAAAAAGGGCATGAAAGACCTTGGCCTGACGACTGTTGAGCAAGCCAAAACCCTAGCCAAGACGCTGAAAACTGGCAAGCAGCCAGAAAGCAAAAAGGGTGAAAAGTTCGACCCCGACTCCGGTGTGACTTCTGGTGGAGGAGAGTCTTTGGAAGGCAAATCAGCGAGTAAGTTATTCGCTGAGGACTTCCGAGATGAACAGAAAAAATAGAACACAGGAGGAACACTAAATGATTACTGGATATTTCGCCAACACAACCGAAATGGTGAAGTTGGTGCAATCTAAGCTACTAGCTGGTGTCGTCCAGACGGTATATGAAGTTGGGCAGCTTATACCTAAGTTGCCTGTCACCACGATTGATTCCTACACCTTAAAATGGAATCGGGAGGCGACGCTACCTAGTATCTCCGCCAAGTCCAAGGGCGAGCAATACGGCTGGAAAGAAGTAGCCACCTATGGTCAACCTAGTGTGGCATTGAAGGAGTTTGGTGACCAATGGGCACTTGTTAAAGGCGCTCAGGAAACCTACAAAGACCCCAATGACTACAGGGGAGTCATTCAAGCTCAAATCATCAAGGGGGCACTGCGAACCATTGAAAACAAACTTGTCTATGGGGATGCAACCACCTACCCCAAGGAGTTCGATGGACTGGACAAGCTCTGCCCTGCCACCGGCGGACACGCTTTTGGTGCAAACCAGGACTTTGATGCTGGCGGAGCAGCCGGGGAACTAACCATAGCTGCTCTCCTGGAACTTATCAGACAATGCAAGCCCAAACCTAGTTTTATCCTGATGCCCCCAGCTATCAAGGATAAATTGTTCATCTACTCAATGGGCAAAGCTGGGGCTATCGTGATGGCCAGAACTCCTAGTGAGTTCGGCACTTTGGTCGAAACCGTAAACGGTATTCCCATCGTTACCTCAGATTATCTGTTGACTGAGAATGACAATGACGGTGGGTATCTAGGTTCAGGCAACCTGGTAAGCATTTACGCTATCAGAACTGGCTCAATTGAAGAGGGTGGCGTTAGCCTCTGTCTCGGTGGCTCAACTGGCGGGAAAGACTTTTTTGAGGTTGACCACTTTGATAAGCTGGAGGGTTACAACGCCGAGGGCATCCGAGCTTACTGCTACACCGCCCTGGCGATGGGTAGCCCCAAGTCTATTACCCGAATCCACAGTTGCGACCAGACGGCCGCTATCACTGATACCGGGTAAGCTGAGGGCTGAACCTTATCAGTCCTTCCTTTATAGGCTGAGCAGGCGCAAGCCTAGTCAAATAATTAGCGCCAAGTCAAACAAAAGAAGGAGAACCCAATGGGTACAATATTTACAGGAATTGAAAGCATGGTGCGCAGGCGAGTTAAGAGGGTGGCTCTTGCTGCGGGTGCTGCTGATGCTTTTGCCTTCGCATGGCAAAACCCAGAGGATAAGGCCATCATCGTAACCAGGGTTGTAGTTGATATTACCACTGCTGGCGGGACTGCAACTGCTGACCTGGATGTCGGTGTAGCCGCTAATGCTACCACAGGTGCTACAGACATCTTTGATGCCATAGACGCTGACGCTGCGGCTA
>Ga0307429_1000480_pt1 | contig 24319 bp, 20 predicted proteins | sample SalMarWE160230MG_FD_202151 | JGI IMG/M metagenome (GOLD analysis project Ga0307429, IMG submission 202151) | Salt marsh sediment microbial communities from the Plum Island Ecosystem LTER, Massachusetts, United States - WE1603-230 | ecosystem: Environmental > Aquatic > Marine > Intertidal zone >... | reverse complement strand
CCGAGAGCCTTCTCGGTTATGTATAATGCAAACAATAAAATGCTCTGCTTAGTAACTTATTACCAAACGTTATTTATTTTTCCAAAAAGTCTGTAGGGGACGAGTTGAAAATAAAAGAGTTTTTAGATAAAGAGAGTAGCATTGAAAAGAAGGGATATAGCAACGTTGGAAAAAGGGTTTTACAGATCAGATTCCCTCTTGATGCTTACTGCTATCATTTGGGGTAGCGCCTTTGTGGCGCAGCGAGTGGGAATGAACTATGTGGGACCACTCACTTTTAATGGAGTGCGCTTTGCCTTAGGCGCTATGGTACTGCTGCCATTAGTAAGGTGGCGGAAGAAGTATCCGAGGAGTGAAGGCAGCACACATCGAATTAGCTTGGCATGGCAAGGTCTTTGGGGAGGTGGTCTCGCTGGTCTGATACTGTTCTCGGGTGCGAGCCTTCAACAGGTTGGTCTGGTGTACACTACTGCAGGGAAGGCCGGTTTTATCACCGGGCTCTATGTGATCATTGTTCCCCTGATGGGCTTATTTCTGGGTCACTGGCCAGGCTGGGGAGGATGGGTAGGTGCTTGTCTTGCTACCATTGGCCTATACCTGTTGAGTGTGACAGAGGCCTGGACTTTTGCCCCAGGTGATTTTTGGGAACTGTTTGGTGCCTTTTTTTGGGCTGCGCACGTGTTAGTGTTGAGTTGGCTTTCTCCAAGAATGGATAGGATTAAATTGGCCTGCACCCAATATGTAGTGTGCTCTATCCTGAGTCTTTTTGGCGCTTATTTCACTGAAACTATTACTCTCGATGGAATAATGGGTGCAATCATTCCTATTCTTTACGGCGGCGTTCTATCCGTCGGCATTGCATATACCTTACAGGTGATAGCGCAAAGGCATACTCCCCCTACTCATGCCGCTATCATTCTCAGTTTAGAAGCCGTATTTGCTGCCCTGGCAGGCTGGCTTATCCTGGGCGAGATGCTATCTCTACGGGGCTTGATTGGTTGCATGTTTATGTTTGCAGGGATGCTGAGCGCCTTGTTGTGGTCGTAATTCCATTGTAAATAGAGGGTTAGATCTTTATAGGGCATTTTCCGGTAGAATAGCTTGCCCCAACTGGAATTAATGGAAATTTCACAGTTCAAACACATAACAGGCCATCAAAATGTAAAAAAAGTAGTAAAAAAGGCCTTTTGGATGATTTTTAGGTTGTAATATCCGACTAACCATATTAGTTAGAGTATTATTAATCAACTACTATACCATTAAGGAGAAAGGGGGAATGAGTATGAACAAGGGAGATTTAGTCAAAGAGGTGGCAAAGGTGGTCAGTACCAAAAAGGAGGCCCAGGCAGCAGTGGATTGTGTTTTTTCAACCATTACCGAGGCGCTGAAAACAAATGATCCGGTCACATTAATTGGTTTTGGGACATTTAAGCTGGGGCAAAGGAAGGCCAGGACCGGAAGGAACCCACAGACCGGGGCAGAGATCAAAATCAGTGCAAAAAAAGTAGCCAAATTCGTAGCAGGGAAAGCATTAAAGGATGCTGTGAAGTAAATTTGCATTGATACAATGCCTATTAAGCCCTCATTGGGAGTACGTGCCTAATGAGGGCTTTTTTACATAATGATGTCTTATGAAGATAGGTTCAATACAAATCTTCTATGCTGGATTAGCTTCTTATTATTGCCTGGGTTTAGCGGTTCACCGTTCACGCCTGCCCGCCGGATGGCAGGCGGGGTTCCCGGTTGAAACACCATAACTGGCTGTTAACAAAAGGAAAATATGTTGATAAATACAAATCTTATGTTTCACCTAATGCGTGAAAGACGCTAATCTGAATCACGCCTTAGGCAGCATCAATAAGGCTAAGAATATCAGTCCCGATGTAATCGGGATAACCTTTGAACCGTGAACCCTGAACCTGGAACCGCTCACTTCAGGTATTACATTTTTTATTATTTGTAATTGTTTCTAAGTCTGTAAAATGTAAAAATATTTATCTGCTGGTTATTATTCTTTGTGGGGCAAGATGGTGAGAATATGACAGAAGACTTTACTATCGAAAGAGTTGGTCAATGCACCGTTAATTCTCCTCTGGATTCGGGAGTCTTTATTGATGATAGCCAGGGCGTTCTCATAGATGCGACACTTTCAGGCCTTCAAAAAGGTCAATTGAAACCATCCTTTCTTGAAAAGGCGGGCCCGAGAGAGAAGATTTTTTTCAATCCAGAAATGACCAGGGCTGGTTTAGTCACATGTGGTGGGCTTTGCCCCGGTTTGAACGATGTTATCAGAGCTATTGTTATGGTCTTGTGGTATCGCTACGGGGTCAAGGAGATAGTTGGGTATCGATATGGATTCGAGGGGATAATAGCCTCATTCAATCATAAACCTGCAGTCCTTACGCCAGAGCTGGTTGAAGATATTCATAAAGATGGGGGCACTATCCTGGGCACATCGAGAGGGCCTCAGGACCCAGCCTTAATGGTGGATTCCCTATCGAAAAGAAAAATAAATATGCTCTTTACTATAGGTGGCGACGGAACTCAAAGAGGTGCACTGGCAATAAACAGGGAGATAGAAAAAAGAGGTCTTGCTATTTCTGTTATTGGCATTCCCAAGACAATCGATAACGATATATCCTTCACGGAAAGGACATTTGGCTTTGAAACCGCTGTTGCTATGAGCCAGGCACCCATAAATGGTGCCCACATGGAGGCAAAGGGTGTAAAGAACGGGATAGGAATAGTAAAACTTATGGGACGAGAATCAGGCTTTATCGCTGTATATGCTACTCTTGCCTCAAGTGATGTAAACCTTGTACTCATACCGGAGATGCGTTTTTCCCTAAAAAATGTTGGCGCCTATCTTGAAGAGCGGATGAGTAAAAAAAAGCATGCGGTAATTGTTGTTGCAGAGGGAGCTGGACAGGAATATGTAGCTCAAGAAGGTACCGATGCATCTGGAAACAAAAAACTTGGTGATATTGGGCTTTTTTTAAAGACAGTAATTATAGAGCATTTTAAGAATCGAGCGATTCCTGTATCGATAAAATACATAGATCCATCATACATAATACGCAGTGCACCGGCAACCCCGGATGATTCAGTGCTTTGCTTCCAGCTCTCTGAGAACGCAGTACATGCGGCAATGTCAGGCAGAACTGGTATGGTTGTGGGGATTTGGAATGGCCATTTTGTTCATATACCAATGCAGATATCTGTCAAGGGACGGAAGCAGATAGACACATCAGGCCTTCTGTGGCAGAGCGTTCTGGATAACACCGGTCAGCCAAGGGGGCTTGCTTGAAAAGGGCAGGGGAGCTAAGATGATGAATGGAGGGATACGGTAATGCAGGGCCAGGAGAAGGCATTAGAAGATATATTTACGGCCGGAGTCAAGGCGGTAGATCCTGAGAGAGCAGTTAAAAAATATGTCCGACTTCAAGAAAACCAGTTGTTTGTAGGAGACTGCTCTTATATTCTCGATAGTTACAAAAGGATCTTCCTGATCGGAGCAGGAAAGGGTACAGCCCCTATGGCAAAGGCTGTGGAAGATATCCTCGGAGAACGGCTGACAAATGGCCTGATCATCGTTAAATATGGGCATGGAATCCCATTAGAAAAGACGCAGATCTTAGAGGCAGGTCACCCTATTCCAGACAAAGCAGGCCTCGAGGCCACTGAAGAACTTTTAAAGCAGACCCAGGAATGTACAGAGGAGGATCTGATTATTTGCGCTTTTTCAGGCGGCGGAAGCGCGCTTCTGCCAGCTCCTACGTTTCCTCTTACCCTCGATCAAAAGCAAGAAACCACTCGTCTTCTTCTTGAATGTGGCGCAACTATCAACGAAATCAATGCAATTAGAAAGCACCTCTCACGCAGCAAAGGTGGGTGGCTTGCAAAAGAAGCCTATCCAGCTACCATAGTCTCTTTACTGTTGTCGGATGTTATTGGCGATAGATTGGACGTTATCGCCTCTGGTCCCACGGTTCCGGATGAAAGCACCTATAGCGATTGTATCAAAATCATTGACAGGTATAAACTCAGTGACAGATTACCAAAAAGTGTGACGGACTATTTTAAAAAAGGCGCAGCAGGTAGTTTACCTGAAACGCCAAAGGCCGGTGATCCTGTATTCTCAAAGGTTCAAAACCTTATCGTGGGAAACAATAGAGAATCCCTTTTAGCCGCTAAAGAGCGGGCAATTTCACTTGGATACAATACCATAGTTTTGTCATCTCAAATTGAGGGAGAAGCACGAGAAGTTGCCCAGGTCTTTGCTGCAATAGGAAAAGAAATTTCCCAGGCCAACCTCCCGATATCATCCCCTGCCTGTGTAATAGCTGGAGGAGAAACAACAGTAACAATTCAAGGCAGGGGTAAAGGAGGCAGGAGTCAGGAGTTGGCCCTGGCATGTGCCATTGCTATAGATGGCTTGAAGGGGATTTCTCTGCTCAGCGCCGGAACAGATGGAACCGATGGCCCTACAGATGCAGCAGGTGCCATCGTAAATGGCACTACATGCAAGAGGGCTCGGCAAACGAATTTGGATCCCCGTGACTTTCTTTTAGCCAACGATTCATACACTTTTTTTGAATCCTTGGGGGATTTGCTAAAAACAGGTCCCACGCGCACCAATGTAATGGATATAATTTGCATGCTTGTGGATACTTGATACTGGTTAGTGTTTACTAGCGAAGCTTAGCCTCAAACCGACCAGTTGTTGAGATTAATATACCGCTGCTTGGGGCGAAGTGATGATGGTTTCGTTTAACGTTTTATGGTTGCGCTGCTGGTTTCGTATGACGTTAAACGTTAACCGATTCGAGCTGCGCAACCATTCGGCCTTGAGCTCATGGCCGAAAGGCCGCAACCGTTCTACAATCCCAATTATCCTCTGCATTTTAATGGTGTTACAAAAACTTGATACAAATGTTAAGATCTTAGCTTATACAGACATCTTGTTACTACCTAAATTGAGCATGCAACATCATATCTTTCATAATAATTTGCAAAATTATCCCTTTTGGTTTTGGATTGTATAGGCGAAGAGGAGGGCTTGACTATCATGAGAAATCTACATTGGTCCATTTGTCTACTATTTATTGTCCTTACAGGGTGTGCCGTTGTTCAGATTCCTTTATTTCCCTCTATGCAGCCTTTGGAAGAGAAGGTGCTGGAAGGAAAAGGGCAGGCAAAGATTCTGCTTCTGGATATTTCAGGCATCATCTCAGAGAAGAGAGAGTCAAAAGGCGTAGGATTTTCACAAAAAATTTCCTTGGTGGCTCGGATTAAGGAGGAGCTACAGAAAGCTGAAGGAGATAGCTCCATAGCAGGTGTTATTATTGAGATCAATTCTCCTGGCGGCTCTGTTACTGCAACTGACATTATCTATCATGAATTGATGCAATACAAGAAGCAGGCAGGTGTTAGAATTGTTGCATGTTTGACTGGCACAGCTACATCCGGTGGGTATTATGTTGCCTCAGCTGCTGATGAGATTATAGCGCATCCTACCTCTGTTACCGGTAGTATTGGGGTAATTGCCATGAAATTTAATGTAGAAAAATTTCTCTCAAAGATAGGGATTCAGGAGGAAACGATAAAATCAGGTGAAAAAAAAGATATATGGTCTCCATTTAGGCCAAGTACCCCTGAAGAAAAAGATATTATCCAGACAATAATCAATACATTTCATGAAAGGTTTGTAAAAGTAGTGCTTGCTGGACGCCAGCGTTTATTAAGCAAAGAAGAGATAGAAAGACTTGCAGATGGCAGAATCTTTACCGCAGATCAGGCATTAGAGGTGAAGCTTATTGACAGGGTTGGTTATTTAGACGATGTGGTGGAGGAAATGAAAAAGTTTCTTAATCTCAAAGAGGCTCGCCTTATTACTTATAATCGACCTGGAAGCTATAAGGGAACTATTTACTCTGGATTGCCTGGCATTTCCCATACGGAAATCAATCTTGTAGCGATCAATGGAGATGGCCTTGCCACTATATCCGGAGTGCAATTTATGTACCTGTGGAGGCCATAGAGCATATGACAGAAAGGTTAATATTTTTGCTCAGCGGATATGTACGGAAAAAACTCTTTCCGAGGAGATTTAAGAGCAAACCGTGGTAATGGAGCCAGATCGTTAACTTGATTTAGATAGCCTTTTCAAGACTAACATATATGACATGCCGAATGCCGAAATCCGAAAGGGCACTAGGATATATTTGGCTATTGCTTGCATAGGGTAGAGAGAGGGTTTGATCGAGATATTAACCACGTGGATGGCATAGCTGTTTACAGGGGTGATAGCCGCAAGCTATCTGGAATCCCATTCGCCTTTCTTGTTATATTCCCAAGATTAGGTCTTTCCATTTTATTAGGAAAATGTTTGTTATATGCTACCCGCGTTTTATGCAGGGAAAAGATGATCATTAAAAAGGTAGTGCTGGCGATATTATCCCAGGCGGGAGGAGAGAATGGCTCAAAAGATAAGCCCTGAAGAAATAAAAAAGGTATTACGCTTCAGAAGGGTTATATCGGTAATTTTGGCAATGATGTATTTCCTCGGGATGTTTCATAGAATTTCCCCTGGAGTTATGGCAAAAGAATTAATGCATACCTTTGGAATCGATGCCACAGCAATAGGTCTGTTGGGAGGTGCATATTTCTATCCCTATGCGGTTGCTCAAATCCCAGCCGGTGTATTGTCCGATGTTTGGGGAATAAGAAAAACCATTACCTTATTCGTGGCTATTGCAGGTTTAGGGACCTTATTCACCGGTATCGGGACCTCTTTGAGTATGGTTATCTTCGGCAGGCTTCTTATCGGGTTTGGCTTCGGCTTTGTGTATATATCAGTTCTAAGGGCTGTATTTAACTGGTTCAGGGTTGGTGAGCGGGGCACTACGAATGGTCTGCTTATCGCTATTGGGAATATAGGCGCTCTGAGTGCAGCCGGCCCCCTTGCGGTCGCTAATAAATTAATAGGGTGGCATAATGTATTTTACATTCTATCGGGTATAACAGCGGCTATGTGTATCTTAGCTTATGCCATTGTAAGAAATCAGCCAGGCGATAAGGGATTGCCAAATTTAAGAGAGATCGAAGAATATGAAGGAAGGGTTTTTATAGAGGAGACCCCACTTGCGAAGATCAGCGTTAGACAGGCAGTTACCGAGATATTCAAAGGAAGGCGGTTTGGATTTATGGCTGCCTGGGGCTTTATGGTCTACGGGGTCATGATGACGTACCAAGGGCTTTGGGGCGGACCATACTTTGAAGACATTATTGGATGGAAGAGAGAATATTATGGTTTTTTACTCTCGATGATGGGGGTAGGTTCTGTAGTTGGTTTCCCTTTTTGGGGATGGATAGCAGATAAAGTACTAAGATCGAGAAAAAAGGTCCTGATAATTGGCACTGTTGGAATGACTGCCGTTTGGTTTGGATTATGGAGCGCGATAGGTTCTTCCAATTATGGATTATACGCAGTATTAAATTTCCTCTTCGGTTTCTTTGGTGGGAATGTTGCTGTCAGCTTTGTGCAAATAGCAGAATTATACCCGCGGGAAATAGCCGGTACCGCAAGTTCATGTTTAAATATCTTCTTCTTTGTGGGTGGAGCAATAATGATGCATGTAGTATCCGCTATTATCGGCTCATATGGAGAGGTTGCAGGGGCATATCCTTACGCAGCATATAATATAGCATGGCTATTTATGGCCTTAACGATGGTAGCAGCATCGATATGCGCCTTTTTTACGCCAGAGAGAAAAATTCTATGAAAGGCTGGAACGTGAATGAGCGCTTTACTTGTTGTAGTATCTCAATTAATAATAATTTCACCCGCATCAATAGCTTCTACAAAATTGGCCATTTCTTATAGTGCGGCATTATATCCCATGCTTAGCTAATCGTCTAAGGATGGAGGTTCATCCCACGCTTTTAGCTCATAATACTCAGAAAGCATTTTTTCAAAGTCTACACCAGAAAGTGTCTTGCCACTGTCTTCAAGTGGCTCTTCCAATATTCTCTTTGGCAACCTCTCGTCTTCCCTCTTCATCCCCTCACGCAGGTTAAAATCCCTGGCCTTGTTGGTTATATTCGAAGCGATTTCTCTTATCCCCTTCTCATCTAACTTCATTCCTGTGATGGCTTCTACCATCGTTGACATGCCTTCCCACGTATAGAGATCTCTATAAAATCTGCAGGCTATCAGCGAATCCATAAATGACATCTTGTCTTCCCACCAGATAAACATCTCTGCCTTTCCTTCCACCGCATCTGGGGCTATCATTCCTGCAAGCTCGGGCTTATAAAATGTTGCTCGAAGGTGACAAGCTCCTCTATCTGCAATTGCATACCCTAAGCCCATTCCCTTATAGGCCCTGGGGTCATAGCCGGGGGGCTCTAAGCCTTTGACATGGATTGCCAGATCTTCTAAGCCCCACTCTTTGCTCGCGTGTTTTATGCCTTCAGCTAAAACAGCCCCAATCCCTTCCTTTTTTGCCGTCTTCCTTAGCAAGGCAGCAATGCCATCAACATCACCATAGTCAATCTTCATGCCTATGTCTTTTCTGTGGGAGGCCTCTATGGTGAATCCGGAAAGATTGCCTGCTGTTATAGTATCCATACCTAACCTGTTACAGATGTCGTTTAGGTATAGGATTTCCCTAATATCATCTATCATACAGAGACCGCCAAAACTATCAATTGTTTCATATTCAGGCTTGATTGTTAATCCCTTATGTCTTCCTTCACGTACCTCGCCTACCTGTTCACATGCAACAAAACATCTTGGGCATGATCTATGTGTTACATTGCAATTTTCTCCTAATGCCTGCCTCGTTAAGTTTTGCCACTTAGGATATACACCCAGAGACCAATATTTTGTAGGAAATCCACCGCCTTGGTTCATTAGCGGTACCATCTGAAGTGTCCCCATCGCCCTGTAGGCTGCTACGCCCTTGTCCGTTTTACTTACCTCTGATATCTGATTACGGAATTCCTTAAGCAAATCAGGCTTGGCTATTTTCTTCTTTTTATTCCCATAAAACCCTATACCTTTTAGTTTTTTTGAGCCTGCTACTGCTCCGGCTCCAGTTCTACCAATCGATCTCCAGCGATCGCTTTGCATCAGCGCAAACCTTACCAAATTTTCACCTGCAGGCCCTATAACAACTATCCCGGCATCCTTCACCCCAATTTCTTTTCCTATAATATCCTCTGTTTCATAAGTATCCTTACCCCAAATATGGGACGCATCATGAAACTTTACCTCCATATCAGAAATTTCAAGATAAACCGGATTTGTAGACACTCCCTTTATTATAATTGCATCATAACCAGTTCTACTTATCGGTTCAGCAGCTACCCCTCCAGCATAAGATTCAGTGTAAAGCCCAGTTAAAGGCGATTTTGTGAATACTGCGAACCTGGACGACCCCCATGCTATTGTGTCCGTAATCGGTCCTATAGCAAAGATAAGGACATTGTCTTCGGATAAAGGATCGACTCCTGCCTTGGTATTGTTCAGTAAGAGATAAGTACCAAGACCTTTACCTCCCAAATATTGTTGGTAAACTTCGTCACCAATGGCTTCCTCCTCAAAAGACCTTTTGCTCAGATTAATATGCAATACTTTGTTATAAAAGCCGTCCATTTGCTTACCCTCCAATTTTATTTTCCAGGTTAAACGAAGTTAAGAAATTTTTCTCTCAGTTGGATGGTCTCTTCCAACGCATTCACATCCCACTGGTTCATCTTAAAAATTAGCGTGTCCCTCTTTATATGCCTCCGGAATGATATATCTCTGCAAAACCTGGGATATCTTCAGGGACACGCTTTTTATTTGCTACTTTGCTACCTATATCATCATATAGCCTCAATAGAGGTAGTTGCGGCGCTCGAATAGCTTCTCAGTCGAAAAAGTTAGAGTGCTTCTAAGACAATTTGAGCAATATCTTTGACCTCAATATTATAATCCCTGGATTTTACGCCATCATCAAGCATCTGGAGACATATAGGACAGGCCACAGCTAAATAATCGACAGCCTTCTCTTTAGCTTGATCGACTCGTGTATAGTTCATATGAACCCTTGGAAGCTCATACCACAAACCCGTGCCTCCACCTCCACAACAATAGGCCATCTCCCTGTTACGATCCATTTCAACGAGTTCCAGTCCTGGGATGCTTTTGAGAATATCTCTTGGCGGATCGTAAATATTATGTTTTCTTCCCAAGTAACAAGGATCATGGTAAGTCACCTTTTTGTTTATGTCCTTTTTTAATTCAATTTTCTTATCCTTAATGATATCCAATAGCACCTCAGTATAATGCTTAAATTCAATATCATTAGACCCATAATAGCTCAGAAATGCATCATAATCGTGTGGGGAGAGGCATACGACATTCTTTATCCCCTTTTCCTTAAATTGTTTTATCTCTTTCTCTACTAGATCTTCAAACAGACCTTCCTCACCCATGTATCTTGGTAATGCACCGCTATCCAATTCATTGCCACCAATCATTGAAAATGGAAAATTTGCCTTTTTAAGTATGTCGATCAAGGCTTCGGCCATTTCTGCACTTCTATCTTCATAAGGTACCATTGAGCCAACATAGAGCAAGGTATCCTCCCCGTTAAACGCGCAACCTAAATTTTCAACCCACTTGTCTTTGACCTCTTTTGGTCTGCCATAAGGATTTCCAAACCTTGCAATACCATCTAAGGCATCTTTTACAGCCTTTGGCACATCACCTTTTTCTACCCTCATTGACCTCATTATCTCGCTCATTGTAGCCCCGCTCACTTTTGTTGACCTATCTCCCTGTTGTGTAACCCAAAGGGGAGTATTTTGTGAACAGTTCCATTCACACCATCTACAACCTGTACATGAGTAAATTACCTCATCGGGTAAATCCTCCAAATGAAGCTCACCCCTTCCGATCCCATCCATAATTTGAGATAATCCTCTTGCGGAAAGACTTTCATCCTTGGTCTCTTCTAAAGCGGGACAATAGGCAACACAAAGGCCACAATAACAGTTCACGCAGGTCTGTATTTGAGGCATATAGCTTTCAAATTCAACACCTTGAAGATTTACATTTACCTTTTCCATTTAACAACCTCCTTCTATAAATTCTCTAGATTTTATTTTCGTATTTAAAACCTGAATTTTGTCTTGGGATTCATAATATGCTTGGGATCAATTACATCTTTGATCTGCCGCATTAAGTTGTAATAGTTGTCACCGAGTTCTTTCTTGAGGATTTCTATCTCGATTGCTCTGGGTACATACCCATGAGTGGCCGTGACCGACCCCCCGTATTTCCAGCAAATCTCGGCGTATTTTCTAAACCAATCGTAGTATTCCTGCCGTGCTTCCTCATTCCATTTAGGAGTATAGGATGCGAGACCAAGTGCCCAGTTTTTGGTATGTCCTTCATCTGTTGGTACTGGCGCGCCAGGGCTAAGAACCCTCATACGCTTTGACAGGTTCGGATAAACTTTTGGGTCTTCCATCCTGTGCCAGTGGGCCAGAGCCTCCCCATAGAATTCAACAAGATTTCCGTCTGGAATGTTAGCATCGTATGGTACGATGCGTTCCCCAAGACCTCCATCCTTATTCCTATCACTTCCAAGTGCCGCCATACCCATATATTTTTCCATTGTCTCATGCATCCTGCCAACAAAAGTTGAATCTGGTAAATCATCTCTCCAAAACCCATTGTGTGCCTTCAATATATCTATGGCATGTTTCTCTGTTGCTGCAACAACATCTTCCTCCCCGAGAATGTGATAGTCTGTCAACTGTTCAACATCGTCAGGCCATTTTGCTCCCATCATACCTTCCACAGCTTGTTTTAGCAGCCATCTGTTGTAACTCTTCGCTCTCCAGATTGGACCGATATGGGCTCCAGCATTTCTGAGGTCTATATATGCCTCTATCCCATCTTTGTAATTCTTAAATGCCATTATCCCATAGTGATAGGCCGGTGGCGTCTTGATTATTCTCTCAGTTACTTTTGTTATGACCCCCAATGTCCCTCTCGAGCCTATAAAAAGGTCCATCAAGTTATAGCCAACAACACTTTTCGTTGGGTAACTCGTTCCCCTACCTAACTGGAGTACATCCCCAGTTGGTAAGACTACTTCTAGGCCCTTAATATGCATGCCTGAGCTCCCCCACCTGTTCTCATATTTGTTATAGCCATGAATAGCAGCACGGGATCCCAACATAGATGTTTTATTCATGGTGGGATATTCCAGGATCATATATCCTTTTTTCGCCACATAGGCCAAACAATCACTGACACGTGCCCCTGCCTCGGCAGTAAATCTCATTGTCTTCTCGTTGAGCTCAATAATCTTATTCATCCTAGCGAAATCCATTGCGATGCTTCCCTTTATCCCTTCGGAATCAGCCGAAGATGTTCTTCCACCTACGGGATCGATCGGAATCTCATATTCGTTAGCAATCTGGAGAATTTTTTGAACGTCCTCCACGGATTCTGGCCAAACCACAGCTCCCGGAGTAAAATCGTCCAAATCAAACATCAATGTCTCCGGACTATGGGAAAGCCTGTAAGTAATTCTGGAATACTTTTGGTCACTGAATTTTCCCTCTCCAATTTGCGATTTAAGCTGTTCACTAATTTCTTTTGTAATTGCTTGCGCCATTTTTTACCTCCTATAAATTTTTCTTAAAACCATTTAGTTTTACATTGGCTATCTTAAGCAACAATCCTCACCTCCTTTTTCTCTTTTCTGGCAGTAAAGTTAAAATTGACCTATTATGCCTTCGTTAAGCCTCTCTTGTAGCTAAATTTACAAGATCTTCAGGGACAATTATCCCTGCCAATAATACGAAACTCAGTCTAAAACACGCCTGAAATTTTCGCAGGTAATGGCCTTTACTTCCTTCTCCTTGAATCCAACAGCCAGAAGGCTGGAGATAAACATCCTCACTCCTTCAATTTCTGATGGATTAGGCAGCTGCCCAAAGTCAGTAAAGAAAATAGCATTTCCCGGCCCCACCTCATTAATCATTTTTGCGATCTCTCGAAAGTCCTGCCTATCAAACAAAGGCATGCAAGGTACAAAGGCGTAACTCAACAAGGCCCCTAATTCGGCTAACTCTCTTTGCATATCAATGGGCATCAGGTTAACGCTGCAGTTGGGATGGGTGATAATGATCTTTTTTACTCCCATTCCTTTGGCTTGTTTGACAAGGGCAAGGGCTTCCCTGGCCCCGAGGTGACAGGTATCAAGGATCACATTGGCCTCAGCAATCAATTTGAGAATATCTTTCACCTCAGGAAGGATTTTATCTCCCTCCATTCCGCCTTTAAATATGGAAAGCCCTTCCTTGGGATCTGTTTTTTTAACCCAACCCTCCAGCCATGGGGTTTCGTGAGTTACATGCACTTTTTGGATAGTCAACTCTGCATCAATGCTGGGCATCCAGATAATTTTTGTTCCCAATTTGATGGCCTTGTCAACGGCCTCAGGATTGAGACCCCCAACAGTGTGGTTTAAAACGATACCACCCAGGAGCTCAATTCCAGGGACCAACTGGCTTGCTACATAGCAACGGCCAGCCGTATTTGTATTGTGATCCTTGATACCAAGAGCCCTCATACCTGCCTCCCTGGCATCCCGGGCAACCTCTACCACATCCTGACGTCTGGGTACTATATCGGGGCCAGCGTGTATGTGAAGATCGCAGGCTCCTCTCATCAACTCTTGAACCTTCTCTTTCATATTCATGACATTTTCCTATTATGATTAATATTTGATTGAGATTCTTTTCAGTACAGGCTCTGGTACTGGCGCAAAGTAAGGGCCAAATGGATATTTATACATCGTCTGGCTGGCCTTTTTAAGAAGTCCGACCAGCCTTTCCAACTGGGAAACGGGCAATCCAATTATCATCTCATCTTGAGCCCCAGCATGCCTTTTTTCCCCAATATCAGCTATTGCGAGTCTGATTTTTCCAGTGAGATAAGGAACGCTTAAGGCTTCATTGCAACTCGCTCCGTGGCCATTAGTGCTCAATTCGAGCCTATCACCACCGTCCCAGATATTGGCATAGACACAGGCAAGCATCTGTTCCGGAGTACCAAAGGCCTCAATAACATCAGGTTCAACTGACATCATTCTCAAAGGACAAACCCCAAAGGCCTCAAATTTACCGGCCTCTATCAATAACCTTCCCTCCATCAATTTTTTCGCCGCTTGAGCATCTTCAGCCCAGGCGCCGGCATTTCTGGTCCCATCCAGTACATTTGCAGGAGGCTCATATAGCCCTATAGATGCCCCCCCCATGCCACAGGCAGTTGCCGAGTCTTTGGTAGCTGCCATCGGTTGTTCATTATAACGCGCCATTCCGATTACCTGGCAGACCATAACATCCTCTTTTACCACTTCAAACTCTGGTGGGATATCGTCCACCTTTTCAAAGAATTTGATTCCCACAGCTGGAGTCCTCAGCTTTAGCAAATTGTCCAATTCCTCACCTAATTTTGAAAAATTATTCATAACATTTCCTTTCATTAACGATTTTGAATCTAGATTAAGAGCTGCGACACCCAAGCCCCCACATTAGTCGTGCACTGATCAATCTGGAATCCTATCAGCAGTGGCAAAAGATTCTTCATGCTGGGGAATCAAAATATCTGCCAACCCTTTTATCTTCAGCGCACTGTCAAATGCCTGCATCGCATTGGTATGTATCCCTGGAGTAAAAACGGGCCATATAGCCTTCATTTCATCAGGAACTTCAAAATTCGCGTTGGTGGCACAAAACCCACTAATAATTGCTAAGCCTTTGTCAGTTTCAATGCCTACGGCCTGAGTGCCTGGCGTATGTCCGGGTGCTGGAATTACCCGTATCCCCGGCACTATTTCTTTTTCCCCGTTGACCACATTAAATTTGAGATCCACATAAAGTTCCTTGGGATAGAGCCCTGCAAAAAGGGCATGTGGTGAATAAGCGAACTTGAGCTCTTCTTCCTGGACAATCACCTTTGCATTTTTACATTTGCCAGTATTGGCACAGTGGTCAAAATGGAGATGAGTTTGGATAACATAATCAATATCCTCTGGCTTTTTCCCCAGCTTGCCGAGGGCCTCTTCAAAAGTTTGCACATCTTCGCTTCCACCCGGCCAATATTTATCGATCACCTCTTTGGTTGCACCGGTATCGATCAAAACATCCTTGCCATTGGCGTTAACATACCAACCAACAACTGGCACCGAAATAGGTGTGCCAAAATTCTCAAAATAGGTCATCAAACTTTTGTCCAAACTAATCTTGGCAACCATAACTGGATTAATTACATGTCCCATAATATTACCTCCTTATCTATTTGGTTAATGGATTTTATAAGTCATTCCCCTAAACTGAATACTCACCTCCTTTCATGTTGGAATAGCATTTCACAGAATACGTAAGTCATTGAAAATAAGAAGTTTTTATAGTTAAGCTTCATGTTTTCCACAATAAACTATTATTCTGAATGTTTTAAAAAGATGTGAGGTGAGTTTTTGATTCCCACTTTTCTGTCAACCCATCTTTTTTCTTAAACAGATTTTTACGATTTATTCTCTTATTTTAAGAGCTTATACCTTCCTCTATTTCATTTCCCCTTATGAGCTTTTCCGATTCACTGACTCTGCAACAGAAACCTTTCACAAAACCGGTAGGTGTTGGTATACCCTTTGCCGACAGTATCTATTTTGACTCATAGTCTAATAATCGCATTTGATTTCCTTTTGTCGACACTAACTTAATCGACAATACTTTTTAAAATTCAACTTGTCAACGATTATTTAATTTTTGGTATCGTTCAAAAGTGTTTTCATGGCCAATATATGTCGGATGTTTTACTGCTAATTATGCATACTCACAAATCGAAATATTTCTTCCAGAGCTTCCATCATTTAGAATGTCAAGGGTCAAGATAAATACCTGCGGGCACCCTGAAAATTCTAAATGATTTCAGCTGCTTATCAATTAAGAGATGATTGCTATCATCTCTATTCTGATGAATAGATGGATCGATAAACCCAAATAAAAAGATCCGAAATTAGTGATCCAAAATGTTACCTAATTTTTCTGCAAAAAATGATATGTAAACACTTTTGAACGTTACTAAAATTTATTATATTTTTTAAGAAATAAAAAATTTTTTGAATTCGATATTTTGCCCATCGAAGACTTGGTAAACTCTTTCCATCATCTTCAGGCTCTTGCCACTCTTTATCAAATTTGGAAGCGTTAACTCGGCAAAGCTTATACTTTGTTAATTATAGGACTCCAATATTCACTAATATCTGATAAACTACTCTTTTTTCTTCTTCATCCAATTGTCTCTGAGGTGGCATTGGCGAGCCTACAGGAAAACCCTGCATCTCCAATCCAGCCTTTACACATGCAGCGAGGGAGTACTGTTCAAAAGCAACATTAAGTGACCACAATGTTTTTTGGAGTTCTAATGCCTCTTCCCACTTCTTTTCCTGTGCCAGGTTGAATAGAGTAACACACTGTTCTGGAATTAGACAGGCGGGCCCTGCCATCCATCCAACACCTCCCATCATAAATACAAAGAGCGGTATGTGTGCTGATGCACTGAAAATCTTTATACGATCGTGGAGGGCATTGACAATAGATAAAAGTTTGCCCGTGTTACCAGATGCATCTTTTAAATAACGGATGTTTGGCACTTCAGCTAACTCCTGAAGCATGGGAATGGTAAAGTCCCACCTGGAGAATTTCGGATTAGTATAGAGAATAATAGGGCATGATACAGCACGAGCCACAGCCCTGAAATGCTCTGCTACCTGTTGATCAACCAGGGGAAAGTAGGTGGGTAGAACAACAAGGATGCCATCTACACCAATACGCTCTGTCTCTTTAGCCTGTTTTACCGCACCATTAGTTGTCATTTCATTGACACCAGCAATTACAGGGACACGGCCGGCAGCAGCTTTAACCACAACTTCTACCACCTTCTTTTTTACTTGCCAGGGCAAATAGGCACCTTCCCCTGTGCTTCCCAAAGGGGTTAGACCATGCACGCCTTTTGAAATAAGGTGGTTCACCAGATCACACAACACACCCTCTTTAAGATTACCAGACTCATCAAGTGGCGTTACAAGATATGGAAATATTCCTGAGAATTCTTTTTCTGGCATGATACATAGTCCTCAGCTAAATTTGGCTTCCTTACCCAGGGCGATAAAATGGGCTACATCGATCTCCTTGGGGCAAACAAAAGAACATGCCTCAGAGGTATGACAGCGGGCTACGCCATCATCACCGTAAAGGATATCAAGCCTCTCCTTTTTAGCCTTTTCCTTTGGGTCAAAAAGACGGACAATATTAACCATCATGGCATTGGGTCCCAGAAAATGCCTGTGGCTGCTGATACAGGCCTCTGCGCAACAAAAACAATTGATACATCGAGTGGCATCAACATAACGTTCCATGACCCGAGGTGGAATTCTGTGTTCATCTCCTTCTGGTGATGGATCAGCCGGTTCAATTATATATGGTTTTGCCTTATGAACTCTCTTGTATGCCTGTGCCAGATCAACTATCAAATCACGTAGAACTGGTGCAATTGACAGGGGTTTGAGTGTAAATGTTGTAGTTTTAAATTGCTTTATCGCATTTTGAACCAGTAGCTCGCACATCAAAAGCGGTCTTCCATTTACAATAACACCGCAGCTACCGCACTGGGCATGTTCACAGGAGGAAATCCAGGCAAGACCGGGGTCTTGTTCCTGGTTGATTTTTCGAAGAACATCAGTAAATCTAAGCATTCCACCCACATCTATCTTATATTCCTGTACCCAGGATTTTTCCTGTTCAGGATCATAACGATGTATTTTTAATGTAAGACTATGTAGTTTACCCATTAGTATTTTCTTGGCATAAAATCAAAGTATTTGTAATCTTTGCTTTTCTGTTCAAAGATACTCATATCAATAGGGCGCTTGCCAAGTGTAACCTTCCCATATTCCACCATGCTGGCAAGGGTATGATAATTGTACTCATCTTTTCTCTCAGGATAATCTTCTCGTGTGTGAGCTCCTCTTGATTCCTTTCTATTTTTGGCTCCATGGGCAATCACTATGGCTACGTCTAAAAGATTATCCAATTCCCAGCGGTCGACAAGTTCCTGGTTCATAATAAGGGAGGAACCTGAAAGTCTTATATGACTTGACTTTTCCTTGAACTCTATAAGCTGATTAATTGCCCCATTAAGATCTTTTTCATTGCGAAAAACGCCAACTTTTTCCGTCATCAATTCGCGCATTGTCTCACGGATTTTCCAAAGATTCTCCCCACCTTTTGACTCAAAATATCTTGAAAACAGGGCAAAGCTTTTTTCGCCAGCACCTTTTGGTAGATCTCCAGGTTCGTCTGCATCGCCCAGATATTCCGAGACCCTGTCCCCCACAAATTTGCCCATGGTAAAAAGTTCCAAAAGGGAATTGGTGCCAAGGCGGTTGAATCCCTGGAAACTGGCAGAGGCAGATTCTCCAACTGCATAGAGACCTGGGACAATCTTACTTGCACTTTTTTGTGCTTCACCGAATTCATTGGTAGGTACCCCACCCATATGATAGTGGACGGTAGGCCTTACCGGGCAAAGATCTTTTTTGGGGTCGATTCCTGCAAATTTCTTAAAAAATCCTGTTACCTCTGGTAACTTGACATCATGTACATAATCTGAAAGGTGTCTTATATCAAGCCAGACATGTGGAAGATTAAAATCGGGATTTATCACACCTCTTCCCTCGCGTATCTCTGTTTCGATAGACCGGGAAACCATATCACGTGGCGCAAGGTCCTTCATTTTGGGGGCATACCTCTCCATAAAACGTTCCATATTTTTATTCACCAGAAAACCACCTTCGCCTCTAAGGGCTTCACTTGCCAGGATTCCCGGGCCCACTATGCCTGTAGGATGAAACTGGACCGCCTCTAAATCCATAACCGGTAAGCCTTCCCTCAAAACAAGAGCTAAGCCATCACCTGTATTCTGCCGGCAGTTTGTGGTTATTTTGTATACCTGGCCAAGTCCTCCTGTGCTGATGACTGTTGCTTTGGCCAGAACAGCGGTAAATTCACCTCTTGACTCTTCAAAAATAATGGCGCCTATACAGCGCTCATCCTTGAAAATTAGTTCTGTCGCTATACTTTGATTTATGAAGGATACATTTCTTTTCAGACTTTCTCCCCATACTGTATCCATAATTCCTTTGCCGGTTCTGTCTGCCTCAAATACCGCCCTGAAGGCGCTTGGTCCTTCTCCAAATTCCAGGGTGTGGCCGCCAAATGTTCGCTTGCTAAAGCGCCCTTCTTCATTCCTGGTAAAATGCAGACCATGATTATCCAGCCACAATGTTTGCTCCCAGGCTGAATCAATAATTTTTTTGATTATATTCTGATCAGAGCTGCAGTCTGACCCTTTCCATGTGTCGAACATGTGGTAAACTGGTTTATCAATTGGATCTTTAGGATTTACAGCAGCAAATCCTCCTTGAGCAGTAGTAGTATGGGATTTTTGGGGGCTCGAAACCTTAGTTACAGCCAAAATTGTTGTATCAGGTCTCTTGTTAAGTATCTCAACAGCTGTTCTGAGCCCGGCTCCCCCTGCGCCAATGATCAATGCATCACACCTTCTTATAGAATTTATTCGCAATCTGCTGTTCATATGGAAACACCTGATTAAAAAAATAGAGTGAATAAACCATTCACAAGGGATACAAATTTTCAAAATAGAGTAAACTTTGCACCAACATATCCGAAATAGATTACGATCAAGAGCAAGATGATGGTAAGTCCTTTTCTTACTACATTGTTCTCAAGATAATCTTCAATAATGGAATAAATGCCAAAAGCGGCGTGATACAAAACAACGATAACAAGGAGCAGGTCAAGCATTTTAATAGAATGATGCTGCATCCTGGCGATCACAGTTGCTGCCTCATGGCCCACAGAGTAATTAATGTGCATAAAAAACATATGGGCTGGCAACATAACTAACAAAAATGCTCCGCTTATCCTCTGGAGTTTCCAGAGCCTTGAATTTTGAGTCTTCCAGGTTTTTTGATAGAGATAGTAACAAAAGACAATACTTATGATTAATGTATTTAACCAAAAGAAGAGTATAGGTGCATTTTGATTCCCTATTATCATAAAGAATCCCAGGAGCACGATGTAGATAAGTCCAAGGGAGAAAGACCAACGGATCATTCGTTGATTATTTCTTAAGCCAAAGCTCTCGTATAATAGTAGCCTTGTTCCATTAAGCGCATGAAATATCAGGGGGACTGCTAAAAGCCATTCAAAGAATTTAAAGAAAAAATTGTTATAAAAAGTCATTTTAGCAGTAAATAGAGGGGGACTGGAAAGAAGAGAAAGTGTGTAAATATGAAACAGTAGATATAAGACAAGAACTAATCCGGCAATTCGATGAGACCAGGATAATATAAATTTCCATCCCCTGGTATTCCCGTAAAACGAAACAACAGGCATACTATTCAAAAGACCTAAAATCGGTTCCTCAAAATTTTTTTCGATGTTCAACTCAAAACCCTCGTACGAAAATGTTATATCTTCACATAGATTTTTTCTTTGGTGTTTTCCCTTCGAGTTTTTTCATAGCAGTCAAAAAAGGCTCGAGGGCTATCTCTATATGCTGACGGACTATCTTTTCTATTTCTTCTTGTGAGACCTTTTTCTCTTTAAATAGATCTATAATTCGACGATGAATCTCTAAAGAATTTATAAAATCCTCTTTATAATACTGATAAGTATACCTATGCCACAATCTATGCATCCGTAGATTGTGGAGGAGGGTAATCAAGGTTTCATTGCTGGAGGCATTGATAAAGATTTCATGAAAGGTATGATGGTGTTTTGCATAGTCAATGAAATCCTTTCTTTGAGCTGCCTCTTCCATATACTTAAAGACTTCTTCCATTTCATTGATATCCTGCTGAGTAAGATTGGCATAAGCCAAACGGGCTGCCAATCCCTCCAAGATAGCTCTTACAGGAAAATTTTCTTTAATGTCTTGCTTAGTAATTCTTTTAACAAAGGTACCTCTACGGGGCAGGATCTCAACAAGGCCTTCTTTCTCTAAAATCCTAAAGGCTTCTCTTAAAGGGGTACGGCTGATATCAAACTCATTTTTTAATGAATCTTCGAGAAGTTGGTCGCCACCTTTGAGGCTGCCAGTTAATATGTCATCCTTTAGTGCATTGGCAATCTGATCAACTAAGGTAACAGACCTAAAAGAACCATGAACTCCTGTTGTATCAGAAGGGAAAAGATTGGTTGGGGGGTTTTTTTGTATATGTATTGTTTTAGCTGGCATCAAAAAAAGTCGGATAATTTTTTAGTTATGAAATATCATTCCTGACCCAAGGTTGGTAAAAAACAGATTTTTAGTAGCCTAAATTACTGATTTTACTAAACCAGGTTTTTCAAATGAGTTTTAAGACGATAACATTTAAAAGAGCTCATAAACCTTTATCTGATATTGCTTTATGGAATTATTATTGTTAAACATTGGGACACTACTGATGAAATATATTTGTTACATCATCTATATTTTCAAGGTTTAGGACTACATCTATAATTCTTTCTTTTTCTTCTTTTGTTATTATATCTCCACAGAGTTTATTGAACTTCTCGATCAGTTCTTTTTCAGAAAAAGGATTCTCTGGGTCACCTTTAGGATATTCGCAATATCCACTATATCTTTTTCCATTTGCCAATTCTATTTCCACTCGTGAAGGCCATTTTTGAGGATATAGCCGAGTGAGTTCCGGATCTTCTCTAAGAGAGATAATGCCCATAAGCCTCAGTATTTCAGGCTTATCGAGTCTTTCGTTTAAAAAATCATCAAGATCAACATGTCCAAAATAGAGTGCAGTGGCAACACAGAACGGCAGATTGAATTTAGCAAGATAAGGGGTGCGGGCTTCCACAGCTTCTAGCAGATCTAGGGCCTCCTGATATGTATAAACGGTTATGGATTTTATGGCTGCTACATCCAAATCTATATCTCTCAAAACCTTTAGGGCTGCCTCAATAGCAGAATGTGTATGACCGCAAGAGGCATAATATTTTAAAGAATTCCTTGCTGTGTCAAAGGTCTCACCTAATCCATCAGTCAGGATATTAATATCATAATCATCGGATGTGGCCCGGAGAAAGCCCTTTTCCCCTTCAAAGATACGACTGGCACCGGTGAATCCCTTTTGTGCCAATAGCGCAGCCAGGAGGCCATTCATGGATGACTTTCCAGGGTGGAGCTGCTTACTCATGGCGCCTTCGGTTAGAAATTCCCAAAGCCCAGAGCTCTGGGTCCCGGCAGAACCAAGGGCCCATACAAAAGGCTCGGACTCTAAACCCATAACCTTTGCTGCCCCTGCTGCCGCGCCAAAGGTGCCGCAGGTTGCTGTCGTGTGCCAGTACTTATAATGACTCTTACCAGCGGCTAAGGCTGCTCTTATCCCTGTTTCATATCCGGCAAGAATACCCAGAATAAGATTACGACCAGGGACATGTCCTTTTTCTGCCACCGCAAAAACGGCCGGTAGGATTGATGCTGCAGGGTGATAGATAGATTGCCTATGCAAATCATCCATTTCCATTACATGAGAGGAAGCCCCGTTGACTAAGGCAGCTACTAGGGGTAAGTGCCTGCTGTTATTTGGAATAATGGTTGCCTCTTCAGCTCCCTTCATATCGTTTGCGAGTGAGAACATCATTTGAGTAGGCGGTTGAGAGACACCAGCAAAGGCCGAGCCGAGCCAATCCAAAAAAAAGGTTTTAAGTTTGTATGCCAGGGTATTCGACAGATCCTCGTACCTGAGGGCGCAGAAAAATTGAGCCAGTTTTTGAGATATTGTAAGTGATTTCATGATATATGAAGCTATTCCTCGTATAATTTATGGATGGTTATTGCATCTACCTCGCAACCTTGAAGACAGAGGTTACAGAGGGTGCATTCATCCTCATTAGCCTCTACTATTTTCGGATAATCACCATTTGATATGAAAATATTAACAGGGCAGACACTGATACACTCCCCACATTTTTTAATGCCAAGGCACGTGTCAATATCTATGTCGAGTTTTATAAATTCACTCATAATAATCTCCGTAATAACATAATCACCCTTTCTTGCCGATTGCAGTGGCTAAAGCCAAAATGTTTTTAGACCTTTTTACTACAGGGTAGTCAATAAATTTACCTTCTAACTGGATCGCTGCCACACCTGCAGCCTCTGATTCTTCAAAGGCCTTAACGATCTTCTTGGCCATCTTTATTTCTTCCGGTAGAGGGGAAAATATTCGATTACAGGGCTCAACCTGATTAGGGTGAATCACTAATTTGCCCTGGAACCCCAACTCCTTAGCCCGCCTGGCGTCAGAAATCAATGCATCCGTGTTTTTAAGATCGATCATAAAGGGAGTATCTACTGGAGGGGCGATTCCCGCGGCCCTGCAGGCAATAGCAATCCTGGAACGGGCATAAAAAAGTTCGTTTCCCTCCATTGTCATCTCTATGCCCATATCAAGGGTGTAATCTGCAGCACCAAATGCTACAGTATAGATTCTCTGTGGTTTTGTCTTTGTCGATACAATATTATAAACGTGCTGCACGGCAGCGGCTGACTCGATCAAGGGAAAAATTCGAATAGAACCATCAGGGAGAGTCCTGTTTTTTTCGACCTCGAGTAAAAGCTTGTTAATATCATGAATGTCATCAGCCTTTTCAACTTTAGGGAGTATAATCCCGTTAACTCCTTCTACAATGGTTTCATCCAGATCACCTTTAATAAACGGGGAACCTAATGCGTTGACTCGAACAAGTATGATCCTGTTTGCAAACTGGATTACCTTTTCCCTAACATTTGATCGACTACTCTCCTTTTCAGAAAGGGGAACTGCATCTTCAAGGTCGATAATAATAACGTCAGCCTCTGTATTAAAGGCCTTTTCTATCCGGTCAGGCCTGTTACCTGGAACAAAGAGGGCTGTTCTCATAAGTATTGCCATAGGTTACCTCTTTCTTACAGAATTTCCTTAAGGATAGAGACAATATCATCTAATCCATCTGCAATGTGGATTCCTGCCTTTTTAAAATGCTCTATTTTCCCTGCTGCGGTTCCTTTTTTTCCTTCCACTATGGTGGCAGCGTGTCCAAATCTTACGCCAGGCATTTTATCGACAAAACGCCCCGCAACAAATGCCACAATAGGAGTTTTGATATGTTCTGAAAT
>Ga0307429_1000478_pt1 | contig 24354 bp, 25 predicted proteins | sample SalMarWE160230MG_FD_202151 | JGI IMG/M metagenome (GOLD analysis project Ga0307429, IMG submission 202151) | Salt marsh sediment microbial communities from the Plum Island Ecosystem LTER, Massachusetts, United States - WE1603-230 | ecosystem: Environmental > Aquatic > Marine > Intertidal zone >... | reverse complement strand
GTGCAAAAGGTTCTTGAGATTACTAAAAACGTCGGTCAGCGCGCCACCTGCTGATCGGAGCAGTCTGGGATAGAAGGAGTGTGGCTGGGGAAATTGGCGATTTATCAAGAAGTTATGCAGTTTAAAAACATGACGACGGTGGCAGGGGCCAAGCCGCGAACGTTAGCTCATTCAGATTTTAGCCGGCGGATTACAAAAAGATATTTGTCATCCATAAGAACCGTACTTCGGAAATGAATCTCAATTCTAAAGATCGATAATGAAGGGACACCCACTTATCTGACATCTTCCGCTATGACGTGACCGGCTTCCGCTTCCGTGCAGCCTTGTTCTTCATGCGGGTCCACAATCGCCAAGCGAACTCCGAACCCCTGATCCTTTCGTGGTCTCGGTAGCTTGATTGGACACGCAAAACGTAGTATCTAAGGTTTACATTTGCAATGATAAAGACGATCCGCCCTTGGGAAGGTTCCGTAGGATTTCGCGAAGCTTACTTGAATTTTGACGGGAAGCGGCCACGCATTTTTTGGCACCAATTGATGATTTCAAGTAATTCACCTTGGTTTTTTTTCGAGGCAGGCGCTCCGACCCGATCGTGCACTTTAGATATTGGTTAGAAAGCATGAGGGTGCTCTTCGCACTGCCGGGACTTTGTCGTCTAAATCGAGGAGCCGAGGTAGCATTCATCTCGATCGCCAAAGAACTTGTGAAATTCGGCGACGAGGTTACGCTTATTGGTTCTGGACACGGCGATGCCACGGCTCCCTATCGCTTTCTGCGTGCAAAGAGCGTGCGACGAGAAAGGTTCGAATCCTTTCCATCCGTTCCCTTGCTTCGTCACGAGTATGCCTACGAGGAACTAACGTTTGTTCCAGACCTGTTGCGGCAGTATCGACCAAACGATTATGACGTTACGCTGGCCTGTAGTTATCCCTTTACGAACTGGGTACTTCGCCGTCCTGTCCTCAGGCGCGCTCGACCGCCCCATATATTCGTGACTCAGAATGGTGATTGGCCTGCGAGAGCCAGAAATTCGGAATATCGTTTTTTTGGGTGTGAGGGTCTTGTCTGTACAAATCCGCAATTCTACGAACGGAATAAGCACCGATGGCGCGCTCGGTTTATTCCGAATGGCGTTGATTGCAGTCGGTTTACCCTCGGTGGGGCGCAGCGAGATAAGTTTGGTCTGCCTTCGAATCGATTAATTGTTCTTATGGTTAGCGCACTAATCGCATCCAAACGGGTCACGATGGGGATCGAGGCGGTGAGCTCAATCCCCGATGCTCATTTGGTGATTGCTGGAGATGGCCCTCTGCGTGAGCAAATTGAGGGGGTCGCCAAAAGCTCGTTGCCAGGTAGATTTACACGGTTGTCTGTCACTCAGGAAATGATGCCCTCTCTTTATCAGTCAGCAGACGTTTTTCTACATCTATCTAAGGATGAGCCGTCGTCGCTTGCGTTTCTTGAGGCCCTGGCTTGTGGTCTTCCAATAGTTGCTCACGATCTTCCGCAACTCAGATACATCGTAGGCGATGATGAATTTTTGTTAAACACGAACGACCCCAGATCGATTGCACGACAAATCGAACTGGCGCGTGATCAGGCGCTGACAGGAGCGCAAAAGCGATCAATCAAAGCCGCAGCGTTCTCATGGACGAACATTGCCGCGCAATACCGCAGTTTTTTGCAGGAAATAGTAAATTCGTAACGTTGGTTCAAAAGTTCTTTTATTCCAGCACTTAGAGCCTTAGGAGAGTGAGTTTAATTCTGTTGCGACCAGTCCGTTGCGACTATCCTGGTCACAAACTGAATTTTGCGGTAATTTTTCCGCACAAACGTTTGTGTGAATGAGGACAAATTCTTAATATGACTACAATCCTTGTTACTGGCGGTGCTGGCTACATCGGTAGCCACGCCTGCAAGGCCTTAAGTGCTGAGGGGATGGAATGCATAACGTTCGATAACCTTTCGCGAGGGCACGCCGATTTGGTTAGATGGGGACCCTTAGTAGTCGGCGACATCCTCGATCCATCAGCACTCGATGAAGCCTTTAGGCGCTATCGTCCAGAAGCCGTAATTCATTTTGCAGCCCTGGCGTACGTTGGAGAATCCTTTGCGACCCCGCTTTCGTATTACAATATCAATGTATCAGGCATGATTAACGTTCTCAGCGCAGTGGTAAGGAATGGCATTCAGAAAATTCTCTTCTCAAGCTCGTGTGCCACATATGGCATTCCCGACGTCATGCCAATTTCGGAAGCGACTCCTCAACGTCCGATAAGTCCCTATGGCCGATCCAAACTTGCATGCGAGCAAATTCTCAAGGACGCTGCTGCGGCCCACGGGCTGGACTTTGCAATCCTTCGTTACTTTAATGCTTGTGGCGCTGACAGCAGCGGCGAGCTTGCCGAGCGTCACTATCCTGAGACTCATTTGGTGCCGCTTGTAATCGATGCAGCGACGGGAAAGGGCCCCCCATTGCACATATTTGGTGCGGACTACCCGACCCCCGATGGCACGTGCGAGCGTGATTTCATACATGTTTCCGACCTTGCGATGGCCCATGTTGGGGCGCTTCGCCGCATTCAAAAAACTGGAGATTCATTCGAGGTCAATCTAGGGTCAGGACGAGCCCATTCTGTTCGTCAAGTGGTTTCGGCCGTAGAGCAAGTTGTTGGGAAAACGGTACCTTTACAATGGGGACCACGCCGACCAGGAGATCCACCGACACTATTTTCCGAATTAGATCTGGCTCGCTGCCTTCTTGAATTTGATCCGCAGTACTCAGATCTTGCAACTATCGTTGAAACGGCATGGCGGTCTCGGCGATAAGCGTGAAAGTAATCACAAAATATACTGCGCTCAGTATAGGGTTGCGAAAATGATCGAAAAAGCAAAATCGTTTGATATCTTTAAGCGCAACCGATCTTGCGTACTGATGAAAACCTTTAGCACTCAAGGCGCGCGCGCGCTCGAATGACCAACGCAACGGTATAAGTATATTTGATGATGTTGGGACAGGCCAAAACTTTTGGATTGCATCCGCGTTTCCAGCCACGAATGGCAACTGGCCGAGCATAAGTGAATCGCCATGCGCATCGCTTACCTTGTTAACCAATACCCGATGGTCAGCCATAGCTTCATCCGCCGTGAGATTTTGGCCCTTGAGCGCTTAGGTTTTGAGGTGGAGCGCATCGCGCTGCGAGGTTGGGACAGCGAAATAGTCGACGCCGATGATGAAACCGAACGAGCGCGCACGCGCTATGTGATCCGCGCCGGCGCTTTAAGACTATTGCTGGCTACGGTGTCCATGCTATTGACGCGGCCGATGCATTTTTTGCAGGCGCTTAGGTTAGCTTTGCGCATGAGCCGCCAAGCCGAACGTCCTTTACCAATACATTTCGCGTACCTTGCCGAGGCCTGCCGCGTCGAGCGCTGGTTACGTGCGGGCGGTGTCGCGCACCTCCATGCCCATTTCGGGACCAATTCTGCCGAAGTGGCGATGTTAGTGAATGTCCTCGGCGGACCCTCTTGGAGCTTTACCGTCCATGGACCTGAGGAATTCGACAAGGCGCGACTTTTAGGGCTGCCCGAAAAGATCCGCCGTTGTAGTTTCGTGGTGGCTATAAGTTCCTTTGGCCGCAGCCAGCTCTTTCGCTTAGTGGGCCGAGATTATTGGACCAAGGTGCATGTGGTTCACTGCGGTCTTGATCGTGCCTTCTTTAGTGCACCTGCAAGGCTTCCTTCGACGACGCACCGACTCGTTTGTGTTGGGCGGTTGTGCGAACAGAAGGGACAGTTGCTACTCGTAGAAGCCATGAACCTCCTTGCGAGGGAGGGGAAAACGTATGAGTTAGTGCTTGTAGGTGACGGGGAGTTGCGTGAAGAGATAGAGATATTATTACATGCGTATGGGCTTGCAGATCGCGTCCGCATCACCGGCTGGATCAGCAGTGCTGATGTGAGGGAGGAAATTTTTGCGTCGCGGGCACTGGTCCTACCAAGCTTTGCCGAAGGTTTACCGGTAGCTCTGATGGAAGCGATGGCACTGCGGCGGCCCGTTATTAGCACGTACATTGCTGGCATTCCTGAGCTAGTGCGGCCGGGCGAGCATGGTTGGCTCGTGCCAGCCGGAGACGTGGAGGCGCTCGTCGAGGCTATGGAGACCTGCTTTGATAGCCCGGCAGCTACGGTTACGAGCATGGGTGAAGCGGCCCGTGACCGCGTTTTAGCGCGACACAACGTGGATTCGGAGGCAACGAAACTTGCGGCATTAATCTGGCAAGCGGTAGGGTCTGCTAGCGTCGGCGGTTTCGCCAGCGTGGTCGGCAGAGCCGGTCCTCGGCGTAGCACCGGCCACGCGGAGAATGAAGGCACGAAGACCTCCGGTGCGGGTGGTTTGTAGCCAAGCGAGGCAATTAGGTGTTTTAGCCAGAGCTCGAGATGACGGGCGCACCGTGCAATCTTGCTCCGCATTGTTCCGGACTTAAACTTTTTGAACTTACCGGAAAACCATTTACTATTATGATCGGTAAAATAAATAAACTAGGCAAATGCAAATATGCTATAGGTCTCCTGTGCGAAATTTGGCAATGCCTGTATGTCCATCACTTCGCAAAGCAGGTCCCTTTTTGGTAAACATCCTCGATGTCAGTGAGATCTGACGATTATGAATTTCCGCGGGCAGAGGATGTAGCTTGTGAAATGGCTGGCCCTGATCGCTGCTTTGGCCGCAACAATACCACTTTCTACGTGGCTACGGCGCAATCCTCATTGGACTCCATTAGCCTGGATGCTCATCGGATTTTTGCCGTTTTTCCTGCACTTTTTCCATCTATATATGTCCGTCGTTTACTATGGTGACTGGCCCGGCTACGTGATTGGCGTTGCGCCTCCACCGGGAAACATTGGGTGGCCAGGATACGTCAAGGGAGCCGAAATCTCTATTCTTGATATTCTTGTACTGGCCCTGTACCTCAACTTACCCAGAGCCCGGCATCCGCTCCCATTTCGGCTCTCAATGGCTCTTTATTTCCTTGCGGTTTTGCTTTCCACGTTTCAGGCGGAAGTACCCAAAACAGCACTCTTTTATAGCTGGCAACTGGCGCGCATGTTTTTGGTTTATTCGGTTGTCGCCAGGGCATGCGCAGATCCACGTGTTGTATCCGCAATCCTGAAAGGTATGGCGGCAGCCCTTATCGTGCAGGCGTGTGTCGTGATTTGGCAGCGACTTGGACTGGGCATTTTTCGAACACCGGGAACATTTGTACACGAGAATCTTCTCGGCGTAATGTCCGAATTTGTGATTTTTCCTTTCATTGCGCTGCTGGTGACGGGAAGAAGCGGATGGCTTCCTCTAGCCGTTACACTGGCCGGTGGTATCGTTACCGTGATGACCGTTTCGCGTGGCGCAATTGTGCTTGCCGGACTTGGATTTATAGCGACCTTCCTGCTTCTCGCGATGCGGAACTGGACGTCCAGGAAAGCGGTAATCTTACTGATTGGTGGAGCAGCGCTTTTGTTAATTGCGCCTTTGGCCTTATCGTCCATCGAGCAACGAGGTTTGAGCAACCTTTCATTAGATTTAGAACGAGCTCTGTTGAACAGAGAGGCCGCAGCGATCCTCGCGGACCACCCGTTGGGAGTTGGAGCTAATCAATATGTTGTTGTTGCAAATGAGGGCTATAGGGAAGAGGCAGGACAATATAGGCAACAAATAGGGCGTGGTTCAACAATCTATTACGTCATCGTTCACAACGCCTATAGGTTGGTTGCCGCTGAGACAGGATATCTCGGGTTGATCACATTCGTTCTGCTTCTAGCTCGCCCATTAATTGTCGCCTTTCGATCCCCCTGGCGCAATCGCGGAGATCAAAGGGGTGATCTGCTGCTTGGCCTTGGGGTTGCGCTGCTCGTTGTCTACATCCATTGCTACTTTGAATGGAATTTTCTAACTTTTGAACCTCAGTACATGTTTATGCTGGAACTTGGATTGGTGGCCGGTGTGGCGCAGCAACTGGGTTACTGGCATTATCCCTCTCGACAAAATGCTCGCCTTCGAGGCACAGGGCAACCAATGAGCGCCAAGCCAAGTAATGGTACGCCCGCTAACAAGCCAATTTGATCTTCGGAATAGCAATCAGGATCGGCCCTCGCGCGGGAGCAAGATTGAGTGGCGGTCTCCCGCCACACTGCGAAAGATGATTTTGTGTGTTATCAGCAGATCCTGGCTCCTGGCAGCAACAACCATTCGCACCTTATTAGAAGGCTATTTTGGCGATTTAGCCTCACCGCCTATGGATCCCGCCGCTGATGGGGCCACCACACATGGATCAAAACGGGATTTACGCCTCAACGACTCTGTCCACGCTTCCAAAATGGCCTCGAATCAAGCGGCGTCACCCCGGGGACTGTGATTGTAAGACCGCGATAAAATGCTATTGTAGCAAATATTTCCCGCTTTCGCAGTGGCAGGCTTGCGAGATGCGGAAGCAGTACATTGTGCAACCGCAAAGCGGGACCCTTGAGAATAGCCACCGCCTGCTCATACAAGCCACTGTTGATCAGCGTCAAAAACTCGTTAATTGCGTTGGTCGTAATATTGGTGGGCAAGCTTTCGTAGTTTGCAAAGGCTAGAGCATTACGTTTTAGTGCAATCCAGCCTTCATTTGCGCCAAACTGATACGAAAGCTGCAAGTATTTTAAATAGCCGGGCTTTAATCCAGCGTGCGTCCCTTCCCAATAGAGAACCAGCCACAAAAAGGGCTCGGCTGGTGTACATGATAGAGAGCGTCGTATCGAATCATCCAACGTCTTTGTATTTTGCCCATTGAAGAACTTTCCTTTCGCATCACGATTGGCGTCCTCGACTAATCGAAGTCGAATGATCGCCGCGCTCCAAAGAGCACGAGCCCGGCAATTCGTCGACTTTTCCACCACTTCAACGAAGGGAATTTGTCGCAAAAGCACATCGATCTTGTAGGTATCGCCACTGACAATATGATGTGCGATATTTTCAACAACCGTCTGCCGCGAAAAAATAGAAATGGTAGCCGAGCCCCAAGCAACGGCCGCGGTTCCAAGAGCCGCGACAAAGATATGCACGAGCACAACTCTAGATAACCCGCCGTAAAGTCGGCGACCGCACCTCATTCATTATAGCCATAACGCGCATAATGCTTATTGTAATACATACTGTCTCGGTGAGGTGTATATCGGCTGAAAATATCCATGTCGACCTTGTTAAGCACGACGCCCAGTAAATTATCAATTACCCCAGGGGCGTGACCAAGGGTATGCTCTACAACGTCGATTTTGGTGCGACCCCATTCAATAATAAACACGAATGAATCTATAAGGTGGGCGGCCGCATGCACGTCCACAATCGGGGCGAGCGGCGGCAAATCAACGACGACGTAATCGTAACTTTCACGAAGACGTTTAAACAGCTTCTTTGTTGACGCCGAATTAAGAACCTCGGTCGAGTGCGACACCTTAAATTTCGCGGCTATTGGCAAGAATGCCATATTTGTCGATGCATCTTTCCAAACCGTTTCTTCGATTGAAGTCTTGTCGGACAAAACATCTGCAAAACCAATTTTAGCGCGCGGAGCAAGCTCGTATGAGAGTGACGGGTTGCGCAGATCACAGTCCACTAAGATTGTCCGAGCGCCAACCTGGGAAAGCAATTGCGCAAACGCATGCGCTACCGTCGACTTTCCTTCGTTTGGCAGGGATGAGGTAAAACCAACGACTCGGTTGTCCTTGCTCGCGCCGCTTAAGTCGTTTGCGAGTTTGATTGAACGAATAGCCTCGGTGAAGCGCGACAGCGGCGCATCAATCATCGCCGAAACCGCGCCGGCACCGCGCGCAATGGTCCGTGGGCTAGCAGATTTATCGCTGCCCCCGTTATCCGCTGGTGTAGCTAGTTCTCGGTCAGGAACGGCTGAGGCAAAAGTTTTTATTCCCCCTTTGGTCGACTTAGACGAGATGTCTGAAACTAATGCCAAAGACCGTATCGCCTCTGACGAGCGGAGTAACAATGAGCTTACTCTTGTCTGATTTTTGTTCTCATTGCTAGCCGTGGCTTTAAGATTGCGCAAACCAGGTTTCGCTTTTGACTCATCGGACTTATCTATTTCGGTATTGGCCCTTACAAGCGGCACGAGAGCAATACATTCTGTCCGAAGCAGGCTCTCTACCTGATCGGTGCTGCGAAAAACTCGGTCCGACAAGTCCCGCAAAACACCAATTCCCAAACCAAGCGCAAGTCCGCCTAAGGTAGCTAGCAGCAAGTCACGCAGAGTTTTCGGGCTGCTTTTGCCCAAGGGCTTAGATGCCGACGAAATTAGTCTAGCTTCTGTTATTGGGAAAGACTGCGTTTGAACTGCTTCCATATAGCGTTGCAAAAAATTGTCATAAATCGTCTTGTATGTTTGCGCGGTGCTTTCCAGTTCACGCAAAGTGACCGACTTGGCATCGGTTGCCTGGGACTGTGATACGGCGTGCGCTAAATCGTTTTCAATGCCCTGTATGCGTTGTTTTGCAATTTCGTAGTCACTCTTGTAGGTCTCACCAAGACGTTGAAGTTCTTCGAAAATAGACTTGCGAATTTCACGCATCTGATTGCGCAGGTTCACTACCGCAAGATGATGGGGTCCATATTTTACCGCAAAATCCGAATATCGAGCGGCCAAATCGAGATAGTGCGAGCGTAATCTTGAAACGACTTCGTTTTTCAAGGTGTCGCTAACTGTCGCACCAATCGCATCGCTCGGCCTATCAGACTTGAGAACCGAGTTGATTCGATCAAGGCGCGCTTTTGCCTCGGCAGTATTCGCACGGGCAATGGTAAGCTGGCTGTTGAGCTCCGCAACCTGTTGCTCGCCAAGAAGCCTTTTATCTTTACCAACACCGCCAGTGTCGACGATATAATTCTTGGCCTTAAAGTCGACTACAGCTCGATCGGCGGTAGAAACCTGTTCACGCAATTCTTTGATGCGGTCCTGCAGCCAACCGCTGGCCCGCCGTGTTGCCTGATACTTGGCCTCCAGCTTATCAACGATATAAGCGTCCGCCACTGCATTTGCGATTTGGGCCGCGCGTTCCGCGCTGTAAGATCGAAAACCGATCTGGATCACGTAAGTCAGGCCAATTCGTTTAGCGCTCAATCGGCTCTCAAAGACCGCCATAGCAGTCCGGAAAAGCTCGAATTCGGAGGGCGGGGATTGCGCTACAGAAGACTCAAATGCACTGAAAACCGCATTAATTATTGTCCCCAACAAACCACGTTCTGGCGCTATGAATTCAGGATCTTCGGTCAGATGGAGATTTTTAATAACCGCAGAACCAACATTTTCAGATTTCAATATTTGAACTTGACTTTCCACCTGCGCGGTATCGATCGGAATATCGCCTACAATTGACTGGTGCTGGAATATCTGCACCTTGTGCGCATCAATCAGCAACTGCGCGTGAGCGGTGTACGTCGGTCGTTGGTTGACCACGTAAATTGAGCCAAGTACCACCGCCGTGAGCGTCACAAAAACGATGACAGGAAGTTGCCGGCGAACAAAACTTATAAAAAATGTAACGAGCTGCAACCCCTCTGCGATCGCCATCAATTCGGGCGTCGCTTGCTCGCGCTCTCGTGTAGACTGCACTCTGTTCAGTTGGAGCATATTGTTACCAAACGCTGGGGCGCTCTTTCCAGGTTCGCAGGATTACCGTGTAGAGATTATAGGAAAATGCAAGCCTGCGATATTGTCTCTATCGCAGGCTTTATTTCAGCCTAGACCACTCTCAGCCGTCCACAAAGTTAATCAGGGTTAACGGCCCCAGGGATTCGTTGAAATCGACTCACCGGAATGGACTCACTGATTCATTTGTTGTCGTGGTTGAATTAAACGTGGTTATTGTTGTTATATTGGCGCCAAGACCAGTTGTACTGCCCGTAATCTGATAAGGGAAAGTGCCAACAGGGGTAGACTGGATTTGTTCAAGACCCCCTCCGCCTGGCCCGCCCCCTGGCCCGCCGAGACCGACGCCGGCCGCGCCGACACCGATAGCCCCTAACTGCACATCACCGAGTGCGTCTAACGCTGCCGTTTTGAAAATCGGATCATTGATCGCCGCAATCTGGGCTTGCCACTGTATGGCCAACTCTTGGTCTATCAATACTTCTTCCTTTGCGAGCTGGGTGAGTGCCGCACCGAGGATGGCCTTTTGCTGATCGTTAGCAGTCCCCACCAAGCTAATAAACTGACTGAACGTTGAATTATCGTTTCGCACGAGCTGTTTAATCGCATTGGCCAATGGCGTCCCACCATTGGGATATTGTTGCAGCAACTGTGCCGGAGTAGGCGTTTGCGCGTTTGCCGCGCCCATACCACCGACCATAACAAATGCTGCGAATATCGCGCACGCCATAAAGCGGAACGTCCCATCGAGCGCACACATCACACATCTCCTTCTAAAAGGTTAATCATTTCTAGCACGTAATAAGGCGGATGCCAAATATTGGGGCGCCACGAACCGGCCTTGCCACCGCCTAACCGCTATTAACGTAAACAATAGTATTATAAATGTGAATATGTCCAAACCGGGGATCTAGACCACGATCGCATAAGTAATTTACATTGCTTTAACGAGATTATCGTCGGTATTATATTCGAAAACGCTTGGGAATGACTGCGCCAATCCCGCGCCAACCAACGCGAATACTATAATTGAAAAGCCGGGGACTTGCAGTGAAAAGTCGATCGCCGAGTGCGAAAGGCCAAGAACAGCGACTGCCAGCGCCCCAACCGGCACAATCAGGTTGCGGTGACGCGAGCGCACCCCCCTGATCAGGACGGCCAGCACCATCAGCCAGGCTATCACAATCAAACCGGTCAGCGGCAATCCCAGGTCAGAGGCAAGCTCCAATGGCGTGCTGTGGGCTAGATCCCAAACTCCTCTTATCGAAATATTGGCGCTGCGATAGGCCGGGAAGCTCCACGCAAATGTCCCGAGCCCCGTGCCGAACCATGGATGGTCAGCGATCAAGCGTAAGGTCGAGCGGTAGGTTTCAAGGCGGCCTTCATCGGCAAGCCCCTGTACGGCGAAGCGGCCGCTGACATTCCCGCCCAAGACTTGGAGAAAGATCAACGCGACAAGCCCGCCAATCGTCAGCGCTGCCGCCATCATGCCGCGCCGGAGCAAATGGCGGTGAAAAAACGCCGCGAAAGCGAAAACGAGCGCCACCAGCGAGAAGACGATGCCGGCTCTCGAATTCGTCATCAGCATTGCTGCGAGGCAGAGAACCAACATCGTGAACGCTAGACCCACGGCGCGTGGCATTTCGGACAGTAGACGGCGCGGCACGCTCCGCCAGTGAATCGGGCCAGGCGGCAAATGCCGGCGGACGTTTTGCGACAGAAGTAGGAGCCACAACACGGCGCATGATCCGAAGTAAACCGCCGCCGTGTTCCGATTGATGAATGTGGATGTAAGCACGCCGCGGTAGGCTATTTTTTCGCGCCACAGGACATGGGTCGGATCAATCAAATACGCGACAATTCCATAGACCGCATACGCGGCGCCCGACCAGGCGATGACCAGAATCAGCTGGCGGGCGCGCTCCCGATCGATACAGACGAAAAAGCCGCAGATCATGGCAAGCATGTTGGCCAGCGGCGCTCCCAGCGCAAAAAAAGGCTGGTTGCGGACAATTGATGCGGAGGGGGCGATCGGAGTGCCGAGCGCTTCGGCCGCCACGCGCCATATCGGATGCATCGGCGCAATCCAAGGTCGCGCCGCCAGCTGTTCATGCAGCACGAAGGCATAGCCCAGGATCACAATCCCCGCCAAACCAACCAGCGGAAAGTGGTCTCGGCGAAGCCCCCGGGGGGACACCGCCAGGGTGCCAAGCCCAAGAACGATGCACCAGAATGCAATGACGGTGGGATTCGCCGAGCCAAAGGGAAGTGGTGCGGCAGCAACCGTGACAAATAAGATGAAAGACGAAATCCGGTTAAATGGCGCTTGCATGACGCTCGTCAGTATTACCCATGACGATTAAGGGTGGCGAGGACAAATCACCCGCCACCCCTCGTATCAAGCAGATTGTACGGTCGATTATAGTTTCAGGCTAGCTTTGATCAGGTTGCGCAGCACCAAGCCATTTGTCGCCGCGACAATCGGATCGTTGACCGTGGCCGTGACCAGCCTGATATAGTTCATGATTTTGGCCTGCTCAACTGCAGTCGCATTGGACGCAAAGAGCACGTCCTTGTTGCGCATCTGGAACTTCGTCGCCAAGAAATAACCCGCCGGATCGCGGAAGTTGATGTTGTAGACCACCGGAATGACGGGGCTCTCAAACTTGGAAATATCGATGCCCATCCGCTCGGCAACCGCGCGAGTCTCGCCGCGATAGACGAACACCGAGGCGGGGTCGGCCAGCGTATCATTGAGACCGCCCGCCTTGGCGACAGCTTCGGCAAGCGAAATCCGCCAGGCATCGAAGTTAAATTGTCCCTGTTGTCCCGACGCGCCGAATGCAAGTACCGTCTGCGGCTCGCGGTAAACGTAAATTGTATCATTGGGACGCGCATAGATATTGTTCTTTGGAGCATAGACTAGCGCGCCGAACGGAATCGTCGCCCGCTTGCCATTCCGCTCGAGCATCACCCAGGTGTCATAGCCCTGTCCCTTGGGTCCGCCCGCACGCGCAATTTCGTCGAGGATTTTTTCGCCGGCGTAACTCACGCTGAACCGAGCCGGCGCATTGACCTCGCCGAGCACACTGATCAAAGAGGTGTTCTGTTTGGTAAGCGCCACCACCGCTTGGGGCTCAATGGCGCGATTTCTCAGTGCGGCCACGATCGATTGCTCAACTTCAGATGGCGTGCGCCCTAGCGCCCGCACGGCACCCGCATACGGCACCGTGATGTTGCCGTTGTTGTCGACATTCTGTTCTGGAATCTGCACGAAGTTGCCCGGACGGACACCTGCTTCTGCCGGTATGAACAACCCGCCGGCCGCAGCTTCGAAGATTGTCACACTGACAGTGTCGCCAACGCCAAATTTGAGCTGTTCCGGCGGGCGCGTGTCCGTAAATATCTGTGAAAATCCCGGCGCGTTTGACGCCAATACGTCGATAACCGGCGGTGTCACCTTGACCAAAGCATATGGCAAGGAATCAGGGTCTTGGACGTGACCGCGCACATCCCAATGCTCGGGCCCTGCTACCGGCATTGTCCAGTTAGTGCATCCCGCAGACGCCAGAAAGGCACAACAGGCTGCCACTGATGCGATTTTTTTTACAGATGACATCCGACCCCCGCCGCCAAACGGTTATTATTCGCTGCTGGAAGATTCCACGATTAGTGATGAAAGGATAGGGCTAAAGCCTGGTCAATTTGGGAAAACACGGCATTTTAGAAACTCTGTTGCCCAGTTGCCACATTTCGCTATTTTCATAATTGTTACATATAGTTAGGTAAGAAACCATCGAAAGGGGGAACGTCGCGCCCCTGCTCGTCGCGACGGCCAGTTTCGCCGCCCTGGGATCGCCACTCTAGAACCTCATTGCCAGACAACGGAACTTTTGACCAATACCTGTCGCCGCAATAGCCGTACGTCGATCACGACGACTTGAGGCCTCCAATGCGCGTCAAACGGCCACGCATTAAACCACTGGCCAGGCGTTACCTTGTAGCGCTGTTCGTTGGGATTTTTGCATTATCCACTGCCAGTGGACCCACCGCGAATGCTGCCAATTCAGAAACCGATAACCATGACGCGACTAAGCCAACATCCGGTACAAAATTGGCCGGGGGGTGGCACTTTGTGCGCACGCGCAATCTTCGAGGAGGCGCCGATGCCATTTCGATCATGCACGCAGCGGACACCTCTCGGTCAGACCTCGATCTCGTCGGATTGATTCTCCGCTGCCGTGAGGGCCTAACCGAAGCGGTTATTGTCCTTTTGCGATCGTTCCCAATTCGCTCGCGACCACACGTGGTCTTTGGTAGTCCGGGGAATGAAACCAATTTTGAGGCAACGATCGCTGCGCCCGGTACTGCCATTCTCATCCCGCGCGATGCGGCAGCCTTGGTAAGCGGACCTTGGCAGGATTTGAAGGAACTCCCTATCCGCGTCGATGATGGCCAATCCGCTATTCACGGTGTTGTTCCAATTGCGGGCCTGCAAGCGGCATTCAAGCTATTGATGGCGAGTTGCCCTGCGCAATGAAGACAACGGGCCGGTTGCGATATTAATTCGCCGATTACTGTGCCGCACCAACACAGGGCCTCCATAAGCGAGACCTAAGTAATTATTAACACTCTCAGCCGAGGCTCGAAAGGCAGGCAAAAAAATCTCGCCTTGCGATCAGGTCATTGGTTGAGGCCTCAAAATGATGACGGCGTTTGCCGCGGCTGCCATTCTCATCGGCACCTTGCTCGGCCTCCGCTTTAAGGTCCTCATTCTTGCCCCCGCCATGGCTCTCGGCTCGCCGGTTACTCTTGCAATCGGCCTAGTGTACAACGACAGCGTTTGGCTTGTTCTGTTTGCCATGGTTTTGGCCGCGGCAGCGTTGCAAGTTGGTTATTTTACCGGGGCCATCATCCGCGTCGTTGTCATCGCCACGTGCGTTCGTAAGGGTCTGTTTGGGGCTACGGTAGTCGCCCAAAGGACCATTCGTTAAGCGATCGCCAAGCAACAATCGCAACAGTTTCAGCAGATCAAACGCCGAACCGGTGGATGTCTCACTCTGTCGTGACCAAAAAACCGCACTTTGTGTCCGCTCGCAATGGCAATGCTTGTGCGACGGCAGCTGACCATGCATGCTCTTGGCCAGGTCGACCTTAAAAGCCGATATAATGTTTCCAGCGCCTCAATTGCTTTCATTACTGATCGTCACAACGCCCTTTATCCTCATTTTTGATGGGCCCATCGCCCACGGCGCAGTCACAGCCGCAACGGCTATTTTGGTTGCTAGCGTCGCCTTGCGTATCCAGCCCGGTGAGGCTGATTTCTTGTCATCGGTCATTCGCCCACTGACCATTATCGCAATCGTGCCGGCGTTTTGGATGCTGTTTCAATTACTGCCGTTAGAAAACATTGGACTCGCTAATCCAATCTGGGACAGCGAGGCGACAGCACTTGGGCGGTCACACACTGGCATAATCAGCATCGATCCGGGTGCGACCGTTATCGCATTGGCTCGATACCTGTCGGCAGCAGCCATCGTATTCGTCGCGGCAGCCGTGGCCGTCGATCGCCATCGAAGCCAGTGGATCTTATTTTCCCTCGTGACATCCACGACGCTAATCGCAGCAATGGTTGTGGCGAAAGGCTTCAGCTACTTCACATCCCTGGGCAATAGCGTAGGAGGTGCGGCGGCCCAGGCGGCGACCGATTGTGCCGGGCTTGGAGTTTCGCTCGCGCTGGCAGCTCTCCTCCACACACTTGCGCGTGGCCCAACAGCTGAAACTGATCAGAGCGAGTCAGCCATAAAGTTCTTGCTGACTTTTATGGGGTGCCTCTTTGCGATCGCGATTTGCGCTATGGCGGTTATTGTGGGTGGGACGGGGCAAACATTCTTCGCCGTCGCGTCGGGCATCGCTGTACTTGTCGTCGGAATCATTATCCGGCGTTTCAAGCCTGGGTCATGGGGATATTCTGCGATTGTTGCAGTAGCATTGGTTATTGCGACCGCCATCATCGCTCTGCATCCGGGCAAAAGAGCGCTCGATCCAACGCTTATGTTTGCAGCTCAGGCCCCGGCGCCGTCGATTGCATTAACCCAACGTGTTCTCACGGAAACGAGCTGGACAGGGACTGGCGCCGGGACATTCGCCGCGGTCCTGCCCATCTATCAAGGCATCGACGAGCTGACGATCGGTCCGGCTGCGCCAACAGCCGCAGCCGCGACAGCCGTGGAAATGGGTCGACCTTTTCTTTGGGTGATGCTAATCGCAGTAGTTGCATTCGTGATTATGCTTTTGCGCGACTCGGCGCAGCGCAGAAGAGATTCATTCTATACAACAGCAGGGGCAAGTTGCCTCGTAACGTTCACTCTATTGAGCTTTGGCAATGCGGGCTCGTTCGCCACGCCAGTCTACATCATTGTTGCAGCGACCCTTGGTCTGGCTATCGCACAGAGTAAGAGTAGATCGATTTGATAAGCCAAACCAGTTCTAGCGTGCATTCATTGCCACGCGTGCAGCGTTCGTCACACTGATCATCGACCAGAATTTCGGATTCTCTGTCTGCTGGGCGCGCACCCATTGATAGTGAACCTGCGAAACCGGGCGGACATTCTTATTCAGATTGTCGAGAACGAGGTCCTCTTCCCGCGTACGAACGACCAGCACGACGTGGTGTTCTCCAGAAGGAACCACAACTTCTGCCAGTAGCAACGAATTCGAGGGCCAACCGTGCCTAAGCAACTCATGGCGTTTGGTAATGGCATAGTCCTTGCAATCGCCTTCGCGCGGCGAGATCAGCCATTCTTCCGCGCCGACGCCATTCGCGTTGGCCTTAGGCCTTATCGCTCGGTTGACGTCACGGTTCACCTTCACCAGCTCAGCCATGCGCGATTTGGTGAGCGCCACAGGCCCTGAGTGGGATGCCAGATCTTGAACACTACAGTCCTCCGGCTTTCGCATGCAGAACCGCACAAACGAAATTGGAGCCAGTGAGGGAGTATCGAATTTAATCCGGTCGAGGTTCTGCTCGAGGCCGCCTGATGGGTTATGAAGCGCCGCGTGCGCCGGAGAAGGCGCGTGTGCCGCGGTTTCTGGTATTTCCGTCGCAGGTGGGACCGAAGTCATGGAAGGCATCACGTCCATGGAGCGAATTTCAACATTACCCCGCTGCGACTTCACGTTGAGTTCGGGCGAGTGAGAGACTGACGCCATTGACAGCATCGGCTGCACATCCAATTTGGTCCGCTCTGCGCCGATCATCTGGCGTGAAAGGGCCTCTGTGGGTGCGGCGGCGATATCGACGCTAGTCGACTGTAGCTCTGTATCGAACTCGAGCTCATCGGCGAGCGGCGCTGTTGACACCTCGGGTTGCGTATCGAAATTTGATCTTTCCACGCCAATATCGAGCGGGCGCAAATCTGTGAGGAATTCAACGGGTGCCGCGGGGATCGCGACGTTAGCGGAGCGCGAGGTCGCCTGGATGGCGCGAGGATCACCAAAATCAGCGTTCGTCGTATAGGGCAGTAAAAGCGATGCGATAAGAGTGCCCACGATCGTTGCGATCTTGGCCCGGTAAGCCGCGATCGTCGCGACCTTAATCTTGATGATCTGATACATTGGTTTCGTCCCAACCGATGACTTTCTGTTGGAGACGAATACCGACGAATCTCTTCGGTCCGATTTGGATCGACATCGCAATTCGTTTCAAATACTGTGCTTTTACACACGAACTTGTTAACCATACGTCGGCCGCTTACCTGTGATATCGAGCCATTGCGCGAGTAGTCGAATAGGAATGAGTTTTTTTCAGTTATCGCAGTCACGAAAAAACCAGCGGCCGCAGGTGCCGGAAGGCGTTCGCGTCTACGCAATCGGCGACATCCACGGCCGCGTCGACCTGCTTGACGCAACACTCGAACGCATTGACGCCGATCTCGCAACCAAGCCGCTCGCGCGAAGTATTGAGGTGTTTCTTGGCGATTACATCGATCGCGGACCCGCTTCGCGTCAGGTGCTTGACCGCCTAGTGGCACGCAAGCGCAATCGTCGAGCGGTTTTTCTCAAAGGCAATCATGAGACTTTCGTGACGAACTTTCTAAACAACCCGCGCATTCTCGATGATTGGCAACGTCTTGGAGGTCTTGAGACTTTAATGTCATATGGAATTACACCCGTGGCCAACGCGGACGCAGGTACGCAAGCGCATTTCGCTGCCGCTTTTAGCCAGGCCTTGCCCAAAACGCATCGCAGTTTTCTGGCTGACCTAATATCAACATTCACATGCGGAGATTTCTTTTTCGTCCATGCGGGGGTACGCCCAGGCATTCCGCTGGCCAAACAGCGCGAAGAGGACTTGCTGTGGATTCGTCACGATTTCCTGTCTTGCGAAAAAGACTTCGGCAAGATCATCGTCCATGGGCATACGCCCGTGCCGAAGCCGGATATCCGCCCGAATCGGATCAACATCGACACCGGGGCTTATGCAACAGGGCAATTAACCTGTCTCATGTTGGAGGCTGACCGAATATCGCTGATCTAAAACCTACTAGACATCGTAATTGCAGACAGACATTTTATGGCATGGCTTAGTCAGCGATGATATCTCTTCTTCGCTTCCAATTTGGACAATAAGACGTGAGCAAGCGCAGCAACCTTTCCGTCCCGACGCAACAACGCGGCCTATTCCGCGGCGCTGCCCTCTTGGTCGCTCTCTTACTCGCCTGCCAAGCGACTTGGATTCTCGCCGCCGAATTATCCCGCCCCGAGCTCGAGGGTTTTCCCGTAAACGCACAAGCGGCCGCAACCATAGCTGCCAATAGAAATGCGGCAACCAAAGCTGCTGAGTTCGGCCTGTTCCGCGGCGATCTGTGGGCTGACTGTGCAGTCACGTATCTTGATGTGTCTTGGCCCGATGCTCAGCACGACCAGCACGATCAAGATAATGTGGAGCTAATCGAGCAGGGTTATCGAGCTGCCTATCGAGCAGCAACCCGTTCCCCTCATGATGCCCGGATTTGGCTTGTCCTCGCCAGCATTGATTTACACTACGGCTGGCTTAACCAACCAGCCGCCGCCGCTGCTTTGCGCATGTCGTATTACACGGGGGCAAACAGGGTCGAGCTCATTCCCCTACGCCTGCACCTGGTGGTCCATTCCGAAGCGCTGGACGATAAGGATTTGCAGGAATTGGTGCGCCACGATATCGGCGTCATCATCAGTCGCAAGCCAGAACTGAAACCTGCGATCTTGTCCGCCTATGCGGAGGCGCAACCCACCGGTCGACAATTCCTCGAGGAGGCAGTTAAAGAACTTGATCCAAGTTTATTTGCCGAACTTCAGCCGACGGGATGATTATTGAAGGAGCGCTCTGCCGAACCTTGACTTACACGAGCTGCAGCATATGTAATGGAACTAGAATCAACACGGCCACCCAAGCAATAGTCAGCACGACGCCGAGAATGATGAGCGCCGCCGGAAGTCGGCTGATAGTCGTCATCAGTATTTTTCTCGAATTCATCGATCGGGATTCCGCCAATATTTTTTGTTCACGTTGCTGATGGAAATATCCGCACGTCACGCAAAAGATCAAACGATTAGTGCGTAAACCATTAAAATTATTGGTTTAAATCAAAGGGTCCGCGTTGACAGACGGCGTTATGCGACCCTCTATAAAAATCTAAACCGCCCTGACGGTATTCTTTTTGGTTCAGGTTCGCGTTAATTTGTTGCCTTAATTCTTATCGCAGAATTTGTTGTAGTAATGGCCTGTAGTCGACCCCGCGGCGATCTGCGGACAACCGGGTTCCGACGATAGATTTATGAACTTCGCGTCAGGCGTAAAATGATCGGAAATGATGTCCTCGAGCAATTCGATAAACGTCGTCGTCTTAGCCGACGGATAATCGATTCGTTCGCCGGCGTTTTGAACGTCTGTCTCATGTTGGCATTTGCAACGTTTGTGTTTTTGCTTTTGATCAGTGAACCTCGGAATCTAGAGAAACATCCGTCGCAAATAGCTGCTTCGCCGCCGCCTCCCGCTGATGAAATAGCTGCTTCGGCACCACCTCCCGCTGAGGAATTGGAAAAAAGCGCTCCATCTGCTGAAATTCAGTCGTCGGACGCGCCCGCGTCTACGGTAGCGGAAGATAGCACATCGACCCAAGCACCAACGATCGATCGAACTGCTCATAGCGAGCCTACGGGTCCTTCGGGGACGACGTCGGCCTCGGAGCAAACAAAAGAAGGTGGGTCTGCTGGCACCAAAAAGCCAAATCAGACCTTGGTTGAAAACGTCCCCATGCCAGTGGCGCGGCCAAATCCTACCGGCGGTACCGCAAAACAAGAGGCCGAGAGCAAAACCGAGCAAGCAAGCGCTCAATCCGGCACGAAAGCCGATAGGCCGGTGACGTCTGAAGTGGACGAGCGTAGAACGCTCGCGCTCGACTTGGAAAGAAGCTACATCAGTTCTGGAATTACAAACATATCAACGCGCGTTTCTGGACTGAATGGGACAGTATTGAATATCGAGTATCCGAATCTTAACGACGCCCTGGTGCAAAAAATCATGGCGGTCAATTCCTTCGCGGCGCTTTTACAAAAAGCCGGCTTCACAAAGATTGTCTTTAAGGGCAGTCAGAATAAGACGTGGACCATCCCGCTCGAAAAACCTTCGGGACCGGACACAGCATCGCAAGGGGCTGAATCGAAAAAACCGAGCCAATAAACACGCGACCCGAGCCCTCATGCGAACATGGCGGTGCGACTCGAGTTGCCAATCACTTCGCTTTTTTGCTGGCGCCATCATCCATATTGCCCCCATTTGCCACGCATTTATCATAGTAATCTTGTTGAGCTTTCCCACTTCCTTTCGCACTCCCGGCCGCAGGATTTCCAACCTCGCGCGGAGGAAATGCTTTGGCGGTTAGAGCTTGGCACTTCTTAGCGACTTCGACCGTTTCCGCCGACGCCCTATCCGTCATCGGTCCGAAAATGATGCAAGACATCGCAACAAGCGCACTCCAAAATTTCACATTAGTGAGCATGGTATATCTCCTGGCTTTCAGGCAGCCATCTTACCGGCTCAAGCTAGTGCGCGGGAAGGTGCCGGGTCTGAGTTCAGGCGGAGGTACCTGAACAGTTGGCCAGGGATTTTGATTGTTTTTGCCATGTCAGCGGCAGGTCTGTTCGGCACCGGATTTTTCCCGCGATTACAGCAAGTTACGGCTGGGCAGTGATGACCGAGCTAGGCCAATTCCCACTATAAAATCGCAAGTTTCGTGATCCCCATCACAGCGGCCTCATTGGCGCTCGTCTAAACGTCTAAAAGTGGAGGAGTCGGTCAGCAAAATGCGCCGCCGATTACAGCCAGATTATTAGAATTCTGCGGAAATTTAACTTGAGCAGGTATAGAGCCGCCCGAATACTCGCACTGGCACTCGCCGCATTGATCGTTGTGGCGCCGGTAAGAGTTGCGCAGTCGCAGGTTGCCGCAACGCAATTTGCTCAAGGCGAAATTGTTGGCGCCACGGCTTATCCGTGGTCAGCAATCGGAAAGCTAAACAATGGCGTCGGCGGATCATGCACAGCAGTATTGATTTCACGGCGGCACGCCCTGACCGCAGCACATTGCCTGTTTTTCGCCCGCACCGATCGCCTACTTCCGCCAGAATCATTCCATTTGATCCTGGGTTATCAAAATCAAAAGTTTGCAGCCCATTTTCGTATATTGTCATATCACATACCGTCTACCTATAAACCGCTAAGACCTTATAAAACCCTTGCCCACGACTGGGCCTTACTGACAATTTCAATTCAACAAAAACCGAGCGTCGCCCCCCAATTTATCTCACTTGGCGACAGAGCTAGAGCGTCGTCGAGGCTGATGACTGGGGGTTATTCGCAACGTACTCCCTATGCAATGACTGCCGACCAGCATTGCTGGCTTATAGGGCGTTCGCTTGACCGCAACCTGCTGTTTGATTCTTGTAAAGTGCCGCTGGGCTATTCTGGTGCGCCCGTTCTTGCGGCGAATATCGATGGGTCCTCCTTTTCGGTCGTTGGCATTCATGTTGCCAATCAAGTTTGTCAAACGGGTATTCCCGCGATCGCGATTCCCATCGACAAAATATGGCCGCAGATCAAACTGTGTATACAGTTTAATCTATGCCCCTTCGAAACTGTCGCAAACGGCAAAAATAATACCGTAGAACGGTTTGTCGCCGGCCTGCCATATTTAAAAAAGCGAATTCACTTTGAGCTAGCATCAACTGCTCGCGTGACAGGGTCACATAACCAACCCAGAAAACTTCGCATTTTGCCGCCGACAGGCATCGATCATTTGAAGGCCGCGGATGCAACTCGCAGACTCGATATGAAACTGCGGAACTAAATATGCAAGCCAGAGCACGCTGAATATTTAGAACCGAAAGCGCGAATGGAAGGAAATCTATCGCACGGAACGGTCAGCAGCATGCGTAGGTACCTGACCAAGCCCGCGATCGTGGCCCTTCTCCGACGAGCTCGATGGCGCTTTGCAAAGTGCACCTAAAAATGGCGGCGTATAGCATTTCTCAAACAGTGGCGTTAAGCATCCGCATTATAAAGAGGCAGCCTGCGGGTTCCGGCGAATCTGGTGGTCTATTATCGTTCGCGCCGTATTAGAGTTCGTCTGGGAATATCCGTTGTGTGCATGAGGAGAGTGATTTGACGAAGACGATCGCTTCATGCGGGGCTGCCTCGATCGGTTGGCCGCCGTGGTACGCGATCGTCCAGAACCATGATTCCGGACCAGTGAAGGCGGCGCCCGAGGCGGAACCCGCCTTTGGCCGCAACCTCGAAACCGGCACGGTTCTCGACTTGCGGCCTTTTTTGAGGAATGGTAGTCTTTGATCCAACTCGATCGAGGCACAGGGGTTCAAGGAAGGATCCGATGCGTAAGCTGCTGATCGCGCTCTGCTTGTTGGCAACCGCGCCGATTTACACTGCGGCCTTCGCAGCGGACCTTGCGGTTGTTCCCCGGGTCCACGCGGTGCAACCGACGCATGGTCCGGCGCATTATTATGCCGATCTTTTGCCCTATGCTGTCGCCGGTTACGGGCCATTCGCCGATTGTAATGGCGGACGCTGCTACATTGGCCCGCCTAACGTTACCTACCGACGTCCGGGTCAATATTATTATGGTGGCTATGGTGGCTATTATCGCTAGGTCACTCAATTAAAGTTGACCTGACGGCTTCTTTGTACCAGCGGGATAGAGATTACGGCGTCGGCATGATCTCATTTAGGTGAGCAGCCAACGGTGCGAACGTCTGCGGTGCCGGTGGCCTGTTGTTGAGCGCCGAGTGCGGTCTGACTGTGTTGTAGTGCTTGCGCCATTGCCCGATGACGATCCGTGCTTCTTTCAGGCTGTAGAAGATTTCTCCGTTCAATAGCTCATCACGCCGCTGAAGGACTCGCAGTAGTCATTCTCCCAAGGACTGCCGGGCTCGATAATCAGGGTCTTGGCTCCAACCTGCGTCAGCCAGTTGCGCACGACTTTCGCGGTCATCTCAGCGCGATTGTCGGATCGGATATGCTCGGGCACGCCGCGCATGAGCACGACGTCGGCCATAAGCTCAAGCACCCCGAAGCTGTTGATGCGGCGCGCCACCCTGATGGCCAGGCATTCGTGCGTGAACTCGTCGATCACGGTCATCAGCCGGAGCTCGCGGCCATCGTGGGTCTGGGCCTCCGCGAAGTCATAGGACCAGACATGATTGCGCCGTTCTGGCCTTAGCCGGATGCACGATCCATCGTTGAGCCAGAGCTGGCCGCGCGGACTTTGCTTCCTGGGTACTTTGAGCCCCTTACGGCGCCAGATCCGCTGCACCCGATCGCAGCCCACGTCCCACCCGGCTTCGTTCAGTAATGACCTGATCCGGCGATAGCCGTACCGGCCGTATTGCGATGCCAGCGCGATAATGGCCTGTGTCAGCGCATCTTCATCAGCACGGACAATGGTGGTGAGGCGTCACGGTCGCTTTTGGGGGCAACGCGGACTCTCGCTAGGGTGCGCTGCTCGTCCGCAAGATTGGCTCGGGGATGAACGGGCGGTCATTGAGGAATATCTGTCTAAACAAGGAAGGCCACTGCAACGGCCGCAATCGAAAAAAAACGCCGTTTTCGGGGACGCAGGAATCTTGTTTTCCACAGCTTTCTACCCAATTCCGCCTTTTTGTGATAGCCAGCACAACGAATCAAACCCGCTTGTGTCTTATTAACAGCCATAACAGCGCAACTTAACAGCCATAACAGCGCAACGCGCTTTTGCGGGGAAAATCAGGAGCGGACGATGCGCGATATTACGAGCTTTCACGGCTCTCCCATCGTTTCACAACTGACGATTCAAATATCCAAAACCAACGTGCTCTTTCCTCGAATCTGGCTCTCAGGGGTGTTAGCTTGCGGGCTAGGTCTGACTGCGGCTTGGGGATCTCTTTTGGGATACATTGCTATCTGCCTCATAATACAAGCAATTTAGTTTGCCCGCATTTTCACCGAATTACGCTGAGCGAATAGGGAACCAAACTTCATACGCCGCATTCTGCTGAGATGGCAATGCGGTGATTGGCGATGAGCCCTACAGCACAAATACGTCCCTTAGCCCCGCTGCCTGGTT
>Ga0307429_1000475_pt1 | contig 24460 bp, 19 predicted proteins | sample SalMarWE160230MG_FD_202151 | JGI IMG/M metagenome (GOLD analysis project Ga0307429, IMG submission 202151) | Salt marsh sediment microbial communities from the Plum Island Ecosystem LTER, Massachusetts, United States - WE1603-230 | ecosystem: Environmental > Aquatic > Marine > Intertidal zone >... | reverse complement strand
ATTAGAAGGAGATCCTCACAGCGTTCTCGAGGGAATGATCATTGGTGGCTGTGCTATTGGGGCCAAGCAGGGTTATATCTATGTACGAGCGGAATACCCCATAGCCGTAGAACATTTAAAGATCGCTATTAGGCAGGCACGCGAGCTGGGATTTTTGGGTGAGGACATTTTGGGCAGCGGTTTTAGTTTTGATATAAGAATCAAACAAGGGGCAGGTGCCTTTGTCTGTGGTGAGGAGACGGCTCTTATCGCTTCCATAGAGGGTAGGAGAGGCATGCCTCGACCTCGACCTCCCTTTCCGGCTCAGTCCGGTTTATGGGGCAAACCCACCTGTATTAATAATGTAGAAACGCTGGCTAATGTTCCTTATATCTTTCTTGAAGGGGTAGATGAGTATGCAAAGATGGGGACGGAGAAAAGCAGAGGAACAAAAATATTCGCTCTGGCTGGCAAAATAAACAATACCGGTTTGGTAGAGGTGCCTATGGGGACAACCTTAAGAGAGGTCGTTTTTGATATCGGAGGTGGGGTTGCTAAGGGAAGAAAATTCAAAGCTGTCCAGATAGGTGGTCCCTCGGGAGGTTGTATACCGGAAAGGTATTTAGATTTACCTATTGACTATGACTCTCTGAAGGGAGCCGGGGCTATAATGGGTTCAGGTGGAATGGTGGTTATGGACGACAACACCTGTATGGTGGATATAGCCAGGTTCTTTTTAGAATTTGTCCAGGACGAATCCTGTGGTAAGTGTGTACCCTGTCGCATAGGGACTAAACGAATGCTAGAGATATTGACGCGCATAACCCAGGGAGAAGGAGAGAAGGAGGATATTGAACGGCTCGAAGAATTGGCGAAGATGGTTAAGGATGCTTCTCTGTGCGGTTTGGGCCAGACTGCTCCCAACCCCGTCCTTTCTACTCTTCGCTATTTTTTAGACGAATACAGGAGCCATATAGAAGAAAAGTACTGTCCAGCCTGTAGTTGTGAAGCTTTATTTATCTCTCCCTGTCAACATGCCTGTCCTTTGGGTATAGATATTCCCGGATACATTGAACTAATTACCCAAAACAGGTTTGAAGAAGCATTAGCTTTGATCGAAGAAAAAAATCCTTTTCCGGCTATTTGTGGGCGAGTTTGCCATCATCCCTGTGAGGCAAAATGCCGAAGGGGTGAGATAGATGAGCCAGTAGCCATAAATGCCTTAAAAAGATTTGTTAGCGATAATGTCCCGAATAAAAAGAGAAGAATATCCCCTCCCTCAGTGAGAAGAGAGGAGAAGGTGGCTATTATTGGCTCCGGTCCGGCTGGACTTACGGCCGCCCATTACCTTGCCCGCTGGGGATATGGGGTCACTGTTTTCGAAGCTTTACCCTGGGCCGGGGGAATGCTCAGAGTTGGCATTCCTAACTATCGATTGCCCAAGAAGATACTTGAGGAAGAAATTCTTGCCGCGGTAAAGAATCTAGAAGTTGAGATCAAGACCAATATTTGCGTCGGACAGGATTTACCATTTGAAGAAATCTTTCCCTCAGGTTACAGGGCAGTATTTATCGCTACTGGCTCTCATAAGAGTCGAAAGTTAGGTATTCCTGGCGAGGATCTAAAGGGTGTATTTTCTGGTCTGGAATTTTTGAGAAGAGTAAATTCGGGAGAGAGGCTCGATTTGGGTGAGAAAACGGTAGTTATCGGAGGGGGCAATGCGGCTGTAGATGCAGCCAGGTCCGCTTTGCGTATGGGGGTTAAAGAGGTGATCATCCTTTATCGTCGAACTAGACAAGAGATGCCGGCTATAGACTCCGAGGTAGAAGCAGCGGAGAAAGAAGGAATAGAGATTAACTATTTAGCTGCGCCAGTGAGAATTCTAAATAAGAATAGCCAGGTATGTGGTTTAGAGTGCATCCGGATGAGATTGGGGGAATATGATAGGAGTGGACGAAGACGTCCTCTTCCTATCGAGGGCTCCGAGTTTATGGTAGAGGCAGATTCCATAATATCGGCTGTTGGTCAGTCTGCTGATTTATCATTTCTTTCTTCTTCCTTAAGGACCAATAATGGAGGCGGTCTTCGGGTTAACCCTCATACCCTGGCTACAAAGCAGCCAGGAGTATTTGCCGGAGGAGACGTGATAACTGGTCCGGCTACAGTGGTGGAGGCCATAGCCGCCGGTAGGAGAGCGGCTATATCCATAAACCGATATTTGAGAGGAGAAGCACTTGCGAGAGCTCCCATACTACAGAAAAAGCAGCTTTCAGAGATTGAAGGAGAACCGACCCCAGAACCTGTGGAAAAGCCTCGTCTACCGATGCCGGTTCTGCCTTTGAAAGAAAGAATCGAAAGTTTCCAGGAAATAGAGCAGGGTTTTAGCCGTGATATGGCCATTGAAGAAGCAAAAAGATGCCTAAAGTGTCACCTGGAACAACAGGGGAGGCAGATATAGTGGATAGAATTTCCTTAACTATAGATGGTAAGAAATTAGCCGTGGAGGAAGGAACTACTATCTTACAGGCAGCCCAAATGGTAGGGATTGAAATTCCTCATCTTTGCTATGATGAAAGGCTTACCGCCCCCAGTGCCTGTCGTCTCTGTGTAGTAGAGGTGGAAGGTTTGGAAAATTTAGTCCCTTCTTGTTCTTACCCGGTATCAGAGGGTATGGTAGTTAAGACCGATACAGAAAGAGTTCAAACTACAAGAAAGTTAATTCTGGAGCTTATTCTCTCCAATCATCCTCTTGATTGCCTGACCTGTGAGAAAAGCGGTGACTGTGAACTGGAAAAATATGCCTATGAGTTAGGAGTCTCTTCCTCTCGATTTAAGGGAGAGAAAAGCCATCACGGAATTGATGCCAGCAATCCTTTCATCGAAAGAGATAATGATAAATGTATCCTTTGTGGTAGATGTGTAGCTGTGTGTGACGAGGTGCAGATGTGTTCTGTTTTAGATTATACCCAGAGGGGATTCAAGACCAAAATTTCCACTGGTTTTGATAAACCCTTAACCGAGACCCCCTGCATTTTTTGTGGTCAGTGCATAGCGGTTTGTCCTGTGGGAGCGCTTACGGAAAAGGGGAGAAAGTCTAAAGGTCGAGAATGGGAACTAAGGAAAGTATCCACTATTTGTCCTTACTGCGGGTGTGGCTGCAGGATCGTGCTGAATATTAAAGAGGGGGAAGTTGTCAAGGTCACTTCTAAACCGGGAAGTACAGTCAATGATGGATGGCTTTGCTCAAAAGGAAAATTTGGTTTTCAGTTTATTCACTCACCAGATAGGCTGACTACTCCCTTGATAAAGAAAGATGGTGAGTTCAAGAGCGCCTCCTGGGATGAGGCTTTGGACCTGATGGCTGATAAGTTCAAGGAGATCAGGGAAAAATACAGATCAGATAGTATTGCCGGACTATCCTCGGCTAAGTGCACCAATGAGGAAAATTACCTCTTTCAGAAATATATGCGAGCGGTAATAGGCACCAATAATGTAGATCATTGTGCTAGATTATGTCACGCTTCAACTGTGGCCGGATTAGCCAGAGCTTTTGGTAGTGGAGCTATGACCAATTCTATTGAAGAAATAAGAAGGGCAGATTGTATTTTAATCACCGGTTCTAATACCTCGGAGGCTCATCCCATCATTGCTCTTCAGGTTAAAGCGGCGGTGAGAAAAAACGGGGCCAAGCTGATCGTTGCTGATCCCCGAAAGATAGAAATGACAGAATTTGCTCGTGTCTGGCTGCGTCATAAACCGGGCACAGATGTTGCCTTATTCAATGGAATGATGAATGTTATTGTTTCTGAAGGGCTCTATGATAAGAAATTTGTAGAAAAACGCACCGAAGGTTTTGAAGAACTTAAGACGGTGGTGGAAAGATACACCCCGGATTATGTGGAGAGAATAACCGGTGTTCCTGCTAGTGAGATAATTTCTGCCGCCCATATGTACGCCAGCGCAAACCACGCTTCTATAATCTACGCTATGGGGATTACTCAGCATACCACCGGGACTGATAATGTCCTCTCTTTAGCCAATTTAGCTATGCTCACCGGTAATGTGGGTAAAGAGAGCTCGGGAGTCAACCCTTTGCGTGGTCAAAATAATGTCCAGGGAGCCTGCGATTTAGGGGCTTTACCCAATGTTTTCCCTGGCTACCAGCCAGTAGAAGACAAAGAAATACGGGAGAAATTTGAGAGAGCCTGGGGTGTTGATTTACCTGACAAAAACGGTCTCACTGTAGTAGAGATGGTCCACGCTATTGAAGAAGGAAAGATTAAGGCTATGTACATAATGGGGGAGAATTCTGCTCTCTCTGATCCTAATGCCAATCGTACTCGGCAGGCTCTTAAAAAGCTCGATTTTTTAGTTGTTCAAGATATTTTTCCCACCGAGACGACAAAGTATGCTGATGTTGTTTTGCCGGCCGCCTGTTTTGCTGAAAAAGATGGAACTTTCACCAACACAGAAAGAAGGGTGCAGAAGCTCAATAAGGCTTTTGATCCTCCCGGTGAAGCAAAGGCAGACTGGCAGATAATCCTTGAGTTAGCAGCTAAATTTGGATATAAGATGGAGTATAATTCTCCGGCAGAAGTGATGAATGAAATAGCCTCTCTTACACCTATATACGGTGGCATTACCCATGAGAGATTAAATGAAGAAGGTCTCCAATGGCCCTGTTCAGATGAGAAACACCCGGGGACAAGATTTTTGCATAAGGATAGATTTTCCCGAGGATTAGGTAAATTCCATTCTACTCCTTACAGGGAGCCTGCAGAACTACCGGATGAGGAATATCCGTTTATTTTGTCTACCGGAAGAGTCCTTTTTCATTGGCACACAGGGACGATGACCCGAAGAGTGAAGGGCCTCGAGGAAGTATACCCTGAGGGATTGGTAGAAATCCATCCCCAGGATGCAGAGAAGATTGGTCTTGCCACCGATGAGCTGGTGGAGGTGAGCTCCCGACGAGGCAAGGTAGTAGCAAAAGCAAAGATTACCCCCAAATCCCCTCCTGGCACAGTTTTTATGAACTTCCATTTCAAAGAAGCAGCCGCCAATCTTTTAACTATCGACGCCCTCGACCCTATTGCCAAAATCCCTGAATATAAGGTATGCGCAGTAAAAGTTCAAAAGGTAAGTTGATGAGAAGAGCAAAATAAGGGACTTACCACGTTCGCTTGACAGATATCTAAATCTAAGGTAATCTTATTTACAAGTTCTTTTATAGATTTTGTCAATTTTTATGAGAAGGTTTCTCCGAGTCAGAGTCCCTAAAGGCACTCCCAGGGGACCTGACCGATAGGGTATGGCAGGAAACGGCTATGCCTCCCGTGTTTGGAAAGGAGAAATTACCTTTTTCTCTAAAGCCAATATCTTTCCAAACGATATTGGCTTTTTTTTTAATACATAAATATAATAAAGAGGGAGTAAAATGGGTAGCAAGATAAAAAAAGTGTTGTCGGTTGGGCTGATTTTAGTTTTGATATCGACATTAATGGCTAGCTCTGCTAAGGAGGCAGTTGCGCAAGGAGATGTTTCTACGCCGAAAAAGGTGCCTCTCCTGCCTAAAATGGAAAGGTTAAGAGTGGCCACTACCACCAGCCTTTACGATACTGGCTTATGGAGTTACCTCGAGCCAATGTTTGAGCAAAAGTACGGCGTTGAGCTGGACATCGTCTATGCTGGCACCGGGATAGCTCTGCAGTATGGAAAGAGGGGGGATGTGGATGTTCTCACCATACATGATCGGGTACGGGAGGACAAGTTCATAAGAGAAGGATACGGTGTAAACCGAAGATGCATTGCCTATAATTATTTCCTTATTGCAGGGCCAGAAAGTGATCCGGCTGGTATAAAGGGTATGCTTCCTGAAGATGCCTTCAAAAGGCTTATGGAGGAGGGCAAAAAGAATCCTGAGAAGGCGAAGTTTATCTCTCGAGGGGATAATTCGGGAACACATGCCAAAGAAAAGGCAATCTGGCTAAAAGCAGGTTATGAATATGAGAGTGTCCAAAAATCTGGCTCATGGTATGTAGAAGCGGGTCGAGGGATGGGGCCTACTTTGCTTATGGCCAGCGAAATGCAGACTTATACTCTAACTGATAAGGGCACTTTTTTGGCTTATAAAGGCAATTTAAAGCTAATCCCCTTAGTGGAGAAAGGGAAAATCCTGCTCAATGTCTATGCAGCACTCGCTGTAAATCCAGAGAAACATCCTAAGGTCAACGTTAAAATGGCCAACAATTTGATAAATTTCCTTATATCTGACGAGGTCCAGAGGCTAATTGGAGAATATGGTGTTGAAACATACGGAATGCAGCTTTTTACTCCCTGTGGTGGGGGAAAGTGTAAGGAGATAGGTTGTCCTACATGGGAGGAGTGCGCTAAACCTGCTGAATGGCCAATAAAATGAGTGAACTCTGGAAAGCCTTCTTAAGAGCCGTTGAACTCATAGTTAATCTGGATCCAGAGGTTACAGGGATAACCTGGAGGTCGCTGCATATTTCAGCGACCTCTACCATCCTGGCCTCGTTGATTTGTGTTCCTCTTGGTGGGATGATACACTTCCGCAGCTTTTCAGGTAAACGGGGCCTGATAAGCATCATCCAGACCTTTTACAGTCTCCCTACGGTTTGCGTTGGCCTCCTCGTTTTCGTGCTGTTTTCCCGAGTTGGACCGCTTGGCAGGTTTGGTATTCTTTTCACTCCTACAGTCATGGTTATAGGACAGATGATACTTATTACACCGATATTGCTCGGGCTTACCATCTCTGCTCTAAGTGGAGTAGATAGGACGATTAAGGATAGCACCTTATCGCTCGGTGCTACTGAGCTTCAGGCTATCTGGGCTATCATCAAGGAGGCAAGATTTGCTGTTTGGGCAGCGGTGGTCATGGGCTTTGGCCGGGCTGTTTCTGAGGTGGGTTGCGCTATGATGGTTGGTGGAAATATCAGGGGGTTTACCCGAATGTTAACTACTGCCATCTCATTGGAAACCCAGAAAGGCGAGTTGGAATTGGCTCTTGCTCTTGGAATCATTCTCATCTCGTTGGCTCTAGTAATCAATGTCATCGTAAATACAATACAGCAGAGGTATTGATGTTCCTGATAGAAGTAGAGGATTTGTATCAGCGCTATGGCTCTAAAGAAGTGCTAAAAGGGCTTACCCTATCCATAGAGAAAGGAGAAGTGTTTGCTCTAATTGGTCCAACTGGTGCTGGAAAGAGCACACTCTTACGGCTCCTTGACCAGCTTGAGAACCCTGTTTCAGGTAAGATACATTTTGCCGGAAAGGATGTTTCAAACTCACCAAAGCTGAGGCTAGAGAGACGCCGTAAGATGGCGATGGTGTTTCAAAAGCCGGTAGTTTTTAATGCCAGCGTCTATGATAATATCGCTTATCCTCTTAAAATAAGAGGTTATAAGAGAAAAAGTATTTTTAAAAAAGTTAGCAAAATGCTGGAAATGGTTGCTCTCAAAGGCTATCAAAAAAGGAATGCGCGGACACTCTCCGGCGGGGAGACCCAGAGGGTGGCTTTGGCTCGAGCCATGGTCACTGAGCCGGAAGTGCTTCTATTGGACGAGCCAACAGCAAATCTTGACCCTTTAAGCGTAAACCTGATCGAGGAAATTATTTTACGCTTTAACTACGAGCAAGGAACCACTATAGTGATGGCAACGCATAATATGTCCCAGGGACAACGCCTTGCTAACAGGATAAGTGTGTTAATGGAGGGCGAACTTATCCAGGTGGACAGGTCAAGCAAGATTTTTAACACCCCCGGGGATATAAAAGTAGCTAAATTCGTGGGTGTAGAGAACATTTTAAAGGGAATGATAATCTCAAGTGAAGATGGGGTAGTTCGCATAAATGTCAATGAGCAAATCATAGAAGGAATATCCCATCGCCAAGCCGCTGAAGAGGTGTACGTTTGCATCAGGCCAGAGGAGATAACTTTATCCCTCTTAAGACCCTCAATTAGTGCCAGAAACTCTTTTCCTGGCGAAATAAGCCTGGTAGCTTTCTCAGGACCTCTTGTCAAAATTAAGCTGAGGTGTCCTTTTCCACTTGTAGCTCTGATTACGAAAAAATCAGCCGAGGAGATGGAACTTGAGGCTGGTAAGAGGGTTTATGTTTCATTCAAAGCCACTGCTATTCATATTATTGGCTTAAAATAAGTTTGTTTATATCGACTATTCAGGCAAAGATCTTGACAGATATCTAAATCTGGATAGAAAGGGCCTTAGAGATGGTAAGTCTTTCCGGAATGGAAGATCGATCAGCCAAAGCTTGTGCTGTGCGCTTAATACCTGAAAAAAATAGATAACAAAGGAGGAGAGCTTGAATAGAATGGAAGATTTTAAAGATATGGCTGAAAAGGATCCTTTTGGCCGCCTTTTGGGGATACGCTTAGATAAAGTCGAGCCGGGATACGCTAAAGCCCGCGTAAAGGTGAGGAGAGAGTTCCAGAATTTTTCCGGCTATGTTCATGGAGGTCTTATATTTTCTCTGGCTGATCAGGCCTTCGCGGCTGCCTCAAACTCTTTGGAGTCACTCGCCCTGGCTTTGCAAATGAGTATTAATTATCTTTCTCCTCCCACAGTGGAGGATGAGCTAACGGCAGAGGCACGCGAGATACATTTAGGAAAGAAGATCAGTGTTTACCGAATAAAGGTAAAAAATTCCTCTGGTAAGTTAATAGCCGACTGTCAGGGCACAGTTTATCAGAAAAAAAGAGGTCATAAATGATTGAGCTGGAAGAAGCGCTAGAGATTGTCCAATCCCAGGTCAGGGTTTTGCCGGCGGAAAGAGTGAATTTTTTATCTTCCCTTGGCCGCACGTTAGCTGAAGATATCTGTGCTGATTTTGATATTCCAGGCTTTGATAGAGCGGCCATGGATGGCTATGCGGTGATTTCAAGAGACACTAGCTCTGCCAGTAAAAAAACCCCGGCAGTCTTAGAAGTAATAGCCGACCTTCCGGCAGGTTATAGTACAAAGAAGATAGTGAAAAGTGGTAAGGCAGTGAGGATTATGACCGGGGCTCCCATGCCCCAAGGTGCCGATGCGGTAGTAATGGTAGAGGATACGGAAGAGGAAGAAAGAGAGGTGAAGATTTTCCGCAGAGTTACCGGTGAGGAAAATGTTAGTTTTGCTGGGGAGGATGTGAAAAAAGGAGAGCTTATTCTACCTCAGGGTAGCTGGATTCGACCTGCAGAAGTGGCTATGCTAGCGGCTCTTGGCAGGAAAGATGTTCTGGTAAGAACTAGACCTGGGGTAGCTATCGTCTCTACTGGAGATGAGTTGGTAGAGGTGGGGAAGACTTTAAAAAAAGGAAAAATCTATGACAGCAATAGTTTTGCTCTTTTTTCCCAGGTGCTCCTGAGTGGAGGTGAACCTTACCGATTGGGCATTGCTCGGGATAAAAAAGAGGATCTCTTAGCCAGGATTAAAGAGGGATTATCATATGAGCTTCTCATTCTTTCCGGTGGAGTCTCGGTGGGAGATTACGATCTGGTGGCAGATGTTTTACGCGAAGCAGGAGTAAAGATGATGTTCTGGAAGGTGGCCGTAAAGCCAGGAAAACCCACCTTTTTTGGCATAAGGAAAGATACTTTGGTCTTTGGCTTACCAGGTTATCCGGTGTCTTCCATGGTCAATTTTGAAAATTTAGTGCGTCCGGCCATTTTCTCCATGCTGGGCCGACATGATTGGCAAAGAATAAGAGTGAGAGCTATTCTTAAAAAAACAGTTTCAAGCCGGGCCAAGAGGAAAAAATTCATCCGGGTCAAATTAGTCAAGAAAGGAGATGGCTACCTGGCAGTTCCTGCTCCCTCTCAAGAATCTGGAGTCTTAAAATCAATGGTATGGGCTAATGGATTCCTCATCCTGCCTGGTGAGGTAGAAAGAATAGAAAAAGGAAGGGAAGTTTTCGTGGAGCTCTTAAGATGAAGGCTAATTACCTGCGCCTTTCTGTTACTGACCACTGCAATTTAAATTGTCTTTACTGCAGACCACCTGAGCTGGTGGGTCAAGTTAAACAGGAGGAGCTACTAAGCTTTGAAGAAATAACTACCATAGTTGATTTGGCTGTTGAGTGGGGGATAAGAAAAGTAAGAATTACCGGTGGAGAGCCATTAGTGAGAAATAACATTATCGATCTGGTAAAGATGCTCAGTGGAATAAGGGGAATAAGGGATCTACCCATGACTACCAATGGGGTAAGGCTGGAAGAATTTGCTCATCTCTTGAAAAAGGCAGGACTTTCCCGGGTCAATGTGAGTTTGAATAGTCTAAACCGGAAAAAATTCGCCAGAATCACCGGCAAAGACAACCTGCTCCAGGTACTAAGAGGAATAAGAATTGCCAGAGAGGAAGGACTTGAGCCAATTAAGATTAACGTAGTAATTCTGAAAGGGATTAATGACGATGAGATTCTTGATTTTGTTGATTTTGCTCGAGAAAAGGACTTGATTGTCCGTTTCATTGAGTATATGCCTGTCAATTGGCCAGAGCAAAATGGCTGGTATTTTTCAAATACGAGAGTAAGAGAAATTATAGAGAGAAGATGGCAAGCTCTGAAACCTATATCCTTTTTCTCCAACTGCTCACCAGCCCGATATTTTAAGACTAATCATACCAAGTTAGTCTTAGGTTTTATCAGCCCTATAAGCCAACCTTTTTGTCATCAGTGCAATAGACTGCGACTTACCGCCACAGGGAAGCTAATGCCTTGCCTATTTTCAAATGTAGAAATTGACCTCAAGAAATCCCTGCAAAGAAAAAATAGGGATTATGAAATTAAGGCCTCATTTGATTTGGCTATGAACGAAAAATTAAAAGGAACAACAGCGTCACTTTATCCGCGCAAAAAATATATGTTTCAAATAGGGGGCTAGGGTGATTGATATAGGAGAGAAGAGAATTACTAAAAGAGAAGCCGTAGCTAAAGGAAAGGTTCTCCTTTCCAGTAAGACTGTCGAGCTTATTAGAGCTGGAAAAATTCCCAAAGGGGATGTACTTAATTGTGCCAGGGTGGCGGCAGTCCTGGCTGTGAAAAAGACGCCTGAGCTTATTCCTATGTGTCATCCTTTGCGGATTACCCACTCAAAAATAGATTTTGATTTAGGGGAAAATGAAATTGAGATAAAAGCCGAGATAGGCGCAGTAGATAGAACCGGCGTAGAGATGGAGGCCTTAACTGCCGTCGCGGTTGCCTCTTTAACCATCTATGATATGTGCAAGGGAGTGGACAAAACCATCGAGATTTCTCATATAAGACTCATAAAGAAGAGCGGGGGAAGAAGCGGAGATTTTGTCAGAAAAAATGGATGAAATGATAGGGAGAGTTTTCTCGGTTAACCAGAGTCAAGCCAAGGGAGTTTCTAAACTGCCAGTGAAGGAGGGCTACTTAAAGGAAGGCTGGGGTCTTTTAGGGGATGCTCACAGCGGGAGGTGGCACCGACAGGTAAGTTTTCTTTCCTGGGAGAGGATTAAATCTCAGAATAAATGTCCCAAGATTAAAAAATCAAAAGACGAGGGATTTAAACCAGGCGATTTTGCTGAGAATATCACCACCGAAGGCCTGGATTTAGCTAAACTAAGAGTAGGTGACCAAATCGAGATTGGGAACAAAATAAAGGTAAAAGTAAAAGTGACCCAGATTGGAAAAAAGTGTCATACCCGGTGTGCCATTTATAAAAAAGTGGGAAAATGCATCATGCCCAAAGAAGGAATCTTTGCCGAAGTTCTAAAAGGAGGGAAAGTAAAGGTAGGTGATAAGATAAGGATAAAATAATGAAGATCGGTATAATCACAGTGAGTGATAGGTGTTCAGAGGGAAAGCGAGAGGATAAAAGTGGACCTCTTATCAGGCAAATGATAGAGAGCCTGGGTGAGGTAATAAAATATGAAATTATTCTGGATGAGAAGGACTCTATTTGTCAGGCCATTAAAAAAGCAGTTGATGAACTAAAGGTAGATCTTGTTTTAACTACCGGAGGAACAGGAGTGTCTTTCCGTGATGTTACTCCTGAGGCCACCAGACAAGTACTTGAAAAGGAAATCTCCGGTTTTGGCGAGCTTATGCGTCAAAAAAGTTTTGAGATTGCCCCTATGGCCATTCTTTCGCGGGCAACTGCTGGAACCAGAAAAAAAAGTCTCATCATCAATCTTCCCGGAAGCCCTAAGGCTGTCAAGGAGTGTCTGGAAATTATTCTTCCTGTCATTCCCCATGCTCTGGACATGATAAAGGGAAAAGGGCACGAAAATGCGCAGTCCTAAGTTTAGAGCGGCTCTGAAAGACGATCACATCAATGATTAAGATACACCGCCATGGTCAGCAAAAGACCGCTAAGAATGGGAATAGTGAGGTTATCTACTCTAGGAGCCGATGTGAAAGAGAAGTCTCGGCCACTCAGTCGGAGTGGCTTTAACAGTCTTGTGCGTAATCAATTTCTTTTAGTGATTTGGCTCCTCAGCACTGGAATGCTCCTCTAAAACCTCTATCACTTTGGCAGGATAGTTGCTAATGATCCCGTTTACTCCCATATTAATGTACCTGCGCATGGCTGGTTTATCATCGACCGTCCAGACCCAGACGAGTTTACCCTTGCGATGAGCTTCGGCCACCAGCTCAGAAGTAATCTCACCATAGCGAACTCCTAGAATGTCCTCCAGGCTCTTAGTGTTGTTGCTCAAACTTAAAGTTATTAGAGCTCGATTGAGCGATTTCAATTTTTGCAGATACCTTTTTCCCCAGGATCTGATTACTACCTGATTCACCATCCGATGTTTTTCCACCAATTTCACCAGTTCTTCTTCGATCCCCAGTGTCTTTACGTCTATAACAAGGGGGATTTTGTCTTTCGCCCAGGCCAGAGCCTCATCCAGGGTAGGAATCTTTTCCTTGGCATATTTTTCATTAAACCACGCACCGGCCGAGAGAGCCTTCAATTCAGCCAGGGTTTTTTCCCGCACTCGTCCTTCCCCATTGGTTGTCCTACCGAGCTTGACATCGTGGATCACCACCAGATGTCCATCTTTACTTCGACGTACATCCAATTCTATCAGATCGGCTTTTATCTCGACTGCCCTCCGGAAAGCGACCATGGTATTCTCGGGACACCTTCCTGAAGCGCCTCTATGGGAAATGACCAGGATGGAACCATGATTTCCCCGCATGGGTTTAGGCAGGTTTTTCTTTATCAAATCTTCGCCCATAACTTGCCTCATAAACAGAAAGGATAAAATTAAACCAGCGCAACCTATCCTACGCAATCTCTTCTTATTCATCTCTAAGTCCGCTTGGCTAGATCTGCAGCGACAAAGGGGAAAAGTCCCCAAATATCCTTATTATTAGCGAAGATTTTTTAAAAGATCTTCTAGGGGGAGAGTATTTATGACATCAGAGCTTTCCAGCCATCCACGTCGGGCAGTAACTACTCCGAAGGTCATCAAATCCAATCCTTGTAAATTATGGGCATCGGTGTTTATGGCCAGTTTCACGCCCCTTTTTTTTGCCTCCATCACCCAGACATCAGTGAGATCCAACCTCTGTGGTTGAGCATTGATCTCCAGCCAGATTCCTTTATCTTTGGCTACCTCTAAAACTTTATCTAAATCAATAGCATACGGTTCCCTTTCCCCCAGAAGTCTACCGGTAGGATGGGCAAAGATACGAACAAACGGGTTCTGCAAAGCCTTAACTACCCGATCGGTAATGGTTTTTTTATCCTGTTTAAAACCAGTATGCAAGGCAGCCACTACTATATCCAGCTGTTTTAAAATCTCATCAGGATAGTCAAGACTCCCGTCTTTTTTAATGTCTACCTCACTACCCGCCAATAACTGAAAATCCGTAAGATGAGAGTTTATATTTCTTATTTCCTTAATTTGAGCCAGAAGTGTCTTTTCACTCAGACCCCCTCCTATTCTTAAGGAACTAGAATGGTCAGTTATAGCTATATACCTATAGCCCTTCTCTTTTGCCTTTTCAATCAAGTCTTTAATGGAAGCATTACCATCGCTTGCCTGACTATGAATATGTAGATCACCCTTTATCTCCTGATTTTCTAACAATTTAGGTAGTTTACCCGTTTCGGCTGCCTCAACCTCTCCTCTATCTTCCCTCAACTCAGGTGGAATGAGAGGAAGATCCAATAGGTTATAGACCTCTTCTTCTTCTTTTCCTCCCAGCTTTTTTTCGTTTTGAGTAAAAACCCCATATTCATTAATCTTTAGGCCTCTTTTTATGGCCCTTTCCCTTAAGTTTATGTTATGGGGTTTGGAGCCAGTGAAGTACTGAAGAGCAGCTCCAAAAGAATCCGGTAAAACTACCCTCAGGTCCATCTGAAGACCCTGGCGGGTCAGGATACTTGACTTGGTCTCTCCCTTAGCCAGAACTTCCTCAACCGGGGAAAGCTGAACAAAGGCATCCATGATGGGGTGAGAGTTAGCAGAGGAGACTAGTATATCTATATCCCCAATGGTTTCCTTTCCTCTCCTCAGACTCCCTGCAGGAGATATTCTTTCTATCCACGTGGAAGCTTTATTTTTCAATTCAGCAACTATCTCTTCCACTATGGGCAGAGCTTTCCCCAGTAGGATGCGAGCTCTGCTAGTTCGATAAAGCCTTATCCCTCGTAAGATATTCTCCTCAGTTTTTGCTCCCATACCCGGTAGATCTCGTAGCTTACCAGATTTGACAAATTGCTCCAGATCAGAGATATTCGCAACCTTTGCCGTCCCGTGAAGGAGTTTGACGGTCTTTGGACCTATCTCAGGAATGAAAAGAAGTTCTCTTACACCCTCGGGAATTTCGGCCTTTAGTTTCTCATGAGCTGGAAGTTTACCGGTATTGAGGATTGTATCGATCTTCTCCAAAATTTCTTTGCCTATTCCTGGAATGTCTGCCAACTTGCCTTGACAGTGAAGTTCCTCTAGATTGGCTGGCAGGTGCTCTAAGGTCTCGGCAGCCTTCTCGTAAGCCCTCACTCGAAAAGGGTTCCCTCCTTTGATACTCAGAAAATCGGCCATTTCCCTAAAAATTTGACAGATTTTAGCCGAATCTACCTTCATTTCGCTTTTCCCATAACTTTCTTACTTGCTGTCTTGTCTTGTCAATACTCCCCTCATTCTCAATGACAAAGTCAGCTCTTTTGATTTTCTCGCTCTGAGGAAGCTGAGCTTCCATTATTCCCTTAATTTCTACCGGACTAAAATCGCTTTGGTCTTTAATCCTTTTCAATTGAGTATGGTAGGATGTGGTAACTACAAGAATCTTATCTACCAGAGAATCCCATCCTGCTTCTAAAAGGACCGCCGCATCTACGATGATCAGATTTGATCGGCTCATCCTTATTTTCTTCTTTATTTCTTTAACCATGAGAGGATGAAGGATTGAATTTAGTAGTTCCAGTTTCTTTTTATCATTAAAGATCAGATTTCTTAGCTTTTTTCGTGAGATATTTCCCTTTCCATTCAGGATCGACTCAGTAGAAATACTCACCACCCTTTTTTTAATTTTCTCTTTCTCAAGAAGCTGATGCCCTATCCTATCTGCCTCAATGACCTCCACCCCCAAATCCTCAAACATATGGGCTACAGTGGTCTTACCACAGCCAATATTACCGGTAAGCCCGATTACTTTACTTTTGGCCATAGTTCGAGAATCTTCTTTACCTTCTCTAAGGCCTTACCCCGGTGACTGATACGGTTTTTTTCTTTTAGGCTTAGCTCAGCGAAGGTTCGCTCGTAACCCTGAGGCTGAAATAATGGATCGTAGCCAAACCCAGCGCGTCCTCTCCCGCGCCAAACGATTCTTCCCTGGCAAGTTCCCTCTACTACTTTTTCTCTTTCAGCTCCATCGCTGATCACCATCACACATCTGAAGGTTGCCCGGCGTTTCCTAAGAGGGACTTTTTTCAAAAGGGAAAGAAGTTTTCTATTATTATCCTCATAGGAAGCTCCCTCGCCGGCAAATCGGGAAGAAAGAGCGCCTGGAGCTCCTCCTAGAGCTTCTACTTCTAGTCCCGTATCGTCTGCCAGGGCAATTTTGTGGGTAAATTTTGCCGCCCCCCTGGCCTTGACTTTTGCATTTCCATTGAGGGTATCCTTATCCTCAACCAGGAGGGGAAATTTGGGAAGGTCTTTAAAGGTTAAAATTCTTAGGGGAAGGTTCTGCAAAGCCTCCTTTATTTCTCGAATTTTATCCTCATTTTTGGTAGCTAACACCAGTTCCATTCATCTATTCCTATCGCCCCTTTCTCCACTTGAATAAGCTTTACTATCCCCGCCTCGGCCAGATCCAGTAGCTTGCTTAGCATAGCTCGGGAAAAAGAAGTTCCCTCCCCGCTTACCTGTACCTCCACTAATTCTTTTTTGCCTGTCATTACTACATTCATATCCACACTGGCCTGAGAATCTTCTTGAAAAGATAAGTCGAGAAGTTTTTCCCCCTGGCTAATTCCAACACTGACCGCCGCTAAAGAGTCTTTAATAATAGAATCCTCTACTATCCCCTTTCCCTTCAACCATCTATCAGCGTCTACCAGAGCCACAAAAGCTCCGGTGATAGAGGCGCATCTTGTTCCTCCATCTGCCTGAAGGACATCACAGTCAATCCAGATAGTGCGTTCCCCCAGCCTGGCTAAATCAACTACTGCCCTGAGAGACCTACCGATCAATCTCTGGATCTCATAAGACCTGCCCCTTCGCTGATTTACTTCTCTCAGGCTCCTCGTAGGGGTTGAGTAGGGGAGTAAACTATATTCTGCTGTGAGCCAGCCCTCTTTTCCTCCCCGAAGAAAAGCAGGAACGCCCTCCTCTACCATGGCTGTACAAACTACTTTGGTGTCTCCAAAGCTTATAAGAGTCGAACCTTGGGCATATTTAACAAAGTTTCTCTTTATGGTAACTTTTCTCAGCTCATCGGCTGAGCGTCCATCCCTTCTCAGCATCGCTTTCTCTCATCCATAAGTTTTCATATAAATCGGCCCCTCTGGTGTCTATACCTACAATGGCGGGAAAGTCCTCAACCCATAGCTTATAGACCGCTTCAGGCCCCAGGTCGGAAAAGGCTACAATTTCTGCCCGTTTTACCCTCTTGGATAAATAGGCTCCCGCTCCTCCAAAAGTAAGAAAATAAACTGCTTTGTATTTCCTTAGAGCTTCTCTTACTGCTCCGGATCTCTGTCCCTTACCTATCATTCCTCGTAGGCCCTTGGATAAAAGAGGCGGAGTACACCTGTCCATTCGCGCACTCGTAGTAGGTCCACAAGACCCCAGGGGTCTTCCCGACCTAGCCGGGGTGGGAGCAGTATAATAAATAATCTGGTCCTCCAGGGGAAAAGGAAGAGGCTTTTCTTTTTCTATGAGGTTCACTAATCTGGTGTGGGCGGCATCCCTTGCCGTATAGATGACTCCACTAATTAGGACTTCGTCTCTCACCCTCAAGCTTTGAGCTGTGGTCCTGCTGAAGGGAGAAGTGACCCTAACCGGTTCTATCTTCATCTTTTTGGGATCTTTCCTTGGGGAAAACCCGATCAAAGAAATTTCCTATTCGACGGACCACATCAAAAATCCCACCCAAAAAGACCCCCATCACCACCAAAAAAATAATCAGTACCAGGGGCCAGGCAAAAATCAAAAGTAAAGCTATTAAAAGGCCCCCAAATCCTCCCATAATTTTGCCCAAGTTTCTTTTTAAAGAATTCCACATACCGGCTACCTTTTCAATTCTTTCTCTTTCTCAAAAAGGTGGGAATATCCAGTTCATCACCCGCATGAATACCGGGATCTAGCTGTTTTGAGCTGGGCGGTGGTTTCTTATCCTCTTCAGTGATCTTACCTCCAGCGACAATAAAGGCAACCACCACCTCATCAGAGATGGTCTCGTCAATACTCACGCCAAAGACAAATTCCGCCTGGGATGAGCTATTTTCCTTGACAATAAGAGTGGCGGCTTCCACTTCGGATAAACTTAGATCCTTTCCTCCTCTAATATTAAAGAGTACAGCTTTTGCCTTTTTCAAAGAAATCTTGCCTAACAGGGGAAAAGAAACCGCCTGCTTAGCTGCCTCTTGAGCTGCATCCCTACCAGATGCTTTGCCCATAGCTATCTGGATTCGACCTTTGTTCTGCAGAAGCGCCCTGATATCGGCGAAATCTAAACTTATTAAACCAGGATGTAAAAGTAGATTTCCCAGGGCTTGAATAACCTGATCCAAGTTTCCATCTATTGCGCTGAATCCTGTCTTTAAGGAGGGATGCGCTTGAGCATTTTTTAGTAAAACGTCGTTAGGAATAACCATCAAGGCGTCCAGAGTTTTTTCCAGTTCTTGAAGACCTCTCTTTCCCATGGCCACCCTTTTTTCTCCCTCAAAATAAAAAGGAAGAACTACAAATCCTAAAGTAAGGCTTCCCATCTCTTTTGCCAGTTGGGCTATGATGGGAGAAGCTCCTGTACCGGTACCTTTACCCAAACCTGAAACCAGAAAGACAAGATCTGCCTCCTGCAAAATTTCCTTAATTCTCTCCTTTTCTTCCAGAGCAACCTGCCTACCCATCTCGGGATCACCGCCTGTTCCCCATCCTCTGGTTACACTACCTCCCAACTGCAGCTTCTTTTTTACTCCACATCTTTCCAGGGAACTTCTATCGGTATTTAGGGCAACGAACTCTATTTTTGGCAAGGAATCACGGGTCAGTCTGGAAAGTATGCTGCATCCGGCTCCCCCGATCCCCAAGACTTTTATCCGCACCCCGGCTGATTTTGTACTAGGCACAGATTTAGTCAGTGACTTGCCCACACCGGAATCAAATTCAATCATCTAAAAATCCCATCATCAGATTTCAGTGGCCTGGGGTCTGATTTTCAGAATTGACTTAAGAATCGTAGGTCATTCTGAAAGAAAAGTCGAATATCATCGATCCCGTATTTTAACATACAGATGCGCTCTACCCCCATCCCAAAGGCAAAGCCCTGATACTTTTCTGGATCGTAATTAACTTTCCTGAAAACCTCCGGGTCCACCATCCCAGCTCCCAGGATTTCCAGCCATCCTTTTCCAGAACAGACCCGACAGCCCCTGCCTTTGCACATAATACAGCTAATGTCCACTTCCGCACTGGGTTCAGTAAAGGGGAAGAAGCTAGGACGAAAGCGAAGACGAGTTTTTTTATCGAACATCTGATGGACAAAATAGGTTAGGCAACCCTTAAGGTCAGAAAAGGTTATTCTCTTATCAACAGCCAATCCCTCTACCTGATGAAACATGGGAAAATGAGAAGCATCCACTGCATCCCGTCGGTAACACCTGCCTGGAGCAATTATGCGTATGGGAGGAGATTTTTTCTCCATTACCCTGATTTGAACCGGGGAGGTCTGAGTTCTGAGAAGATGGGTATCGTCGAGGTAAAAAGAGTCCTGCTCATCCCGGGCTGGGTGATAGCGGGGCATATTTAAGGCCTCGAAGTTGTAATACTCGGTCTCCACTTCCGGACCTCTTACTACCTGAAAACCCAGGCCAATAAAGATTCTTTTGATCTCCTCCAGGATCTGAGTGATGGGGTGAAGTCTGCCCAGAAGTGGTTTTTTTCCTGGAAGAGTTATATCAACCCATTCCTCTTTCTCCTCTTGAGATATCTCCTTTTCTCTTCTTTTTAAATCCTCTTGAACTGCCCACTTTATCTGATTTACCAACTCTCCTACCAGGGGTCTATCCTGGGGAGAAAGATCAGTTATGTTCCTCAAAATTTGAGTAATTTTACCCTGGCGCCTTCCTAAAAACTCAACCCGCACGGCCTCAAGCTCTTTTTCATTGGTAGCTTCGTCTATTTTTCTCTTAGCTTCCAGCCTTAATCTTTCCAGCTTCTTTCTCATTCAGCCTTTCCCCTCGATAGATTAGTCTATTGATGGCATTAATGTAGGCCTTGGCACTGGCTTCAATAATATCGGTACTTACACCTCTACCGGTAACAAGATTTCCTTTCTGCTCAACCTTCACCATCACCTCACCCAGAGCATCTTTTCCCCCCGTAACGGCGTGAAGTGAATAGTCCGCTAAAGTTAGTTTTAATCCAGTAATTCTATCTATGGCTTTGTAGGCAGCATCGATGGGTCCATCCCCGCAGGCTGCTTCCTGAAATACTCTGTCATTTTTCTTTATTCTCACCGTGGCGGTAGGAAGGATCTTATTGCCGGTAACTGTGTGAATGTAATCGAGGGAATAAACCTCTGGAATCTGAAGTGTCTTTTCCTCCACAATAAAGACAAGATCCTCATCGAAAACTTCCTTTTTCTTGTCAGCCAGTTTCTTAAAAGCTCTGAAAGCTGTTTCTAGTTCTGAATCCTTTAATTCAAATCCCAATTTTCTTAGTCTTTCTCGAAAGGCGTGTCGCCCGGAAAGCTTGCCCAAAACCAATTCTCCTTCCTCAAGTCCGATGGAGGAAGGAGTCATTATCTCAAAGGTAGCAGCTTCTTTTAGGACACCATCCTGGTGAATTCCTGATTGGTGACGGAAGGCATTCTGACCCACAATGGCTTTATTCGGTTGGACAGGAATTCCAGCCAGACGAGATACCAGGCGGCTAGTCCGATAGATCTCCTCAGTATGGATACCGGTGAAAAAGTCAAAGAAATCTTCCCTGGTTTTCAAAGCCATCACTACTTCCTCTAAGGGAGTATTACCGGCTCTCTCTCCAATTCCATTTATGGAACACTCTATCTGCCTGGCTCCACATTTTATAGCTGAAAGAGAGTTAGCCGTGGCCATCCCCAGATCGTCATGACAATGGACACTGACCACAGCCTCCTTTATGTTAGGTACCTTTTCCATAATATCGCCTATAAGACATCCAAACTCCTCAGGAGTAGAATATCCCACCGTGTCGGGGATGTTTATTACTCCGGCTCCCTTTTCAATAACTGCTTCCAGAATCTGGTATAAGAAATTCTTATTACTTCGAGTAGCATCCATGGGAGAGAACTCCACCTGAGAAGCATATTCTTTTGCTGCTTCTACCGCCTTCACGGCCATTTGAAGAACTTGGTCAGGTGACTTTCGTAGTTGATGGCGCATATGAATGGGTGAAGCACCGACGAAAACATGGATTCGACTCTTTTTGATCCCTTCTAGAGCCTTGGCTGCAGCCTCAACATCGGAAAGAACTGCCCGGGCAAGACCAGCAATGATGGGACCCTGAACCTCTTGAGCAATATTTTTTACAGCTTGAAAATCCCCGCTAGACGAGGCAGGAAAACCGGCCTCGATTACATCAACGCCAAGTTTAGCAAGTTGCCGGGCAACCTGAAGCTTTTCTTTGACTGTAAAACTTGCTCCGGGCGATTGCTCTCCATCTCGCAAAGTAGTATCAAAAATAATTACCTGCTCCATAAACGGCTCCTTTTCCAAAGTCTTTTTACTATAACACAGGGAAAGAAAAAGTCAAAAATCCTTGGCTTTATGATAAAATATGTGGTAAGAAAATAAATGAGAAGTGTTGAAAGAAACTATTCGGAAGGATCAGGAGTTGATGTGGGCATTCTTGGTGGTAAAATAATGATAATTATGGTAAATGGTACCCAATAAAAATGCTAAAAGGAGGGTATCCATGCAAAAAGAAATGCAAAATTGAGTCTTGCCCAAGTTTCCACCTTCCCCCTAACTATGGTATAAAATCACTTTTCCACTTTCAGGAGCTTCAGGCAATGCATTAGGAGATTTTGGACGAGAGGACACTTCCGAAAGAGGTCTATGTCTACCTCGAAAGCTCACAGCTGCCCACACCTATCAGTGGACCCTTATCGATGTCGTCACCCGCATCCGCTTCCGAGCTTTCTTACAAAAACGATCAGTCCTAGATGTATTTGAGTCCTTAGTGGTAACCAGAGGCTGCATAAGAAAAGCTCATTTTGACTATTACCAAATAAAAAAAGTTGGCACTATGTAATCTCGATTTCCAAAATAGAAATCCTTGTATAACCAGGGTTACAGAGATTCAAAGAGCTTAAAATGGTGTTTTGCTGTCAAATTTAGGCTCCAACCTAAGCTTCTGTAGCTTTTCCTTAGTTGGCATCCCATTTTTATCCCATTCACGTAATGTATAATACTCCTTTAATAAATCATCAAATGGAGGAACTCTTGCTGCTCTGAAACCTTCCTTAGCTGGCACATACATTTTTGGAGGAAATATATCATCCTTTGCAGTATACCCATCTCTTAAATTTATTAGCCTTTGAAGGGTAAAAATTCTCTCTCCACAAGTTATAGCCTCTTGAACATCCCAATCCCATCCAGTGACTGAATTAAAGACGTCCATAATTGAAGTAAAGGTTATTCCTCCTGCATCCGGCATAACAAGACATAATGTTAAGGAGTTAAGAAAACTGTTATAATCTTGCATTTTTGCAGCTAAGAAGGCTTTCCCCTCCGGATTGAAAAATTCAGCTTTCTCTTTGGTCACTCCAATTTCAGGAATATAAAATCCTCCTAGTTCTACATCCTCTTCCACTCCCCTCACATGACAGGCTCCTCTAGTTCCTGTAGCATAAGTCACAGCCAGTCCCCAAACACTTCGAGGATCATGAGCAGGATAATCTAACCCCTTCACATGAACTACTAATTCTTCGGCACCTTTGCCGAACTGCTTAGCTGCCTCTAGTGTTCCTCCTGAAAAGACAGAACCAAATCCTTCTTTATTCCCTATTTGTTTTATTAATTCTATCAAAACGTTAGGATTCCCCCATCTAACTTCCATTCCGGCGGTATCTTTTTTATTAATTATGCCCTTCTCATAGCATTCCATGGCCAGTCCAACACAGGCACCAGCTGAAATCGTATCCATTCCCAATCTATTACATAAATCATTAGCTAGAGAAATTGCTTTTAGATCATCAATCAATAAATTACTTCCAAACATTCCTAAGGTTTCATACTCCGGTCCTACTCCTTTTAATTTATACTTTGCAGGCTCTTTTATCTCGATATTCCGATGACAACCAATTGGGCAGTAAAGACAAGGATAAGGTTTTACAGACAAGACCTTAGTGTAGTTTGGTGCTCCAATCTTTTTAGCCCCTTCAGTCCATCTCTCCGCTGTCCAATATTTAACTGGCATATCCCCAACACTTTCATTATAAACACATGCACTTGCCATACCATGAGTTCTGAATTCATTTTCTACACAAGTATCATATATTTGCTTAGAGTATTTACGGTTATATTTTCTTAAAAGATCTGAATCAAAAACTGGAACTTTTTTTGACCCTTTCACTGCTACTGCCTTTAGATTTTTTGAGCCCATTACAGCTCCTAAACCGCAACGACCAGCAAAACTATGTTTATCAACTACTATACATGCTATTTTCACTAATTTTTCCCCAGCTGGACCTATTGCAGCAACGCTTGCTCTGGGATCTCCAATTTCTTCCCTAATTTTATCTATAGCCTTATAAGAATTCAGCCCCCAAATATCACCAGCATTTATTATTTTGATCTCTTCATCGTTTACATAAATATAAACAGGTTTTCTTGATTTACCTTCAATAATAAGAGCATCATGACCAGTTTTTTTGAATAGAGGCCCCCACTTTGCTCCAGCAGCAGAATCTGCATACGTATGAGTAAGTGGCGATTTGGATATTATAGAGAACTTTGCGCTACCCGGTATCGGATGTCCCTGAAAGGGACCTCCAGCAAAAACTATTCTATTTTTAGGATCATAAGGATCAACTTCTGCGGGAACTTCTTCCCATAAAATCTTTGCACCAATGCCTGCTCCACCAATAAATAGTTTGTATGTGTCATCGTCTATTTCTTCTTTTGTAATTTTCCTATTTGTAAGATTAATTCTCAGAATTTTATTCCAATAACCAAAGGCCATATTCATCCTCCTTCTCTGCTATTATGAATACAATAGAAGTAGATAAGATGTGTTATCTTTGGTAGTCTTGATCTTATCTACATGCCTTTTCCCTGACATCACATACTCTTAAGTCGAGCTTGGCTTTCAGTAAAAGGATTTGGATGTCCCAAAGTTCATGGAACTTTACTTTTAGGAAAACTTACCTATTACTATTGGGTAGATATTTTTTAGGGAACATAGCTGATAACGAGTGGTTGATTGGATTCTCTACTTGATTTACTCGAAGCCGACTTAAATTGGTCATTAGAGGGATAGCATCTTCTGGATCGAGCTTGTACTCTCTTTGAAGCCAATAAATCATTTCGGTAGTTGCAATGCCGCAGGCTCGTTCAAGAGGTCTTGCAATGCCTATTGTTATAATGTATTCAGGTGTTTCTACCCGGGGCCACTTTATAGCTTTATTTTTAATTACGTCCAGGGTCAATGTACATTCAGACGCAATTTCAACCGGTGAACCATTCAACTCCCCATCTCCTTGTATCGCGTGAACATCACCCATGTAAAGGAAAGATCCCTCTACAGAAATCGGAAGAAACAATTTATTCCCCTTA
>Ga0307429_1000472_pt1 | contig 24513 bp, 25 predicted proteins | sample SalMarWE160230MG_FD_202151 | JGI IMG/M metagenome (GOLD analysis project Ga0307429, IMG submission 202151) | Salt marsh sediment microbial communities from the Plum Island Ecosystem LTER, Massachusetts, United States - WE1603-230 | ecosystem: Environmental > Aquatic > Marine > Intertidal zone >... | reverse complement strand
AGCTGAGGGGGCAAAGGCAGCCAAGGGAAGTAAATTCCTCTCCCGTGAGGTGGTAAAAGAAGAAAAAACCGATGCTTTCGGCAACATCCTTCTGGGAGGAATTGCCAGGGTGCTGGAGAAGGAGATCGCCAAAAGAACGGGGATAGAGGCCAGGTCAGTAACTCTAGGACACCTGCAAAGAGGGGGAAGACCATCCGCATTTGATAGATTCCTCGCTACCCGCTTTGGCATCAAAGCTATAGAACTGGTAAAAGAAAGAAAATTCGGTCAAATGGCGGCTCTTCGAGGGACCGAGATCATCTCCGTTCTCCTAAAAGAGGCGGCAGGAAAAACAAAACATGTTCCCGTGGAGCTTTACCAGGAAACAGGGGGACTTTTCTGGGGGAAATAAGCTTATGGTTAGAACTCTATTCCTTCCCTCGCTTTTATTCCCTCGTTATAAGGGTGCTTAATTTTTTTTATTTCACTCACCAGGTGAGCTGTCTTCATCAAACGAGGCGAGGCGTAACGCCCGGTCAAAACCATTTCTAAACCATCTGGTTTTTCTTTTATAAACTTTATCAATTTATTCTCATCGATAAGCCCATAGTGGCATGCCACATTTATCTCATCCAGAATGAGCAAATCATAACTCTCGGCCAAGGCTTCCTCATTAATCTTATCTAAAAAATTGCCCCACTCCTCTCTTATGGTTCTTCTTTCATCTTCTACTATCCTGTTCAGGGATAGACCCAGCTCTTTTCCCTTACAGATTACTTTTACCCCCAATTTTTCTAAAGCAGAGATTTCGCCTGAGCCCTTTTTTCCTTTCAGGAATTGGACTAACATCACCCTGTGGCCTCTTCCTCTAGCCCTTAGTGCCTGCCCCACGGCGGCGGTGGTTTTACCCTTTCCATCACCAGTGTAAACCTGAACCAATCCCTTTCTCATTTTTAACCCTTGAAAAATAGTAACTATTTACCGCAGAGATCGCAAAGTGCGCGGAGATGAATCAAGCTGTTATAAACTTTGCTTCTTATGAACTATGAGCCATGAGCTACAATACTATCCTGCTACGTTTATCTCCTTAAAATAGATACCCGGAGTTCTTGTAGACCCTATCCAACGAAGCTCGCTTCCCAAGGCTGCTACTTGATTGAACATATTATAAGCATTACCACTCACCATAATGTTTTTCAGTCTTCCCACAATCTTCCCCTTTTCTATCTTGTACCCCAGATCCAGGTTTACAGAAAACTCCCCCATGAGAGTATTGCTCTGTCCACTTCCTATTACCTGATCCACTATGATTCCTTCTTTAATGTCTTTGACCATCTCCTTAAAGTATACATCTCCAGCCGTTAAGATGAAGTTACTGGTAGAGGGGGAAGGGAGACTATCATATCCCCTGGCTCCATTGGCGGTACTTTCAGTCTCCATTAAACCAGCCGTTTGTAAGTCATAGATGAAATTCTTCAACACTCCTTCTTTAATTATCTGGGTGCGGCGAGAGGGTACACCCTCTCCATCTAAGGGAGCAGTAGCTAGACCAAAGGAAAATAGCCCATCATCAGTGATGTTGATACATGGTGAGACAATGCGAGTTCCGAGTTTATCCAAAAGGGGGGAGGCCTTCTTTTGCACAGTTTTTCCATTGATTCCAATCTTTAATGATTGAAGTAAGAGGGGAACCGCCCTGGGAGTAAAGATAGCTGGATATCTTCCGGGGTTGATTTTGGATTTCTTTCTGGAAAGTCTTATGGCCTCAGTTATTCTCCTGGCCACCGAAGAAGACCAGTCCTCATACTTAGAGCTAGCCTCACCCTCCTGCACTCCCAGAAAATCCCCCTCTTTAGCTAAAAAGGCATAAAATGAGAGTGCATAGGTAGTTTTTTTGAAAGAAAAAGAAAGTCCCCTTGAGTTCATGATCATAACTTCGATCTCCGTCTTTTCTGCTCCCCCCTCGCATTTAAAATTAGGAGCTTCTTTCAAAATAAGTTCAATCGTCCTTTCTCCCTCTTCCACCATCTGGTGGGTCTTTAAAGAAATAACCTGGGAATCATAGCATTGAGGAGAAGGAATCCTGGCCGGGTGAGGAAGATTAAAACGTGCTTCTTGCCCAAATTTGGCAGACTCAAGAGCTGAGTTTATCAAATCTTGGGGATCACTTAAATCGGTAAGACTGGAAAACCCAATTCTCTGATTTTTAATCACCCGCAGCCCAACTCCATCCTCAAAGGCTGACTCAACCGACTTAAGTTTATCGGCTTGGAATCCAACTTCTTTCGTCTGGGATCTTATCCTGTAAAGCTCGGCCTCTTCAGCACGAGAGCTAGCCATCTCCAGAATCTTCTCCATACTATCTTCCCCCTACTACTACATCCCGGATCTTCAGGTGAGGTCCTCCGGTGGATACCGGCAGGGGAGACTGAGCTCCCTTCCCACAGCCCCCGGGCCCGGTAAAAAATACAAGATCATTACCAATATCCTCAATGTTGGAGAGTGTGGTGAAAATGTTACCAGTGAGGTTCAAATCCCTTAGCTTCTTTCCCAATTTACCTTTCCGGATGAGATAACCCTCTTCTGGAGAAAAGGTAAACATTTCCAGGTTAGTTTGACCACCGCGAAACCCCTTAGCGTATATTCCCTCTTCTACCTCGGCTATCATCTCTTCCAGGGATTTATTACCCGGCGCTATGTAAGTGTTACTCATTCTGACTATAGGAGGATACTCGTAGCTAATGGCCCTGGCGTTTCCGGTGGGATGTTCTCCCATTCTGGCGGCTGTTTCTCGAGAATGGAGTCGACCCACCAATTTACCCTCTTTGATCAGATAAGTCTTTTGAGCCTCAACTCCTTCATCGTCGTACAGATAATAGCCCCCTTCTCCTTTGATTTTAGGCTCATCAATGATATTGAGCCGACTCGATCCAAAGACTCTTCCCAACCGCATAATCTTTTGCATTCTCCTGTTCTCATAGAGAAAATCGGCTTCGGAAAGATGTCCAAAGGCTTCATGGGCAAACACCCCGCTTAGTTTGGGATCTACTATTACTGTGTATCTACCTCCTGTGGCTGGCTCGGCGTCCAGAAGATCTTCTGCTCGTCGGACTGCTTTTTCTGCTTCCTTTTCTCTTCCTTCCACCAGCTCATATCCACCGACTCCTCCTATTCCCTCACGGGCAGATTGAATATTATCACCTCTTCGGGCTATAGCTGTCATTCCTAAAACTGTGTCTATTCTCTCCTGCTCAATGTAAGTTCCGTCCGAATTAAGGAAATACTTTATTATACGAACATCCGCATATTTTAAGTCAGAGGTCTGGATTTGCTTAGAGGAAAGAAGAATCTGGTTGTAGCGGCTACAGAGGAGATACTTCTCCTCTAGAGAAATCTGGCGAGGGTCTCTTTGTACCTGGATCGATACTTTTCTGTCCAGAGGCGGAACCGGGGCTAGCTTTATCTTTCCTTTTTTTATGAGGCGCGCCTCGTCCACCGCCAGTCTTAAATAATATTTTAATTTATCTATATCGTTAAAAGAAACAAAACTCCATCCACCCTTGATCTTAGCCCTTATAGCCCCTCCCTTTTCTGAAGATTCTCCAATTGCCTCCAGCTCTTTCCCCACATAGTGAATCTCGACAGCTCTGATTTCCTCATACCTGATCTCGATGTAATCTGCTTTGGCTTTCTCCAAACAGGAGGTTAGATAAACCTTCATTCAGCCGACCTTTTCCATAATCTCGTCAGTAATGTCAAAGTTAGCATAAACTCTCTGAACGTCCTCGGATTCCTCCAAAGCATCCATCAAGCGAAGCATTTGAAGAGCCTCTTTTTCTTCAAGGGGAACGGTAGTCTGGGGAACCATTGTCAATTCAAGTAGTTCAGGGGGGTATCCGGCTTTCTTTATATTCTCTTTAATTTGAGCAAATTGCTCGGGTGCAAAAACAATCTCTAGGATATCATCTTCATCCTTTATATCCTCTGCCCCTGCCCCAACTGCTAGATCAATTATCTTGTCCTCATCTACTTTGCTTTTGTCCAGTATCATTGTTCCTTTGCGGTCAAACAACCAGTTAACGCATCCCACTTCTCCTAAATGACCTCCATGTTGGCTTAGAATATGCCTTATCTGAGAGATAGCCCTTTTTTTATTGTCGGTAACTCCCTCGATAAGCAAAGCCGCTCCTCCTGGCCCGTATCCCTCACAGGTGAATTCCTCATAGCTAACTCCGGGAAGCTCACCTGTACCTCGCTGGATGGCCCTTTGAATATTGGACTTGGGCATTCCCGCCTCCTGGGCCATCTCTACCGTCAGACGCAAGCCGGGATTAGTCTGAAGATCTGCCCCCGCTCTTGCCTCGATGGCAAGTTTACGGGAAAGCTTACTGAAAGTCTGGCCTCTTTGGGCGTCCTTCTTTGCCTTTTTGTGTTTTATACTGCTCCATTTTGAATGACCTGACACGGTGCATCACCTCCTCCTCGCGTCTTTTGAAAGGGTCAGTGAACCCCGTCATTTTTGGTAGTCGCTGGTAGCCGCAGGCTTTAGCCTGCGTAAAACCTTAGCCTGCGTTTGGACGCACCCTAAAGGGTGCGGCTACCCTGAAAATTCAATGTGACACGGCGTTTACTGAGCATTTACCGTCTTTTGAAGTAGTCTAGCAGAAAGGAGGCCTCTGTCAAGAAAAAAAAGGGGAAGAGTCCCGAGATACTACTTGACTAAAATTAAATTATCTCTAAGATAAGGAGCAACTGGATTGGTCCTTTTTAGAAAGACGGGATAATAATCCTGGGTAAAAAAGCCATGAAAGGGGGTGAAAAAGGACTATTTTTTAGGCAAAGCCCAGGAATTGTGGTAGGTGAAGGATAGTTTGAAGAGGAAAAAACTATTTTGCAAAGGTGAGGAGTAAACCTTGTCTAACTCGAAGCTAAAGGATTCTAAGAGAAGGAGGTTTCTCAAGATGAAGAAAATATTGAGTATCATGGCTGCTTTACTGCTCTTGTTGGGATTAGCTACCGGCGGCTGGGCAGCGGGAACTATCAAAATAGGAGGATTATATTCCCTTACCGGTGGTCTGGCTCCCTTTGGCCCTCCTATTGCCAATGGGGCTAAGTTAGCGGTGGATCAGATAAACGAGGCTGGAGGTCTACTGGGCGAGCTACTGGAAATCGTGGTTAGAGATACGGGAACTGCTCCGGCAGTAGGCCGTGATGCAGCAACTAAGCTGGTGGAGATTGACAGAGTTCCAGCACTGGTAGGGGCCCTGAGTAGTGGGGTCACCTTTGCTGTCTCCAGCATCACCATAGCTAATGAGGTGGTTCAGATCTCCCCCGCTTCTACTTCACCTGCCATAACCGACCTTGATGATAATGACTTTGTCTTCCGCACGGTTGTGTCTGACGCTGCCCAAGGAGTTGTACAGGGAGATCTCGCCGAATTCTTGGGCTTTGAGACCGCTTCGGTAATATATGTAAACAACGCTTACGGCAAAGGACTGGCTGAGGTCTTCAAGAAAACCTTTGAAGCCAAAGGTGGTAAGGTTCTAGCTATGGTTCCCTATGAGGAAGGTAAGCCCTCCTACCGGGGAGAAATAGAAGCAGCTATCAAGGGAAATCCGGATGCTTTTAATGTTATCGGTTATCCGGTGGATGGAAACAAGATACTGGTACAGGCTGTAGAACTAGGATACCAGGGGAAGTACCTTTTCTCCGATGGTATGAAAGGTGAAGCAGTAGCAGCAGGGCCAGCCTCTGAATATATTGAAGGATCTTTCGGTACAGCACCGGGACCAATTAAAGTGGCCGCGGCAGAACAATTTGAAGCTGACTATATTGCCGCATACGGAAAGTCAACCGTACCTTTCCGCGGCGAAAGTTACGATGCCGTAGCTTTGATTGCTCTAGCCATCCAGAAGACAGGTCCAGATTTTCTCAAAATGTCCCGTGCCGAACAAGGTCGAGCCATCCGGGATAATCTAAGAGCTGTGGCTAATTCCCCGGGAGTGGAGGTCACCTACAACGAGTTTGCTACGGCCTTCGACCTTTTAAAAGCGGGTAAGGACATTAATTATCAAGGAATCGCCGGACCCTGTACCATAGACGAGAATGGTGATATGAGTGAAGGGGCGATTGAAATATGGTTCATTCGTAACGCCAAGGTTGAAACCGTACGAATGGTAGAGGTTAAGATCTGAATCAGCTCTGGACTTAACTTGAAAGAAGGCCTGTTCGGATGAGCAGGCCTTCTTCTTTTTTGAAAAATGAAGGAAATGGAGCAAGGTAGCCGCAACCTTTAGGTTGCGCTTGTTTTCGCAGGCTTTAGCCTGCGACTACCAGATTATGGGCAAGTTCATTCGCCCTTGGATAATTTATAAATTTCTAGGGATCAAGGAAAACTCTTTGACTGAATACCCCAAAAAGGTACCCTAGACTCACTTCTTAAGCATTCTGGAAACTATCTTTTCCTCGCCTAAAATGCCCTGGGGGCGTAAAAGCAGGGTTAGCTCCAGAAGGACTCCAACGACAATTACCCGCAGAGCTCCCGCTTGCGTGCCAGAGAGAGCAAAATGCCCGGTAAGAAACTCTGTTCCTGCCCAGATGCCCCAGATGACAAAAGCTCCCAAGACGGCTCCTTTTGAGTTTCCACTTCCTCCAACGATCAGCATTACCCAGATAAAGAAGGTACCATAAAGAGGCTTAAAGCTACTGGCATCAATGAATTTGGCATAATGAGCATATAGGCTTCCTGCCATACCCATAACCATAGCTCCTAAGACGAAAGACTGTAGCTTAAATGAGAAAACATTTTTTCCAGACACAGCGGCTACGGCTTCGTCCTCGCGAATTGTTCTTAAGACCCGCCCCCACGGTGATCGAATACTTCTCTCGCTGGTCCAGTAGAGAAGTCCTAAGATTGCCAGTACTAGGGCCAGATAAAACCAATTATAGGCATTGGAGATAAAATGAACCAGCCAGGGCGAGAGCTGAGGATGTCCCTTAAGAAAACTGGAAACTCCGGCCTCGATAGGTTTGTGAAGAGGCGAGGGGATATGTTTAATACCCCAGACGGTATTACTTAGCCAGCCTTCGTTTTTTAAAATGAGCCGAATGACCTCGGCAATCCCGATAGTGGCAATGGCCAGGTAATCTTCTTTAAGGCGCAAGGTAAGAAGTCCGATAAAGAAAGCTATTATCCCCGAAGCGATGATTGCCCCCAGAAGTCCCACCACCCAAGGGAGCTGAAAGCCTCCCACTGTTCGCCAGTCAAGAGGCCCCGGAGGTGGTCCGGAAAGGAGAGCTGAGGTATAAGCCCCTACTGCATAAAAACCAGCAATCCCTATATTAAATAGACCAGTATAGCCCCACTGGATATTTAGCCCCAGGCAAAGAACCGCATAGATACCAGCGGTAATGGCAAAGAAGACCAGATAGTTAAGAATCCCTATGAAAGTGTCCATTTATTTTGTCCCAAAGAGTCCTCTGGGTTTGATAATCAACATAATGACCATAATTATGAAAGCAACTGCCGGTTTATAGGCAGTGGAAATGAAGGCGGTGGAGATTTCTCCTGAAAGACCGATGATCATCCCTCCGGCCATCGCTCCATAAGGGTTTCCTATTCCTCCCAGAATCACGGCAGCAAAGATGGGAAGAAGCATCTGCCAGCCCATATCAGGGGTTATAAATTTATCCTCGATCCCGGCCAATATCCCCCCTGCAGCAGCTAGAGCTGCTGCGATTGCCCAGGTCCACATAATTACTTTTTCCGTATCGATGCCGCTAACCCGGGCTAATTCCATATTGTCGGAGGCAGCCCGCATGGCCTTACCCATTTTGGTCTTTTGTAAGAAAAAGTGTAGGCTAATAACCAGGAGGGCCACCACTATGATAATAAAGACCTCGTCAGGTTTGATCCTGATCCCCAGGAGGGGTATCTTGCGCGTAATCTGAATCGCTTTAAAATAGTACTGGGGCTGAGGTCCCCAGATAAACTGGATGATGTTCCTCAAACAAAAAGACATTCCTACTGCGGCAATGAGCAATACGATGGGTCCGGTTCTGCGTAGTCTCAGGTAGAGGATCCGATCAATAACAATCGCTGCTAGTGCGGTTAATAAAAGAGCTATAAAAAAAGCCAGCATCATCGGTAAACCAAAGGAAAGAGGACCAAATGGGCTATCAGGAATGCCCAGTCCTCGCAGCAGGGTGAGAGAAACTAGAGCCAGAAAAGCACCCAGGGACATAATGTCGCCGTGAGAGAAATTGGCAAAATTCAAAATACGGTAGGTCAGGGATAGACCAATTGCCCCTAGAGTGATGATACTTCCCGAGATTATACCATATACAATTAACTGGGGAATTCCAGAAAGTAGTTCCAGTCCTAACCTCCCAAATAAAGCTTTCCTACCTTTTCGTTATTAAGTAGAGCCTGCCCGGTGTCTTCAAATTTTTTGTGGCCCATAGCTAGAACATACCCTCTGTGACAGAGTTTCAAAGCCTCCCGGGCATTCTGCTCGACCATGAGAACACCTACCCCGGATTGGTTTATTTCTATAATCTTTTCAAAGATCAACTTCACCAGTCTCGGAGAAAGACTTGCTGAAGGCTCATCCAGAAGTAAAACCTGGGGATCGAGCATTAAGGCCCTCGCCATGGCCACCATCTGGCGCTGACCTCCTGAGAGTTTTCTTACTCGGAATCTTTTTGCCTCCTTTAAATCGGGGAAGATCCCGTAGACCTCTTTCATTCTCGGTCTAAAATCATCCTTCCTGATAAAAGCTCCCATCTCCAAATTCTCTTCCACCGTTAAGGATGGGAAAACATTGTCTGTTTGAGGAACATAACAGATGCCCCGCCTTACTATCTTGTCCGGTGATAGACCAGTAATGTCGTGACCATCAAAGGTTATTTTGCCATGGGTAGGCTTTAGGAGCCCCAGGATGGTCTTCATGAGAGTAGATTTACCGGCTCCATTAGGACCAATGATAGAAATAATCTCTCTCTTATCTACCCCCATAGAGATCCCGTGGAGAATTTCCACTCCTCCATAACCAGTTTTAATATTGCGCGCCTCAAGAATCATCTCTAGCGTCCTCCCAGATACGCCTCCAGTACACTTTCATTCTTTCTGATCTCATCCGGTGTTCCCTCTGCTAGTTGTTTTCCCTTATTCATGACTATTACGGTGTCACAAAGGTTCATGATGAGATCCATATCGTGCTCGATAAGGAAGAAGGTTTTTCCTCTCTGGCGAAGGTTCTCAATGTTCCTGGTCAGCTTTCTCATCAAGGTCGGATTCACTCCTGCCCCAGGTTCATCCAGAAGGATCATTTTAGGTTCAGCCATTAACGTTCTAGCCAGTTCCAGAAGCTTTTTCTGACCGGACGATAGATTTTTGGCGTATTCATTGGCCAGATCAATAAGCTCCACAAACTCCAGCACCTCCAGGGCCTCATCTCTAATTTCTCTCTCTTGGCGTCTCACGACTCTGGGGCGAAAAAACGAATTCCAGATACGCTCCCCTATCTGATTTTCAGGAACCACCATTAGATTCTCCAGTACTGTCATCTCCCTGAGTTCTCGGGGAATTTGAAAGGTTCTGGTGAGTGCTCTTCTGGCAATCTTATGGGGAGAAAGACCGTTAATTCGCTTCCCGCTGAACCAGATCTCTCCTCCATCCGGTTCATAAAACCCGGTGATTAAATTAAAAAGGGTGGTTTTTCCGGCCCCGTTAGGTCCAATGAGGCCAGTGATAGAACCTTGCTCTACCTTCAACGAACATCCATCAACCGCTTTAATTCCCCCAAAGCTTTTTTCCAGGTCGACTACTTCAAGCATCCCATCACACCTTTTTTGCCAGCTCCTCTGACATACCTAAGAAAGATAGCAGCGCCATGTTAAGTCTTGGCACAATTTCAACTATTTAGAATAATAGAAGGGAAAGAAAAGTCAAATTTCCTCTGGATTTGACATCTTAGGCCATTTTGATATTTTTATCTCCACGCCACGCTGGACCGGCAGTCTAACCAGAGGTCACCAGGATTAGACCATCAACCAATGATGAGGAGAAAAATGATAAAGGCAATTACATTTGACTTATGGAATACCTTAATTTGTGTGAAAGATTATACTTCTTTACGGATTGAACACCTGGTGGAGTTATTAGATAAACAAAACGCTTTTCCAGATGAAAAAGTCATCAGGCAGGTATATTTCTCTATTCAGGGCCTTTGGCGTCCGGATTCAGTGAGGCAATATCGTTTTGTTTCAGTAAAGGAAAGGGTAGAATTGATTTTAAAGAAACTAGGTATAGAAATAGAGCCAGGCCCAAAATTAGCCATTGTTAGAGATTTTGAAGAGGTCATTCTTAAAGATCCTCCTAGCCTGCTTGATGGAGCAAAATTCACCCTGGAATCACTATACCAGAAATACCCCCTGGGCCTGGTGTCTGATTCGGGCTTTACACCTGGTAGAATTTTAAGAAAAATTTTGCGGTCCCTGGGGGTCCTGAAATTTTTTGACTGCACCGTCTTTTCTGATGAGGTGGGATACAATAAACCCAGCCTCCTCATGTTTGGGCAGGCTCTAAAACTACTGAAAGTTCAACCAAAAGAAACTATCCACGTAGGAGATCTACTTGAGACCGATATGGCTGGAGCAAAACTTGCTGGCATGCTCAGCATCTGGATTAATGGAGGGAAAAGGCGGTCTAACTACGAATCTTTTCGCCCTGACTACGAAATTAATCGACTCCCCCAGCTATTGCCTATGCTAAAAAAGTTAAGTTTTTCCTCATGAATTCAATAAAGGAACCCTAAATGCCTGACTGGGTTGTGCACCTTGGATTTGCCTATATTATGGCACGTCTCATTAAACTAAGGGATCTCAAGCTATTTTTCTTAGGATCTATCCTTCCGGATATTGGCCGGGTAGCTCTTTACTTTACCGATTTTGCTCACTTGAATCCCATTAGTTCATCTTCCTATGTTGCAGTTTTCCACACCCCTTTTATGGCCGCTTTAGTTGCCTCGGTGATCTCTACGTTCAGTGAAAATTTTAAAAAGTGCTGGGTCTTGATTTTTCTGGGAGCTATCTTTCATCTTGCTTTGGATCTCACCCAGTATAGGATAGGAAACGGCGTACTCCTTTTTTACCCCATCTCTTTTAAACAGTTCTACTTTAATTTATTTTGGTCTGGTGATAGTGTCTGCGTTCTCCTGCGTGCACTGTCTATAGGAGTTTTGGTTATCTGTCTTTTAGAAAAGAGGCCGGTTGGAAGCCCTCTTTCTTTGAAGGCTGCCAATTTAAAAATCGCTTTTCCTTTGATTCTGGTCGTCCTGGTCATTCCTCTTTTCACCACTTCCTTGATGCTAAAGAACAACGTAGACTACCTTGACTTTTTTGCCCATCCTCAAAAATGGGAAGGAGAAAAAGTAGAGCTTTACAAAGCTAAGGTTATTTCGACAAATCCGGTAATAGTTACAGAAATGGGAGTTATGTTTGAACTTGTTGGTTCAGAAAAATTCAGAGAAGGTGATCAAATCTGCATTGAGGGGACATATAAAGAGGGCAGAATTTTTCCTTCCTTTATCCATCGCTACAGGGGTCCCTCCAAATCAATGGTCTCTCTGGTGGGTCTTTTATTTTTTATTCTGGTATGGATTGACTTTCCGCAAAGGATAAGAAAACTATATAGGGGAGATTAAATTCCTGAGGGACTCTTCATAGATGGATTTATTGTGCCATTTGTAAACCAGGAATTCTTACTCGTTCTTCCACCATATTTAGAACCCGAGAGACAATGAGTACCGCAACCAGATATATAAAAGCCACCACCAGAAAAACTTCAAAGTATCTAAAGTTCTCGGCCGCGATAATCTTACCCTGAGCCATCAGCTCAGGGGCCCCGATCATGTAGGCAACCGAGGAGTATTTAAGAGTGTAGATTAACTCATTTGACCAGGGAGGGAGGGAAAGCCGGAGGGCTTGAGGCAAAATAATATGCCGAATTGCCTGAAATTTACCCATTCCCAGGGAACGGGCCGCTGTCATCTGACCCTGTGGGATGGACTGAATAGCTCCCCGGAAGATCTGTGATTGGTAAGCGGAAGACCGAAAACCCAGGGCAAGAACTGCGGAAAGAAAGGCAGAAATGTTGAGTCCAATGAAGGATGAGCCGAAGAAAAAAAGGAAAAGTAAAACCAGAGCCGGAATGGATCGGAAAATTTGCTCATAGATTGAGCTGAGAAGGACAAGCCCTCTTCCCCCATAGACCTGACCTAAAGCTAAAGGTATACCAACCGCCAGTCCCACCACCAGAAGTAAAAAAGTTAGCTCTAGAGTGACCACTGTACCTTTGAGAAGAGGCGGAATACTATTCCAAATGAGAACCAGCGGTTCGATGCTTCTTCACCTCTCTTCGTTGACAGTGGAAAGAGGAGGATATGGCCATCCTCTTTCCACCGGCTATTTCTATTTCTCTACTATTCACCAAAATACTTAGCCACAAGTCTATCCCATTCCCCTGAGGCATGTAACTTCTTCATTCCCTCGTTTATCTTGGCCAATAGTCCATACGGGTCCCCTTCCTGGACCAGGAATCCAAACTCCCCTCGGGTCATAATGATACCTGCTATCTCAATGTTCTCTTCCGGAGCCGCAAATGCAATTAAAGCTGGCTGATCCTGGATAACCGCATCTATGTTTTTGTTGACCAGGTCGAGCGCTGCCAGAGAATAGGTCTCATAAAGCTTCAGCTCTACCTTTACTCCTTTCTCGATCAGGTTAATCTGAATCCAATTGGCTCCAGTTGTTCCTCTTTGCGCTCCCACGGTATGGCCTTGGCTTAAAGCAGTAATGATGTTTAGTCCAGAATCCTTGCGGATGAGAACAGCTTGATCTGATTTCCAGTAGGATTCAGAGAAATCTACTACCTCTTCTCGTTTTGCGGTGATAGTAAAGCCCGAGGCACCTATATCATATTTGCCTGCCTCAACTCCCGGTATAATGGAATCGAAGGCAATATCTTTGATCTCGATCCTGTAGCCCTCCAGTTTGGCAATCTCCCGCATCACATCCAGCTCAAAGCCTACATAATTGCCGGCCTCATCTTTCCATTCAAAGGGTGGCCAGGAAATATCCGAGGCAACGATGTAGACTTTCTTCTCCGCTGCGGGGGAAATAACACCACTGCCTAAGACCAGCGCCATGAGAACCACCACCGCAAAAACTAATCCCATCTTTCTTTTTGCCATTTTCCACCTCCTTTTGGTTTTGATCAATTTTGTAGTATATAATCTTCAGGCTGTCAACTTTCCCCTGAAATCTTTTTGCCAAAATATTCCTAAAGGAGCGGCCACAAGGTGCCGTAAGACAGCGACGGAGGGGAAGAATCCTGAGATTCTCTTGATGAGGAAATTTGTTTTAAAAAGGAGGCCCAAAGGTTGACGGAAGTAATAGGTTCGAATCCTATCCGGCTCGCCTTATGTAAAAGATACTAAAGTCCCCCAGCTCAGACTCAAAGGCGAGCATGTAGATGTTTGCCTCTGTCCTCTTTGTGGGAAGGATTGTAAGCAGAAGCAAAGAATTCACAAAGTAGGAAGATGTGTTCTTTCTTGTACTAGCTTCAGCGGGAAAGTAACAAGGAAGGCTTAATCTAGGAGTAGAAAATACCCCGAAAGGGAATGATTAGCCGGGAAATCTACGAGGCCCCAAGGAAAAGGGAACTAAGAGGTGAAGAATGAGAAGAGCAAACCAAGCTGGACAAAGAGAGATAGGAAGGGTTAAACTCAGTGCCGCCATATTGCCTAGCGCGCCGTCGGCGTCAGCCACCAACGGCGGGACCTAATGATTCTTACTGATCTGTTACCATTTGTTGAAGGATCGGTCGGATCCTCCAGAGTTCCGATTCGTCCGGGGACGCGCTTCGTTCACTACGATCTTTCTGTCTCCTAGCGAATGCCCGTTAAGAGCTTTGATCGACTTTTCGGCCTCTTCATCGTCGTTGAAGGATACAAAGCCAAATCCACGGGAGCGACCTGAGTCGCGATCCGTGATGACTCTGACATCCTCAGTATTATATTCGCTGAAGAGACCCTTCAGCTCCTCTATCGTGGTTGTGTACGGTAGATTTCCTACGTACAGTGTTTTGCTCATTGTTTCCTCCTTGGTTTTTGAGCATTACCAAAAACACAATGTTTATTTGTGTCTCTTAGTCTAAGGTCTTTTTATGAGATTTTAGACGGTCAGTAGCACGGATGGCTTCAAAGGATGAGACATAAAGAAGCGGACGCTAGGCTTAGAAATGGTCACTACCTGATCTTCATGCACTATTCTTCGTATTCACCTGCTCTGTACGAGACTCACAGATTAATTATACTATACGCCATTTTTTTGTCAAGAGTGGTCTTGACATAACGCTGGCGGTGGGTATAATCTATCATCAAAGAAGAAAAAGAAGGGAGAAGTCATGAACGTTAAATGCTGCATTTTTTGCTTGGTGGCTCTGTTCTTTTCATCAACAATAGCAGCCAGCCAGACTGTGTTTGAAAGCAGAGCTCGTGACCAGGTGGCGGTTGAACTGACAGTGTATAATACGAACCTTGGTCTTATAAAGGAGACTCGGAAAGTTAAACTTCCAGTCGGTGAAGGCGAATTAAGGCTCATGGACGTTGCTTCGCACATTATGCCAGTAACAGTTCATGTGGAATCATTGAACTGTCCAGGGGATTTTACCGTGCTTGAGCAAACTTACGAGTATGACCTTATGAGCGCTGATAGGCTTCTTGATAAGTATGTGGGGAAAAAGATAAAACTAATAAGTTGGAACGAGTTCCAGGACCGAAAGGACGTGGTAGAGGCGATTCTCTTGAGCAACGACCAGGGACAGATCTACAAAATAAACGATGAGATATATCTCGGTCACCCGGGTTACAAAGTGCTTCCGGGAATACCCGAAAACTTTACGGCAAAGCCAACCCTGAGGTGGTTCTATGAGAACAGAACAAAAAAGACCCACAGCCTCGAGGTATCGTATCTTACCAGTAATATGAACTGGAAGGCAGATTACGTTATGGTCTTGAATGAAGATGACAGCTCTGCGGATATATCCGGCTGGATTACCCTGGATAACAAGAGTGGCGCTACTTATAAGAATGCCAGTTTGAAATTGGTAGCAGGCAAAGTCCATCGAGTTCAGGAAAGACCCGAAGAGAGACTTTACATGATGGAAGCTGTGCCGAAGGCGGCGGTTCCCCAATTTGAAGAAAAGGCGTTTTTTGAGTATCACCTCTATGATCTCAAGAGAAAAACGAGCCTAAAGGACAAGCAGACCAAACAGCTAAGCCTGCTTGAGGCTCGTGGGATAGGAACAGAGAAAGAGTTCCTTGTCTACGGTATCACCAGTTATTTTACCAGAGCTTATCGGGAGCAAATACCGAAATGGCCAGTGAATGTCTATGTCACATTCAAAAATTCCCCCAATGACAATCTCGGTATGCCTCTTCCGGGAGGGATTATACACCTTTATAAAGAGGATGATGAGGGGAGCCTCCAGTTTATTGGGGAGGACCGCATAGAACATACTCCCAAAGATGAAGAAGTCAGACTTGAGATTGGTGAAGCGTTTGACGTGGTAGCCGAGAGAATCCAAACCGACTACAAGAAAATCACCACCAAGCTTCACGAATCAGCGTGGGAAGTTACCTTAAGAAACCGCAAAGAAAAAGATATCACGGTAGGCATCGTGGAACCGTTGTTGGGTAACTGGCAGGTGATAAGCAGTACCCATCTCTACAAAAAGATTGATGCCTTTACTATAAGGTTCAATGTTACTGTTCCCAAAGACGAAGAGATTAAAGTGCGATACAGAGTGAGAGTTGGGTTGTAAGTTTTCTTTGACGCTATCAAGTTACTAGTTTGAAGTTTAATATTCTTTGCCAGCCTTAAATCTCTTATTATTCTTCCAATTTTCATCGCAATCTAAACATCATGAAATTTTTTAAATATTGAAAAAGCAGTTAGTTCGGAGGAGGGGTCATGGTCATCGATCTTCATGCAGGAATCTTAAAGGCAATCTGGATCGAAGAAAGGATGAATATGCTCAACGGTATTAAGACGGCCAAGATGAAAAATGGTTCGGAAGCTGCACAAATTAATAGGAAGATGGGCTGAGCGATGAAAAGCGCAACCATTGTTATTCCCTCATACTGGGGTTGTGGAGGTGAGTTATCAGGTGGCGAAGAGGAAATTATTTTTGATCATCCAACCCAACTCAATGAAGAGGGTACTTTGGGGCGGCTGTTAGACAGCTTAGAGCTAGTTAACACTCAGGAATTTAAAGTAGTAGTGGTCGTAGTTGCCAATGCTTCTCATATCACGAATGAGGTTATAGCTAAGGTGCAGGACGTGGTTGAGCCATACAGCGCACACTATGATATTGCCCTTTTGCACAGCCAAAATCTTAATAGGCTCCGCCGCGCCCTCATCCATGATGGTGTACCGGAAGCTGCATGTGAGCTTATTAATTTGGACAGTTATCCTGCGGTACGCAATATGTGTTCACTGGCCGGTATTCTCAATGGCAGTGAGATAACCATATTCCTCGATGATGATGAAGCCATCACAGATAGTAAATTTCTGAGCAAGGCTCAAGAGTTCATTGGGAGTGAATACCAAGGCCAAGAGATTAAGGCGGTGGCGGGATATTATCTCCAGCCTGATAGCTACCGGCTTGATGTGAGTAGGGTACCGGCATGGCGCAGGCCCTATTGGAACAACGCATCCGCTATGAACGAGGCGTTTGAATTGATTATTGGAAGGCCTCCTCGTCTCAAACCAACTCCGTTTGTCTTTGGTGGGAACATGGCGCTTCACCGTGATACCGTAATGAAGGTTCCCTTTGATCCTCTTATCACTCGGGGAGAGGACATTGATTTTCTCATCAATCTCAGGATAAATAGAATAACTTTGTGGCTTGACAGAGAACTATACATCAAACACGTTCCGCCGAAAATTTTCCGACCAGCTTGGAAGAATCTACGCGAGGATATAAAGCGATTCTTGTATGAGAGAAAAAAAATAATTGATCACGAAGAAATAGAAGGTGTCGGTTGGGAGGAACTAATGCCTTATCCGGGCATGTTCCTTGGTCCAGACCTGGAGGAGCGGATTATTAGGACAAATGAGCTCTTGAAAGAAGAATATAAGAAGCTCTCAGATAAACGGGGTATGGATGAGTGCGAGGTAAATATTGAACTGGCTAAGGATAATCCATTCAAAGACATAGATACTCCTACTTGGCTTAGGAATCTCATCAAGAGATGGCAGGGGTTGACCCATGTAGCGGTAGGTCGGGGGATTCCCAAGTAAAAACATCTTTCGCTCCCCGTTCAATGCAAAGATGAGCAGCCTATGAAAATATTGTTTGTACCAAAAGAGTTTCCCCATGGTAAGGTCATTGGTGGACCAATCATTGTTTATAACCGAATCAAATATCTTTCTCGTCATCATCGGGTTGGATTGGCTTCATTTATACGTAATGAGGACCGGCGATATCTAGGTACGCTTGAGCCTTATCTGAGCGAGTTTGAGCTGATGCCTTACCCTCTACCTCGGAATGCATTCCGCCGAATAAGTGACTTTTTTTCCTCGGAAGTGCCGCCATATATGTGTAACACTAAGTCGTCCGAAATGCATCATACGGTTGCCAAGATGACGCAGCGCTCTGACTATGATGTGGTAATAGCGGAATATTCAGTTATGGGCCAGTATCTTTATCAGAACTTCGACATCAATCCGCGAACGAAAAGAATTGTCTCCTGCCACGAGTGTTACACGATTTCTCGCAAAAAAGTTCTTGATTTGTACGGAACTTTCTCAATGAGGGGTTTTAGAGCCATGCTGGAGCTTCATCGACTTGAAGCGTATGAATTCGCCATGTATCGGGACGTGGACAAGGTTATTACTCTAACCCCGGAAGAACGGGAGGGGCTTCTTCGATATGCTCCAGGTCTGGACATCGATGTGGTCCCTCACGGGGTAGATACGGAAAAATTTAGTCCCGTATCCCCTGGGGAACAGGAAATGAGTGTGGCCTTTCTTGGTAATTACCCACACGACCCTAATCGAGAGGCGGTTATGTATTTTACTAAGGAAATATGGCCATACCTCAAGAACACCCTCCCAGGTATCAAGTTTTATATTATTGGCCGCGATCCAACACCTGATATTCTTGCCGCAGCAAAGCGAGACCGGGACATTGTAGTCACCGGCACAGTGGAGGATGTACGAGATTATCTCAGGAAAGCAAAAGTCTTCGTGGCACCCATAAGATTGGGAAAGGGTTTTCGAGGTAAAATCTTGGAAGCAATGGCTATGGCTATTCCAGTGGTAACCACCTCGCTGGGTGCGGAAGGAATTCCCGTGGAGGACATGCATAATATCGTTATTGCGAATGACTCTGAGACATTTGTTAACCGGGTAGTTAAGCTGTTTAAAAACGATGAACTCTATCAGCGAATTAGCCAGAGGAGCCGCGCCTTGGTAGAAGAGAAATTTTCCTGGCAGAAAGGTGCGGAGATTCTCGAGGGGGTGCTGGAGAAAACCGTAGTAAAAGATAAGTAGCCCGTTTGAGTAGCTAACTTTCGCTTTGTTCGAAAGAGTGAGATGATGCTGGCGGTATTTCTCCTGGCTTGGGGTAACAGCCATTTTAACAATTCTTTTATTCCCATTGAGGGACCCTCTTGGTAACGATTGCCTCGCCGGCTACAGTACGTTGAGTCATGTAACCATCGATGAGGAATGATCCAAACGAGATGAAAAATGAGAAAGATAAATAAGATTGTTTTGATTTCTCCCACTTCTACCAGACCCGGTTTTATCTCAAAGTCCTTCAGATTTCCACCTTTAAACCTGGCATTATTGGCTGCCTTAGCTCCTGGGTATAGTTACAAAATAATCGATGAAAATATAGATGGTGTAGATCTTGAGCTAGAGGAAATAAAAGAGGCAGATTTGATTGGTATAACCGTAATGACAGCCCAAACTCCTCGAGCTTACGAACTTGCCGATAGATTTAGAGGGATGGGTAAAACAGTTATCATGGGTGGAATGCATGTAAGTGCTCTGCCGGAGGAGGCAATGGAGCACTCCGATGCTGTTGTAGTTGGTGAGGCAGAGGGGCTCTGGCCTAAACTTCTGGAGGACTACGAGGAAGGTAAACTCAAAAAAATCTATAAGACTAAAGAATTGCCTGATCTATCTGGTTTGCCTATCCCTCGCAGGGAACTTCTGAAAAGAAAAAACTATCTTCTTCCCAATACACTTCAGGTTTCTAGGGGATGCCCTTTTAATTGTTCTTTCTGTGCAGTAAGTAGATTTTTTGGTAAAAGATATCGGCTTAGACCTATAAAAGAGGTAATAAAAGAAATTGAAAAAATGATAGAAGCCGATAAAATCAGCTACTGGCGGAAGACTGTGGCTAAGTTCTGGAATAAAATGAACACAAGTGTCTTTGTCTTTCTTGATGATAATATCTTCGGTAAAGCAGATTACGCCAAGGAGTTATTTAAGGCTCTGACACCTTTGAAAATACTCTGGGGGAGCCAGGCAAGTGTGAATATAGCCAGGCCAGAGAACGAAGATTTGTTGAAACTTGCGGCTGAGAGCGGGTGTAGATTCCTGTTTGTTGGATTTGAAAGTATCGATCAGTCTTCTATAGATGAGATAGGTAAAAAGGTCAACAAACCCGAGATGTATCTAGAGGCTGTGAAACTCTTTCATAAATATGGAATTGTTGTCCTGGGGGCCTTTGTGTTTGGTTTTGACTCTGAAGACAAAAGTATTTTCGAGCGCACGGTAGATTTTGCTAAACGCATCAGATTAGATTTAGCTCAGTTTACGGTGCTCACTCCTCTGCCAGGTACCCCGCTCATGGGAAAATTGAAGGAAGAGGGAAGAATAGTAGAGGAAAACTGGTCAAGGTACGATTTTGGAACGGCTGTTTTTGAGCCTCGAAGGATGTCAACCGAGGAGTTAGTAAAAGGAAAAGAATGGGCCTGGCGGGAGTTTTACTCCTGGTCATCAATTTTGAGAAGGATCCCTCCTTTGACCGATTGGAGAAGGTTTATCCTCTACGGAATTTCCAACATGGCTTATCGCATTCATTGGAGTGAACCTCGTGAAACTGGACACAATGAGTTAGAGCCTGCGAGTATCTGAGAGGCCAGATAAATCCCGAAACGGCTTGGTAGAAATCAAGGCGGACTTTTTATGTACCCACAACTTTTTATTGGAACGAAATCGGACAAGATCTAATAAATTTAGAAAATCTGAACCCTCATTTTCAGTTCAATATCTTACCTATTTATGAATAAGCCTTCCTTTATTATTTCTGATTTGACATAATACCGACTCAGTGTTATGCTATTCCTAACTAAAAGGATTTCCTCAAGCTGTTAGATCCCTAAATCAAAGCGGTGAATCTCACAAGGAAGTGTTATTCTATGAAAAGTCAGCGTGAAGTCTTTATTTCTCGTACACTGAGACACGCCACCTTACTCCTCCATCCAACCAAGAACTTTATACTTAGATTAACAATAGAATTAGATATTAGTTTTTAGAAAGATTAGAATTTCTATTATCTAATTTATTGTTCCCAAACCTCTTTATTGCAAGCAAATTGAATATAAGAAATGAGTTCTCTAAAAGATGTGATTAGTGTTTACGACATTGTTTTCAGTGTTCCCTCAAAAGTGGAATGGTTTGTTCTTATATTATAGCATTTTTGGTCTTTTAAAGACGCTCCTAGTCTATAACAAAAGACGCAAAATTAGCCAAAATAAGAGGCTCTAATCTTTTCAATGAAGAAAATATCATTGATAGGTTTTACTTTTTCTTTTAGCTTCTCTTTGCCTCTAAAAGCACTAATTTATAAGAAAGATAATGTCAAAGGAGAATAAGAAATGAAGGTAAATTGGGGAGCGCTGGGTATAACTATCGGCCTCATTTTTGTAGGAGCTTCAATCTTGGCTGTCGGGTTGATGGCAGGGAGAAGGGTATCGAGGCTGACAGGTGGACTTACCACAATAGAGGAACTTACAGCCGACCTTACTTCATTAAAGAAGCAGATACCTATTATAGAAGCCAATATTGAGCGAAAGATCATTGCTCAGGAGTACGCCTTCAGTAAAGCCGAGTCTGAAAACAGAGCCATTACCCTTGAGGATTTAAAAGAGGGACATACACTAGCTGATAAATTTATGAAACAATAGCATTGGGTTAGCCGATCTGCGCTAGTGCGATAAGAGGAGCGGAAGAGATAAGAAGGGAGAGACACAAAATTAGGGGTAAACAATGAAAGTAAAGCAGAGTGAACAAAAAGAGATAGGACGGGTTAAGCTAAATGATACTCAAGACCTTGTTGTTTCTATCGTAGATAATGAGAAGCTAGATTTAAGGATCTTTCTGAATACAGATAGTTATGAGGGGCCTACTAAAAGAGGGATACGGTTCTACCTATTCGATGATAATTGGGAGGAGTTTAAGAAGCTCATCGGTAAGGTAGATAGAGTCTATAAGGAGATAGCTTGAAAGGGGGAAATTATGAGTATGGATTGGCAAGATAAAAAAGAGGTTCTCTTAAAGGCTCTTTTCGACATGGATAATAGAAGAAAGACTCCAGGTGAAATTCCTACAGTATCGCCTGAAAAAACCGCAGAAGCGATGGGTATTTCTCTAAAAGAGATGCATGATTTAGGAACAGAGTTAGAAGAGGATGGGCATATAGACTCAACTTTCACTTCCCTTCACATCATTACAAAAGGGAAACGCTACGTAAGAGAAAATGAGCGTCAGATAAAAGAAGTGTGGCAGAAGTATAAAAATGATAAGTTAGAGAATTTGGGAGGGCAATAGAGAGGGAGGGGAGCATGCCCCAGGTGAGATCTGGAGATATAAGATAAACTTGACTCACAGGATATAACATATTTTGAAAACTTCAGGGATAGCCAAGGTTGGTTAGACTGAGAACTTGAGCGAAATGGCGGCAACCAGGGATGCCCGAAAAGGAGGTGATCAGCTATGAAGTATCTTGTTATGGGACGGACGGGTGCGGCGCCGATCCCACCAGAGAAAGCACCTGACTTGTTCAAGGCGGCTAAGGAGTGGATAAAAACGCGCCTTGCAAGTGGCAAACATGACTGCCACTACATGTTTACCCAGGGAGGTGCTGGCTTCAGCATTGCCAATGCGAACTCCCATGAGGAGCTAATGGATGAAATCCTGGATTACCCACTATATCCATTCCTTCATTGGGAGGTCAACGCTCTTTGTGATTCAGATCATAGCTACGAGGCTTTGGTTAAGCTCTGGCAGAAACTAGCCGGCTAGTATCCAAGGTACCTGTTGCGTTATGGTGGATGTTTCAGATGGTAAGTAAAAACGGGTTGCCGCCACATTACTTGACGCAGGTTGTCCACCTTCCCGTGCTTTGTGCAAATCATCTGTGGCAATTTCCATATCCGCTAGATGATAGACAAAAACGGGCTAAATCAGGTTTTATCCTCATTGATAAGAAAAAAACGCTTTTATAGAGGGGTCAAATCGGTGCTTTATTGACTGGGCTTGACTTATATGACCTGGGTAAAATCAAAGTATCTCTACGAAGAGAATTGTATCAAGCCAGTTGCGGGATAGAGAGGCTTTTGCGGTGAGGGCAAGCTAATTTACTTTATCACGAAAAGCAAAGTCAACATTATAGTTGAATTTGCCCTGTATCGTTAGCCGAAGGGCTAAGGGGTGCACGGCTATGCAAGAGAGACAACCGCCCCATCGTGTGAGTGAGGCCTACGCACTAACCGTCTGGAGTGGGTGTCTTGTGTTCAAGCGCATTCTATTTGCTAAGATGCTCTCCCTGCTATCAGGACTAAGTTTTATTGTTTAGGCAGCCTGGCTAGGTATGAAAATATGGGGACAGCTCGCCATTTTACAGGAGGACCCTCATACTTATATGGGGAAATGGCACCACCGGGGAAAATGTTCATTCTCCAAAATAACAGCGTACTATTTGCCTAAATGAACATTTGACCTTTGAAATACTTTGTTAGTGCTGATTACCAGGTGCTCATTTTAGGGGCAGAGATAGGGTAAAAATGAACTTTATTGGTAGGGGTAGGGAAAAATTATAACCTTGAGGGTCTTACAATTTGATTCATTAACTACTAAAGGGGGTAGATATGAAGGAAGTAAGAGACAAGTCAGAGACAAGTCAGAGACAAAGAGAGATAGGAAGAATTAGGCTAAATGATAACCAGGATATTGTTGTTTCCATCGTAGATAATGAGAAGCTAGACATAAGGGTATTTGTTAAGAGTGACAGCTATACGGGACCGACAAAGAGAGGAGTAAGGTTCTATCTCCTTGATGATAACTGGACTGAGTTTAAAAAGCTCATTGACCAGGTAGATAAGGCTTACCAGGCGATAGCTTGACCCAGGAGGGGGGAGACCATCACCCAAATGAGTCCTGGAGATATAAGATAAACTTGACACGTAGGATATAGGATATTTTCAAAACTCCGGGGAAATTGACCAAAGTAAAGACCATAGGTTAGGGAGGAGGTGAGGGCGAAAAAGAGTGGAAGACAGCAAGTATTACATGACCTCACAACCACGATACAGATTAGAAAATGGCGCTTTATTGGAAAGTTGGGGTGGTATGATCCTTGAGCTAAGAAGGTGGAGGTGAATGAGGATAAGGTCTCAAGTTAGGTAAGCAAGGGAGTCAAAATTTCCAATTCTGTGAAGAAGCTACTATTGAACTTCGCCATCGTCTCGTCCGAGGAACTGGATTAGATTGAGTGGCACTAAAGGAGGCAAGGATGCGTGAGATGGTTGAGTACATTGTCAAGCAGATAGTGGATAGCCCAGAGCAAGTAAAGGTTCAGGAGATGAAAGGAGAGAAAGTTACTCTCCTCGAGATCTCTGTTGCCAAAGAGGATATGGGTAAGGTGATAGGCAAAGGAGGCAGAATAGCCAATGCCCTCAGAATACTGGTAGGAGCGGCTGCAGCGAAGTTGAAAAAGAGAGTTATAGTGGAAATCCTGGAAGAATAGACCTAGAGATGCGGGTGGACATCCCTACTTTGTTTCCTTCTATGTTCAAGGTCCCTTTGATGAGAGTATGATTAAAACAGCTCAAAATAGAGGATCCTGGAGCTTCCCGGTTCCGGAAACGAGAGAGGTAACGTCAAGCAAATGGGGATTCTATGTTCATTGACAAGGAAAAAAGCCTTCACAGAGGCTGATATAGTCACTTTCTCAAGGCAAGGCAACCTATAAGACTTGGGTAAAATTAAAGTGTCTCTACCAAGAGAATTTTATCAAGCTAGTTGTGGGATAGAGGGACTTTTGGAAGTAAAACAAGAATGAAAGACATCCTATGTCAAATGGAAATTTTCAAAGAGCAATAAATGAACCTAAGTGACAAGGTTAGTGGTTCTTTGAAATCTGTATTCAGTCTTATTCTTCATCATAGCATA
>Ga0307429_1000471_pt1 | contig 24528 bp, 31 predicted proteins | sample SalMarWE160230MG_FD_202151 | JGI IMG/M metagenome (GOLD analysis project Ga0307429, IMG submission 202151) | Salt marsh sediment microbial communities from the Plum Island Ecosystem LTER, Massachusetts, United States - WE1603-230 | ecosystem: Environmental > Aquatic > Marine > Intertidal zone >... | reverse complement strand
AACCATAAATCCTAGATTTTTATAAACCTACCTTTTTAGCCTATCTAATACGCTTTTACCTCAAGAGCCTTCCAAAAGTTTTTATCAGGAGTATTGACATCCAATAAATCTGTGCTACTTTTCCGCATAGATGAACAATACTCTTTTGCGTGCAGAATTCAATTTTAAGTTTGCCCAGTTTACTCTTTATGCAATTGGTGTAAAGAAGATTAATTTTATCGTTACTGACTTTCACAGGACGGCAATCCAACAAAACAAGAGATTCAACGAGAAGAAATCTCTCTGTGATGGGTATGAAAAAATTAGCTATCATCAGAAATGGAGAGCGAAAGACCTTGTTATTATCGACAAAGATGGCAATCCAATTTGGGGACACACACCAAAATACGATATTCTAGGCGAGATATGGAAAGCATTGGATGGACGCTGGGGTGGGGATTGGTTTAAAGAAGGAAAGACAAAATTTGATGATGTGTACCACATGGAATATTAGGAGAATCCATGAAATTACCAGAAGGAATAACCACAAAATTCGATAGGATAGAAGACGGAAAGGTCTGGTTTAAAATCAGATGTTCAAAATTCTATCTATTTAAAACTATCTTAAAAATAGCAAGAGAAAATAAGTCGATTTTAATATTTCTGTTTGCTTTTTATTATTTGGGAAAACCATGAAAGACGCAATAAAATTAATCCTCGAGCTTATTAAAATGGGGAAAGGGATATTTAAAATTTATAGAAAGGAAAAAGACATAAAGAAGAAAAAGGATTTTGTTGAGGCTATTAAAGAATTGGATTCAAAGACTTTCAAGAAGATACTTTTTGGTAAGAAATGAAAAAAATAACAAGATGTTTTGTCATAGCTTTATTTTTAATATTATTAAGTTGTACTGCCTATCATCCTTCTTTTTTTCCTAGTGACGTTTATGATATCTTGAATCCGGGTGTCGAAGTTCAATTAAATCCGATTGCTTGGATTGAAGACAATAAAATCATTAATGATGATGGAAAAGAGATAACGGTAAATAAAGGCATTGTTGTAAATGATGCTTTTATTCTATGGACTTATGAATTAAAGCAAGAAGTTATAAGGCTTAGAAAGCTAGTAGAGGAGAAATAAATGACATATAAAATAAGTTGTGTGAAGTGCGATTATGAAAGTAGCTGTGATTCATTACCAAAGGGATACAATTTAAAGAAATGCCCGAAATGTGGAAGTCATTTAAGATTTCTTTTTAACTGGAGGCCATATCTTTATTGGCTTGGATTGTTGGGACGTGGCGATTTGGATTTGATGTAGAGGAGAAATAAATGTCCACTGTACTATATGGCGGGACTTCCTGGGTGTGCTCAAATGATTGCGGGACTGCTCCGTGTGATTACTGTGCGGAGAAGATGAAAGAAGCTCCGTTAGTGAAGTGGTCGCACCCCTTCCCTAAACCAGTAAAAAAAGAGGAGAAATGAATGGTTGAACCAATTACGACAGGTGGGATAATTTTTCTTTTGATTTCGAGTATTGGGGGATGGTTGAAGATTCTGAAAGACACAAAAAAACGGAACGGGGATGGGATTGATTTGAAGGCTATTAAGGATACCGTGAATAAGACGGACGAAAAGGTTGATATTATGCAGGTAGATATAGGAAGCATAAAGACTGATGTGAGCAACCAGAAGAAGTATTGTACGCAAGTAACGAATAGTTTTGAGAAGCAGATTGGTGATAACACTAATCGTATATTTAACATGAAAGGGAAGAAATGAATATAGTTAAAGTCCCCATATCTGAAGTCGAAGTCTGGGACAAGAATCCTCGGAAGTGTGGACATTGTGGAATTGAGTTTAAAGGAAGGAAAGAAAAGAAATTTTGTTCCAAAAATTGTTATTCAAAATGGCAAAAAGAAAATATTAAAGGTTATTGGTTAGGCAAAAAAAGAAGCGAAAAAACAATAGAAAAGATGAAGAGAAGAATGAAGGGTAAACATCTTTCTCCAGAGACAGAATTTAAAAAGGGGCATATCCCCTGGATTAAAGGAAGAGGCATGACTTCAGAAGAGAAAAGAGAAGCACGAAAAAAAGCAATAAATAAATTTAATAATAAACCTGAAAGAAAAGAATTTATGAAAAATTATGACATTCGATATGGAAGATATTCTATAGATGAAAATTATTGGAAATGGTTATGTAATTTCTTGGATTATAGATGTCAAATGTGTGGACAAAAATTCAATTTTAGGGAATTGCAAATTGACCATATTATCCCCATAAGCAAAGACGGAACAAGTAAGTGGGAAAATATTCAACCGTTATGCAAGAAATGTAATTGTTCTAAAAAAGATGAGCCTTTGGTTGATTTAATGTCTCCAGCTATGCACAAGGCTCAAGAAGAATGGCAAAAGGATAAAAGCATGAGGTGTCTTTATGCTTAAAGAGCCTGAATTTATCCAAGTTCCATTTGGTAAGATTCAGCCGTGGGGCAAGAATCCAAGAAATATAAAGACAAAAGAATTAGAGAAATTGGCTAAAAGCATACAGACAAAAGGACAATTTCAAGTTTTGACTTGCTGGGAGAATGGAAGTAGTTATGAAACGGGTGGCGGTAATATGCGTTGGCAGGCGATGAAAAATATTCTCAATTATTCAGATGATAAATCTATTTGGATTAGTCTTAATTATCCAGAGAATGAGAAGGAAAAGATTGAACTTTCGCTTTTGGATAATATGCGATTCGGACAATACGACGAACAGGCTTTAGCAGAGTTGGTTTATCCGCACATAGAAGAGATTGAGCTTGAGGATTACAGGATAGATGTGGGAGAGCCGATTAGCCTGAAAGATGTTATTGAGGATTATGCACCTGATTTGGATGGCAGAGAAGATGAAGTACCGGAGATAGATGATTCACCAGCAATAACAAAGATGGGCGATTTGTTTACACTCGGAAGACATAGGCTACTCTGTGGCGATGCTACAAAGGAAGAGGATGTTAAGAGGTTGATGGGGGGAGAGAAGGCAGATGTGGTTTTTACCGATCCGCCTTATGGGATTGATGTCGTTGGAAGCAACCAAAAGATAGGTGGTAGCGGAGAATTGAAATTTGCCAAAATAGGGGGAAAAAACATAGTTGATTCTAATTATTACCTGCCCGTAAAAGGCGATGAATCAACCGATATTTTTAAAAAGCATTTTGGAATATTAAAAAAATTAGAGATAGAAAAATTTATTGTATGGGGCGGAAATTATTTCACAGATATTTTAAAACCCTCAAAATGTTGGATTATATGGGATAAAAAACAAACTGCAAGATTTTCAAGAGTAGAAATGGCTTGGACAAATTTTGATTCTTTGCCAGTTTTATATGAATGGATATGGAATGGCTTGCAAAGACAAGGTGTTAGAACAGAAGAGTTGGTATCAAGGGTTCATCCGACTCAAAAACCAGTTGGATTATTTATAAGCATACTTAATGACTTTGGGGGAAATTCTATTTTGGATTCTTTCCTAGGTTCAGGTACAACTCTAATCGCCTGCGAAAAACTTAACCGCATCTGCTATGGCATGGAAATTGAACCCCTGTATATTCAAGTCTGTCTCGATAGATGGGCTAATTTTACAGGAAATGATCCCATAAGAGAAGACGGGAAAAAGTGGAGCGAAATGAAAGCAGAAATTTCAGAGGGAGCGTGAAGCATGCCATCGAATTATAGCACAGGAACGACAATAAAGGCTTCGTCCTTTGGTTTGTTTGCCACAATCAATACAGGTTCTTGGCCTTCTTTTTGGAAGGAAGTTTTTATTGTGAATTTTGCCATGACAATCAATGCAATAAGAAATGCCATTGTCAATATTAAACCTCAGTTCGGGATACTTGGAAAATGGTTTTATGTGGTGGGCATGAAGCTCTTTTTTGTTCCCACATTTTTGGCAAGTATAGTTGTCTCGTTTAAAAACTGCTTCACGCCATTCCTTCAATTGATTAGAAAGGCGAGCTCTTTCACGAAACATAGACTTACCGTCTTTAAAGGCATTGCCACGAGTCCCCCGACGAGCACAAGAACGAGAACAAAATCTTTGAATTCTTATATAAGCCTTAAAGGGCTTTTGGCAGAATTCACAGATTTTATTATCTGGAGGATTTCTATTATTCCAACATTTTTTACTGCAGTATTTAGAGTTTTCAGACCTATAAGGAAAGGCCCTATATTCTTGTCCACAAATAACACAACTTTTCTTAACCATCTCATAAATTATAACAAAAATTACATAGCAAGTCAACCGACAACAAACTACTGCGAGGATACCCCAGAAGAAGAGATAAGGGCAACGAGGGAAAATGGCTAGAAAGACTAAATATAATGATGATTTTCCTCTGCTTGCCGAAGACTATGCCAGAAAGGGGATGATAGACAAGGATATTGCCAGAAAGTTTGGGATATCGCAAGAGACTTTTTATCAATATGTGAAGAAATATCCTGAATTTTCTGATGCCTTAAAAAGAGGCAAAGCCCCTGTTGACGTGGAGGTCGAGAATGCTCTTCTTAAAAGAGCTCGAGGATATGAATATGAGGAGACTACGGTAGAGTATAGGCCTGGCAAGGAAGGCGAGGAAAAGGCGAGTCCTGTGTCGATAAGGAAGACAAAGAAACAGGTTTTGCCCGATACGACCGCCCAGATATTCTGGCTGAAGAACCGCCGGTCGAAAGACTGGAAAGACAAGCAGGACATAGAAGTCACCAATAAGCAAGAGGATGCGGTCATTGAAAGTCTCAAATTATTATTCAAGGAGGTTGGCGTTTTAAATGTCGACGAATTTGTCACTCAATTCAAGAAGCTCTCCGGAGGAAACGGAAAGGGAGAAACAAAACTTCTGGTCGCGGCCGGAAAGTAGTTTATTCCAGCGTTCCTGTATAGAGTTGCTTCGGGAGAAAGGGTTAAAGACAGAGGCGGATGTCTACGCGCTTCTGCAATGGCTGAAAGGCCCGATAGTTTCGACTAAGCGAATATGCAATAATCCTGAACACACCGCCCCGTTCAAGTTTGTGGCTGACATCCTCTTGGATAGGGTCAGAGACTATATAGTCTGGGCAAATAGATCTGGCTCTAAGTCTTACCTAGCTGGTTTAATAACGTGGGTGAGGAGCTCGTTCAATCCTAAAGTAGAAACAACGATTCTGGGAGGTTCTTTTGAGCAATCGGAGAAATCCTATAAGGCTATGATGGACTTCTGGAAATCCACAGGGTTGCAGGACGCATATTTGGCTGTTGAGCCAAGAAAGAGCGAGATGCTATGGAAGAACGGCAGTTTGGTTTCAGTCCTGACGGCCTCGACGAAATCGACAAGAGGCCCTCACAGCCAGAAATTGATATTGGATGAAATCGACGAGATGGACGATGAGGTTTACAAAGCAGCATTGTCTATACCTCAAAGCAAATTCGACATAAAGGCCTCTATCGGCAAGCTATCTACAAATCATAAAACTGGCGGAGTAATGGACAACGCATTAGAGAAGGCCACCAACGGCGGCGGCATAAAGATATATAAGTGGTGCGTTTTTGATGCGATCGAAAGTTGTAAAGACTATAGTTGCTCAACCTGCAAGCTGTCTCCGTATTGTCCTGGAAAGCAGATGAAAACTGCAAACGGCTATTATAAAATAGAAGACTTTATTCAGAAGCTGTATGAGCTGAGCGACATGACATTGCAAGTCGAATGGCTATCAAATAAAGTTGGCAGGGACGATCTTGTTTATGGGGCTCAGTATGATAAGATGATACACAGTCCCCTAGACTTGCCCGGCTTTAATCCTAGCAAGCCTGTTTATCTTTCGATAGACTGGGGAGGAACAAATCCCTTCTCGGTTGGCGTCTGGCAGAAATTCCCTATAGGCTGGGTTAGGGTAGACGAGGTTTATATTGGCAACACAACAAACAAGAGAGTTATGAAAGAATGTAAAGTTAGGCCTTGGTGGAAGAAGATCAAGGAGGGAGTGGCAGATCCGGCTCGTGCTGACTTGAGGCGTGAATGGGACGACATAGGTGTGTCTTTGTATCGAGGAGACACGGATGTTGACGAAGGGATAGAGGCAGTTAGAGACGCCCTGGCTCCCGTTCTTGGCAACCCGCTTTTCTATGTCAACAGAAAGTGCAAGGCTTGGATTAGAGAGGTTGGTAGCTATTCGGAAAAGAATGGAGTGCCCATTAAAGAAAACGATCACACGTGCGACGAAACGAAGTATTTTGTGCGAAGATATATAAAGAAAAAGAGAGAGCCCGGGGTTCGGAGGGTGGCATAACAATGAAAATACCGATAAATATAAATTACAGCAAAAGAAGGAGAGTTTTAAGCATTGGGCTTAAAGCAAGGGGTTGGTCTTCTCCAGACGTTGGGGATGAAAGCATCTGGGGAGGAAGCAATACATGGGGGGAAGGTGTCGAAGAACGATTAAGCGACCCGTCCTCGCAGTTGGAATACAATAAAAGCTGGGTCTATATATGTGTCCAGTACAATGCCAGGCAGATATCTAGGCAGAAGCTAAGGCTGTATGTTAAAAAACAGAAGGGTTCTCCCGGATACAAAGTTACGCCGACAAGAAAGGTTGAAAAAGAACAGCTCAAATTCCTGTATGAAAATCCGGGTCTTAGGCTTTGGTTGGGCAAGGATGTGGAAATAGAAGAGGTGCTTTTACATCCATTCTTAACGATGATGGAAAGCGTCAATCCTTTGCTGAATCAGGCTGATTTATGGATGCTTACAGAGAGCTTCATGGGCATAACAGGCAATAGTTACTGGTGGATCAGGAAGAACAAGCTGGGAGTGCCGTGGCAACTCTGGGTTATGGAAACTCAGTACATGAAGCCGGCGATAGGGAAGACTTTTGATGATTACATTCAAGGATTTGTTTATAGGGTTGGGACGAATGAAGTGCCTTTTGATGTTGAGGAAATAGTCCACCACAAGTACCCGAACCTGAGAAGCAGAGCGGTAGGGATGAGTCCGATAGAAGGGTTGGCGGATCCGGTGACGGTCAACGCCCAGATATACAAGTATGAACACGCGATATTCAAGAACCAGGCAAGGCCGGATGCAGTCCTTGAATCAGACGAGGACTTGACGACTACGCAGTATAATCGTGTTAAGAAGAATTGGCAAAAGACATACGGAGGGGTAGATAAAACAGGGCAGGTAGCTTTACTGGAAGGCGGACTGAAGTACAAACCGATATCTATAAGACCGAGGGACCTGAATCATCTTGAGGGGAGAAAGCTGACCCGGGAAGAGATCGCAGACGGTCTTGGCGTACCCATGCCTTTATTGTCACCCGACAAGTCTAACCTGGCAAACGCAACGGTAGCTTACAGGCAGTATATGAGAGATACCATTGACCCGAAACTAAAGCTTTACGAGCAGAAAATGAATGAACAGCTTTTGAAACTTTATGATGATGGCAGCATTTTTTGTGCTTTTGATAATTGTATACCCGAGGACAGGGACTTCCAGCTCAAGGAAATGGAGTCCAGGCTCAAGACGGCATACAGTTCTGTCAATCAGGAGAGAGCAAAGAGAGGGGAAGACGAGGTTGACTGGGGGGATGTTCCTATACTTCCAATGAACATGCTTCCATTTGGCAGTGCGCCGGCTATCCCCCCAAAGAAAGAAAGCAAAGGAATAAAGATAGCCGATAATTTCGAGGAGTTGGCTGACGGTGTTGCGAAGGCAATAATGAAGAAAATAAAATGAGAGACGTCAACCTGAAAGAGAAATTCTGCAATTGTGTTGCCGATAAGTTGCTGGAGTATATCGTTAAGGAAAAAATAATAGCCATGATTGCAAAAGCGATCTACGGTAAGGCAATAGAAAAAAGTAAAGAGATTTTAAAGAGAAATAGGCCACAGGAGTTTTTGAGACGCAATGAGAAGTTTATAGTGAAATACGAACGGAAGCTCAGAAAGAGATATAGCGAAATGGAAAAAGAGGTTCTTGGAAAAATTAAATATTTGTATGAAATTTACAATAAAAGCAGTAAAGATGGGTTCGACGTTAACCAATGGCTGTTTAACAGGCAGAAGTGGCGTGGAACATTGACGGCAGATGGCAAATTATTGACAGCTACTCCGCTTGAATCGGGAGGCCAATATGCCTTGGATGACCTTGGCCTTGAGATAGCATTTGACAAGATGGACCCGAGAGTGATTGAATGGATAGCGACAAACTCGAAAAACGCCGCCTGGTCAATAACAGACACACAGCATGAAAAGCTGAGAACAAGCCTAATGGAAGGGATAGCTGATGGCGAAAGCATCCCAAAGATCAGAGCCCGGGTGGCAGAGATATTCGCAGCATCGAGAGCCAGAGCTACGCTGATAGCGAGAACGGAAACCCTGAAGGCATCGAACAGAGGCGGTTGGATAGGTATGATGCAGAGTGGAGTGGTTGAGGGGAAGCAGTGGTTAAGTACGATGGACGCACGTTGCTGTCCGGAATGCGCAGAAATGGATGGAGCGACCATGCCTTTAGAAGAGCCATTTTTTAAGCTGGGCGAAGAGCATACTTTTGAAACAGGTAAAACCATGCCTTTTGATTATGAGGAAATCCAGCATTGTCCATTACACCCAGACTGCCGATGCACACTTTTGGCTATTTTAAAGGAAGTTTAATGCGGTTAATGAATAGAAACATGAAAATAATTTTAGGAGGGTTAAAATGGCAAAGGAAATATTGACACAAAGACTAAAGCTTTCTGAGATAAAAGTTTCTTGGAACGATTTAAGGGAAGAGGCGATAAAAGATATATTGAAAAGTCCCAAAGTGCCTTACCGCAGCGCCGGGGATATTCCTTTTATCCGGAAGTTTTATGTTCAGGACAAGAAGGTGACGAAGGGCTTGCCGGAAGGGCAGGTACGGCATTACATATCGACAATGGCTTTGGACAGAGACCATGAGATAATGATGCCGAAAGGAGCTAAGCTCAAGAACTACAAGAAGAATCCGATGGTTTTGTGGTCTCATAACCCTTCGGATCCTGATAATATTATAGGCAAAAACCTCGAAATTGAACATGATGAGAAAGGCTTGGTGGCTCTGACGCAGTTCATTCTGACGAGCCCAAAGGCGGCAAGCATTTATAACTTGTTCAAAGAAGATTGGCTGAGGATGTGGTCGGTTGGATTCATACCGCTGAAAGGTCATAAACCAGAAAAGGGGGACGGAAAGCTTTCAATTTCCATAGGTGAGCCCCCGAAGTCAGGTGAGGTGAGGTATGTCCATGACGTCTGGGAATTGTTGGAATACTCGGCCTGTGCTGTCCCATCGAATCCAGAAGCGGCGACTCTGGAAGTGGCTAAAGGTTACGACTTATCAGACGATCTGATTAAGGAGATGGGATTGAATCTTGAAAACATAAACAGGTTGAAGGCCAAGTTAGAAGGAGGGAAAGAGGATGGCAAAAAAATTATCGACTTGGGGGCTTTGAGTAAAGATGATAAGAAAAAAGAAGAACTCAAAGAGGAAAAGAAGGATGAGGATAAAACACAGGCGGAAGTTAAAGGGGCAATCCCTTACGCAGATCATGGAGCAGCAGATGAGGGAACAGCTTGGGATGGACCGAGAGAGATAAGGGAAGCAGATGTTGATGCGCTGAAAATAATCTGCGCATGGTATGATTCAGGAAATGCAGACAAAAAATCAAGCTATAAGTTGCCACATCACAGAGCAGGAGACAAGAAGGCTGTATGGCGCGGGGTTTCGGCAGCTATGGGGGCATTGCTTGGGGCTCGTGGCGGAGTAGTAATCCCGGGTGGAGACAGGAAAAGCGTCTATGATCATCTGAAATCGCATTATAAACATTGGGACAAGGAGCCTCCTGACTTTAAAGATTACAGCGATGAGGAATTGACGGAAATATTTCCTGAGGAAAAGAAAGCAAAATATGAATGTGAATGTATTAAATGTGGTTATAAGATGGGAAGTGACGAACATTGTGCTGATATAAAATGCCCGAAATGCGGAGGAGAAATGAGAAGGGTAGAGCGTCCGGGGCCGGGTAGGAGTGATGAAGAGGAAGCAAGAAAGCAATTAGGGCTTACTGTTGAGGAATATGAAAATCTTAATTGGGATAGCGTAGAGGGCTTAGACCCGGAAGAGTTCAAAAAACTTTATGAAGAAGGTGAGAAAATTAGTGATGAGGAAGTTGGATATTATGAGCAATAAGAATAGATTCAAGTTTAAAAATATAATTTTTCATTTTTCTAATTGTATAGTGTTCGCTGTTAGGATGAAGTTCAAGATTTTCAAGAGAATTATTAGTTTTATTCCCATCTTTATGATGAACATGTTCCCAAGTTTCAAGAGGACGATCAAGAGATTTAGACATTACAAAACGATGTTCATAGATTTCGCCTCTTTTGTCAGCCATTGGATGATGCTTCCCAAGAAATATTTTTATATATCCATGATTAGTAGGTTTTCGTTGAAGAGGACGATTTCTATTCTTTTCTTCCCATGTAAGAAAACGATAGCAATTCTTACAAACACCAGTAAAAATGCCAGTTTTCAATCTTTTCAAAACTATGTCTTTCCGCCATGCACGAATATTGCCACATTTACCACAAGATATATTAATCATAAGCCTTTTTGCCCCATTTGGATCAACTTTTTGAAATTCGTTTTCCCAATGAATTATCGATTTAGATTTAAGAATTTGATTTTTCAAAATTGTTTTCTTTTTCATAATATGAATTATACCATATTAAAAGGAACAATTCAAGAGGAGGTGTAACATGCCATTTCCACAAGAACATTCATGCCGATTAAAAAATCCTAATTTATTCACGCCTGGGTCATTCCGGAGCTACTCAAGAACGAGTGACGGCAAGAAATACCGAGTCATAGCAGGAAGGCTGAAGGGTGAAACGACAATGACAGAGCAGGGATTCAGGTATCCGAAGGATGCATGGACTTCGGCACAGGCAAGCAAGCATTGCAAAGATCATGACGGAATCAAGTTCGAGCCGGCGAAAGAAGTAGAGACATTGGACATTGACATTGCAAAGAATCTGTTAGAGGAGTTTAGCTTACTGAAAAATGACATAATGGAGATGAGATCAGGCAGAGTAATCTCGGCAAAGAACCGGAGGCTGCTCACGGATTGTCACGGCAAGATGAATGAGGCGGCACAAGCGTTGGCTGTTTTGTTGAAAGAAACAGCGGTAGAGGAAGAGAGAGATTCTGAGTCTGAGGCTGAGGAAGAGGAAAGGAGCGGAGACGACAAAAAATTAAAAATAAATTTTGAATTAGCGAAGTTGAAGCCACCAGTTAAAGCCGTCAAGGATGGTGATAAAGTGATAAAAGTTATTGACAAAGAGCAGGCCAAAAAGTTGGCTGAGGAACTCGTAGAGAAATTGGATTTGAGAAAAATAGTGCAGGAGAAGCTTGACTTTTTAAAAGGAAAAGTGCAATAAAGAAGAAATGACTATTAATATAACTACACACACATCGACTGAACTTGTTCACTACGGTCAAATAGCGAACTTGATAACTTCTTTATTAACAATAACTTAGGATGTAATGACTAAAAAAGGAACAAAATAGTTGAAAATATGATAAATAGTGATTATTTTATGAATAACGCTTTTAAAGTCCATTTAAGGACTATTTGAGATAGCATCTATTCTTGATTTTTGAGTAGATTTTAGTGAAGTAGCTGCCAGTAGAAAATGAAGCGAGCCCGGAGTAGCCGAAAGGCGAAGTGCTTGCGGAGTAATTTTCAAGGGGCAGTGAAGCGGAGTTGAAAGAGGTTGAGACTAGAAATTTTTAAGGAGATAGAAAGTTGGGAAAAGAACAAGAAGAAAAAAACGAATTCACATTAAAAGACCTTAAAGAGCTTGTATCATCAATTATTGAGTCGAATGTCATGAGCCAAGGGTTTGTCAAGCTGGGTGAACTGAAGGAACAGATCAAGACTGAATTGGCTTCGGTGGTGTCCGAGCAGAAAGACCTGAAAAAAGCACTGGAAAAAGAGATTGAAAAGCTGGCAAATCTGCCAGGTCCCCGGGGTGATGTTGATGTAGGAAAAGATGGCGGAAACGAGCTCAAGGGCTTGAGTAAATCAGGCGGGTATGATTCGTATTCGATGTTTGCGAAAGACGTGTATGTGGCATCAAAGCCTCAGGTCCGGGAATTAGCCCCCAGACTCAAGAAGTGGACAAGTGATGTAGAGGCATACGAGAAGATTATCATGAGCGGTAAGCCGGATTACGGTGATCCGTCATTAGTAATAAGCGATCCAGAACAGGGTGGTTATCTTATCCCCCCGGAATATTCAGCCAATTTGATGGAGAGAGGTTTTACCAATGCTGATTTCGCACCTATGGCGGATATTATCCCTATGGCAAGAAACACAGTCCACATTCCTTTTATCAAGGATTTCACGCACACAACGTATTTGTACGGCGCTATGATGGCCTATTGGCTGGACGAACTTGGGACAAAATTGCCAACGAAGCCGAAATTCGGAAAGACTACTCTTGAACTCAATAAGCTGGTGGTGTTGGTTTACAGCTCAGACGAATTACTGGAAGACTCCCCGATTTCGATGGAGCCCTTGCTCACAAAGAAATCCGGGAACGTCATCAAGTGGAAAGTTGACGAATCAATGCTGGTAGGAACTGGAGTTGGACAGCCTCTCGGGGTTTTGAATTGCCCGGCGTTAATTCCTGTGCCCATTCAGGCAGGACAGGCAGCCGGTACTATAGTCTGGCAGAACATCGCCGACATGTGGAGCAGGGTGCATCCAGCATCAATACCGAATGTTGTTTGGGTAGCGAATAACAGCATCTTCCCGCAGTTGATGGCGATGGCGATGGCAGTAGGAACAGGCGGAGCGCCGGTTTATCTACCTGCAAACGGTTTCAGTGCAAAGCCTTTTGACACCCTGATGGGCAAAAGAATAATCTGGTCTGAACACTCCCCGATTCTCGGACAGCAAGGTGATATTGCGCTAATAGACTGGAGTCAGTATATGGTTGGACAGAAAAGAGGCGCAGGCGCAGGAATCAAGACAGCGACATCGATTCATTTGATGTTCCTCTACGACCAGACAGCATTCAGGTTTGTATTCAGGATGGACGGTCAGCCCTGGTGGCCGACTGTTTTCACTCCCAAAAACGGCAACCCGCAATCCCCGTTCATAACTCTCAAGAAGAGAGTATAGGAGGACACGATGGCACATACAGAATTTGAAAAAACAATCAAAACAACTCTCGGGATTTATCCTCAGGACATCAATGCTGCCGCTTTTGTAAGCCTTGTTACCTCCATGTCATTGGCTCATCATGCAGCAGTGTTTTTCAATGCTGGAGTTCTTGCGAGTGACGTTATTTGTAGTATCTATCAGGGATCGGAAGACCATCCTGTAGTTGCAGTGACGTCGGGTGGAGCAGAAGCAGGTAATTTCGGTATAGCGGGAGACCTTACCGCATTGTTTACAGTAGGAGTATTGCTGGTGATTTCGGGTAGCACGGGTAACGATGGGATATACACGGTAGATGCGGCAGAATCTGCTTACGCAGGAGGAGTGACCACGATAGAGGTAGACGAAGCGGTTGCTTCGGCAGTTGCAGACGGAACTCTCACCCTTGTTAAAATCATTGCTGGAAAGACAATGACATTCACCGCGGCTACAGATTTGGCCATAAGCATCCTTGAGGCCAACGCTTCGGAGCTGGATATAGCGAACGGTTTCAAATCGATAATCGCTCATATTTCTGCCGTCGGAGCAAATGCTGGATTTGTTGGTTGCACAATTCACAGATTCCCGCTGAGGTACTCGCCGCCTGCTTATGTTACCTGATGACGGTCATTAGGATCTGAAGATGGAAGTTAAACTGATAAAGAACTGGGGAAATCACAGGAAAGGTGATTATCTGGTCTCGGTGAATCCAAGATTCAAGGCAAGTCTGGAAAATCTGGGGGTTATTAAAAAGACCCCGATTGCCAAAAAGAAAAAGCCTCGAAAGAGGAAGACAAAGGCTGTCAAAGCCTCACCGGCAAACAAGATGATTTCAGAATCGCCTAAAATTAAAACTGAGGAAGTCCACAAGCGCGATTGGACTCGCGGAGAAGGCTTTCACAGAATAGAGAAGTAACCATATTGGTAGAGGGGCTGGATAAAGTCCCTCTACCATTGCACACAGGAGGTGCATTATGAAGACACAAGCATATTGGCGAAATTACAATATGGCCTTTAGGGACAAGGATTACAGCCCTCAGAAGGGAGTGTCCCTGTGGGAAACTTGCCCTCAGTTGGCATCACTTGACCCAGGAGTTGGGATTACTTACATGGAGGATTTTTTCGCTTGGACAACTGCTGACTGGACACAGACGATAATTGGAGTTGGTGGAGCAGTTGGATTGCAGAATGGCAAAGGTGGAATTCTAAGGCTCACAACAGATGTTTTGGATGATGATGGTGTCCAGATTCAAAAAAAATTACCAGAGGATATTTTTATTCCTGCTGCCGCAAAACCACTTTGGTTCGAAGCGAAAATGCAATTGGTTACCGCAGCGAAGCACGTTGAGAGTGAGTTTCTAATAGGATTGGCAATTACAGATACAACCGTTATTCCTGGCGTAAATGACGGTATTTTCTTTCAGAAAGCCGATGCCACTGCGGAAGTTGGCGCTTTAACTGAGATTGGAGGTGTAGCAACAACTACACCGGGAGTGCTTACATTCGCCCCTGCCACATGGTACAAGTTCGGATTCTGGTGCGACGGAATTACAACCTGTTATTTATATGTAGATGGAGTGCTCGTCGCTACTCACACCACGCACATTCCAATCGTTGCAATGCAGCCGACATTTGCAGTTTTAAATGGAGAAGCTGGAGCAGTAGAATGGGATATTGACTACTTTAAGGTAGTTCAGATTAGATAACGGATAACGAAAATTAAAAGGTGGAGAGCATTGGCTTGATCTTTGAGCCTTTGCTCTCTGTCTATGCATAGGAGGCTAGAGATGAAAAAAACCATTCTGATTTTTTTGATTGCGTTCATAGTTCTGTTTTTACCGGCGGTTGCGAACCAGACTTATTATATGGAGTTCCTGACGGCTGCCATTGACGTGAATAACAACATTATAGCTGTTCATGGGGGAGCTTTCACAAGCATAGAATATGATATTTCACGCTATCCGGCAGTGGGCGGGCTAACAATATGGTTTACGCCAGCTGCCCCTGCGGCAGTGAAGATCGAGTTTGAATGGTCTGTTTCCGCAGATGGGACAAACTGGTCAACTGATGACGAAACGTTTGAAATAGCAGTGAACACGGATGAGCGAGCAGTAAATGGCGTTGTTAGAGTCAACGTGCCATTCCCATTCTGGGGAGCTAAAAAAATAAGGCTTGAGAGAGTTGTCGTAGGAAACGGAGCAGGGAACTGCACTGCGATAAACGCAGGGATTTCATTTTAAGGAGGTAGCATGATGAAGAAAGCACTAGGTATATTTTTATTGTGTGTAACAATCCTTTTGGCCGGTCTAATTATTGCAGATGCCCAGTCGTTCAGGCCAGTTCTATTCAAGCTGAGTGCGATTAAGGATGTCAGTAGCGTGGATGCAACAGATGGATATTACCTGAAATATGATGGGACTGCAGGGACATGGGGACCGGCTGAGCTGGTAGTACCGCCTTCAACACCGGTCTTCACTGACAATTTTGCAGACGCGGCTATTTATTGGGCTTGGAAAACGGATGAGACGGATGCGAATAAAACGATAGTAGAGGCAGGTGGTTTATTAACTATTGAAGTAAAGAATAATGTAATAGCTGTATTGAATGATTCGGACAATATGGCTCCTAAAATCTTTACTGGTGTTCCTGGATATCCCTGTGAAGTTATTACAAAGCTAAATGATTATACTGTAAATGATAAAACTGCCGCAGGATTGTTTATTGCCATGAACCCAATAACTAATACTGCTCAGGGATTTTATGGAATTTGTAGGCTTAAATCAACCGTTAATGGGAGAGACGGGATATCAATGATAGACATAGCTCATATAAGCGGAGGGCTTGCAGATGCAGCTGTAGCGACGCTTCCAATATGGTTAAAGATTAGAATAAAAGCACATGCTTATGCTGCAATAGATATTTTATTTTATTACAGTGAAGACGGCATTAATTACACTTTACTCTATACGTTAACTCCGTGGGCTTGGATTAATACAAAAGACCCCGCAGTCATTATTGGTTTAATTGCAAATAATACCGCCGTAACTAGTAACATCGCAGCCCCGTTTGAGTTTATTACAATAACACAGGATTCGGGGCCAGGGTGTCCATGATCGGCACAAAGAACGCTTTTATTGGAGTTAAGGGAAAAAGGTCTGGATGAGCACAAATCAATCCAAAGAATGCATATTATGCGGGATAAACCCGATAATTGGGCACGATGTTAGAGGCTAATTAATGAAGGTTCTAATCGTAACTGACAAATATGCGATGTCAAATGACATATCAAACGGTTACCGGGTCGGCAAGGCTTTCGGGTCCTTGGGTCATGATGTTAGTTTTGTGAGTCCTGAAATGGCATCGACAAAGGCGGGAGACGCTGATTTCATTCTAGGGTTTAATTCACTTCTGTACAGTTACCGGATGTTCTTGAATGTATGGATATCGAAAGCGAAGGCCCCGAAGGCAAAATTTGCTATATGGAACTTTGATTCTTGTAGTGATATTGACGGAATGAATAAAATGCGCAACAGAAACATCAGGAAAATAATCCCATATATAGACCTGCTGATTACAACGGATCACGACTTCCCTTGGGAAAACCATATTGATAATTATCTGCATTTAAGCCAGGGGGTCGATCCAGAAGATTTCAATTATACACTCGGCAACAATGAAGACAGGCCGTATGATGTGATTTATACTGGAGGGATATATGACAGAGAGCCGGAAAGAATACAGGCTTTAGAGAAAATCGGACAAAAGTTCAAAAGTATTATTTATACTTCAAGCAATGGAGACAAACTTCCTGAGCTGAAAAAATTGACTTTGAAGGCTAGTGTTTACGGGAAAGATTTTTTCGATGCGTACCAGCAAGCAAAAATCGCTTTCGTGCCCAGGCCGCCCTCTGAAATCAAGGAAAACTACTGGAGTAATCGGATTTATTTGGCAGCCGCTACGGGGACTTGTTGCCTTGTTGAATATGTGAAAGGTATAGAGAAAGAGTTTAATTCTTTTGAAGAAGTGTTGTATTCATTTGGTAGCAACGATATTGTCGAAAAGATAAAATTTCTGTTGTCAGATCCAGGACTGAGGTTAGAGCTTGGCAGAAATGCAAGGCAGAGGGTTCTTAATAATTATAAATATTCAAACAGAGTTAAAAAAATACTGGAGATCTTATGAAAATATCGCTGTTTATTCCTGTCTGGAAGCGGTTCAAATACCTTAAAAATGTGCTACAGGCATGGTCTCCGCAGGTTGATGACATAACAGTCTGGGATGATTCAGGAGAAGAAAGAAAATATTCCAGCAAAGTCACAGTGATAAGAGCCTCCAAAAGGCAAGGCAGTCATATCAAATTCAAAACAGCCCAGATTCTTAAGAACGACATGGTTCTGATAAGCGATGACGACATCATGCCGGGGCAAAATCTGGTTGCGGAACTCATGGCCGGATTCAATAAAATTCCATTGGATGACGAACTGAAAGTAATAACCATATTCGGGAGAAAGCTGTCTAAACACGGCTACCAAAGCTATCCGCTGCAAAGGGCAGATCTGATTACAGAAATTCAGGAAGTTGATTGGGCAGGGCGACTGCTGTTTGGACATCGGAAGAATTTTATGATTGATATAACCAAGTGCCCCAACTATTTGCTGGACGATCTGTTCTGGTCATTTGAGCTTCGCAGGCAAAGACCAAAAGCAAAGATATTTGTTATTCCTACAATAGAATGGGGGAATACCCTTGAAGCTAATGATAAAAATTCGCTTTGCAATATTCCCGGGTACTGGATAATGAGAAACAATTTTGTAAGAATGAATTACGAGAAATATTTTAATGAAGGGCACGAAAAATGAAGGCACGAGTATTGAACCATATTATGTATTTAGACCCTGAAGATCAGCTTATATCCAAAAATTTGTTTAATAATAAGGGTCATGAGCTTAACGAAACCGCCCTTGTATTAAAGACGCTAAAAAAGGGTGATGTGGCCATAGACATAGGAGCGCATATTGGTTATTTCACTTTGATAATGGCAAGGTGTGTCGGGCGGCAGGGAAAGACATACGCTTTTGAGCCATCGCCTAGAAATTTTAAATTATTGCAAAAAAACGTTGATTACAATGGTTATAAGAATGCGACTCTCATCCCCAAAGCCGTCTCTGATAGATCGGAGGAAGCAACGTTATATCTGAATCCTGGGAACACGGGAAACAACATGCTTTTTAAAAGAACTAATAATGTTCAAGGAATTCGGATTGAGACCATATCGCTTGACAATTATTTCTCTGACATTGATTTCAATATTGATTTCATTAAGATTGACGTAGAGGGTTCAGAGCCTTTGGTCATAAACGGGATGAAGAAAATACTTGAGGAGTTTGCATACATAAATCTAATGATAGAGTTTTTCCCGCAATTGCTCAGGGTTTCAGGATTTGACCCCCGGGCTTTCCTGGTCACGCTGAGAGAGCTTGGCTTTAAACTGTATTTTATAGAAAAAGGTAAGCTGAAAGCATTTAATCAAATCGCAAGCAGGTATATTAATCACCTAACTTGGCACAAAAACATTTATTGTGAGAGCATGATGAGGTATGAAAAATGATTGACCTAAAAGAACGGCTTTGGAGACCGGATGACAGCCTCGTAGGATTCCATCCAAAGAACCGGTATGCCAGAGCTAAACTGGAATCGCTCGGATATATATGTAGGAGGCTTAAATGTTAGACCCATATGCGCTTTTAACCTTAGAGGAATACAAGGCACTTGCCGGCCTGAGCAACAACGACATCGAGGCCGATGCCATATCGCTATATAGCGATGATGGAACTGCTGCGACCGCTAAGAAATCAGGAAATATTTTAACGCTGGACAAAACTGCCGGAACAGGGACAGACCACGCCATTGACCTAACGGGTGGCACTCCAGTAGTTGTTACCGATATCACTCTAGGGATTTGCACAACAGCAGACACGCAAGATTTGAATATTGGCGATTTAGTTATCTTTGCCGGGGATGTCTCGGTTAGTGGGAAAACATATGAAATAACAGCATTGACTCTAGATACTGATTTTACAATAGATGATTTGACGGTAAACCCGGGAGCGGTAATAGCAACCACCTGCATACTTGCCAGTTATAATCTTGGTAAATTGGCGGTGCTTATAAATAATTATGTTGGCTGGACAGCGAATTTAGAAGGTTGGTCGATGGCAAGTTCTATTGATTTGAAGAACCGTTCTGCGACTAACTGTCTATTAGAAGTAAACGAATTGACGCTGATTTATTATGATAACTATACTCTGGAGAGGCTGATTGACAGCGCCAGTCAGATCGTGGAAAACTTTTTGAGGCGGAAAATCCTGACAAGAGATTACTTAAATGAACGGTATGATGGCCACGGAAGTGTATATCTCGAGCTTGACAATTATCCGGTTACTGCAATTTCGCAAATATGTGAGGGCGTGGCTGATGTGATCAGAGCAAAATACACGAGCACGACTGAAAGGAATGCTTATATCACAGTAACGGCAACGGGGGTTGTGCTTACGGTAGATGGAGTATCAGGGGCAGAATTGACATTTGTGGCATACCCAACGATTACGACAATGGCAGCGGCAATAAATGCGGTTGCTTCTTGGAATGCTCAGGTCATTGCATCGACTTTTAACGGTTATCCGTCAACCCAACTATTCGAGCAGGCAAATCTTTACGGAAAGGATGTATATGCTGACTTGTGCATACCAGACGATCCGCTAGACGGCTATGAAATTGATAAAAATGAAGGAAGGATTTACAGGCCTTCTGGGTTTTCGTCAGGCGATAGGAATATATTCACTACCTATACCGCTGGATATTTGACAGTTCCTTATGCGATAAAGCACGGTGTTTTCAAGCTGGTTAAGGATATGGATGACAAGAGAGAGGAAAGTGGTGGGGAAAGCCTTAAGTCGGAGAAGCTGGGCGATTATAGCTACAGTAAAGGCGAAAGCAAAAATGTGCTAAAGAAGGTTCTGGACTCAAAGGAATATAGCGAATTGAAGGCATACCAAAGACCGCTGGTAGGAGATTTGTATTGAGCATCAAGAGCATGATTGAGAAGGCCGGGACTAAATGCAAAATACTGTATTTGAGTAGTGTCGTAGGGGCCGGCGCCCAGCTCACGAAAACGTGGTTGGTAAGATATAACAATGTGCCGATAAGATTCAACCCGAAGCCGAAAGTAAACGAGGCGCTGTATTTCGATACTCAAAAGGCGTTCCCGGTAACTGTTGCTTATATTATGTATAAGCCCGGGATAATTAAAAGAGATAGAGTGAAATTTGGCACCAGGCTTTATGATATTAAAATGATTGAAGATTGGGATGAGCAAAACTTGTATTTAACATTAAGTTTACAGGAGATAACCAACCCATGAAAATTAACGGATTTAAAGACAGTGAATACGCTAGAGAACCTAGGACTGTCCTTAAAAGATACCTTGAAGAATGGGAGAAGAGAGACTGGGCTGGAATGGTTGAAGACACGCAAAAATCTTGGGTGTTGGCAATGCCAGATCCAGAAGAGATGCTGAAGGTCATCTTTTCATATAAGCCAATTGAGGCTACCTTGATAAGGGAAGCGATGTTGAGCAACGTAGCTTATGCCTGTATATTAAACATGCAATATCTGGTGGCTAGAGGGGTTGTGGCAGACGTCCAGTTTGACGCGAGAGTTATCTGTGAGATTGATCAGCTGATGCCGTCTCCTGATGGAGATTGGGGAGTGAACCCCATCAGCTTGACCCCGACAATGGGGCTTGGATATAAAAATGATAAGGCCGAAAATCGTTGTTAAGCCTGGTAAGGTATTTCTTACAAATTGTAAGTTATTGCCGGTCAAGGTGAGAGAAGCAGTCAAAAAAGCGACGCTGATGACTGCCTATCAGATTCATAACGACGCCAAAATTTTGTGTGTTCATCCACGAACGAAAGTTTTGACTAATGATGGCTGGAAGCCAATTAAAGACATATCTACAGGTGAATTAATTGTTACAGAATCAGGAAAAATGAAGCCAGTAGAACAAATCGTAAAAAGTAAGCCTAAAGAAATTATCAGGCTTTATATAAACGCCATAAATAATGGTTTAACGCAAATAAAAGGCACATTTTCGTCTATTTCAGCAAGCCCAGAACATATAATAAAAACAAGTCTGGGTTGGAAAAAATTCGGTGATATTATTGAGGGCGAAAAAATATATTTTCTTGCTTCAAAATGTAAAGAATGTGGTAAATTAAAGCCTTTTTTTAGTGTTTTTTGTTCTCAATCTTGTGGCGGAAAATGGAAATATAAACACGGAGAAGGAGAAAAGGGCTTGAAAATAGGACACGTTAAAGCAAAAGAATTTGCCCAAAAAAGAGACAGTGAATTAATTATAAAGAAAGGGAAAGAATGGAGAGAGAATAATCCAGAAAAAGTAAAAAAATATCATGCAAGACAAGGTAGAACGCTTGCTGAATTTTATAAGAAATATCCTGAGAAACATCCGAATGCTGTTTGTGCGAAAAATCATTTCTTTACAAAACTAGAGAGGAAGATCAAAAAATTATTACAAGAATTAAATATTGATTATATCCATCAATTTAAAGTTTGCAAATATTGGGCAGATTTTTCTTTGCCAAACATGAAGATTTTATTGGAATGCGATGGCGAGCACTGGCATCGAGATAAAAATAAAGAGGATAAAAGAGATAAAGAAATAAAAAAATTAAAACCAGATTATCGATTAATCCATTTAAGTGAGGAAGAGATTAATAATATAACGATGACTGGTTTATCTCAATACTTATCATGTGGTTTAGGCGATATTAGACTTATTGAGTTGAAGGTCAAGAAGATTAAAAGAATAAAAACCCCAAAATATTGTCCTCATTTTATCGATTTAGTAATTAATGGAGGTAAGGGAACGTTTATCGCGAATGGATTTTTAGTCCATAATTGTCCGGTCGATACGGGCAGGCTGAGAGCATCGATTTCCGTAAACTGGACAGGCAGTGGTATGTCGTATGGCAAGGTTACAGGGAAAACATCGGCAAAGGCCGGAAGGAAACCAAGCTCTGGCTCAGATGGAGTCGGGCAGCCCCCGAAGGAAATGGGTGGTTTTTACGCTTCTGTGGGTACTAATGTGGAGTATGCAGAGGATGTCGAGAATTATACATCTCCTTATCTGTGGCCCGCATTTGCTATGAACAGAGAGAAATACAAGGCGGCTTTGGTGATCGCGTTGGGAGCGGCTATAAAATTATGAGCGACAACACAAGCTATCCAATTGAAGCCTTGCAGACAACTTTGCATACGCTTCTAATCGGTATTACAGGAGGATTATACGATGAGGTCCCGGAAGGCGCAGGCCTACCGTATTCGACTTTTGGCGACATGGTTGATGAGCCTATGGAAGCCCGGGGAGTTAAGGGCAGGATGGTTGTTGTGCCGATTCATGTCTACAGCAAGGATTCAGGTGGCAGGTTTCAGGCTGCCGGTATAATGAAAGAGATAGTGGAACTGGTGACAGCAGATGCCTTAACGATAGTTGGTTGGCAGGATTGTGGAAAAGTATATAAGGCCGGAAAGATAGAGAGGATGAAAAAGGATAGCGGATACAGCTATCACGGGATATTGACTTTTTTAATAACGGTGTGCAAAAAATGAGACTAGATGACGTGGCGGTAGTGGTCACTACTTTTATGAGGGAGAACGACTGCATGAAATGTTTATCTAGCATAAGGAAATTCTACCCAGATATAAAGGTGCTTGTGGCAGATAATGGAAGGCATAAGGACGAGCGGTTTATTAATTTTCTGGACAGGATGAATATTGACTATGTAATTCTTCCTTTTGATAGCGGGGTAAGCAAGACCAGAAACGTTGCATTGGACAACTTAAAGGATTTCCCCTATATTCTATTATTAGAGGACGACATGGAACTCACTGAGGAATCGGAAATCGAGAAATTCAAGGCTGTTCTTGAGGCGGAGCCAGGACTCGGGATGATAGCTGGGGCGATTGATCTAGATAGCGGAGCCAGGGCACTTTGGGCACAGCAATTGGAAATCAATAGGAAAGACAAAATGCTTTTCTCGTATCCGATAGTGAATCCAGAATGGATTGTATCGAATGGCGTGAGATGGCATTATGCAGATCAGGCCAGTAATTTTGTCTTGTTGAGAAACAATCAAGACATAAGATGGGACAGCGATTTGAAGTCCGGAGGAGAGCATATAGATTTTGCAATTCACATAAAGCTTGATACAGCTTGGAGATGCAGCGTAACTGATGAGGTTATTTGCCTTCATCATGCCGGAGAAAAAACACCTGGCTATCTGAGACGCAGGCACAGAGGCGACACGTGGCCAAAGATAAGGAAAAAGAGAGGGTTGTTATTCTGGGTTGAAAACAGCAGAAAAGCAATCTGGGATTACAAAAATGCGAGAGGAATATTTTATCCTGAATATATGTATAATCTGATGAAGACCATAAACGAATCTAACGGTAAAAAACTTGCAAAGAATAAGGATTTTTTAAGAAAAATAAACAGGGGTGAAACCTTAGAGGTTAATTTAAAGCACCCCGATTTTAAGGAGGCTCAAAATGGCTGACCAAATAGCAATCCCTGGTGAATTTTGTACGTTTGTTATTGGCACGCCGCCCCAGGCAATAGCCGCAACAAGAACATTTACAATGAACCTGGACGCGGCAACGTATGGGAATTTCGTTGCTAGGGGCACGAATTATTGGCGGACTAATTATGTGGCTGATCTTGGTGGGACTTTTGATATCGATGGGCTGATTGTGGTGCAGGATGTAGTACCAGCCGGACCGAAGCAATTCGACGACCTGTTTACTCTTTTTGCAAACAGGTCCCTATTTGCAGTAGTTTTCACGTTGAGAGAGAAGGTTTTTTTGGAATCGTTCGTTTATTCCTGTAACTGCTACATTACTTCATTGACAACCACGGCGCCGGTTTTTGGCGAAACCACTTATTCTGCTTCGTTGATCATAACAGGAGAAGTCAAGCAGTGGCTAGGCTCAGTTAGTTCGTAAGCGTAAACGTAAGCATTATAATTTTTAAGGAGGTCTTATGACAGAGACAAAATCAGAAAACAAACCGTTTACTATGATTGATCTTGACAGGCCCAGAAAGTTCAGACTAACACTGAATGCATTGGTGGAGCTGGAAGAGAGGGTAGGGCTGGAAATTACTGACCCTGGCACTCTTTTGGCGAAAATGAAAAGCTTCAATGTTATACGGCTTGTTTTGTATCTA
>Ga0307429_1000469_pt1 | contig 24539 bp, 19 predicted proteins | sample SalMarWE160230MG_FD_202151 | JGI IMG/M metagenome (GOLD analysis project Ga0307429, IMG submission 202151) | Salt marsh sediment microbial communities from the Plum Island Ecosystem LTER, Massachusetts, United States - WE1603-230 | ecosystem: Environmental > Aquatic > Marine > Intertidal zone >... | reverse complement strand
AATCAACAATTTATTCTATCGGAGGCTTGCTATCATGCAAGTTCTTTATATATCTTGAGAAAGATCATATGCTTATACTCTCACAACATTATACTAGAGCACGGATTTCTGCCCTACTTTGATATTGGTGACTGTGGTTTTGACATCAAGAGAAATTTTGATCATGTAAGGAGTACCTCTTCCATTCCCATCATTGACTATAACAGGCGAGGCGAAAAGACTGATCCTGAATCTCTTCAAAGGCGAGGCTATGATGATAAAGGAACTCCTTTTGCTCCTTGTGGGGCATTATGTAAGTCTAATGGATATGATAAGAAAAAGAAAAGAGTATCCTTTATTTGTCGAAAAGAGTGTTTAACCTCACCTCTAGCTGTACCCAATCCTATCGAAGCCTGTAAGTACCTCGGCACCGAATGCGGCTACTCTACTCATATGTCGATTAAGGCTCATCCCCGTCTTGTCTCCGAGATTCCTCGAGGCTCAGATCGCTGGAGGAAGATTAGAAACCTTCGCTAGAGCCTTAAGAGCGCTCTAATGGAACTTGTAAATCATCTGACCTAGACATTTTAGAATCTCCCCGCATTTATGGGTTAACTATGGCTTCCATTGAGGCCACCATGGCCTGTATTACTGCTCTCCTAAAACGGGTGATGGGATTTGTTATGGGAATTACCCTTAACCTCATGAGGTATTTAAAGACCTCATGATAAATCCTACAAGAAAAAACTAGAAGCCCCTCAGGTGCCGGGTTTCATTCTTTCCCTGATTCAGAGGAAAAGATCTCCTCCCTAATGCCAATCCCTTCATATAGTTCGGTAAATCTAGTCTCTTTCTTCTCTCTCTATGCAAGGGTCTTTTTTGTTTTATCAAAGAGCGGCTGAGATAAGCAGAATTCTTCAGATACTCCTCCTCTTATTGTTCAACTTCTACTTTTTCTCTCCCAACCTACCTCTCATTTACACATTCCTTATCCACTTTTCAATAGAAAAAGGGAGTTCTTAAACCGCCTCTATTACTGGCAGAACTTTCATCTGCTGACCTTACAGGGTTAAAGGCCGCATGGATTTGTCAGGTGGCTTCCGTGCCACAGATTACTCCATACCATCGTACCTCAGACTAAATCGCTCACATGCCTTTACGATGGTTGATACCTTTCAGTCAACTAGAATTCAGAGAGCTTAACTTGGTACGCTTGAATTTCCTAGACGATTAGATATGCATTTTAGGTGGATTTTTAGCGACCGAAATGTATATTTCTTGGATTTAACTCTCAAAGTTGGGGCGGAAAGAGTAGTGCTCGTTGCATATTTTATGAAAACACGATAAAATGGGGATTTTTGAATTTCAGGTATCGAATTTGACTTACTAATGCTATAGAAGAAACCTATTCTGAGGCTCAGGACTCTCCTCAGTTGGCAACTTATAGTTTTTCGTCGGCAATAGACGCTCTTTCAAGATTTCCCTTAGAGCATCCGTGCGGGGGAATCCAAAACTTAGATCTTGGGCAAAAGCCTCACCGTATCTATAACTTGTCTTCTGCTCCAGATTGAAATGTGGTATCCATAAACTTGCCCATTTTTCCATTGCCACAATATAATGATTCATTCCATAATGCCTCTTTAGCCAAGCTCTTTGCGAGGTATGAGTAGCCAGTCCTTCTCTTTTTATCTCCATTTCTCTGTCGCTTAATGTGATAAGAAAATGCGCAGAGAAAACTTCCCCATGAAGGTAAACACCACCGTGAGGCGCCCAATAGTATAGGTTAGGTATTGATTTTAAGGCAGGGGCCATCTTCCCACTTTCCACCTCAAATCTATAATATCTGGGTACCGTGGTGGGGTGAGTTGCGGCTCTGACTGCCCGGTGCGTTCTTTCGTGATCAAGCATATAGTCATCCCGCGGGTGAGTCATAACGATGTTAGCCTTATACCGTCTGAGCAATCTAACAATTTCCCTCACAGATTCGGGACAATCGCTTATCTCAAAATCTCTTTGGCCGAGACAATCATAAGTAGCATTAAGCTTTTGGGCGGAGGCCTTAGCCTCAGAGTATCTGAGTACTTCAGCGTCTTCACCAAAAGGCTCCGGATCACCCATATTTCCTGCGCTCATCGTGACAAAATGGACATTGTGGCCTTTGTCTCTGAGCAAGCTCAAAGCTCCCGAGGCGCTGAATTCGATATCATCCGGGTGAGCGCCAACAGCCACTATATTTAACATTTCTTTCATATCTTATTACTTCCTTACTCCATTCTTTACCAAGATAACCTCAATTTATCTTGTCTATCTTATACCGGTGTTACAATTATCCGCTACTCCACCTAAAAGAGTGTAGGAGGTAGGTACAGTTTGAAGTATTGACCCTGGAACTAATGTATTTACTGGGCCATGGGCAACAAGCCTCGCGATGAATCGCTGCCAGGATATTCCTCCTCCGATGTATCCATCAAGCCAGAAGCTCCTGTATTTTGCTCCAATGATTTGAGCAGGTCCAATTGTTGCTGCCTTGGGAGGGACAAAAGACCAGTCTCCACTGAATGAATGGAGTGCATTTTGCATAATGGTCATAGGATGAAGTTCTACTATACGGGGATTCGCTTTTTTATATGCATCGATATCGTTTCCGAATTCAGCTCCCAGATGAGCTTCCCAGAAGGCAATATGCCCACACCAGCCAATTCCCCCATAACAGACATCGGCACCACCTGCATCCTCGATCATCGTGCCATAATCGTAGATGTTTTGACGAGAGGGAAAGTGAATATGACTCTCTGGCATCCGCAAATCCTTATCTATGAGAGAAAAAAAATTTTCCAACATTGATCTTTTAAAAGAGCCGATCCAGTTCTCGGGAGCCACTTTCCCGCTGTCGTTAGCATACTCGTCCATATTGAAAGTTTGAACATGGTGACAGGTGATCTTCAACTCATTAATCAAGCGAGCACAGATTCTGTAATGAGGCATCGGCCCGGCAGGAAGGATAAGAACGAGGCGCTCTCCTTTTTCTCTGGCTTCGTTTATTCGTCTCACGATATCCAAGGCAAACTCAAAGTAAAAATCCTTGAGTCTTTCAATGATCCTTATCTTAAAATCGGGATTAGGATGGTTGCAAATCTCCTCTTTTTTGATTTTCCTTACTCTCTTACACACCTCAACATCTCTGAACGGAATGAAATTCGCTAACTCAAATGTGAAATCTCGCATCTGTTCTCTCCTCCTCAATTTTTCTCTGTCGATTGTTACCTTAACTCCTCGAGTAATTTCTTTGCCTCTAAAATATCCTGTATTTGCTTATCTCCACTTATTTCCCTCTCTATGGTTAAGGAACCGGTATATCCTATCTCCTTCAGCTTATTTATAAATCTTTCAATGCCAACGTCGCCTGACCCCAGGGGATATTCCTTACCTAATTCTCCCTTCCTTTGAGGACGTTTTCCATCCTTACAATGAACTCCTATGATATACCTGCCAAGAACCTCTAAAGCTTCGATGGGATCTCCGACATCGTATAAAAGCATATTTGCAGGATCATAGTTGACTCCTATGTTAACTCTATTAACGTCTTCTATAAATTTAGAAAGGGTATAAACCTTTTCTTGACCTGTTTCCAAGGAAAATTTCTGTCCGTTATCTTTGCAGTGGTCAGCGATTTTCTTTACTGCCTCAACCATCGCCTTATAATTTAGATCATCTCTATCTTCGGGGATAAATCCAACATGTTCTATTAAAACCTGGACACTTAATTTTTTGGCAAAATCTGAATAAGTAAACATTTTTTCCACTTTCTCCTGGCGAGTATCCGGATTTCGCAGACCCACTGTCTTTCTAATTGTTGGAATATCAACATAGCTTTCCCCTTTAAGATTACAGAAAAAGCCGGTTATTTTAATACCTGTTTTAGAAATCGCCTCCCTTATCACTTCTATTTTCGATTCAGCATGCCATTCTTCTGGAGGGATAAACATCTGACAGGTCGGAATGCCCAAAGATTTTACCCTTTTTAAAGAAGCCGCAGGATCGTCTCCTCTTACTATTAGACCAATTGACATTATCTCTTTCATTACGTCTTCCTCCTTTCTCACACGAATATTTTACTCACGCCTTTCTAAATTCTTTACTTTAAAGATTCTCCTAGGGTTGACTTCCTGTTTTTACTGGTTATCAAATCTGATTACTTCTCCTGTTTCAGCTGATCTTTTCTCTGCTAAGACTATCTTCAGCGAATCCTTGGCTGAGTTAGCCTCGGCCATTAGAGGAAGCTGATCATCTTCTATGCAATTGACGAAGTACTTTATCTCCGAGAAATAAGGTCCCATCTGGCTGATGTTCCCTCTGACATCCTTCGAGGACAAAAGTTCTCCTTGGACAGCTGGATATCTTACCTCCTTCCCCTGTTCATAGACGGATAAAGTTCTCTCCCTGCCACTATTAAAGTCCACCACTCCTTTTTCAAATATAGCCCTGAAGGCCACAACAAAGGGGAAATTATCTATCATGATATCCCATCCCGCTTCGGCAAAGGCCACCACCCCATTTGGAAAGGTGAAGGTAGTGAAGATGTGCCCATATCCAATATCGCTTTTTGAGCCTTGAGTGAAGACAAAAGAGGGCTTTCCTAAAAGGCAAAGAAGATAATCGGTATCATGAATGTGTAGGTCCACTAGAGCGCTACCGCTCTTTGCCGAATCGAGCATCCAGTCACGCCAGCTCCAGGTGGGAGCGGCACTGAGGCGGCTTAGATTAATGGAAAGGATTCTTCCTAATCTTTTATTCTCATATGTTTGTTTTAACATAATGTATTCCGGCCAGAACCGGATTACCTGAGCTATCATGAATTTCACCTTTGCTATCTCGGCTACTCTAATCATCTCCTCAGCATCCTGCACAGTTAGGGCAATGGGTTTTTCACACAAAACATGTTTTCCTGCCTGAGCGGCTTTAATTACATACTCTTTGTGTAGGAAAGTAGGTAGGCAAACGTCTATTAAGTCGATATCCTCATTTTCTATCACTTTCTCCGGTTGAGATAGGGCATGAGCATTATGATTTTTGGCTAATTCACCCGCCTTCTCTCGGTCGACATCTCCTACCGCCACCAGTTTTGCGTTGGCAAGATTATAGTAGCATTCCGCGTGCATTTTTCCCATAAAACCAGCACCTAAGATCCCCACGTTGACCACTTTACTCCCCCTTTTACATGAATCGTCTTAAATACCTTCAGATAACACCCTAAGCACATTGTGCGGTTGTTCCAATTCTGCAAAAAAGATATCTGAGCAGCTTCGAGACGTCTTCTCAATTGGAAATAAAGGCTTTCAGTTATTCTTCGTCGCCTAATTCTCCGCACTCTCTCAATTGAATTGAGGTTCAGGAGACTATGGCGGTAAAAAAACACGTACAAGAGCCGCTGATTTTCAAAGAAGAAATCTTTTAAATCCCGGGCTTTGTAGCGGTTCACGTCATTCAAGGATAAAGAAAACTTCACTTCGATATCCTGAAGCGCGTAACGTAGAAAAATGCATAGAATGAGCTAATTTTTCAGAGCCTCTCAGTTAAATGACTTGATACGCATTCTTATAACGACCTGCTAGGTATGATCACCTCTCCTGTATCAGGCAACTTCTTCTGCATCGAGACTATCTCAAGATGTCAATTATATTCCCTCCGCAACTTTATGGATAGTTCCAGCCATATCCAGAACATTCTTATGCGTGAGATCTTCATGAATGGGCAGAGTTATCATATGATGTAGAGCCTCTTCAGTTTTGGGACACATCCCTTTAGTATACTCGATCTTTGTGTTAGTATAAGAAGAGTCAAATGGAAAATGCGAAGTACCGAACGTTTCCTTTCTTGCTAAAGCCTCCATGCATAGAAAGATTGGTTCACCAATATATCCCGGCATACAAGGTACGCCTTCCGCAGTAACCGCTTCAGCAAACTTCTTTATAGGCCACTCATTTACAAGAAGAGGATATAACCAATAAGCGTGTTTTGTTCCCTCAGTTACAGGAGGAGGAATTAAACCATCTATATCAGAGATAGAGGAGGTTAAAAGATCACCAAGTTCATTCCTCTTCCTCACTTTATCCTTAACTTTTTCTAACTGGGCAATTCCTACTGCTCCCTGTAGTTCTGTCATACGATAATTGGGTGCGAGAAACAAATAAGTCCTGGGTCCCCAACCAGGCTTTCTTGTCCACCCCTTATCTCTAAACAGTCTCATTCGCTCAGCCAATTTGTCATTATTGGTAATGGTCATTCCTCCATCGCCTGTGGTCATGTGCTTTGTTTGTTGCAGGCTGAAACAGCCGATATCCCCAATAGTTCCTAAATACCTGCCCTTGTATTTTGTTGCATGAGCCTGACTAACGTCCTCAATTAGGGGAATATTATGTTTTTTGCTGATCTCCACCATAGCATCCATATTACATGCACTGCCAAATATATGTACTGTAACGATTGCTTTGGTTCGCTTTGTGATTTTACGCTCTACATCCGCTGGATCCATATTGTAGGAACTGTCAATATCTGCAAAGATGGGTATCGCATTTTGATAAAGGATGGGAACTATTGCTCCCCCATCAGTAATAGGTGCAGAGATGATTTCATCTCCTGGATTTGGGTTAATGGTTCCTATTGCTATATGAATTGCAGCCGTGCCCGAACTAGAAGCTACTGCATATTTCGCTCCATACATCTTAGCAAATATCTTCTCAAAAGTAGTAACCTTCTCCCCGCCTAACCCAAATAAGTCTTGCGATTTAATGGCATCGGTAACCAGTTCAACTTCTCTATCCCCGAAGGGTGCCCTTTTAGGAAACGGTTTCTTCCAATAAGGAGTCCCACCATACATGGCCAATTTACACATCTTTTCCCCTCCTGCATTTATATTTTGTGCCTTTCACAAAACTTTGAAAGGCTTACCAGTACACCTTTTCAACAGTCCTCGTTTCAAAACTTCACGTCCACTTTATCTAATCCTTACTGAATAGACATTTCAGAAGTTGGATTTTTCAAAATGTTGAAAAATCAGTCCCTTTTGAGGAGGTGGAGGTGAAATTTTTCTTACCTCTTGTTTTGTCAAACCTTTTCTTTTTCATTAAAAAATGAAATGCTTAGCGCAAATCTGATTTAAAATAAAAATTTTTCGCTCAAAAAGAGACATCGTTTAATATCCTAATTTCTTGAGCCGGCTAAGAGCCTTTTCTTCTTCCAAAGTGTTTACCTCTTTCTCTCGTATAATCCACTCATATCTATCAGGGTCTAGTATTTTTCCGCGTAATCCCTCATAATCAGGCCCATAACGGTGAGCCTGGAAAATCGTAGAAGAAAAGGTCCATCCGTGAAACGGTGGACGTGTGGCCACAAAGGGACTCATGTATTCCCAGACTATCTCTTTATCAGGGGTAACCTCAAAAAACCTACCTTTTGTTGATTCGCAAATTAAGGTATTACCGTTGGGCAATCGCTCGGCACCTCCGCAAACAGCAGTGTAGAAATTGACTGCGTCAGGTTCTTTATATTCCCACTCAATCTGATTAGTTTCCGGGTTAACTTCCACCACGCGGGAAAACCCTACAGCTCCGACGTACGCTTTGCCTCTGCGATGTAACCCGTTATCAAAAACTAAAATATTTCCATTGTGTAACAAGCTACAATCATGTGGGTGCCCCAAACCTTGCTCTGGTCCCCATCGCCAGATAATACTACCTGTTCTCTTATCGATAATTGCAATAGTATTGAGGTAACGGAAGGTGCATAAAATATTTCCATTGGGAAAAACATCTAAAGAATTAGTATACCCCCAGATCTCTCGGGCACACAACGGACAAATGACATCTGTCTCAGGGTCTAGGTGCTCGTAATGTTTCCATTCCCAAACGATATCCCCTTTCTTTGTGATCTCTCGAAAGGAGCCACTCCATGTTTTACCTTGTTGCTCAGTTCCAGGAATCCCACCCTGGATTTTTGCCGCAATGTCATCAGGAATCTGTATATACCTATTGAGAAGAGTATTACCATTGTCCAGACGAACAAAGTCGTGGTTTACAAAGTGGTCTTCATGTTTCCATATCTCATTTCCGTCCCAATCCACCTCAACTAATTTTGTCCCACAACCGGAAAATTCGTCGAGTTTTGCTCCAGAACCTCTTTCCTGCCAAAGCAAGTTACCATTAGGTAGAAGCTTTCCGTGATTCGCTGGATAATGCTTCATCAACCAGTGATGAACGACCTGACCTTTCATATCAATAAACCAAACATCTTTACTCCAAAGCGTGGAGAAAAGCGTATAACCATTATAGACCTTCGACGAATCATAGATCCTTACGTCTTGCATACACTTTCGTTTGTCACCCATTGAAAATACCTCCCTTTTCGGTAATATTGTCTTGCTTAAAAAGAATAGTCAAAAAAACACCGGTTTTTCCTAATTCTCCATCTCCATGTGGCTTTTTCTCAAGATAGATTTTTCACAATGGGACCGAGCGATGAAAATTGCATACCTCTCAGGACGCCCAAGGCAGGCATTTTTACTATTTACCAACCCTAATCTGAACTGCAATGAATGGTTCGTCTCCATATGCATCACACTTTCGGTTATCCTTTCACCCCGGTTAGAGTAATTCCCTCAATAAACGTCCTTTGAGCAAGAAAGAAGAGGACAATAACAGGTATAGTAACACAGGTAGACGTAGCCATAAGTAAGGCCCACTCTGTCGTGTGTTCCGTATGAAATTGCTGCAGTCCCAGGGAAAGGGTGTATTTAGCTTCATCATTTAGGTAGATCAACGGGCCAAGAAAATCGTGCCAGGTTCGGATAAAACTGAATAAAGCTACTACTGCCAGAGCCGGTTTTGACAAAGGAAGTATTATCTTAGCAAAAATATCGAGCTCTGAGGCACCATCTATTTTAGCAGCGGCTGATAGTTCCACGGGGATACCCATAAAGAACTGTCTTAACAGAAAAATATATAAGGGAATGCCAAAGAAGGCCCTGACCCACAAAGGCTTAAACGTTCCCACCCACCCTATCTTCGAGAAAACAATAAAAAGAGGAATCATGGTAACCTGATAAGGAACCATCAAGGTGGATAAAAGCACAATGAATAACACATCTCTTCCGTGCCATTTTATGCGAGAGAAGGCATAAGCCACTAGGGAAGAGGAAATAACGACTCCTATCACATTCATTATACACACATAAAGGGTATTCTTTAAGTAGGTGAAGAAGGGAATGAAGTTTACTGCCCTGAGATAATTCTCCCACATAACTGGATGTGGGATCCAAATTGGAGGGAAGACAAATATTTGAGCATCGGGTTTTAATGAGGTAGAAACCATCCAAACAAAGGGAAGAATGAAGAGGATACTTCCCATCAGAAGAAAAACATGGGAGATCACCCGATGCGTGAGCCTTCTTCTTTTTTTTCTCTTTCGCCAGCTAGCCTCTTTTATCCTTCTCATTCGAGCTTGCCTCTGTAATAGACCCACTTAGCTGAGCTCTTGAACACAAAGAGAGTGCAGGCAAATATAAGAACAAACAAAAGCCAGGCCATAGCGGAGGCATACCCCATCTTAAAATAGCAAAAGCTATTTCTATATAAATAAAGAGAGTAAAACAAGGTAGAGTTGACCGGAGTTCCATTCGTCATAATGAAAGGCTCAGTGAAGTATTGAAAGGAAATAATTAGACCAATCACTAGGTTATAGAATATAGCTGGGCTAATCATAGGAATAGTAATGTTACTAAACTTGTGCCAGAAGGTGGCGCCATCTAACTCCGCTGCCTCATAAAGCTGCCGGGGAATATCCTGGATGCTTGCTAAATAGATGAGTATCATATTTCCCATTCCCCACCACCTCATCAGTATTAAGGCTGGCTTTGACCACTTCGGGTCAGTAAGCCATCCTGGACCAACGACGCCTACCATATCCAATAAGGCATTAATCAGGCCATAGTGGGGATTCAAGATCCATATCCATAAGATAGAGGAAACCACCAGCGGAATAATCACAGGAAGATAAAAGACAGTTCTATAGACTGGCATACCCTTTACATTTAGATTTAGCAATAGAGCAATGGCTATTCCAATCCCTATTCCTATAGGAAGAGATACAGCGATAAAATAGACCGTGTTGTATAAGGATTTCCAGAAAAGATCGTCCTCGATAAATAGAGTTATAAAGTTATTGAGTCCTACCCATTTTGGGGGGGTAAGAACGTCGTAACTACAAAAGCTATAGTAAATTGAAGCTAAGAGAGGATAGGCGATAAACAAAGAAAACCCTATAAACCAAGGAAAAGCAAATAGCATTCCATTTCTTTGATTTCTTGCCTCTAAATTACTCTTAAAAATTCTCATTTTTCATTCGCTTTGTTTTTTGGGTGAGAGGATTGCGAAAACTCAAGCAATCCTCTCACCTGGGGAATTCCTTTACTTTTGATGTAATCTTTTGTTTATTTCCTTCTGTACTTTGGCTTGGACATCGTCTAAAGCCTTCTTGGGAGTTTTTTCCCCATATCTTGCGTAATCCATGGCTGCATTTTGTTCTTGCCAAAGTAACGGCCCTTCCGGAATGCAGGGTCGGTTATGAACCTGAGGTGAAAAGTAGAGTTCTGCGATAATACCCGTCGGCCCCTCGTGGAAGAAAGGATTTTGTTGCAGCTTAACATTCGGAGAAAGGTGATGGGTTAGTTTAAGAAAATTCAACACCGCATCGCTAGAACCACTCAGGAATTTCATAAATTCCCAGGCTTCTCTAGGATGTTTGGTCCCTCTTGGTATAGCGTTATGAGGACCTGAAGTCCAAGCAGAGTTCGCTTCTCCCCCCGGAGGATAAGGTGGTGGGCCTACTCCATAGTTGAGGTCGGGTGCATATCTTTCAATTTCCCCCAATTCCCAGTTTCCTAGCATCGCCATAAGTACCTTCTCGACATAGAAATGATGGACCACCTCGACGCCGATTCCGCTCGTAAAGGTATCGAGTGAATGAGCACCGTATTTTTTAGCGTAGGAAGCTATCCATTCCAGCGCTTCTACATTCTTTGGATGATTAGCGGTTACCTGATTAGCACCGTAGTCGTACCACTTTCCTCCAAAAATCCAACCCCAGCCGCAAAGAAAACCTTGGTCTAGCCACGGAACAAAACCAACCCTAACCAATCCTCCTTCAGGACCGCATTCGGTCAGTCTATCTGCATATTCTTCCAGTTCAGCGATAGTCTTGGGAGGTTTGTTGGGATCAAGTCCTAACTCTTGAAAACGATCTCGATTCCAGAAAAAAACAGGACCACCACAGTGAAAGGGTAAGGCGTAAACATGTCCTTCCCAGCAGGCTCCTTCCCACTCCGCGGGAGTAAAATCCTTGGCGGTAACCCCATCCTCTTTGGCATATTCATCCAAGCACAATAAGGATTTCCCATACGCAAACTGACTTACGCTGGGACGGCCTAACATAGTCAGGTCTGGAGCATTCCCGGCGGCTACAGCAATCAACAACTTTTCACTCGTATTTAACATAGCCCGCCGCGGAGTATATGTCACTACTACCTTAATATTAGGGTGAGTACGATTAAACTCTTCAGCCAATTTCTCAGTTTCCACCCCGTCTATTCCTCCCCAAGAATGCCAATAACTGACAACTACTTTTTCCTCCTGCGCGTTCACTGAAATTCCCTTGAATCCCACTATGCCCACTATTATGAGAATTCCTAATATGATACTCACTGCCGGTCTTAAGTCTTTCATTACTTGCCTCCTGAATAACATTGTTCATTCTTCCGTGGAAAACCCCCAAAAGAGAAAATAATTTTTCAACATTTTCTTTCCTGGAAAGCCTTCCTTTCCCAAGCTAATAGGCCTATTTATTTTCTTAATTTCTCACCTCCCCCGGCCCTATTTTTAGCTATTCCCTTAACAAGGATCTAACTTCATTACGAGGTAATTTTTCAATGATCTTGACTATGGGGACAAATGGCCCTATAGTAAATTACCTTTTATTGCTATATGAGAGACTTTCGGAAAATTGAAGAAAAATTGAAGAAATATTTCTTTACCAAGAGATCATCCCCATTTTAAAGGCTATTTTTGTCCAATTTCAGGGAATGAATTTCCGCAAAGAGCAATTTAGCAAATAGTTCCTCCGCTTTGAGATAAGAGTTTTTCAGAGGCCTCTTGCAGATCATTTAATTCGTATCCATATACTTATCAATACAGAGTTTTAGTCCCCCGTATAACGAAGCTTTGTCCTGAAGATTTGATATCTTTATCTTGGGAACTCTTTGAGTTCCCCAACTTACCACTTTTTCTAATTCATCAAGAAAAAACCCACCCGAACGGGTTAATCCTCCACTAAGAATGACTATTTCTGGATCCAACAAGGAGCAAACATTACTTATAGCTATCCCCAAATCTTCAATCCACTGTTTTACTATTTTCCTTACGAATTTACTATCCTCTTTATAAGCTTTAAATATAGCTTTTGGACTTATATCATCGCTAGAGAGCAAAGTGTCATCCTTGTATAAGCCTTCCTGAGTCATACCCTTCGCTTTTTTCGTTAAGGCCGGGCCGGTAGCTAAACTTTCAAGACAGCCATGCTTACCAAGGCTTTTGAATAAAAGGCTCTTATCAATAATAAGCCAACCAACTTCTCCTGCATAGTAGTTAGTCCCACGAAATAATTGGCCATTTAGGATTATCGCTCCGCCAATGACCGTACCTAATGAGATATATACTATATTCTTATAATTTTGTTTTTCTTTCCAATATTCTCCTATGGCGGCTAGATTAACATCATTCTCAACCCATATTGGAATAGAAAGAATCCTTTCCAATTTATCACGAAGAGGATATTCATCCATCCCCGATACATTGGGAGCTGAAGAAACGGTTCCCCTCGGTAAATTTACTACCCCTTGGGCGGCGATACCAATACCCTTAAGTTTTTCAAAGGGTATCTCAACCTTCTTTAGAGTCTCTCTGACTTTACAGAAGATAAGTTCAACTATTTTTTCCCAACTACCAGGATTTTTAAAAGAGTAGACTTGCAGAAGCTCTCCCGATAGATCACCCAAACCAAAGGTAAGTTTAGCTCCCCCTATGTCGATACTTTCAAAGTACTCCGCCTGAGCATTAAATCTTAATAACTTTGGTTTCCTTCCAATTTCTGAATAGCCTAAAGACACGTCTTCCTCAAAAACTGAATTCTCCTTTAGTAGAATGCGAACAGCACGACAGACACTGGGTTTACTAAGGCCAGTTTTTTGAGCAACCTTAGCTCTTGAAATAGGTCCGTGGAACCGTATTTCCTGTAGGACTATTTTCTGGTTTGATCTGCCCATGGAATCCGGTCTTGTGATATTTTCGCTTATCTTATTCATTTTCATTAGTTAGTAAAGTTTATTAATTATATAACAGCCAGAAATTTTGTCAAGTCCCCGCGTTGGGTCTGAAAAATTGAAAGTAAACCTAGGCCCTAAGGGATTTTCAGGAGAAATAAAAGAGATATTGTCTATTCTCCGATGAATGCACTTCTAAAAACTCGTAATTATTTTACACTATGAGGAATTCGTTTTAGTCTGAAAATTCCTTGAGGGAGGGGAATCTTGTGCCAGGGTGGGCATTAAAAAAAAAATTATTCTTCTCTTTTTCTTTTGTCTATAAACAGAGCTTCTGCAGTAAGGACAGATGAACTGCTGAACTGTTATCTCTCCTTCTTGGTCTTTTTTTAGCTGTTCAAAGAATCTTTCCAGCTTTGTCTTATAGGTGCCATTTTTGTAAATCTTCTCAAACCCATAATGGGGGAACCTTGAAGGACGGGGGAAGACTATGAAATCTTTTCTTTGATAGATAAAGGTTCAAAAAATTTCTCATCCCTTCCTGCTCAATATACGCTAATGCTTCATAAAGGAGAGCTTATCAGAGAAGGAGTGTAAAGTAATTATGAAGAAGGATCCCCTGAGACCCTAAGATGAACCACGCAGTATTTCAAGAAAGATCAGGAGCTTTTTAACGGGAAAGCAACAAGGATGGGAAAGGATTTATCCGATATCGGGGAGCGGAGAGCGAATGGTAAGATTTTGAATGGTATCGCCACCATGACATTATTTGAAGTTGGATAAGGTAATTATCTTCCCTTTCTCTAAAGAAGAATCAGCAGCCAGGGTAAGTTTCAGGGTCTTCAGGGCATCGGAGTAAGGTGACCTGATTATTTCAGGTCTATCTTTTTTCACGGCTTCAATAAAAGCTTCGTCTTCTGCCTGATAGGGATCAGTTTGCATTTTTATCTCGCGCCTCTTTCCATTGCTGATTATTAAAAGATGGGAAGAGAGGAGAAGGTCAATCCTGAAACCCTTACCGATGAGATTAATTCCCCAGTCACGACCCCTTTTAAGAGTACAGGCAGAGGAGATGCCGCCTACAGCCCCACTTTGGAAGTAAAGATTTATACAGGAGGCATCATCCAGACTATAATTTTCCACATCTTCCATGAGGCCCCTCGATCTTTGGCCATAGATTGTATCCACCTCTCCCACGAGATACCTCGCCAGGTCAAAGATGTGGGTAGTTTGTTCCACAATTTGGCCCCCTGATTCATTTTTATTTCTCCACCATTGAATGGAGGGCATGGGACAAAGATAATGGCCCAGAATGAGAGCAATTTTTCTTTGACTCACCTCTTCCTTGGCTCTATTTACGATGTCGGAATACCGGTAGAGGTATCCCACACTGGAGATAACTCCGGAGTCTTCAATGATTTTGCTAATCTGACAGGCCTTTTTTAGATCCAGGGCAAGGGGTTTTTCCACAAATAGATTTATTCCTTTCTCTGCAGCCAAAATCTCCTGGTCGGTATGGGCAAAGGGAGGCAGGCAAATATATACTGCGTCGAGACCTTCCTTATTCAGCATTTTTCGGTAATCGGTATAAAGTTTGCCTCCCCAGATTTTGGTCATCTTTTCTGCTTCTTTTTTTTCTACATCGCAGACACTCACGAGTGCAACATCCTTTATCTTACAAAGTTTTTCCATATGGCGGTTGGCAATTCTACCCGTACCGATAAATCCAATCCTGACTTTCACTTTAATCTCCTATTAAGCTTAAGATACTTGAGGGGGGAAATAGGGCTTCGCCGATTCCTTCGGAATTCCCCTCCCTCGACGGCTCGATCGGCAAAGCCGACTCTCGCTTCGCTCGAGCAAGTCGAACCTGCTCCCCTCTTTTTTTCTGATATTTGGTCTGCCGAGGTCTACTTGATAACAATTCAGAGAAATTATTGAAATTCATATACCTCAAACAATTCACCACCAATATACCAAAATTGTTTTAATTTATCAAATTTTCTTTCTATAGTCTCTTCAATTGACACCTCAATGAGATGTGATAAAATTACCCACAGCTTCTATGAATGAGAGGATGAAGAAGCTATTGGTGTTGAAAAGCCCATGAGAATCAGCAGCAGGACAAAATTAGTGGGAATATTCGGCTATCCCATAGTTCATTCCCTCTCCCCTGTTCTTCATAATGCTGCATTTGCTAAACTGGGGCTTGATTTTGTCTATCTTTCTTTTCCTGTGAAGCCGGAAGACCTCGAGGATGCAGTTAAGGCAATAAAATCATTAAACATGGTGGGGGTGAACGTTACCATCCCTCATAAAAGGAAAGTTCTGGATTATCTAGATGAGGTAGATCATCAGGCCAGGATGATGACATCGGTGAATACGATTCTCCACCAGGATGGAAGACTCATCGGATATAATACAGATGGAGAGGGCTTCCTTGAATCGTTAAGACGGGAAGGAGAATTCGATCCCCAAGGGAAACGCGCCTTTGTGGTAGGGGCAGGAGGTGCTGCCTGTGCTATCTCTTTCGCTTTGGTTAAGGCAGGGGTAAAGAGTATAATCCTTACCAACCGGACACCCGAGAAGGCTAAAATTTTACTGGAAAGACTAAAAGAGAATGTTAAAGATGAATGTAAGGTTTCATTTATCGATTTCAGCCAGAGAAATTCACCGGGGATAATGAATAAGGTGGATCTTTTTATTAATGCCACTTCTATGGGTATGCATGCGGGTGATTCTCTCCTCATCAATCCTGATCTTTTCCCGCCCCATATCTTTGTCTATGATGTTGTCTACAATCGAAAAACTGAGCTTTTGAAAGAGGCTGAGAAGAGGAATTTGGCTTCTTTGGGAGGGATCGGTATGCTTGTTTATCAAGCCACCCTTTCCTTTAAGATCTGGACATCTCGAAAAGCGCCCATTGATGAAATGAAAAATATATTAATAAAGGAATTATAATTGTTTAGCCACAGATTCACACAGATGAACACGGTTTGGGTTTATTGAGTTTATTGGGTTTGTTGGATTGAAAAATAAGGCAACAACTATGGAAGTTGGCTTATTATTGAATTTTGGCAGAAAACCAGAATTCAAAAGATTTGTATATGATAATAAAAGAAAAATATCAGCGTAAATCTGCGGCTGAATAATTGTCAAACACAAAGTTGAGGGTTGAAGGGGGAAGTTGATGCTCCGATATTTAACAGCGGGTGAGTCGCATGGTAAGGGCTTAATGGTCATCCTGGAGGGAATACCAGCAGGGCTGAGGCTATCGAGTAAGGAGATTAATAGGGAGTTAAAGCGTCGGCAGGTTGGTTATGGTCGCTCACCGAGGATGCAGATTGAGAAGGATGAGGCAGAGATCTTCTCCGGAATTCGTGGGGGGAAAACTTTGGGCAGTCCCATTGCCTTAACGATCAAAAATCTGGATTGGAAGAACTGGCAAAAGCTAATGGCGGTGGAAGATAGTGATATGAACTCGGAGAGTATTCAAATTCTTACCCGGCCACGACCGGGCCATGCAGATTTGGCCGGCGTAATTAAATACAATCTTGATGATGTAAGAGATGTTCTAGAGCGAGCCAGTGCTCGGGAAACGGCGGCTCGGGTAGCCGTAGGAGCAATCTGTAAGAAGTTTCTAGCCGAATTCGACCTTTTCATCTACAGCCGAGTGATCCAGATTGGTACGGTGAAGGACACCCCAGGGTGGGAGCCTACAGCCGACAATTATCAATTGATAGAAAACTCTCCCCTGCGTTGTCTCAGCAAGGCAGCGGAAGAGGAGATAGTTGCTTTGATTGATCTTAGCGCAAAAGAAGGAGATAGTCTAGGAGGAGTTTTTGAAATTATGGTCACCAACTTACCGGTGGGGTTAGGTAGTTACATTCAGTGGGACCTTAAATTGGATGCCCGACTAGCCCGAGCATTGATGAGCATCCAGGCTATTCTAGGAGTAGAGATTGGGTTAGGTTTTGCAGCGGCAGAGCGATTCGGCTCTCAGGTTCAGGATGAGATATTCTACAACCAAACTAACCATCAATTTTACCGGAAAACAAACCGTGCCGGAGGTGTTGAGGGAGGAATGAGTAACGGTGAGCCCATCGTTTTGCGGGCTGCCATGAAACCCATCCCTACCATAGCCCAACCCCTTAAGTCAGTTGACCTGGTGAGCAAGAAAGAGGTAAAGGCCGTAAAGGAGAGAGCCGACGTTTGCGCTGTTCCGGCGGCCTCCATTATCGGGGAGGCGGTGGTTGCTCTTGAGATTGCGGCAGCCTTCCGAGAAAAATTTGGCGGCGACGGCTTAGAAGAGGTAAAGAAGAATTATTTGAACTATATGGATTACGTGAGAGGGAAATAGGCTGTGACAAGGTGAACATTATATTGACCGGTTTTATGGGGACAGGGAAGACCCTGGTGGGTAAGAAATTGGCAAAGGGACTAAAGATGTCTTATCTGGATACTGATGAGCTTATCGAAAACCGTGAAAAGACTAAAATTTCTCAGATTTTTCAGGAAAAAGGGGAGGATTATTTCCGCAGGGTAGAGACTAAAATAATTAAAGAAGTCTCTAGCTTGGACAGGTGTGTTATTTCTACGGGTGGGGGGGCTATTTTAAAGAAGGAGAATCTAGTTGCTCTCAAAAGGAAAGGAGTGATAATTTGTCTTTCAGCAAATCCAAAGGTGATCTTGAAGCGAACACGAAAGAGTCAAAATCGTCCTCTTTTGAAATCTAAAGACCCAAAAAGCGCCGTTGAGGATCTTCTGAGCCAACGCAGATCTTTTTATGAAAAAGCGGATTTTGAGGTAGATACCTCCGAATTAGCTACAAGTGAGGTAGTAGAGAGGATAGAGGATTTTTTAAAGAAAAAAAATTGGGTAAGTATTTAGCCACAGATTCACACAGATGAACACGGATAAATTAATTAAAGGCAACAACTATTGAAGTTGGCTTATTATTGAATTCTGGTAGAAAACCAGAATGCAAAAGATTTGTATATAATAATAAAAAGAAAAATATCAGCGTAAATCTGCGGCTGACGAGTTACGAAAAGTGGAAACAATCAAGGTTAATCTAGGGCAGCGAAGCTATCCTGTGTATATAGGAGAGGATTTAGCCAGAGTGGGGAAGATAGCCACAGATTTTCACCTGGGAAAGAAGATTTTGCTGGTTAGCGATGATCAGGTATACGAGTTGTATGGGGGAAAAGTTAGGGCTAGCCTCCAAGAAGCTGGATTTTGCGTCTCTTTAGCTAAAGTTCCCCCAGGTGAGATATATAAGTCCTTATCTCAAGCTATAAAATTGTATGAAAGTTGTGTTGAATCTAAGCTAGATCGGGATTCTACTATTATTGGTATGGGTGGAGGAGTGATAGGTGATCTAGCCGGATTTGTTGCCTCTACATATCTACGAGGAGTGGATTTTGTTCTTCTTCCTACCACTTTGTTGGCCCAGGTCGATTCTAGCATAGGGGGAAAAGTGGGAGTGGATTTACCTCAGGGCAAGAATCTGGTGGGATCTTTTTATCAACCAAGATTTGTCTATGGGGATCTTACGGTTTTAAAGACACTGAGCTGGCAGCAGGTCAAAGAGGGGCTGGCTGAAGTTGTAAAGTATGGCATGATCAAGGATGCTGAGTTTTTTGGCTGGGTGGAAAAAAATCTGGAGAGGATAAAAGCTTTAGACCTGGAGGCGATTGACTTCGCTGTGAGGCGATCAGTCGAGATTAAGGCTAAGGTGGTTGAGACTGACGAAAGGGAACTTAAAGGAAAACGGCAAATCTTAAATTTTGGCCACACCATTGGTCATGCCGTCGAGGCCTCATCTGGCTATAGATCCTACACTCATGGTGAGGCTGTGGCTCTGGGAATGATAGGTGCGGCAAGAATAGCCGAAAGGATGGGCTATTTTCCCTCACCCATGGTAGAAAGATTAAAGGGTCTTTTGGAAGCTCTTGGACTTCCTGCCTGCATAGAGGGAGTGGATGAAGAAAAGATTCGGGAAGCACTACAGCTCGACAAAAAGGTAAGGAAAGATAGACTACATTTTGTCTTACCCAGGAAAATAGGTGAGGTCTTCCTTACCGCAGAGGTTTCCCCTGATTTAATAAAAAAAACGTTACAGGACTTGACAAAATGAGAAAAATTTTACTCATTCACGGGCCAAATTTGGATCTGCTGGGAGAAAGAGAGGTAGAAATTTACGGCAGGAGAACTCTTTCCCAGATTGATGAGATGATTAAAGAAAGGGCGAGAAAGCTGGGCTGCGAGGTAAGGATCAAACAGTCAAATAATGAAGGAGAGATTGTCTCTTTTATTGGGCATTCCAGGGATTGGGCCGATGCATTGATAATTAATCCTGCCGCTTATAGTCATACTAGTCTTGCCATAAGGGATGCCATCTCAGCCATTGGGATTCCCGCTGTTGAGGTTCACCTTTCTAATATCTTTAAAAGAGAATCCTTTCGACAAAAATCATTTACGGCTGGAGTTTGCGTGGGGCAGATAACCGGATTTGGTCCCCAGAGTTATCTTCTTGCCCTGGAAGCAGTAATGAATATTTTAGGAGAGGGAAAGAATGCAGATAGAAAAGCTGCGAGCTAAGATTGATACAATTGATTCGGAACTGGTTGATCTATTGAATGAGAGGGCAAAAAAGGTTTTGGAGATTGCCAGAATTAAAAAGAAAGAGAGGAAGGGGTACTATTCTGCAGGAAGGGAAAGGAAAATTTTGGAGAGGTTAATCAAGCAAAATAAGGGGCCTTTGCCTGACGAGGTAGTGGAAAAGATCATCCACCTCATCCTCAAAACTAGCCTATCTCTGGAAAAAAGACTAAAAGTTGTCTATTTTGGCCCTCCGGCCACTTTTACTCATCTGGCAGCCATTAAGAATTTTGGCGAGGGAGCTGATTTGGTCCCCGTAAAAAGTATTGGTCAAATTTTTGCCAAAGTAGAAAAGAAACAGGCTGATTTCGGAGTTGTTCCCATAGAGAATTCTACCGAAGGTGTGGTAAGTCATACTCTCGATATGTTTCTTGATTCGGATCTTAAGATCTGTGCCGAAATTATCCTGGAGATCTCCCATTACCTTCTGGGTAAGGGAGATTTAAAAGGGGTGAGAAAAGTCTATTCCCATCCTCAGGCGCTGGCTCAGTGCAGGGACTGGCTGGAGGAGAATCTTCCCGCGGCAGGGCTACTAGAAGTAGAAAGTACAGCTAGAGCAGCTCAAACCACTGCCAAGGAAAGGGATTCAGCGGCTATTGCCTCCGATGTGGCTGCCTCCTTTTATGGTTTGAAAATTATCGCCTCTCATATTGAAGATAGGCCGAGCAACTACACGAGGTTCCTCGTTATCGGCAGAGATTATAGCGAAAGGAGCGGTCAGGACAAAACATCCATTCTTTTCAGCATAAAGGATAGAGTGGCGGCACTTTATGATATGCTTTCGCCTTTTAAAAATCATGCCATTAATTTGACCAAGATAGAGTCTCGTCCCACCAAGAGAAAAGCCTGGGAGTACGTCTTTTTCCTCGACTTTATGGGTCACAAGGATGACGAAAGCGTGAAGAAAGCTTTAGCTGAGCTTGAAGAAGAATGCTTCTTTTTGAAGATTTTAGGCTCTTATCCTAAGGGAGAGTGAGGTAGATTTGATGGTTATCACTTTAAAACCAGGAACCACGGAAAAAGGCATCCAACATGTACTCGACAAGATTAAGGAGCTGGGTTTCACCCCTCATGTGTCCAAAGGAGCGGAAAGGACGATAATCGGCGTCATTGGTGAGAACGCCATCCGGTCCCGGGAAACTTTCCAGGCCATGTTCATTGTAGAGTCTGTGATGCCAATTTCCCGGCCCTATAAACTGGTCAGTCGGGAATTCAAAAGTGAAGATACGGTGGTTAAGGTAGAGGATGTGGAGATAGGTGGTAAGGAGGTTGTGGTCATGGCTGGTCCCTGTGCTGTAGAAAGCAGGGCTCAGCTCCTTAAAGTTGCCCAGGAGGTTAAAGAGGCGGGGGCCAAGATTCTGCGAGGGGGTGCCTTCAAACCTCGTACTTCTCCCTATTCTTTCCAGGGCCTGGGTGAGGAGGGCCTAAAATACTTAGCGGAGGCGAGTGAGATTACCCATCTTCCCGTGGTCACCGAAGCAAGAGATGTGAGGCAGGTAGAATTAGTGGCTCGATACGCTCATATTGTCCAGGTGGGGGCCCGCAATATGCAGAATTTTGATCTTTTAAAAGAAGTAGGAAGAGGTAAAAAGCCGGTTCTACTTAAACGGGGAATGTCCTCTACGGTAAAAGAATTCTTGATGTCGGCAGAATATATTTTATCCAGCGGAAATTATAATGTCATTCTTTGCGAGAGGGGAATAAGGACCTTTGAGGATGGTACTCGTTTTACTCTGGATCTTTCGGCAGTTTCCTTGATCAAACAATTAAGCCATCTTCCGGTGATCGTTGATCCCAGTCATGCTACCGGGAATAGAGAGCTAATTGGTCCCATGTCCAGGGCAGCCATTGCTGCTGGTAGTGATGGGTTAATAATTGAGGTACATTCCAGGCCGGAGGAAGCATTGTCTGATGGTTTTCAATCTATCCGGCCCCATGATTTTCGAAAGGTAATGGCGGAAGTTAGGTCTGTGGCCAGAGTCTTGGGAAGGAAGGGATAGTGTCTGAGCCGAGCCTTTCGGTGAGTACGGCAAGGTATTTAAAGGGAGAATTTCACCCGCCCGGAGATAAATCCATCACCCATCGAGCCCTCATTTTTGCTTCTATTGCCAGAGGAAAATCAGTGGTGAGGGACTTGCAGAGGGGAAAAGATTGTCTGGCTACCCTGAGTGCTCTGAAAATGATGGGAATCGAGATGAAGGAAGAAGAGGATGGTTTAGTCGTTTACGGGCAAGGATTAAAAGGGCTAAAAGAACCAGCCAATATTCTGGACTGCGGCAATTCAGGGACTACTATGAGGCTTTTAGCTGGACTCCTGGCTGGTCAGAAGTTCTATTCTGTCCTCTCAGGCGATCGGTATTTAAGGAAAAGGCCCATGCAGAGAGTGGTCGAGCCGTTGAAAAGAATGGGAGCCAGAGTCTTTGGTCGAAAAAATGGTGAGTTTCCTCCTTTGACCATCCTGGGGGGTCAGCTCAAAACAATGGACTATTCCTCTCCTATCCCCTCAGCCCAGGTGAAAACTTGTCTCTTGTTAGCAGGGCTCTATGCTAAGGGTAGAACTTCAGTAACTGAGCCCTACCGATCCCGGGATCACACCGAACGATTGCTCAAATTCCTGGGAGCAAAAATAGAAGTTAATGATTTGAGAGTGAGTGTCGAAGGAAATGATTCTTTTTCCGGGGCCAATATTTGGGTACCAGGGGATCTTTCCGCCGCTTCTTTTTTTATGGGGGGAGCCGCCATCTTAAAAGGATCAAAATTAAAGATTTTAGGGGTGGGACTCAATCCCACCCGTCGGGGTTTCATCGATGTTCTTCTCCAAATGGGAGCAGATATTGAGATTCTCAATTTAAAGAAAGTATGTGAAGAGGAGGTAGGCGATATAGAGGTAAGAGGAGCTAATTTGAGAGGAGCTGTTGTCCAGGGACAAATGATCCCCCGCCTCATTGACGAGATCCCTATCCTTGCTGCAGTAGCCTGTTTTGCTAAAGGTGAAACAGTTATTAGAGGTGCTCAGGAACTCAGGGTTAAGGAGACCGATCGAATTAGAGCCTTAAAGATCGAGTTAACCAAAATGGGTGCCCAAATTGAAGAGAAAGAGGACGGAATGGTAGTAAAGGGCGTAGGAAATCTGGAGGGTGCTCAGTGTCAAAGTCATGGCGATCATCGAATAGCCATGGCCTTGGCTGTTGCCGGTTTATGCGCCCGCGGAAAGACAGAAATTTTAGACTCAGGATGTATAGCTACCTCTTTTCCTGGTTTTCAGGAGACGCTCGAGAAAATCGCCACTTAAAATTCCCGAGCAATTTGTTGGAAAGAGGCAATCTCAATCGGTCTGATGAGCCCAGAGTAGTACGGAAGCCAGAATTTAAGATAGGGGCGTGAGATCCGAGATTCTTCGGACATGGCCGAGTTAGCTGATAAGGTGCACGCAAACATTTAATAAATCTAATCTCCAAGAAAATTGTATTTGTCTATTTATGAGTTTCGTAATAGCTACTATTCGTTCCTTAAGTCACAACGGGAGGCGCTGAATGATATTAACAAAAGTTAATTATTGTGAATGGTTAAATAAGCCCAATTATTGGGAAATACGAGATGTCAATCTAGGGTATCTAAACCTAATTGTCGGACTCAATGCTGCTGGTAAGACTCGTCTGGTCAACATCGTGTCAAACTTGGCAAAAATACTTTCAAAAAAAACCAAAAAAAATGGTCATTGGAAACTTGAATTTAGAGCAGAAGGAAAGCAAGTGATGAATTATAAATATGAACTAGAGATTAAGGAACTAATAGTAGAAAAAGAAGAAATATTTGCAAATGAAAAGCTACTCCTTGAGAGGACGAAAGGTGAAGGAAGAATTTTACCCAGGGGATCAGACCGTATGCTTCAATTTTGGCCTCCAAAAGATGAGCTGACGCTGAATGTCAAAAGAGACATTAAAGAGTTTCCCTTTTTAGAAGATTTTGTTGATTGGGCGAACAATTTTCTTGGTTACAATTTTTCCGGTGCTAGGCCAAATGAAATCAGCGTTCCTAGCAAGGCAGACGCATTGTTGGCGAATCTTAACACTGTCCCCTACCTTCTACTAGAACTATATAAAGATAGAGAAACAAAAAATGCTATCATTAAAGATTTTTCGTATATAGGTTATCCGATTGAAGAAATTGGTGTCAGTTCTCACCAAATGCCAACTGGTCTAGATAAATTCCTCATGACTGCGGTCAAAGAAAAAGACTTAGATTGTACAACTGAGCAAGCACAGATGTCCCAAGGTATGTATAGAGCTTTGTCATTAATTGTAATAATTGAATATATCCTAAAACTAAATAGGAAAGGTACTGTTGTGATCGATGATCTTGGCGAAGGGTTAGATTATGATAGGTCGGCTAAATTAACTCACTTACTTTTTGATAAAATTAAAGGAAGTAATATTCAGTTAATTGTTACATCAAATAATAGGTTCTTAATAAACTCAATCGATATCAAATATATAAACTTTTTAGAGAGAAAAAGACATGTGGTACGTGC
>Ga0307429_1000468_pt1 | contig 24554 bp, 20 predicted proteins | sample SalMarWE160230MG_FD_202151 | JGI IMG/M metagenome (GOLD analysis project Ga0307429, IMG submission 202151) | Salt marsh sediment microbial communities from the Plum Island Ecosystem LTER, Massachusetts, United States - WE1603-230 | ecosystem: Environmental > Aquatic > Marine > Intertidal zone >... | reverse complement strand
GCCATCTTAGGTGCTTTATGCGGAGGATATATAAAGATTTTAATTACAGACGAGAAGACGGCTAAGGAAGTAATGAATTTAGAGGCAAAAGAAGGAAAGAAGCTTTAATGTAAAAGTGGCTACCTTCCCTAAAAGTGACTTAATTCGGGACTTTGACAAAAGGTTAAGAAATAGCGATGGTGGATGATAAAAAGCAAGATAGCCTGATCTTTTGAAAAAATAAGCAACTTCAACTAATTCCCTTTTTCTCTGGTAGATTGGACAGCAAAGGTGATCTTTTCCAATGAGGACGACCAGGCGTTCTCTTCAGTGGTCAGATTCAGTCATCTCTTTCATTAGAGTTAGCTCAAGGCTTTTTAAACAAAGGCTTTGTTCTGGTAGCTAATGTTTCATAGTAACGCACCCGTCTAAAGTGTTTTGAGGGAAGATGCTGAGTGATATCTCACCCACACAAGGGGAGCATCCGGCGGCGATTTTTCGTGAGAAGGTCGATAGATTTAGCTTTACCGGAACGTCCATTTTACTTGTGGGCATTCTCTTTCTTTGTAGGAAAAGTTACCATATATCCGCCTGAATCAAACTTTTTGCCATAGTCAAGGGTTCTCCAAGTTAAGCAAAAATCCATATTCATCTATTTAGTAAGGAGTTGTTTCAGTTCTTTGGGAACGGTAAACAGGAAAGTATCTCCTCTCTCGTTTAGATGATATATTGGTAAAGAGAGTTTTTATGCCGGGATAAATAATTCTTTCAATGCTCCTTAAAACATCTGTTTTATGGAGAAGCGGTATAGAAATGTACTCGCTTTATCATAAATAACATACTCAGAAACATTGGGAAGATAGGTAAATGAACATAGAATATACCACAAATAACTAAGAGAGAGGAAAGGGGATTTCAAGGGAAAGAATTCCCGTGATTAGTTAGATTGAATAAGAGGTGGGTATATGTTATCCCTACAGTTTAGCGATAAAGTTACCATAGTAACAGGGGGAGGAAGAGGAATTGGGCGTAGCATAGCTTTGAGGTTTGCTGAAGCTGGATCAGATATAGTCATTTTTGATGTGTTAAAGCAGGAAGCAGCGGATACAATAAACTGTGTTATCTCTCGGGGGAAAAAAGGCACGTTTTATCAGGTTGATGTAACAAAAGAAAGTGAGGTTAGTGAGGCTGTAAAAAAGGTTTTAGATGAGTATAGGAAAATAGATTTTCTTGTGAACAATGCGGGAATAACTTCCAGGTGCTCCTTTACCGAGCTTCCCACTCAGATCTGGCAAAAAACCTTAAGTGTTAATCTTACCGGGGCTTTTTTTTGCTGCAAAGCAATAGTCCCTGCCATGATTAACCAAAAAAGTGGCAGGATAGTTCTTATCTCTTCCGGCTCGGCAATCACTGGAAGCGGAGGAGGGGCTCATTACGCTTCCTCCAAAGGGGGAGTCAACTCTCTGGTAAGAGCTTTATCTCGTGAGCTTGCCTCTTACAATATCTTGGTAAATGGAGTTGCACCCAGGAATATTAAAACAGGAACCCTGGGCGATATATATACTGAGGAACAGCTAAAAAATCTTACCAAGAGAATACCCTTGAAAAGATTGGGCACTCCGGAGGAGGTAGCCAATGTGGTATTATTCCTCTGTTCCAGTCTTTCTACCTATATTACGGGACAGATTATACTGGTCGACGGGGGAAGAACTTTTACCTCAAATTAACTGCAAGGGAGAAGAAGGTAAATGGAAAAAGATTATATAATAGGTGTAGATTGTAGTACTACTACAGCAAAAGTCATTGTGTGGGATAAAAAAGGAAATCCTGTAGCAGAGGGAAGAGATAAAATGCAACTTCTTACTCCCAAACCGGAATGGGGTGAACAGAGGGCTGAGGAGTGGTGGGATGCTACAGCTAAAGCTATAATAGACGCCGCTCAGCAGATTGATTCACGCAGGATTGCAGCGATAGGAATAACCCATCAGCGAGAGAGCTTTGTTCCTTTAAGTAGAGAAATGACTCCCTTAAGGAATGGTATTTTATGGGTGGATACTAGAGCAACGCTTCAGGTTCAGAAGTTAAAGAAGATAGGGGGAAAAAGGATCCATGAAATTACAGGACTTTTTCCAAATTTATACGCTTCTAATGCTAAAATTATGTGGATCAAAGAGAATGAACCTTCTATTTTTGAGAAAACCTATAAATTTTTAGATGTTTATGCTTACCTTTCCTGGAAGCTGACCGGACAGTTAGTCACTACTTGGCCCTCTGCTTGTCCCATGGGACTTCTGGATGCACCTAAGCTGTGCTGGAGTAAAGAAGTTATGGAATTGGTAGGAGTGAAAGAGGAGCAGTTTTGTGAGCTTGTTGCACCAGGAGAGATAGTGGGAGAGCTAACCAAAAAAACAGCCTCTTTATTAAACTTATCAGAGGGAATTCCAGTTGTAGCGGGAGGAGGAGATGGGCAGTGTGCCGCCTTAGGTGCAGGAGTGGTGGAGGAAGGCCGTGCCTCTCTTAATTTAGGAACAGCGGTGGTATCAGAGCTTTATTCGTCAGAATATATAACAGGAGATACTTTCCGCACTATGTGTGGATGTGTACCCAGAACTTATATAGCTGAAAGTTTAATCCCGGGGGGAACTTTTGTCATAAACTGGTTTTTAAAGGAATTTGGGCGTGAAGAAAGCAGATTAACTAAAGCAAACAACATTTTTGCAGAACAGATATTTGAAATTATGGCATCTAAGATTCAGCCTGGTATGCCCAGACTGTTAATGTTTCCCTATTGGAAAGCTGTTGCAGCTCCCCATTGGGACCCCTTTGCCAGAGGTATTGTAATTGGATGGAGTGGAGATACCACTAGGGCTCATCTTTATCGCTGCATTATGGAAGGTATAGTTTTTGAACAAAGGTTTTTATATGAGGGAATGGAAAAATCTCTTAATAAAAAAGTAGAGGAGATTGTGCTTTTAGGAGGAGGAGCAAAGAGTCCTTTATGGCGCCAAATTGTAGCTGACATTACAACTATTCCTGTTTTAATTCCCCTTACCTTTGAAGCTACTTGCCTAGGAGCAGCTATGCTGGCAGCCTATGCTGCAGGAATGTATAATAGCGTGTCGGAAGCCTCAAAGGAGATGTCCGGGGTTAAAGAGGAATACTATCCAATTAAAAAAAACAGGGAATTTTACTTGAAAATCTACGAAAGAGTCTATAAACCCCTTTTTCCCAGGATTCAGGAGTTAGTAGATGAGTTTACTAAAATTACTTTGTCTGAAAAATTAGGTAAGGTATGAACAAAAGATTCAACAGTTCCCTTTAGCAAAATTGGAACAAAAGAGCATATCTTGAAAAATATTTTACACCTTCTCCTCTTGAATTATTTCTTGTAAAAATTGTTATTTTTTTATAAACACAGGTAAATCCATTCCTTGACAAAAATAACAACGTTGTTTATAATTGAGTTGTTCTTGACAAAAGTAAAATTATGTTCATAATTTAAATAATTGTACAAAGAGAAATAGAGAAAGTGGGCACATCGTATGCTTAACTTTATCGAGAGGAATTTGAAAGGTCTTTCCCTTTACAAAGAAGCTAGGTCTTTAATAGAGGAAGAGCTAAAAAATAGGGCCGGGGGAGGTGAGAGATTAAGAAAATAAATAGGCCCATTAGCTTGGGAAAGGGAAGCTTTCCAAAGAGAGAAGCGTTGAAAGATTAGTTTCTCTTTGTAGGGGCTTTCAGGGAAAAATGAACCAAGTCGGTTTTCGGGAGGGAGAAATGATGCGTCGAAAGCATTTAAGGACTTTAATGATTTACTTTCTTGTGGCAGGATTAGTTATTGTTGGAGCGGCAACAGGCTCTATGGGAGCAGAGGATAAATATATCCAGGCGGCAAAAGAAGCAGCAGAGAAAATCTGGCCTAACACTGTTCTTACTCAAGAGCAACTGGAGGATGAATTAACCTGGTTTGCCAAAGCTTCTAAAGCGTATAGAGGGAAAAAAATAAGAGCTTGTTATGAATCTGTACCGCTAACCATGTGGGAAGAGGAGAACCTGGCTCCCCTGTTTGAGAAAATTACCGGTATTAAGGTGTCCATAGAGGGAATCTCGGGTGATGAGACCATGAGGAAGATGAGGTTGGAGGCAGAAACCAAAGTGGGAGCCTATGATCTCATCTCTATAGATCAAGATATGGTTGGCTTTTTCACTACCTCTGGCGGTGCTACTGACTTAACTGAACTTATGGAGAAAAATTCTGATTTGATTTCTCCTTACCTTGATCTGGAAGACTTCACATCTAATATGATATGCAGAGATCCGAATACCGGCCATCTGTATATTCTTTGTGACTATCAAAAGCCAACTGGAACCGCATATCGAAAAGATTGGTTTACCAACTCCAAATATAAAAAAGAGTTTAAGGAAAAATACGGGTATGAGCTCAAAACTCCCATAGAATGGTTCCTGACAGCAATGAAAACAGGCAATGTGGAAGATGATTGGACCGTACAGAAAAGTCTTGATGTGGCGAAGTTCTTTTACCGCCCTGAAGAGAATATGTATGGGACTATTACAGGGACAAAACCAGGCTGGCATCTGGCTTGGTTTGTCAATGATGTGTTAGATATTGTTTTTGGATTGGGTTCTGAAGCAAAGGGACCTCCTTTAAAAACCAAGCCACCTGTTTGCAGACCCTACTCTATGACCTATGGTGCACTTTATCGGGAGGGTGAGCTAAAAGGAACTTCGGTAGAACGTGGAGGACGGCTAAACAGTGAAAGAGGCGCAGCCATGTGGAATTACTTTCTTTACCAGTTACCTAAATATGCTTCTCCTAAAACTCCTGAGATAGATTCTGTAGAAGCATATGTAGCTTTTGGAATAGGCGGAAATGCTGCTTTTAACCTCCAGCATCTGTGTATGGTTCCTACTTATCTAACCCTGGACTCAAAGGTAAAAGGTAAGTTTGAGATAGCTCCTGCTCCTGTGGACGAGAGGTATTTTGAGTATGGAATGGTAAGGGGTTACTGGGATGCTGAAGGTTGGGCTATCACGGAAGGCAGCCGAAATAAAGAAGCGTCCCTTCTTTTTGCCCAGTTCACGACGTCTAAATCAGTCAGTGTATGGAAGAATCTCTATGGAATCATGCCTATAAGGTACTCCACTATTGACTCGAAACAGATGATGGCTCACGATGAGGAATGGGGTGGATTAATTACTCTGATGCGGAACCGTGATTTCGCTAACTACTGTGCAGGGACAGATGTCATGTGGCCGGGATTTCCTGATTCCAACGAGCCCGTGGCCACCGCAGCTGCAGAAGCTCTGGGAGAAAATTTGAGTCCCCAAGAAACAGCAGATTTAATAGCAGATAGGTTAGACCAGTTCCTCCTGGACAAGGGTTTCATCAAGGAGTAACTTATTTATCGAATCTAGGAAGGGTGGTAGGTCTTTTCTTGATCTTACCACCCTTCTGCTCTACATTTCCTAAACATACTTATGCAGAGGGTTGATATGGGAGAATAAGTTACTGCTGCTTTGTTCTCGGAGCTAAACTATTATGGAGGGAAATTATGTCAGATAGAAGGTTTTTGTTAATACTTCCTGCTTTAATAGTGTTGGGTTTTAATTCCTTTTTCCCTATTTTAATTGTACTTAATTATTCTTTCCAGAAACCTTTTGCCACAATTCCTAAGTTTGTTGAGTTTGGTAATTATATCCAGGTACTGTATTCTTCTGCTTGGTGGAGTGCGTTTAGAAGGAACATGTTTTTCACCTGTGCAGTCTTAGCTATAGAGCTCCCATTGGGCTTAATTTTAGCCCTCATTATTCGAGAAAGGGGTAAATTTGCTGCTTTTGTCTCAGCTGTAATTGTCCTTCCCAGCTTAATACCTTTTGTTTCCATTGGAATTGTCTGGCGCTTATTAGCTATGACTCGAGGACCTATCCCTTTATTTCTCAAATGGTTTGGCATTGATTATTCATTGATGACTCCCGGTAGTGCATTTTGGACATTTGTAGTCATGGATGTATGGCACTGGGTTTCTCTTGTTTTTTTACTTCTATCAGCGGGCTTAATTACTATCCCGGATGTATATTATACTGCAGCTAAGGTTGATGGGTCTACAAAATGGCAGACATTTCGATATATAACTTTGCCAGGTATTAAGTATCCCCTTATTTTAGTGGGTTTACTAAGGATAATAGATTCATTTAAGATTTATGATGAAAATGTGATTCTTACAGGTGGAGGACCAGGCAGAACGACAGAATTTTTGAGCCTGTTTCTGGTAAAAAAGGGATTAAGAGAATGGGCTGGAGGTTTTGCCTCAGCTGCTTCTTTGATATATCTACTTCAGGCTATAGTTATATGCTTTCTTCTGATTATGATTGTCACTAAAGGAAGGGGAATGTTAGAGAGATAACAATACCACAGTATAATTGGGAGCAGCAATTATGAGAAGAAAAAGATCAAGAAAAATCTTGAAGATTGTTTTGTATTTATTTATTATCTTTGTTTTCCTTTTTCCAGTTTATTTTATGGCTATTACAGGTGTAAAAACAAGATCAGAGATTGAGACACAAACCACCCTTTATCCACATGTATTAAATCTAAACAATTTTGAAGAAATATTCAGTGGGGTCTGGTTAAGCACTATAATAAATTCCTTTACAATTTGTCTTTTAAGCATTGCGCTTTGTCTTCCTCTCTCTTTTTTGGCCGCTTATGCATTCTCCAGAATAGAGTTCAAGGGGGATATTCATTTATACTTCTGGCTTATAACCAACAGAATGGCTCCTCCTGCATGTTTTGTTCTTCCATTTTTTGCTATTTATAGTAATCTTGGGCTATTTGATACAATATGGGGTCTTTTGCTATCCTATACCCTATTTAATTTACCGCTTTCAATTTGGATAACTTTGAGTTTTATGGAGGCAATACCTAAGGAGCTGGACGAAGCAGCATTCTTAGATGGGTATAGTGTGTGGGGTTATTTCAGAAAGATTTTTATTCCGGTGATGGCACCCGGGTTAATTACAGTTGCAGTATTTATCTGGATGTTTTCCTGGACAGAAATGATGTTTGCCAGTATCCTGACAGCTGTTGAGGCAAAAACGCTTCCAGCGCAACTGACACTTACAGTAATGAGGTTAGGTTATGGGGTTGATTGGGGAATGGCTGCTGCCGGAGGAACTGTATCCATAGTGCCAGCATTGATTTTAGTTTTTATCGTAAGAAAATATTTAGCCAGAGGATTCGTTCCTCTAAGAAGAATATAAGGGGATACAAATATGTTTGAGTGGATTCGCCCCCTGTTAGTGGTGGGGGTAGGTGTAGCTATATTTTCTAGCATAATTTTGATTATATATGTTTTAGAAAAATTTGAAATTTTGGATTCCTACCCCAGAAAAGGTTTCTTGCCCATACCATCAACTCCGGGACTGAGATTTTTTGTGGGTATGTTAGCACTTATTTATATCTTCTTAATTGGACTGGTGGTAACTCCGTCTTTCCTTATAGCTCTCTTTTCAATCGGGGTTATAGTTTTAATAATAATAATGATATGGGGTTAGGCTTATGGGAATATTAAGACTCGAAGGAATAGAAAGAAAAGTACTTCGCAAAAAGATTCTACAGGATATTTCCATAGAGGTAAAAGAGCAATCTTTCACAGCCATACTTGGCCCTGTGGGTGCAGGAAAGACAACTTTGTTTAAAATAATAGCTGGTTCTATAAAACCTAGCAAAGGTAAGATTTATCTGAGAGGAAAGGATATAACTAATCTTTCTCCCCAAAAAAGGAAAGTGGCAATGGTTTTTCAAGCATTCAGCCTTTATCCAAATTTGACAGTTTATGAAAATATGGCCTCACCTCTTCGAGCTGCCCGGAGAGGTGAAAGTGAAATCAGGGAAAAGGTAGAAACGCAGGCAGAAATCTTGCGTATGGGTTCTTTGTTAGATAAACACCCCTATGAACTGAGTGGAGGGGAAGGTCAAAGAGTTGCCATAGGAAGAGCTCTGGTTAAAGAAGCCGATGTATATCTTTTTGATGAGCCTCTCACCAATTTGGACTATAAATTAAGAGAGAGTATGTCCAGGGAACTAAAAGATATTTTGACTGCTGAAGGATTTGAGGGGACCGTTTTGTATGCCACTCCTAATTATGAGGAAGCACTTTCCATGAGCACTGAGACTATTCTCCTTCAAGAGGGCAAGGTAATATGGGGTGGCCCCACATTAGAGAGCTATCTCATGCCACCCTGTATTGCTTTTGCAAAAAATTTTTCCTCCCCCCCCATGAACCTTTTTGAATGCAGATTAACCAGAGAAGGAGATGAACTTTATTTATACGCATCCAAGGAGATTAAGTTAAATGTTACTCATTTAAAGGGTCTTCTTCATGAAAACGGATATATCCTGGGTTTACAACCTCACGTTTTATATACAGAGAAAAAGGGCCCGGAGATGATGCCCATTACGGTTAATTTAACCTTAGCTGAAATTACTCCTTCGGGAACCATGCTCCACTTAGAACATGAGGGCAAAAGAGCAACTGGATTTCTTCAGTTTCCTCAAGATTTTAAAGAAAAATCACTTCAGTTTTTTGTCTACCCTCAGGATTTTTTCATATTTAGTAAGCAAAGCGGAGAACTTATCATGAATTACAGGAGCGTTCATAATGGCAAGAATTGAACTTAAAAATATTACTTACTCATACAATGGGGAAACCAATGCAGTTGAGGATATAAATCTAACTTTCTCTAAGGAGGGAAGATACTCTTTGCTTGGGCCTTCTGGTTGCGGAAAGACCACGCTGTTAAAAATAATTGCTGGGCTTTTGTCTCCGCAAGGTGAGGTTCTTTTTGATGGGCAGGGTATGAGAGATACTCCTGTTGAGGATAGAGATATTGCAATGGTGTTTCAATTTCCCGTGGTCTACCCTATGAGTGTTTTTGAGAATTTAATGTTTCCTCTTCGAAGAAAAAAAATGTCCAAAAAAGAGAAGAAAGAAAGAGTTCTACAAATATCTAATATACTTGGAATAGAGTCAATACTACATATTTCAGCTAATAAATTGGGTCCAGCAGATGCTCAGACAGTTGCACTTGGACGTGCGTTAATTAAGGGAGCAGCAGTTCTGTTGCTCGATGAGCCACTTTCCAGTATTGAGCCTGAAAAAAGAACACTGTTGAGAATCAAAATAAAAAGAATTCAGGAGGAAGAGAAAAAACTATTTATTTATGTAACTCATGACCAATTAGAAGCGTTAACTTTGTCAGATAAGATAGCCGTTATGAATGATGGTAGGGTTCTTCAATTTGACTCCAAAGAAAAAATTTATGACAGACCTGCTAATTTATTCGTAGGATATTTTATTGGATCGCCAGGCATGAACATACTTGACGGCGAACTGAAAGAAGGTAAATTGAACTTCGAAGACTTTACTCTACCTGCTATTCCACGCCTACAAGGATATCTTGAGCAACATAAAAAATTTAAATTGGGAATTAGACCTGAATACCTTCGTATTAGTAAGAAAAAAAGGGAATTCTGGGTCCTTTTTAAGTGTAATGAAATTGAGGAGAAAGGAAGAGGGGTAAGAATTTTATATCTGAAATCGGAAAACAATCAGAATGAAATAAAAGCTTTAGGAACTTTTTCCGATGTATCTACAGGAGACAAAGTATGGATTCAATTTCCAAGGGATAAAGTTAGAATTTATGACAAAAAAGGTCAACAAATCACTATCTGAAGGTGGTGGTTTGTTAAAAACAAGGATTAGAGGGTTTCACTCTCTAAAACTCCCTGCCATTCATCCTCGCCTTGGAAGGAATAAGGCTTTCTAAGAAGAGATGTAAATATAGGTAGTGTCAAGGCAAGGGTGTGCTTTCACCTAAGGTCCTGAAACAGTTAGCCAAGTTTTCACAAAGTCACAGGGCTATTCCACTATACATTCACAATTTTGATATGGGGAAAAGCGTCTAATAGGGATCATTGACTGCTATAGAGGTTCTCGTTGGTATATCCGGCGCCGTTCTCTTTGTAATATCTCAAAAATACTTAGCTTGAGGATTGGTTTGAAGCCACCAAATAAGTTTAATGACCTTTCCTCTCAATGAATTTTATTGACCTGGATTAGGTAAATATTGTCAAAAGTGGAAAGGGGCGCGTATGAGTATATTGAATGCGTGGGAGAGAGTTACAAAAGCGATTAATCATGAAGAACCCGACAGAGTTCCAATAGCTATTGGCGGATCAACGCAAAAATTTGATGAACCTGTGATATTAGCGTTGCTCAGTTATTTCGGAATTCCACAAACCAGATTAGAACATACTTTTGCTGCTTTTAGGTTTACCCGTTTTTGTGAGGATCTTTGGCGACGTTGTTTACGTTCCTCCTAACGAGATCCATCAGTTCAAGAATATAGGGGATGAGCCTTTTGGTTTTGTCTGCGTAATTCCTAATAAGGATATGTTGCGTGAAATAAAGGCCCGAGTCAAGTAAACCAAGATAGAAGGGTTAAAAGTGCAGGATTAAAGGATTGGAGGGACAAAGGATTAAAAAGCAAAACGAAATGAAGGATTAGAAAAAGTAAAATATGAAAAAGATCAATTAGAAGTAAATCCCGGCATAGTTCCCTATGTAATCACGTAAAGCTAACTAGGAGGAGACCTATGAAGGCTGCCAGATACTATAGCAATGACGATGTAAGAGTGGAGGAAGTTCCTGTTCCCGAAATTGACCATGGGGAGATACTGGTTGAAGTTAAGACTTGTGGGGTGTGCGGTAGTGATGTAATGGAATGGTATATGAAGCCAAGAGCTCCTTTATTTTTCGGTCATGAACCGGCTGGTGTTGTCTGCCAGGTGGGAAAGGGAGTAGAAAACTTATCGGTAGGAGATCGGGTTTTTGTTCATCATCATGTTCCCTGTTTTGTTTGTCATTACTGCCGTCGCGAAAGCTACACTATGTGCCGGACTTTCAAAGAGACCCGGCTTTACCCCGGGGGATTTGCCGAGTACGTTCGTGTTCCTGCCCCTAATGTAAGAACCGACGTTCTGAAGCTTCCTCAGGAGGTTTCTTTTGAAGAGGGAAGTTTAATTGAACCAATGGCTTGCTGTTTGAGAGGCATCAAACGGGCAAATTTACAACTGGGCGACACTGTCCTCATTATGGGAGCTGGTTTTACAGGATTGGTTCATCTTCAACTAGTCAAGATTTTAGGAGCGGGTTTAGTCATCGTCAGTGATTTTCTCGACTTTAAGCTCGAAAAAGCCAAGAAATTAGGGGCAGATGTGGTCATCAATCCTGGTAAGGAGGACGTTCTGGAAAAAATTAAAGAGGTAAATGAAGCACGAGCCCCCGACATAGTTGTAGTTACCCCGGGGAGCATTGAGGCTGTTAAAGAGGGAATCAGGTTGGCAGGAAAAGGCGCTACTCTTTATCAATTCGGCCCAACTTCACCTGAAGCTACCCTTTCTATTGTTCCTCATCAATTCTTCTTTTCCGAGATTACTTTTGTTGCTAGCTATTCTTCCTCTCCCCTGGAAACCCGCACCATCCTTGAATATATCTACCAGAAGAGGATTGATACGGATGAGTTAATTACCCATCAATTTGGTCTGGAACAAATTGGCCAAGCGGTAAAGTTAACAGCAGAGGCTAAGCGCTCTTTAAAGGTCCTCGTCAAGATGGGAGGATAATCTTTACTAGGAGGTAGTCGCAACCTTTAGGTTGTGCTGTTTTACGCAGGCTAAAGCGCAGGCTAAAGCCTGCGGCTACCCAATTAAAGAAGGAGGAAATTAAAGTGGTAAGGGAGATCATTTTATTACCCGAGTTTGCCCCTGGGTTTGTTGAAATAAAAGATAAGATCCCTAAATTTCAATATAGAAAGTCATTAGCCGAAGAGTTAAGCCAAAGAGACCTCACCAAAGAGAAATGTATAGATTTACTTAAATGTATGCTTCTCATCAGGAACCTCGAGGAAATGATTTGTGAGTTAAGGGAACACAAAGGTAGATATGGCCCTCTGAAATATCTCTATATTGGGGCAACTCATGTCTCAATCGGTCAGGAAGCAGTTTCTACTGGTGCCATATCAGCTATTTCACCGCATGATTATATCACCAGTCATCATCGCGGGCATGGAGACGCTTCAGCCAAAGGATACTTTTCTATCAAACGTATGAGCGATACATCTTTGATTAACCTAATTACAGAAGACGAGAGAATAGCAGACTTCTTAGGGTTTGAAGTCAAGGACAAAACTCACGCCGAATTAGTTGAAGAGGCCCTCAGGTTACACCTTTTTAGAGCTATAGCTGAGTTATTTGGCAAAGAAGCTGGTTACTGCAAGGGAAGAGGAGGATCAATGCATATTGCCGATTTTAGCAGGGGTCACCTTGGGGCAAATGCTATTGTGGGAGGAAGCATGGGTATGGCTGTTGGCTCTGGAATGGCCTCAAGATACTTTGAAGACAGGAGGCTAACTCTATGTTTTGCCGGTGATGGTGCCTTTAACAATGGTATTGCTCATGAGACCATAAATATGGCTACTATGGCTCAGTTTACCAATGGATTAATGAGTAAAAAGTTTGGAATTCCTGTTGTTTTTGCTGCCGTTAACAATCAATACGGTATGACCGGACAGCAAAGAGGTGAGGTTACGGGAATAGAGTTTTTGGCAAAGAGGAGCTTTGGCTATAATAAAGAAGGAATGCATGCTGAAATTATTAATGGAATGGATGTGCTTGCGGTTAGAGATGCAACCGAAAGAGCAGTAGAGCTGGTAAGAAGTGGTAAGGGTCCTGTTTTTTTGGAATTTTGGTGTTATAGGTTTAAGGGGCATAATGTGAAGGACAGGCTGGAAAGACCCGAGGATGAAACCTACCGTGCCTTAAAGGAGCTTGAGGCATGGCAGAAAATAGATCCTCTCAAAACCTTTTCTAAAGAATTGATAAAAGAAAAAATTATTACCCCAGAGGAGCTTGAGAAGTGTGAAAAGGAAAGCAGGGCTCGAAATGAGAGTATGGCGGCTAAGGCGGCTGAGGCAAAGAGCCCTGATCCAAAGAAAATTTATTTTGGTCTCTTTAGTCATACAAACTCGAGTGAAGTTCCTGAAAAGTTCAGAACCTCTCCCATCTTAAAGAAGCCAGAGTTCTTAAAAAGAGATCCTGATGTTGAAATTACCTATGGGGAAGCGGTAACGGAGGCCTTATTCCAGGAGATGAGGCGAGACAGAAGAGTCCTTCTCTGGGGAGAGGATATTGCTGACTACGGAGGTGCATATGGGGCTACCAAGGGACTCCTTGAGATTTTTGGAAGGGAACGCATTTTTAATACTGCCATCTCAGAGGCAGCCATTATAGGAAGCGGAGCTGGGGCAGCCTTGAGGGGCTTAAGGCCCGTAGTAGAGATAATGTATATTGACTTTATCTTGCAAGCTTTGGATCAGCTTGGAAATCAAGCGGCAAAATGGAAATATATGTCTGGTGGTCAGGCAATCCTGCCTTTGACTATACGCACTACCATTGGTGGAGGCAAAGGGTATGCTGGTCAGCACTCACAGAGCCTGGAAGCTATACTTGCTCATCTACCGGGATTGAAAATTGCTGCTCCTTCAGATGCCTATGATGCAAAGGGAATGCTAGCATCTTCTATAAGAGACGATAATCTGGTAGTATTTATTGAACATCAGAATCTTTACCGAGAACCTTTAGCTAAAAGTAAGGTTCCCAAGGAAGAGTACTTGATTCCTCTGGGGAAGGCTAAGATTAAAAGAGAGGCTGATCCTTCGAAGGAGAGTGTGACCTTAGCTTGCTGGTTATCTATGGTACCTATAGCCTTAAAAGCTGCGGAAAAATTATCGGAGGAAGATATCGAAGTGGAAGTGATTGATATTCGGTGTTTATACCCTCTAGATATAGATACTATAGTAACATCTATCCAGAAGACGGGTAGAGGTGCCATAGTTCACCAGGCTATTCAATTTATGGGTTTTGGAGCAGAGATAGGGATGGAAATCCAGGAAAAAGCCTTTGACTATCTGGATGCCCCAATACTCCGGATAACGGCTCCAAATACACCCCCACCCTCGTCTTCGGTTTTGGAAAAGGCATTTTTGCCCAGTGAAAAAGATGTTATTGCCGGAATAAAGAGGCTTATCCAGTAAAGACATTTTAGCTCCGAAAAATTCGACATTTCATAAAAATGTTATAAAATGAGTATGGTGGAAAAAGAGTTTTTCACCCACATTAAGGAGGCAAACCATGATCAAAGAAATCAAGACAACTCTTCACTGCAGCTGGTGTTTGAGTGAAGCCCCAACTTTGATAACCTACATCGGGGATTCTATCGTTAAGATGGAGTGTCAGAGTTGCGGGCACATATATAGAATATCTAAAGCATCGCTTTATTCATCTATACTTTCCCAGTGGGAAAGAAGAACCTTAACCAAGCCCTTGAGACTTGCCAAAGAGATAAAAAACCATCCCTCTCGCTTTGTCTTGAGCTTTCCCTTTAGAGTTCTTACTAAACCCTTGAGGGTGACCAAAGAGCTGGCACAGACATACATTAAGTCCTGAAAATCGATTGGTAAGAGACTAGATAATTTGGAGATAACTCTCAAGCCTGTCTGATCGAGCAAGCATCATCATAGCTCGCACCTGCTAAAAAATACAACTCTAAACACAACATAACCAGGCAAATGCTTGTCTCATTCTCTCCATTTTCTAATCCAAAAATCGCTTGTATTCCTTAAAGATAGTGTATAATTAATTCTCAAATTTCCCAATTTCTTCTCATAATTACCTCACCGTGTTATAGGATTTACCCCCCCAAGGAATTTTCAGACTAAAACAAACTCCTCATAGCGTAAAATGATTACGGATTATTAGGGACATGTTCATAGTAGAATAGACAATATATCTTTTATTTCCCCTGAAAATCCCTCAGGGCCTAAGTTTACTTTCAATTTTTCAGAATGAAATCTGGCCCCCCTTGACTTTTTAAAAATTTTATTTATACTAAAGAAATAATCCTGTAGTTATAGGATAAAAGGAGCATGTAATTATGAATTTCAAAGAGATAGATAAAAACTCACCTATTCCCTATTACTATCAGCTTGAGCAATCGCTCAGAGAAAAAGTAGAGAATGGTCAATGGAAACCCGGAGATAATCTTCCTTCGGAGGCAGAGCTTTGTTCTACTTTTAAGGTGAGTCGAACAGTTGTGCGCCAGGCCTTAAATAAACTATGTCAGGATGGGGTTGTATATAAAGAAAAGGGGAGGGGCACTTTTGTAGCTAAACCCAAGCTGCAGGAAAAATTTATCCAGAGAACCTATGGATTTTACCAGGAGATGAAGGAAAAAGGCCTTGAGGTGGAAAGTAAAGTTCTGGAACATGAGTTGGTAGAGTCTCCCACCGGAATAAGAGCCTTATTGAAACTTACGGAGGGACAAAAGGTAGTAAAGACCTCCCGCTTAAGGTCGGTAAATAAGGAACTTATTATGTTCACTACCACTTATGTTCGCTCAGACCTCTGCCCGGGACTGGAAAAAGAAGACCTTACCAATCGCTCCTTATATCAGCTTTTATGGGATAAATATGGGCTAAAGATCTCCTATGGTCATAGAACCCTGGGGGCGGTAGCTGCCAGTAAATACGAGGCAGATATGCTTAAAGTCCCTCGGCGCTCTCCCCTTATTTACCTTGAAAGTGTAAGCTACCTTGAGGATGGCACTCCCATTGAATATTTTGAAGCCTGGCACCGAGGAGATAAGTGCAAATTTGCCATAGAGCTTATCCCGGCTGAAGAGATGAAAAAAAGAATGCCCACTTATAGAGAGAACTCCACGTTCTGGTCTGGGATACCTTCTAAACAATCTGTTTCTCTTTCAGATAGAACAGATAAATAATTCGTAATTTGTTTTGGGTTGGCAGAAAGCTATCCCATTTACATTCGAGGAAAAACAGATGAGATTAAGAAATAAGGTAGCTGTTATCACAGGAGCCGGCTCCGGGATTGGGAGGAAATCGCTTATGGAATTCTTTATCTGGCTTCCGATGAGTCTCCCTATGCTACAGGAGCAGTCTTGTCCATCGATGGAGGCTACACCGTGCAATGAAGAAAAAGGTTGGAATAGAAATAAAAATTTGAGGGTCACTAATGTAGAAAAGGAGGAGGGGAAAGAACCAAAAATCAAATCAAAGGAGGTGATGCAGCTACGTAAGAGGATGGTTATCAAATACCAGAAGGAGGAGATAAAAAATGATGCGTAAATGGATAAGTTGTATACTTTTGGTTGCCGTGTTGACGGCGAGCCTCGGGATCGCTTCAGCGGCTCTTACTGAAGAGAGGTACCAGTTAGCTCAGAAATACAAGAACGCTGAGCCTGGAGAGAAGTTCATGATAGGCCATATCAGTTGGCAACTACATCAAGAATACACGATGATGTGCTACCAGGCTTCTGAGCAAGCCTGTAGACAACTCGGTCTGGAATTCGTCGGTGCAGTGGCTGGTTCCGATCCAGAGTGGATCGAGACAACTGAGAGTATGATAGTTGCCGGCGCAAAGGCGATAATCATGAACTGTCCATCCGCGGCTGTCTTAGCTGAGTTGGCGAGTATCTGCAACGAGAACAACGTGTTCATGGCAACGCACTTCGGATATACGGGGGATATGTTCCCAGGAGACCTCGGGCCACGATGGGTTATAGATAATACGCCTCTGTCAGACGAGCAGACTTTCCTCCCATTAATGCTGCTGTTCGAGAAGATGAGGCAGAATGGAAAGACGAAGTTACTGCACCACCAGGCACACAAGACGGCCGCCACCTGCTCCACAGTCTACATAAACCTGGGAGTCTACCAAGCTTGGAAATTCTATCCGGAGATGGAAGTGCTAGGCCACCAATATGGTGAGTGGGGGTACGAGGGAGGGCGAAAAGTTGCCGAGGCCTCACTGGCGGTGCGAACGGATTATGAGGGTTTATGGGGCGCTAACGACTCGCAGACCACGGGCGCTTTGAGGGCCTGTGAAGACCGCGGTCTATTTATCGGCCCATACACGGCCTCGAGAGACATGGAATTGACCACGGCGCAAGAGATACTTAAAGGAAACTTCCTTGTTACCGCTGGATTCGCCATACCCTACTTTGGAGGAAGAATGGTCCCTATGCTATACGATATGTGCGTCGGAGCATGGTATCCGCTGAAGGATGAGATGGTTCAAGCCGGTAGGATAGATTTGTATGGTAAACCTGGTGAAATTGAGCCGCTGGCTGAGGCTGCCCGCATAACTTACCATCCGAGCTTCAAGCTAGGCCCAACCGAGGAGAATTTAGAGAAGATATTGAAGCAAATGAAGGCGAAGACGCCGGAGTATCCATATGACTTCAGGCTAATATCCATATCAAAGTGCCAGGAGCTCGGCCTAACGTATGACCGCCATGCAGGTGGAGGAACCTACCTGGGTCAGCATGACTACTACTTCCCGGCAGAACTAGAGAAGTTCGGAAGCGTCGATGCTCTCAAGAAACACGTTGCTGCTCTCCATAAGTACTTCCTCGACTTCAGCTGGGCTAACACGTGGGAGGAAGCACAGGAATATGCGGAACGGTTCCCGCCAGAGCTAAAGACAGAGCCTATCTGGGAGTAAAGACAAAATCATCTCTGATTTAAATATCCCCACAGCTCTGCTGTGGGGATATTTACTATATTTCCCCTTGTTTATTTTTGTAGCTCGCGGTGATTAACGTTAGGATAGTGGGGAGGATGGATTAGCATGGTGACGCAGATGGATGCTTCATTAGTGGAGGTAAGGGGTGTTTCCAAAACCTTCGACGGGGTCGTGCGTGCCCTGGATGACGTTAGTATAGAGGCCCGCCGAAATGAAATAGTAGGCGTGGTAGGGGAAAACGGAGCCGGAAAATCCACGCTAATGAAAATTTTGGTAGGCCTTTATCCTCCAGATAAGGGGGAATTGTATTATAGGGGAAGAAGAGTCCCCTTCCCCAAGAATCCAAAAGAGGCGGCAAAAAGAGGAATTTCAATAGTTTACCAGGAAAAAGGAGTTATATCCTCTTTAAAGGTGTATCAATTCCTCCTCCTAGGCCATGAGGATAAGTATGTAAAATTCTCGAGATTGCAGATAGATAAGATGAAGAAGCATGCGAGGGAGATATTGGAGGAGCTTCATGTGAAATGCGATGCTGAGGACTTTATGTATGAACCGGCGCTTTCCACCCAGAAGATGGTTGAAATAGCGAGAGCTATCTTAAGTGTAAGATTGGAGTGCGGAGATGATGACATTACACCGATCATAATACTCGACGAGCCGACCGCGCCATTAACCGTCGAGGAACGTCGGGAGTTATTCAGCGACATATTGAACATGAAGAAAAATGTTTCGTTCATCTTCGTTTCACACATAATACCTGAAGTAATGGAATTCACGGACAGAGTACACGTGTTGCGAGATGGCAAGCTGGTTGCCCACTATGACTTGTCCGAGGAGAAGATAACAGAGGAAGATCTGTTCAGGGCGATAGTCGGCAGAGAATCCTCGGAATATATCTACAAACCAGAAGTCAAGAGAGTTGTGAGCGAGGAAGTAGTTTTGACAGTTAAGAATTTGACTAAGAATGGATGCTATTATGATATCTCATTCGACCTTCACAAGGGCGAGTGCATAGGAATCTTTGGCCCAGCGGGATCAGGCAAAAGCGAGATAATAAAGACAATCGCTGGTCTCATAAGTTTTGAGGGGGGGGTCCTAATAATCAGAGGTCAAAAAGTCAAAGCCGACGAACTCCCCCACGTTAGGTTAGGAAGGGGTATTGGATATTTCTCAGGTGAAACCGGGAAAGAGCTATTCCTCAACTGGCCGATCGTGAAGAACATCTCAATAGTTAATATTGAGAAAATATTAAGAAAGCTCATCCCGGTGATAAGTTTCAACGCTGAGAAAAAGATGGCGGAAAAAATCGTGCAGAGGATGAGAATAAGTGCCCCGAGTGTTAACACGGATTGCTACTCTCTGAGTGGCGGTAGTAAGCAGAAGGTTTCCGTGGGGAAATGGTTTGAAAGAAGCCCCGACATATTTTTGCTAGAGGACCCAACGATAGGAATAGATGTGGGAGCCAGAGAGGACATCTACGAAACTACTTTGGAGATGAACAAGAACGGCACCTCAATGATCCTCGTAAGCGACGATCCTAAAGAATACTCCATACTATGCGACAAGATAATGTTCGTAAAGGATGGAAGAATTCAGAAAGTTCTTAGCCCTGAAAAGTTTAGAAAGGTGATGGCAACGTGAAGATTCTAGGCAGAAATAAGCTGATAACTCCAGTCATAATTCAAACTCTAAAGACTCACCCTGTCATTCTAGCCTTGATTGCTCTCCTCGTGATCTTCTCAGGTTTATACCCAGAAAGATTTCTAACACCCTTAAATTTCAAGACGATTCTAAGACAATTTGTAACACTCACGTTATTTGCGCTCGGCCCCTCAATTGTGGTGGTAACCGGCTCGCTAGACTTATCTTATGTTGGAATTTGGATGCTGGGGGGTATCCTCGTGTGGCTTCTCATGCCGATACTAGGGATGTTCTCAATTCTTGTCATCCCACTGTTGGGGTTAGGGACAGGGCTCCTCATTGGCGTAATACAAGTCAAGGCGAAAATACCTTCCTTCATACTAACCTTAAGTTTATTAGTAACATACTCGGGATTAACAGCCACGCTCTCAGGAGGATACCCCAGATCTGTTCGCGGATACGAGTTTATAACCGCGACGTTGATACCTTACCTTCTCACGGCCTTTCTATGGTCTATCCCCATAATAATCGTCGCGGTATTCATTATGAAACGCACCAGGATAGGCACATATCTATACGCTATTGGGTCAAATGAAGAAGGAGCTCGATTAGCCGGAATAAACGTCGATAAGTATAAGATCTTGGCTTTCACGTTAAGCGGGCTATTTACGGGCATAGGATCGATTATTCTATACCAACATCTCGGAGGTTCGGCGCCAGTAGAGCTAAATCTAATGACTGTGGTGTGGCCGCTCGTAGCAATAGTCCTGGGTGGAACGCCGCTTATAGGGGGAAGCGGTGGGCCCCAAAGAACGATACTCGGCGCGTTGACGTTTACTGTGTTTTATCGCGGATTATATCTTTCGCTATTGCATCCCGAGATGATACAACTCCTTGTGGGGCTATTGCTAATTGTATCCATTGTAGTAAGTGCCAGGGGTTTGAAGGGAGTAACGATCACGTGAAGGGGGGAAAATGGTGATGGCCGGACTACTTCTTTACCGGGAATGGTTTCGAAGAAACATGACCACAGTCGGGGCGATGGTCTTTGCGATAGCGATTATAGCTGGATTCCAAGTAATAATCCCATCCTTCCTCAGGTATCATGGAATAATAACTTTAGTCTATGCTATGTCATACTTCCTAATAGCCGCCCTCGGATTGACTTTCGTCATAATGATGGGTTCTTTTGACTTCTCAGTGGTAAGCTTATTGAAGCTTGCAGCACTCATATGTGTATTATACATCGACAAGCTCGGGTTCTTGGTGATTCCTTTAGCTTTACTAATAAGCGTGGGGTTCGGCTTCATTAACGGGCTATTGGTCACGAAGTTCAACGTCCCCTCTTTCATGGCCACGCTCGGCGTTTCCATCGTAGTTGAGGGAACAGCGCTGTACCTCTCCAAAGGCTTCCTCCACATAATGTATGATAAGACCTTCAGGGCCCTTGCAACGACCTTCATAGCGGGTTTACCATCGATATTCTATTGGGCGATGGGCATTTGGATTGTAAGCATTTTCATAGCCATGTGCCTGCCTTTTGGAAGGCGCACTTACGCAGTCGGAGGAAACCTGATAGGCGCTGGGCTCTCGGGCATAAACGTGGCGAGGCATAGAATTTACGTTTTCATGCTCAGTGGCCTTTTGGCCGGGCTGGCAGGAGTTTTATACATGGCGCAGTTGGGGGGCGGCTCCATGGAGATTGGAGCAGATATGGCCATACCGCTTTTCGCGAGCGTGGTCGCGGGCGGCACAGCCCTCACGGGAGGTGTGGGAGGCCCGCACAGAACCTTGCTTGGAGTGATTATCATTACATGGATTGAAGCTGGAATGTTAATGCTCGCAATCGGCCACGATATCCAGATGGTAGTTTTCGGCTTAATCGCCATAGGAATGAGCATAGCCACGATAGATAGGAGGAGGATAAAGATCATTAAGTAGAATTCACTGATTCCCTCACCAACAACTAAGGATAATGTGCATCATTCCGTGGCTTACTTTTCACGCGCGAATTAGATATGTTTTATCTCCAGCACATTGTATCCAAAAAGATACACCTCCTGAGAATATTCTCGCTCTTTACAGAGCTGTAGACAAGTTCGGCAAATACCGCATTAATCTTTAAGTATAGGTCACAAAATACAACTACGGGATCTAACTATGGGTGCAATAAGAGAATGATAAAATTCCAAGTTTTAATTTAGTTGCTGAGTGAGATTCGGATTAATATAGAGGTGGTAAAATGAGATTTGAAAGAAAAACTGTCATAATTACTGGTGCCGGTAGAGGAATTGGCAGAGCTTACGCTTTTGGTTTCGCCAGGGAAGGAGCAAATGTGGTAATTGCTGAAATTGAAGTTGGGAATGCTGACTTAGTTGCTGAGGAGATTAAAAAGATGCAGCGCGAAGCATTGGTAGTCAAGATCGACGTTAGCAAAAAAAGGGAGGTAGAAAAATTAGTCAAGACCACTATAGATAGATTTTCTAAAATTGACATTCTGGTGAACAATGCTGGGGTATGGTTTGCAGGCTCAATTCTCGAATCATCTGAAGAAATATGGGATAAACTATTTGAAGTAAACGTTAAGGGCACTTTTCTGTGTACGCAAGCTGTCGCACAGGAAATGGTCAAACAAAGAAAGGGGAAAATCGTTATAGTTTCTTCTATTGCAGCAATTGTTGGCCAGCCTAATCTAGCAGCGTATAGCACTTCTAAAGGTGCTGTTCTTTCATTAACCCGGGTCGCTGCGCGAGAGCTAGCTCCCTATAACATAAATGTAAACGCTATTCTTCCCGGGACAACCGAGACAGAAATGGCTGAAGAAGCCTTACGTGACCCTATCATAAGAAAGGCACTTGCCGAGAGTATACCTTTGGGTAGGCTGGGAAAACCTGATGACCATGTAGGGGCCGTTCTTTATCTTGCGTCCGAGGAGGCTGACTGGTGTACCGGTCAAACCCTTATTGTAGACGGAGGCTACTCAATGATTTAAGGTCGCTGCGAATACATTTAAAGTAGCTTTCCCCTACTGTGTGATCTGGGGTAGTTGGATTGATAGTTTTCGACCCATCGCGGCTCTTGTTGGAACCCAAAAGAATCGGGGGGTTGACAAATTTTCAAGGGAGGATAATATGTAGTCAGTAATCCTGTAATTACAGGAGCACGTAATTATGGATTTCGCAAGGATAGATAAGGTCTCATCTGTCCCTTATTATTATCAATTGGAACAATTGCTCTAAGAGAAGATAGAGAGAACTACATATTCTGGTCGGGAATACCTTCCAAGCAAGCTGTTTCTTCTCCAAGTAGAACAGATAAATAATTCATAATTTAATTTATTTTCGGTTGGCAGAAAGCCAGTCTACTTAAATTCGAGGGGAAAAGATGAGATTAAGAAATAAGGTAGCTGTTATTACAGGAGCAGGCTCCGGGATTGGGAGGACAACTGCTCTTCTTTTTTCAGAAGAAGGAGCAAAAGTAGCTATCGTGGAGATAGATAAAGAAAGAGGACAGGATACGGTGGATATGATTAGAGGAAAAGGACAAGAAGCATTTTTGGTACCTACCGATATAACTGACCCTTCCCAGGTCAAGTCCATGGTGAGGAAAGTAATAGAAGCGTACCAAAAGATCAATATTTTAGTTAATAATGCTGGACTGTATGTCCAGGGAGATGTAATTAGGACAAATGAGGAGCAATGGGACAAAATTATGGCGGTAAACTTACGGGCAGCTTTTCTCTGTTGTAAATATTGTATTCCTCGAATGATTGAGAGTAAAGGCGGGGTAGTGATTAATGTTTCCTCAGAAGCCGGGATTGTAGCTATCAAGAATCAGGTTGCTTATAACACCTCCAAGGCCGGATTGATTTCTTTGACCAAAAGCATAGCCCTGGATTTTGCCTCTCAAAATATAAGAGCTAACTGTGTTTGTCCTGGAACCACGCAAACCCCTTTGGTAGCTTCGTCTTTAGCTAAACAGGCTGATCCAGAAAGAGCTCGACAAAAGCTCGAAAAAGTTCGCCCTGCAAATAGACTGGGAAAACCAGAAGAAATCGCTTATGGAATTCTTTATCTGGCTTCTGATGAGTCTCCCTACGCTACCGGGGCTGTCCTGTCCGTAGATGGGGGCTACACTGCCCAATAAAAGAAAAGGTTGGAGTAATCATCTCAGGCGCAGAAAATGCCTGTTGTCAAAGGAAAATTTATGTATATGTAGGAGGTGAGTCATTGATTACCAATTCCTTTAAAGGCAGGCTTTTTATTAAAGAATGCCAAATCAAAGGAGGTAAATAAAGATGAAAAAGAGAAGAGGGTGGGTAGGTTTTTTCCTCTGTATTGCATTTTCGTTTTTGTTGGTTAACGGAGCTTATGCCTTGGAAACAGTTGAAATGTGGTCCTATGTCCCAGAGGGAAATTACCTTTATACAGCCATTGATATATTCAACAAGTCGCAGAATCAGGTGAAGGTGGTGGCAAAAAATATCCCTTTTGGTGAATTGAAGAGACAAGTTGCTATAGCAGTAGCCGCTGGAAATCCTCCCGATTTCATGATGATAGATAATCCTGATCACGCTAGCTTCACCGTTATGGGAGCCTACGCTGATATCACAGATAGGATTGCTAAGTGGGAATACTCAGGAGAAGATTTTTTTCCTGGACCATGGCGATCAACTCAATGGGAAAGCCGTGGGTACGGGATTCCTATTGAAACAAACACGCTGGCTCTTTTCTACAACGTTGATTTATTCGAGGAAGCCGGCCTTGATCCCAACAGACCTCCCACTACCTGGGAAGAATTGACCAGTTATGCCGCAAAACTCAATAAGCCGGGAGTATATGGACTCTCTGTTTCCGCCATAGGAACGGAAGAGGGGACCTTCCAGTGGCTGCCTTTTCTCTGGCAAAATGGGGTAGACATTGGGGATCTTAATAACCCTAAGGCTGTGGAGGCTCTCGAACTATGGGTCAATTGGATGAAGAAAGGTTATGTGTCCAAGGAAATCGTCAGTATGGACCAATGGTCAGGAGTTAGGGTGCAATTTGTGAATAAAGGGGCGGCTATGATGGTTAACGGTCCTTGGTGCCTCCCAGCTATGGGAGACGTAAATTTTAAAGTAGCTCTACTCCCGGGAAGAGTAGAGAAAGCCTCGGCTATGGGAGGAGTGAATTTTGCCTTTTTCAAGGGAAAGAATATCGATGCGGTATGGAAATTCATTAAATGGGTTTACCAGCCAGAGAATCTCGAAGAA
>Ga0307429_1000463_pt1 | contig 24687 bp, 22 predicted proteins | sample SalMarWE160230MG_FD_202151 | JGI IMG/M metagenome (GOLD analysis project Ga0307429, IMG submission 202151) | Salt marsh sediment microbial communities from the Plum Island Ecosystem LTER, Massachusetts, United States - WE1603-230 | ecosystem: Environmental > Aquatic > Marine > Intertidal zone >... | reverse complement strand
AATCCCAGGAGATTCTGGCGATGGCTATCCAGCGCAGCGCCTCCGAGGTGGTCTCGGAAACCACGGTAGCCACCGTCCCCCTGCCCAGTGACGAAATGAAAGGCCGGCTTATCGGCCGGGAGGGGCGCAATATCCGGGCTCTGGAGCAGGCTACCGGGGTCGACCTAATAGTAGACGATACCCCGGAAGCGGTAACCATCTCCAGCTTCGACCCGGTGCGGCGGGAGATAGCCCGCCTGGCTTTAAGCAAGCTTATCCTCGACGGTCGCATCCACCCCGCCCGCATCGAGGAGGTGGTCAACAAAACCAAGGAGGAGGTAGATGCGGCCATCTTTACTGCCGGCGAGCAGGCCGCCTACCAGGTAGGGGTGCAGGCACTGCGCCCCGAGCTTCTCAAGCTGCTGGGCCGCCTCAAGTACCGCACCAGCTACGGGCAGAACGTGTTAAACCACTCCGTTGAAACTGCCCACCTGGCCGGCATGATTGCTGGGGAACTGGGGGCCAACGTGGCCCTGGCCAAGAGGGCGGGGCTGCTCCACGACATCGGCAAAGCGGTAGACCGGGAGGTAGAAGGCTCCCACGCCCTCATCGGTGCCGAACTGGTCAAACAATGGGATAAATCCCCGGAGGTTGTCCAGGGCGTGGCCGAGCACCACTTCGAGACCGATTCCACCAGCATCTGGGGCTTTATTGTGTCCGCCGCCGACGCCATCAGCGGCGCCCGGCCCGGCGCCCGGCGCGAGTCTCTGGAACACTACCTCAAGCGGCTCAAGGCGCTGGAAGACATCTCAAACAGCTTCAATGGAGTGGAAAAATCATACGCCATTCAGGCTGGCCGTGAGGTCCGCATCCTGGTCAAGCCCGAAGAAATAGATGACCTGGGGGCGATGAGGCTGGCACGGGACATCGTCAAGAAGATAGAAGATAGCCTGCAGTACCCGGGGCAGATAAAGGTCACCGTGCTCAGGGAGACCAGGGCGGTAGATTATGCTAAGTAGGAAAGACCAGTGCTGATACTGGCTATAGGCGATGTTATCGGCAAGCCGGGCCGGAAGGCGTTAAACCAGCTCCTGCCCAGCCTCCGCCGGCAATACGGCATAGACCTGATTATAGTCAACGGCGAAAACGCCGCCGGCGGCATTGGGCTGACCCTGGACACCGCCGGAGAGATGCTCGACGCCGGCACCGACGTGCTGACCTCGGGCAACCACATCTGGATGCACCGGGAAATTTACCCCTACCTAGATAGTGACATGCCCATCCTGCGCCCGCTAAACTACCCCCCAGGCGTGCCCGGCCGGGGCTATCTGGTCATCGGCAAAGTAGCCGTGGTCAATATAATCGGCCGGGTCTTTATCGGCGATTTTGACTGCCCCTTCCGGGCTATGGATGCCCTGCTGAGTGAGCTGGAGGAGAAAATCATCATCGTTGACTTCCACGCCGAAGCCACCTCGGAAAAAGTGGCTATGGGCCGCTATCTGGACGGGCGGGTCAGCGCCGTGGTCGGCACCCATACTCACGTGGGCACCACCGACACCCAGATTCTGCCCAGAGGCACCGCCTACGTCAGCGATATCGGCATGACCGGCCCATTAGATTCAGTTATCGGTGACGATACCGATGCTGCCATCCAGCGCTTCCTGACCAGTATGCCCCACCGCCTGTCGGTGGGCAGGGGCAAAACCGCCCTGAACGGTATACTGGTCAAGGTGGATGATGACACCGGCAAAGCGCTGAGCATCGAGCGAATCTCCCAGGAGGTAGAGTAGCGGTGGGCCAGGCTGACCTCCACATCCACTCCACCGCCTCCGATGGTCGGCTCACCCCGGCCGAGGTGGTACAGGAAGCAGCCAGGCGGGGCTTAAAATTTATGGCTCTTACTGACCACGATACCGTCGACGGTATCGCTCCGGCCAAAGCGGCGGTGCAGAGCTTTCCCGGGCTAAAGCTGATACCCGGCGTCGAAATCAGCACCGATATACCGGAGGGCGAGGCCCATGTCCTCGGCTACTTCATAGACTACACCGGAAAGGAACTGAGAGCGAAGCTGAACCGGTTCCGCAACTCGCGCCTTGGGCGGGCACAGGGCATGGTGGCAAAACTGGACAAACTGGGCATCCACATCGACTGGCAGCGTATCGAACAAATAGCCGGCGACAGCGTTATGGGGCGTCCCCACATCGCCCAGGCCATGCTGGAGAAGGGTTATATAAATTCTTTCAAACAAGCTTTCACCGATTATCTCGGCCGTGACGGCCCCGCCTACGTGGAACGGGAAAAGCTCACCCCCGCCGAAGCGGTGGCACTGATAATTAAAGCCCGGGGGCTGGCGGTGCTGGCTCACCCCTTCACCGTCGGTGAGCCGGAGGCAATGATTAAAGAATTAAAGGCGGCCGGACTATCCGGCATCGAAACCTACTATGACAACTATACCGCCGGGGAAGTCGACCTTCTGGTGAAGCTGGCCCAAAAATACAATCTTATTGCCACCGGCGGCAGTGATTTTCACGGCATAGACTCCAGCGAATCGGTCATCGGCGGGCCCGATTTGCCGCTGGCATCAGTGGAAAAACTTATCGCTAAGGCAAAAAAGATAAACCCAGACCTTAATTTTTAAGGGGAGCTTATGGCTATTGCCTTCATCTTGCTGCTGCTGAGTGCCTACCTGCTGGGCTCGGTGCCCACCGCCTATCTAGCCGGCCGGTGGTGGCGGGGGATAGACGTAAGACAATATGGCAGCGGCAACGTCGGCGCCTCCAATCTGGTCAGGTTATCGGCCAAATGGCTGGCCATTGTGGTCACTATCGTTGATTTGGGCAAGGGGATACTGGTAATTTGGGTGGCTCAACTGGCCGGGCTGGGTATTGCCCAGCAGGTAGCCGTAGGCCTGGCCACCATTATCGGCCATAACTGGCCGGTATTTCTACGCTTCAGCGGCGGCCGGGGGGTATTAGTCACCCTGGGGGTCGCCTTTTTCCTGCCCCTGAGCAACGGCCCGCTGGTGCCCTGGGCGTTAATCGTCTCTCTCGCTCTGGTGGCAATCTTCGTCTTTATCTTCCACAACCTGCCGGTAGGCACCGTAGCCGGCATGGCCGCCCTGCCCCTGGTCAGCTGGCTCACCAATGAGCCGCTGGCGTTTATTATGGGATTTTCAGCCATGCTCCTGGTGATGGTCATCCGGCGGCTGACCGCCCCCAAGTCCTCGCTCACCGCCTCGGTATCCACCGGGGAACTGATGGTTAACCGCCTCCTTTTCGACCGTGATATAAGAGACAAGGAGGCCTGGATATACCGCAAACCGGCCAGGTCAGCCCCAAAAAAGGAGAAGGGGTGACCCCCGGATGAAATGCGCCTATCACCCTGATGTCGAAACCAATTTAAGGTGCGGCAAGTGCGATAAGCCGATATGCCCCAAATGCATGGTGGAGACACCGGTGGGCGCCCGCTGCCCCGACTGCGCCGGGCTGGATAAACTGCCCACCTTCCGCGTCTCCCCCCGGTACTACCTGATTGCCGCCGGAACCGCCGTGGGCATGGCTATCGCCTGCGGGGCTGCCTGGGGATTAATTGAGTGGCTGGTGCCTATATTTTCCCTTAACCTGCTGCTGGCGCCGGCGGCGGGCTACGCCATCGGCGAGGTTACCAGCGTCTCGGTCAACCGCAAGCGGGGCACCGGGCTGGCTGTAGTCGGTGGCATCGCCGTCGCCATAAGCTACGCCGTTACCTTTTTCTTCCCCGGCGCGCTTCCTTTTGGCATTTTTAGTGTCGTTTATCATATAATAGCAGTGGGGTTGGGCATCTTTATCGCCGTAACCCGGTTGCGCTAGAAACTCTTTAAGTCCGACTGGACCTGGATAGGAGAATTTATTATGCCAGGAACGCCTCTCTTTTACGTATTATTCTGGGGAGCACTCTTAATTGCCTTCGTGATCTTTGCCTATCGCCTCAGGCAGCTCTGGCAGTACATGTTCCTGGGGCAGAAGGAAACCGGCTCTAAAAGCTGGATTAGGCAGACGTGGGATACGCTGGTCTATGTTTTCAGCCAGCTCTGCCAGCTCAAAAACTTCCGGATTAAGGACTGGGCGCCGCTGGGCCACGCCCTGATGGTATGGGGGTTCTTTATCTCCGTCATTTTCTACTTCTTCTTCATCATCCTGACTGAGGGCTTTGGCCTGATAGCCTTGGAGGAGACCCAGTTCTATTTTTACGCGGTCTGGGTAATGGACTTCTTTGCGGTATTTATTTTCGTCGGCGCCGCCTGGGCTATCATCCGGCGCTATATCATCAGGCCGGAACGGCTCCAGGGGGAGCAGACCGTCGAGGCCATGATTATCCTGCTGTCCGTGCTGGCCCACCCGGTGACATATGTATTTGAAATAGGCGCCAAGATTACGCTGGGACACCCGCCGGCAGGGCTGGGGCATACCCTACTGCCCCCGGTGAGCGCCTGGGCCAGCAACGTGTTCACCGCCGGTGCGGGCACCGAGGCCTGGTACCTCGGCTTCCTCTGGGCGCACTGGCTTACCGTGGTCATCGTTCTGGTCATCATCCCTTATACCCGGTATTTACACATCATCGCCTCCATATTCAACGGCATCCTGCGCAACCGACCTCGCACTGTCTTAAAACCCATTGATTTGGAGAATGCGGAATCCTTCGGTGTTGCTACCATTGACCAGCTTACCTGGAAACAGAACCTGGACCTGTACTCCTGCGTGGTCTGCGGTAACTGCCAGGAGCTTTGTCCGGCTTACATCAGCGGCAAACAGCTTAACCCCAAGAAGCTGATACAGGACTTAAAGAAACACCTCCTCAAGGTAGGCCCCGAACTGGTGGCGGCTAAAGCCAGGGGAGAACCAGCCCCGGCAAACCCCAATGTTGCTCTGGCGGATAACGTTATCCTGCGGGATGAAATCTGGGCGTGCACTACCTGTGGTGCCTGTGATGAAGTCTGCCCGGTGTGGGTAGACCACATTGACAAAATAGTAGACCTAAGGCGAAACCTGGTGATGGAGCAAGCCTCCATACCGGAAACGGCCGAAGGGGCACTGCGCAGCATCGAAGACAGAGGCCACCCCTGGCGGGGGACTACTTTATCGCGGACGGACTGGGCGGAGGGGCTGGATATCAAGGTTCTGGCCGATGACCAGGATGTAGACATCCTTTTCTGGGTGGGCTGCACCGAAGCCCTGGAGGAAAGGAGCACCAAAGTAGCTCAGGCGGTGGCTAAGTTACTGAAGCTAGCCGGGGTCAACTTCGGCATACTGGGAACGGAAGAAAGCTGCTGCGGAGAACCGGCCCGCCGCCTGGGCAACGAATATCTGTTCCAGATGCAGGCGGAGAAAAACATCGAAATAATGAAAAACTACGGGGTTAAGCGGATAGTCACCGCCTGCCCCCACGGCTATAACATCCTCAAGAACGAGTACCCCCAGTTCGGCGGCAACTTCGAGGTCATCCACCACACCGAACTTATTTCTCAGCTAATCAAAGAGGGTAAGCTCAAGATTAAAAAGGGCTTAAACGAGACGGTCACCTACCACGACGCCTGCTACCTGGGGCGATACAATAATATCTACGAGCCGCCGCGGCAACTCATAAAAGCCGTCCCCGATATCAAGCTTAAGGAGATGGAGAGGAACCGGCGGCGGGCGTTCTGCTGTGGCGGCGGCGGCGGTCATATGTGGCTGGAGGAGCAGGAGGGCAACCGCATCAACGAGATGCGCACCGAGCAGGCGCTGGAGACCAAAGCCCAGACCGTAATTACCGCCTGCCCCCTCTGCCTGCAGATGTTCGAAGACGGCATCAAGGCTAAAGCCGCCGAGGAACGGCTTAAGGTGATGGATATCGCCGAACTGTTAGCCGCCCAGATAGAAGAATAGGGCAAAAAATGGCTGGAAGCTATAAGGTCAGTGTCAAGGTAATAAGCCAGAAAGGCAATTGTGAGGCGGGGCATAAGGTCGGCGATGAGTGGGTGTTCGGGGAAAAAACACCGGAAGGTATATGTATTTACGCCTTTGATTCCCTGCTTCCCTTTATGACGCCGCTGATGTTCGGCGGCGCCTTCCCCTGGGAAAAAGACCCGGATAGAACTACTGTCGCCTGCCCCGACCCCGATAACCCGGTGGTCTTTGAGCTTCGCCGCCTGCGCAGCTAGCGGCTAAGCCTCCCCGTATTTCTCACGGAGCTTGCGCCGCAGTACCTTGCCGGTGCTCGTCTTGGGCAATTCTTCAGTGACCAAAACTATTGATGTGGGCCGCTTGAAGCCGGCCAGGTGGGGACGGCAAAAATCAATAATTTCCTGTTCGCCGGCGGTCTCTCCCTTTTTGAGCCGGACTATGGCCCTTACCTGATGCCCCCACTCCTCATCCTTAACCCCGATTACCGCCGCCTCCTCGATTTTGGGATAGGTGGAAAGGACACTCTCCACCTCGTCGGGGCCGATGTTCTCCCCACCCCGCACGATGACATCGTCACCCCGCCCGGTAAGGTAGATATAGCCCTCGTCATCTTTGTAGCCCAGGTCGCCGGTGCGGTACCAGCCGTCGGCGGTAAAAGCCTTCTCCGTCCTCTCCTCGTCCTTCCAGTAGCCCTTCATTATTCTCGGCCCCCGCACCACGATTTCGCCGAGCTTCCCGCCGGGCAGCTCTTTTTCCTTTTCATCACGCACCTGGATTTCCACATCCTCCAGGGGCAGACCGATAGAGGTCGCCAGCCGCTTTAACTTCTTCTCCCTCTCCGCATCGGTCTCTTTGCCGGTGATTACCTGGTCTTCGGCACGAAGAGCGGCTATAGTCGAAGAGGTTTCCGTCCCGCCGAAGGCGTTTATCAGCGCCCGCCCCGGAAAGCGCTCGATGGTTCTCTTTAATACCTCATAGGGACAGGCGGCGGCGCCGTAGGTGATGACCCGCACGCTGGAAAGGTCGTATTTACCGAAATCGGGGTACTCCACGATGCGCTTGAGCATGGTCGGCACCACCATCACCCGGGTGGCTTTCTCCCGCTGCACCGTCTCGAACCATTCTTTTTCGTCAAACTGCCGCATCAGGGCAATGCTCCGGCCGCCGTAGATGCCAGCCATCAGCGCCTGCATCCCGGCCACATGATAGAGAGGCATGACCAGAACGTTAGTTTCCGGGGGCGCTTCCATATCGGGCGGGTCAACGTTACTCAGCACGTAGGAGCTGTAGGCGTTGTGGTCCTGGGGCACCCCCTTGGGAAAGCCTGTAGTTCCGGCGGTAAAGATAAGCACGGCGATATCCTCGTCCTTTAGCTCGGCAAAGACTTCGTCTTCCGGCGAACCGGAGGCGATAAGCCCGTCATAGCCTTCCATCCCCTCATAGTTGCCCCCGATAACAATGAAATGCTTCACCGACGGCAGCTGGGAGCGGACGCCGTTGACCATATCAGCGTAGCGGCTGCCGACAAAGAGGACTTCGGGCTCGGCTTTATTAACCAGGTAGACCAGCTCGTCCTGCCGGATGCGGAAGTTCAGGGGCACGAAGATACCCCCCGCCTTCACCACGCCGAAACAGGCTTCCACGTATTCATTGCAGTTGACCTCGAGGATGGCGGCGCGGTCTCCCTTCTTTAAGCCCAATCTATTCAGGGAGTCGGCCAGGCGGTTTACCCGCTCCTTGAGCTGGGCGTAGCTGTAGCGCTTACCCTCAAAGGCGATGGCGGTTCTCTCCGGAACCAGCATGGCGGACAGGTCAAGAAACTCGGTTATAATCATCCTTTACTCTTAGTTATATTTTAGCCCTTATCTTTGACCTTATCTACTATCCGGGACATGGCTTCCCCGGCCTTGGCGTTAATCAGCACCGTTGCCTCTCCGTCCATGGGCGTTGAGCTCAGGTTAACAATAACCAGCCTGGCGCCGGCCTGGACGGCGTAGACGGGCATATAGGCGGCGGGGTAAACAACTAAAGTCGAGCCGACCACTATAAAAAGGTCGCAGCCCGACGAGCGGTTACCCGCCTCGGTGAGCACCTCATGGGGCAGCTGCTCGCCGAAGAAGACGGCGGTCGGTTTGAGCATGCCGTGGCAGTCTTCACAGTCGGGGATTTCCTCGCCCTGGTCCAGCCGCAGCTTAATCTGCTCAAAGGGATAGACCCTGCCGCAGCCCAGGCATACCGCCCGCTGCAGATTGCCGTGGAGCTCAAAGACCCTGTCGTCGGGCACCCCCGCCTTCTGGTGCAGGTTATCCACGTTCTGGGTAATGACGCAGTCCAGCCGGCCCATTTTATCCAGCTCGGCGATAGCATAGTGGGCGGCGTTGGGCTTGGCATCGGTGGTCAGGTGCCCCTCCCCCAGCATCCGCCACTGCTTCCGCCTGCTTTCGGGGTCAGAGATAAACTTCTGGTAGGTAAAGTCATCGGGGTCAAAGCGGCTCCAGATACCGCCGGGGCTGCGGAAATCGGGAATCCCCGATTCGGTGCTGATGCCGGCACCGCTAAAGACCACCAGCTTTTTGGCGTTAATAATCAGGTCGGCTACCTGCCCCGCCAGGGCATCCAGTTCTGGTTCTTCCAAAACGCCCCCCTGTTTCAACGATTTATAGCTTTAGCCAGCCGGGCTTCCAGCTCCAGCCCCTGCTCTAAGCTCAGGTCAAGCCCCCTGGTGACGGCCTGCTTGGCGCCGGCTACCGCCGCCGGGTCAAAGCCGGCAATTTCTTTAGCCAGTCTCTCGGCTTGGTTAAACAGCTCTTTCCGGGGCACCACCCGGTTGACCAGCTTTAATTTTTTAGCCTCGTCCGCCTTGAGCCAGCGCCCGGAGAGCAGTATCTCAAGGGCTTTAGCCCCGCCGATAACTCGGGGCAGGGTCTGGCTGCCACCGGCAGCCGGGATTATCCCCAGCTGCGGCTCCGGCAACCCGAACTGGACGTCCTCAGAAGCCAGCCTGATATCACAGCATAAAGCTATCTCCACCCCCGACCCCAGCACAAAGCCGTGCAGGGCGGCAATCAGCGGCTGGGGCAGGCTCAGAAAAAGCCCCCAGATATCCCTCTCCCAGCGCACCTGCCGGGCGATGAGGGGAGAGGGGGCGGTGAGAAACTCGCTCAGGTCGGCGCCGGCGCAGAAGGCTTTTTCCCCGGCACCCCGGAATACGGCAACCCTGGCCTCGGCGTCATCTTTGATAGCCCCCAAAACCTGGTAGAGTTCGTCCCTCATCCTGAGGTTATAGACATTTAAGGCTTGAGGGCGGTTGAGGGTGACATAGGCGATGTTAGCCTGTTTCTGGTAGATAATAGTCTCAAAATCGCTCATTTTATTTAAATCTAGGGGGTTACCCCACCCCATTTATATCTATTCCCACCCACCGCCCTTATGGAAGGGCTAAAGCCCTTTTATCCCCACCCCCAAAAGTAGAGTAGTTATCCCCCCTTTTAAGGAATGTTAAAGAGGTCTGACCTCTTAGGGTGGGAGGGTGGGAAATAAAACACACCCTAAAACCCCCTCACACCTACTCCCCTTTAAACTTCGGCTTTCGCTTCTCCAGGAAAGCGTTAATGCCCTCCGTCCTATCGGCGGTGGTATGGAGCAGGAAATAGAGGTCAGCTTCAAGGCGGAGCCCCTGCTCCAGGGTCAAATCCAGCCCCTTATTTACCGCCTCTTTAATAAACCTGAGGGCAATCGGCCCCTTGGCGGCTATATCTCTGGCTAAGGCTTCAGCCTCGGTAATTAGCTCTTTTTGAGGCACTATCTTGCTCACCAGCCCGATTTCAAGGGCTTCTTTAGCGGTTATAGTCTCGCCGGTAAGAATCATCTCTAAAGCTTTGCCCCGCCCCACGATACGCGGCAACCGCTGGGTGCCCCCATCAGCCGGGATAAGCCCCTTAGCCACCCCGGGAAAGCCAAACCTGGCTTTATCCGAAGCCAGCCTGATGTCACAGCTTAAGGCCAGCTCCAGCCCCGGCCCCAGGGCATCCCCGTTTATAGCGGCGATAACCGGGCGGTGGATACTGGCAATAGCGGCAGCGGGATGGCACGGCGGTAAATCCCCGGGCTCTCCATCACCGAAGCTACAGAAAGCATCACCGGACCCGGTCACCGTCACTACGTAGATAGCCTCGTCCTGGTTTATGAAGCGGCAGACCTCCGCCAGCTCCTGAGCCATCTCCAGGTTGAGGCGGTCGAGGGTTATAGCGGCGACGTGGTCTCTAGTGGTGTAGCTAATTGTGGAATAAGGCATAGGCTTGCTTCCCCCGCCACTCAATCTTAACCAACGCTTAGACTGGCGTCAAGGTAGCCAACTGACACATATCACCGAGGCAGCACTGGGAGCAGATAGGGCGGCGGCGGCAAACTTCCTTGCCCAGGCGCACCAGCAGGGCGTGGTACTCGTTAAAGAGCTTAACATCAGCCGGCAGATTATCCATGAAAAACGCCTGATAACCGGCATAGCTATCTTTTGCCGGGGTCAAGCCGATACGGCTAAAAATACGGCGGGTGTAGGCATCAACGACAAAGACGGGCTTATCAGCTGCATAAAGCAATATAGAATCGGCGGTCTCCTGCCCGATGCCGTGGACGGCAAGTAGTTGCTGGCGCAGGCCATCGGTATCGCTGGCGAATAATCTATCTAGGTCGTCACCGTAGTGGTTACCCAGCCAGAAGGCGAAGGACTTGAGCTTCAGCGCCTTGGCGTTATAGTAACCGCAGGGGTGAACCAGCCTGGCCAGCCGGGAGAGAGAAAGCCGGCGCAGCTTACCCGGAGGCAGAGCCCCGGCCGCCTTCAGATTGGCAATAGCCTTCTCCACATTACCCCATGCAGCGGACTGGGTGAGGATAGCCCCGGCGATTACCTCAAAAGGCTCCTCCGCCGGCCACCAGTGCTGGGGGCCAAAGCGGTCAAAGAGGCGGCGGTAGATATCGATTAAGGCTTGACTTAATGCTCGGTCGTCCATTTAGGTGCTTTGGTATCAGTGGCTGAATCGTATCCCGGGATATAGGGTTTGATATCGATTACCGGGGTGCCGTCAATGGCGTCCAGCCCCTTAACTTTAAGGACATTACCCCGGCGCTCCAGGAGCCTGACCGTAGCCTGCCCCACCGGGTTGAGGCGGCTGGGCGAGCGGGTGGCAAATCGGCCTACCAGGGGCAGCTCCGGCTTACCCATGGGGTGGACTTTGAGCGGCAGTTTCCGCCCGGGGGTGAGCCGGTGCATCCAGTAAAGAACGATGATATGGGAAAACTGGTCCAATCCGTCCAGGGCTTCGGCCAGATTGCCATCGACCACGATATCGGAAACGACTTCTCTCCAGCCACGCCTTAACGGCTGCTTGACGTCGTTTTTTACGATACCGATGGCTTTCAGGTTCATACCGGGCGGTTGCTCAGCCATTTCTGTGACCTGCGCTTTGCCTATCGACGAAAAGAGGCTGTCTCACAACAGCCTCTTTAAGAGTGACAAGCCTGGTTACACCGTTTCCAGCACCAGAGGTGTTTGGGTTAACACCTTCTGGGCAATATGGGGGTACTTGGCGATAAACAGCAGTTCGTCTTCAACCAGAGGCTTATGTGACTGAACATTGGCGTATCTAACAAGCTCCAGGATATCGGCAGCTTCATCTCTAGAGGCAAAGGACACGTTCATCTTGCCCATCAGATGCCGGAATCCGGCTACGCCGCTATACTGCCCGGAGATAATCTCCCGGCCCGTCTCCACGAACTTCGGTTTACCCCGCCCCAACTCCTTGTAGCTGTAAAGCTCATAGTTTTCCGGGTCTTTGAGCACGCCGTCAGCATGGATACCAGAGGCATGGGCAAAGGCGTTGGCACCAACGCCTGGCTGGTTCAGCGGTATGGGCACGTCAAAGGCATAGCTGGCGAACTCGGCTATCTTGGCCGCCACCGTCAACTTTATCGGATTACCCAGCTGATAATTCTTGGCGAAGCTCTTGGACTTATTCACCGCCAGCACGCTGGCCACCAAGTCGGCATTGCCGGCCCTTTCCCCTATGCCATTAACGGTGGTATTGATATAGACATCCTGACCGCCGTCAACAGACCCTTTAGCCCCGGCCAGAGAATTAGCCACCGCCATCCCCAAATCACCGTGGCAATGCACCTCAAGCGGCATGACCACATTTTCCGCCAGCGCTTTCATCGTTTCGTAGATGGTGAAAGGGTTATCGTAGCCCAGGGTATCACAGTAGCGCAGTCTGGCCGCCCCGTGTTCCTTAGCCGCCAGCCCGAACTTAACCAGAAAACCCAGTTCAGTTCTTGAACCATCCTCGGCATTAACCCCGATGCTCTCGGCACCCATAGCCTTGGCGGCATCAACAGCGTTGGTCATCTCTTTGATGATGTCGTCTCCGGTCTTCTTCCCCCGGAACTTGCCCTTAAGCATCTGCTCTGAGGTTGAAATAGACAGGTTAAGATGCTTGATATTGGGCACAAACTTGAAGGCCGTCTTCACATCCTCAACGATAGCCCTTATCCACCCCTCCAGGCGGATGGGTTTAAGCACCCCCATCTTCACCAGCTCCAGGTTAGCCTCCAGATATCGAGCCTCGTGCCGGGTAGTCGGGAAGCCGAACTCTGACTGGAAGACCCCCACCTCATTGAGGTAAATATTTATCATGGTCTTTTCCAGCTTGGACAGGCCAAGCTTGGCGGTCTGCACGCCGTCACGGTTGGTAACATCCAGAAAATAGATTTTCGGTGTCTGTTCTTTCTTAGCCATCTCCTCCACCTCGGTCGGGTAAATTGGCAAGACAGATAATAGCACATGTACAGAACTTTAGCAAGGAAAAAATCCCCCACTGATGAGGCAGGAGAATCGATTATATGCTAATATGTGCTAAAATATATCTAGAGCGATTTAGCTTCAGGTAAATAATGAATTCGTTACGAAGACTGGTATGGAGCATCGGCGCCCTGGTCGCTATTGTAGTCATCGGCGTTATCGGCTATATGGTTATCGAGGGGTGGGCATTCCTGGATGCCCTCTACATGACCATAACCACCATAACCACGGTGGGCTTCAGGGAAGTTCACCCGCTTAGCGACGCCGGGCGGATTTTCAGCATAATTATCATTATAGGCGGGGTTGGCGGGGCGCTATATGTTCTAACTAACATCATGGGGTATATACTGGAGGGACAATTTGGTATCACCATGGGGAGGCGACGCATGAAAAACAGAATTGCCAAATTAAAGAACCACTTTATTCTCTGCGGCTACGGCAGAGTGGGGCAGGGGATCGCTCAGGTGTTCAGCGAGGAAGGGACACCGTTTGTCATCATCGCCAATAACGAGCAACACATCGCCAAGGCGGATAAAGAGGGCTATCTCTACATATTCGGCGACGCCACCAGCGACGAAGTGCTCAAGGAAGCCGGCATCGAGCGGGCTCACGGCCTGGTATCGGCGGTGGGCAGCGATACCGATAACACCTTCATCACCCTCTCCGCCCGGGAGCTGCACCCTGACCTGTTCATCGAAGCCCGCAGCTCCAGCCCCGAGTCTGAGAGTAAGCTGCGCCGGGCCGGTGCCGACCGGGTTATATCCCCCCACACCATCGGCGGCCGCCGCATGGCTATGCTGGCCCTGCGTCCGGCGGTGGTCGACTTTTTTGATACGGTAACCTACGGCCACGGCCGTGGGCTGGAGCTGGAAAACGTGGATGTGGGCAGCGGTTCTTCCCTGGTCGGCCAAACCATGGAGCAAGCCCGGAGCAAGGATGGCATCACCGTCTTGGCAATGAGAAAAAAGAGGGGTAAACTGGTGGCGAACCCGCCGGGAGAAGAGATTATCGAAGATGGTGACCGCCTGATTGTTATCGGCACCAAGGGGCGGCTGGCGGCCTTAGAAAGCTTATTCGAGGGAAAAGAAAAATGAAAATTGGAATTATCAACGTTACCGGATATGCCGGCGTCGAGCTGGCCAGACTGCTGTACCAGCATCCCCAGGTAGAGCTGGCTTCAATCACCGGGCGGAGCGCCGCCGGGCAAAGCTTAAGCGAGGTCTTCCCCCACCTGGCCGGCATCGACCTGACCATTAAAGCCGAACTGGGCGATGTGGAACTGGCCTTTTCGGCCATGCCCCACAAGGAGAGCGCCAAGGAGGTCATACCCCTGCTGGAGAAAGGCGTCAGGGTGGTCGATATCAGCGCCGATTTCCGCTTAAAAGACGCCCCGGAATACCAAAGCTGGTACGGCTTTAGCCACCCCACCCCCCAGCTGCTCAAAGAAGCCGCCTACGGCCTCCCCGAACTGCACCGCGCCCAGATTGCTTCGGCCAGGCTGGTAGCCAACCCCGGCTGCTACCCCACCGGGGCGATTCTGGCTCTGGCTCCGGCGGTAAAGGCAAAATTGATTAAAGCCGATGTCGTCATTGACAGCAAATCGGGCGTCTCCGGCGCCGGCCGGACCCTCAGCCTACCCACGCACTACTCAGAAGCCAATGAAGACACCGCCGCCTACGCTTTAGAGGGACACCGCCACCTCCCCGAGATTACCCAGGAGCTGAAATTGCTCAATCCCCAAGCGTCGCTCTCGGTTACTTTCGTGCCCCACCTGGTGCCGATGACCCGCGGCATCCTGACCACCTGTTATGCCCCGCTGGCTTCGGGGAAAAAGGAGAAGGAGCTTAAGGAGCTATACCGGGACTTCTATAAAGATGCCCCCTTCGTCCGGGTAGCCGACGCCCCACCCCACACCAAGCAGACCTGGGGCAGCAATATGTGCCTGGTCTACCCCACCGTTGACCAGAGGACAGGCAGGCTGGTGGTTATCAGCGCCATTGACAACCTGGTCAAGGGAGCCGCCGGACAGGCTATCCAGAACATGAACCTGATGCTGGGCCTGCCCGAAACCACCGGCTTAGAGGCTCTGCCCGTTTACCCCTGATTCCACCCCAACCCAAAAATATAACCCCCCTCCTCCCGGATAGAGAAGAGGGGGATTAACTTTATCTTCCAGCTAATTATACGACGATAAATAACGGGCACATCACCAGGGTAACCGTGGCCAGCAGCTTTACCAGCACGTGCAGTGAAGGCCCCGCGGTATCTTTAAGCGGGTCGCCCACGGTGTCGCCGACCACCGCCGCCTGATGGGCGAAGCTCCCCTTGCCAATGACCTTGCCCTCGTCATCCTTGAGCTGGCCGTCCTCAATCATCTTCTTGGCGTTATCCCAGGCACCGCCGCCGTTGTTCATATAGGAAGCCATCATGATACCGCCGATAGTACCCACCATCAGCACCGCGGCCACCGCCATGGCGGCGTCATAGCCGGGGATAAAGCGGAAGACAACGCCGATGATAATCGGCCCCAGTACCACCAGCAGACCGGGGGCAATCATTTCCCGTAAGCCCGCTCGGGTGGTGATATCTACCGCCCGGGCATAGTCGGGCTTACTGGTACCGGCCAGAATACCGGGGTCGGCCCGGAACTGGCGGCGGACTTCCTCAATAATCTTGGAAGCGGTCTTTCCCACCGCCTTGATGGCCCAGGAGCTGAAGAGATAGACAATCATCACCGCCAGCAGGGCGCCGACGAAGACCTCGATGCGGGCAATATCCACGATATTATACAGGCCGCTCTCGCCGTACTTGATGAAGGAAACCCGGTCTAAGTAAGCCTGGAAGAGAAGGAAGGCGGCCAGACCGGCCGAAACCATGGCGTAGCCCTTGGTCAGGGCTTTGGTGGTGTTGCCCACGGCATCGAGGCGGTCGGTAACTTTACGCACCTCAGGCCCGGCGCCGGCCATCTCGTTGATGCCGTTGGCGTTATCGGTAATGGGGCCGAAGGTATCCATAGACAGAACGTAAGGGCAGGTCATCAGCATACCCATAGTGGCCACAGCCGTGCCGAAGGCGCCGTGAACACCGCTCATATCCCCCATCCAGAAGGAGAGCAACAAAGAAATACCGATAACCAGGGCGGTGGCCAGGGTAGTTTCAAAGCCCACCGCCGTACCCATGATAATATTGGTGGCCGGGCCGGTCTTGGAGGCCTCGGCGATGCTGCGCACCGGCTTGTAGCGCCACTCGGTGTAATACTGGGTGATAAAGACAATGACCACGCTGGCGGCAATGCCGACAACGCCGGCGCCGAAGAGCCACCAGTTACCCAGCATAAAGTAGACAGTAACCGCCAGGCCGACTATTGACAGGGCGATAGCCACAAAATAGCCGCGGTTAAGGGCAGCCATAGCGTTCTCGTTCTCTTTAGCCCGCACGAAGAAGATACCTATCATGCTGGCTATCATGCCGAAGCCGCGGACGCAGAGAGGGAACAGTATCCAGGCTATGTTCCCGGTAGCAACATAGGCGGCGATACCCAGTATCATGGCGCCGATATTCTCGGCCGCCGTGGACTCAAAGAGGTCAGCGCCACGGCCGGCGCAGTCGCCGACGTTATCACCCACCAAGTCGGCGATAACCGCCGGGTTGCGCGGGTCGTCTTCGGGAATGCCGGACTCAATCTTACCCACCAGGTCAGCCCCCACATCAGCCGCTTTGGTATAGATACCACCGCCGAGCTGGGCAAAAAGGGCGACAAAGCTGGCACCAAAGCCAAAGCCGACAATAAGGTGCGGCGCGATTTGCGGATTGGTAGCGCCGCCGTAGGCGAAGAAGATAACGGTAACACCGATGAGGCTCAGGGCGGTGATGAGGAAACCGGAGACGGCGCCGCCGCGCAGGGCCACATTGACCGCCTCGGTGAGGCTCTCCTGGGCAGCGGCGGCACAGCGGGCGTTCGATTTAACGGCAATGTACATGCCGATGAAACCGGCCACCCCGGAGCATAAAGCGCCCACCAGGAAGGAGACACCGGTACGCCAGCCGATATCAAGCGGGCTCAAACCCTCCACTTCGGTGCCACCCAGCAACCCCACCAGCACCCCGATAATAATGGCAATAGCCACAGAATAAATAGCGATGGTAGTATACTGGCGCTTCAAGAAAGCCCAGGCAGCTTGAAAGATAATATCGCCAATCTCTTTCATCTTGGGTGTGCCCATAGGACGTTTGAGCACATTCCGGGCTAAGAAAATAGAAAAGATTATAGTGATTACTCCGGCGAATGGCACAACCCAAAATATTACTGGCATTTTCCCCTCCTAAGCAAAAATAACCGTCCAGATTATACCATATCCCCCGCGGCAGGACAAAAGGGGTTACCCCACCCCCGTTTTATATCTTTACCCACCCGCCGCCCTTAATGTAAAAGGGCTAAAGCCCTTTCTACCCCACCCCCCAATCGGGGGAGATATTACTTTCCCCTCCCCCTTTCAGGAGAGTTTTAGAGGTATTTCCTTTAAGGGCGGGTGGGACACAAAACACCTGTTAAAAAGGTGGGGTGGGGCAAAGACCCCCCCTAAAGGAGTTGATAGAGGTCTAACCTCTATAGGGCGGGAGGGTGGGAAGCATAACGCACTCTAAAAACGGAGAAAGGGGGAAGCAAGACCCGACTCATAAAATTGCCTCTTAACTCTGGCTCTGCTATGCTGAAAGGGAAAGCCAGTGAGCAATAACAGCGCCTTCCACCGCATAGACTACATCAAAATCACCATCTTCGGCTTTGCCCTTACCGCCATGTGGAGCAGCCTGCACACCTTTATCCTGCCGCTGCGCGTGCTGGACTTTGTCGCCGAATCACAGAAAAACACCTATTTAGGCTTACTAACCTTCGCCGGGCTGATTCTGGCCATGCTGGTTCAGCCCATTGCCGGCACCATCAGCGACCGCTGGGGCTTTAGCTGGGGACGCCGCCGCCCCTACATTCTGGCAGGTACCGCCCTGGTTATCATCCTCCTGCCCGGCGTCGGGCTGGTCAACAGCTTTATCGCCCTGCTCATTATCTACTGCCTGCTCCAGGTCAGCAGCAACACGGCTCAGGGCCCCTTTCAGGCGTTAATCCCCGACCTGGTGCCGGGCAAGAAGCGGGGGGTAGCTTCCGGGGTAAAGGGGCTGCTGGAGCTAGCCGGCGGGCTCGTCCTGGTGCGCCTTATTTTCTACTTCATGGGCCGCTACTTCGCTGGCGAAGGCAGCCTCTGGCTGTGGTCGTCCCTATCGCTGCTCGATGTTGTCCTGCTGGCCGCCCTGCTGGCAACCATATTTACCGTTAAGGAGCGCCCCTGGGTGCGCGTATCCCCACCCCCCCTGCTGCCGACCCTGTACAAAAGCTTCAAGATTGACACCAGAGTAACCCCCGGTTTCGGCACCTTTCTGGTATCCCGCCTGCTCATCGTCATGGCCATGGCCACCCTGCAGACATTCGCCCTCTACTTTTTGATAGACGTGGTGGGGATAACCGACACCGGCCAGGTCACCAACGACCTGCTGATAGTAGCCGGCATCTGCCTGATAGGGTCGGTCTACCCCGCCGGGTGGCTGTCGGACCGGATAGGGCGCCGCCCGGTAATCATTGCCTCCGGCCTGCTGGGCGCCCTGGGCATTCTGGTGCTGCTTTTAATCCATAGCTACACCGCCCTGCTGGTCTCCGGGGCTCTGCTGGCAATCGCCGGCGGGGCTTTCTTCTCAAGCAACTGGGCACTGGCAACCGACCTAGTCCCCAGAGGCGAGGAAGCCAGACACCTGGGGCTGACCAACCTAGCTACCGCCGGCGGGTCGGCGCTGGCCCGCCTTATCGGCATAGCCATTGACCCTTTAAATGCCTACAGCCACGGGCTGGGCTACCAGGTCATGCTGGCGGCCTGCCTGCTCTACTTTGTCATCGGCTCACTACTGCTCTTTAGAATCAAGGAACCGGCTAACCGAGGAAATTCAGCAGCGCCTCCCAACCCAGAGCCCCACCCCAGGCGATAACCAGGTATAAAATAGTCCTCCCCAGCCAGCAGGCGAGGAAGAACTTCCATAAGGGGAAACGCACCACTCCGGCGGCAATGCCGGCTAAATCAAAGACAAAAGGAAATACCGAAAGAACAAAGATGGTCAACATCCCCCACCTCTGCACCCACCCCTTCAGCCAGGTATAGACCCTCTGCCGGGTAACTATAGCCTGCCCGCTGTAGCCGGCGGCATATCCGGTCATCTCGCCGACGGCCGCCCCCAACCCCCCCACCAACCCCACCAGGGTAGCCGAAGGCAAGATGGCGCCCATCGTAGCCAGCACCAGGAAATTACCGGCGGGCAGGACTATGGTGGCGTTCAGGAGCACGCTGATGAAGAAGACACCCATGTAGCCGTAGCCCTCCAGGGCTTCAACTCGTTCCGGGTAGCTGCGGTAAAAGAAAAAGACACCGACGACAACACCGATAATCAGGACCAAGCCCAGTATGGGAAGAAGTTTATTTCTTACCCAGCCCCCCTTCGCCCCCTCTTTACCCTGGTCAGTGCCGTCCATCTTCAAGCTATTTTAGCACATTACATTGTCAGCCGACGCTGTCTTTGCTATACTTGGGCATAATGCCCCCATCGTCTAGAGGCCTAGGACAGCGGCCTTTCAAGCCGTAAACAGCGATTCGAATTCGCTTGGGGGCACCAATTATCTAACAAGGGGGTGCCGCCATGATGATAACCATAAAATGCCCCAGTTGTGGCACCGAGGGTAGCCAGTCTCTGCTCGAGCCGACCTACCAGGGTCCCTATCGCTGCTGGAAATGCCGGGAGCTTTTCTCCATCAGGATAGAAAACAACGAGGTCCAGTCTTTTGAGCCCATCACCGAGGAACGGCTGAAAGAGTTACAGGCACAACACCAGCAGGAAGAGAAACAGAGGCGGCAAATAGAAGAGCTTAAAGACAGGTTCAGAAAGCCCTCGGATTAAGGCTCTAATCTATCGCCTTTAGTCTATCTTGTGCCTCATCCTGACCGCCCCAACCTGCCTGTCAATACCCTCACTACCCCAGTTTAGAACTTACCTTTAAGCTTGTCATAGGTCTCAGCCAGGGCTTCGGGTAATACCCGCACATCGGCTACCACCGGCATAAAGTTGCTATCCCCCACCCACCTCGGCACAATGTGAGTGTGGATATGGTCGGCTACACCAGCGCCGGCAACTCTGCCCAGGTTCATGCCGATGTTAAAGCCGCCGGGTTTAAAAACCTTTCTCAGCACTTCAACCCCCCGGCTGACCATCTCAAAGTGCTCGTGCCGCTCCTCTTTAGTCAACTCATCCAGACTGGCCACGTGGCGGTAGGGGGCTACCATCAGGTGGCCCGGGTTATAGGGGTAGCTGTTGAGGACGACGAAATTTTTCTCGCCCCGGGAAAGGATATAGTTAGCCACATCGTTATTTCCCTTGGGTTTTTCACACAGGAAGCATCCCTCTGGCTTTTCCATCCGGATATACTGTATACGCCAGGGCGCCCAAATTTGCTCCATATTATTCTCCTTTAAGCGGTTGCTGCTATTTTATGGGCTCATATCCGGCAGCACAAGATCGAGGCCCTGGCCTGATGGTATGACCATGATCTTGATATCTTCGCCTAGCCTGTCGAGCAGGATATACTGCAATATCTCAGGCGTCAGAGATTCAGAGATGGACTGGTTGGCGGCAACCTGAGCTTCAGTGACAACGCGAATGTACTCGGCTTCACCTGTCGCCTTGACTATTCGTGCGTCTGCCTCCCCTTTAGCCTCGGCTTCTCTCTGCTCAGCTTCAACCTTGACACGCTCCAGCTTGTTCCTTGCCTCCCATACTGCCTGCTCTGCCGCCACTTTAGCTTCGATAGCGGCAACGAAGGTGGCACTGAACTGGAACTCCGTTATCGATACTGTCTCAGTGATGATACCACGCTCCAAGAGTCGATTTGACAGATTATCTTGGATTTCATTTTTGACCGCTTCACGTTTCAGGATAAGGTCTTCCGCAATGTATTTTGCGGTGACCTGCTTGATGGTCTCCTGGACGGCCGGAGCGGCAATCCTGTTGATATACTCCAGCCCCAGTGTCCTGTAAATCTCGGCGGCCTGGCTTGGCTCCAAACGCCAGTTGAGGGCAATGGTAGTGTTGACATCTTGAAGATCACGGGATGCCGAGGCCGCTCCGGTTTCATATTTCTCGGTCTGAACTGACATCTTTACTACCGAATCGAGGAACGGCAGCTTCATCTGGAGACCCTCATTCAGGATTGTACCGGTAACAGCGCTGAACCGAATGACTACCCCACGATGGCCGGCGGGAATAGTGGTGAACGAGCCGAAGATGAGACTGGCAACAATCATAACGACACCGATAATGCTGCCAATGCTGCCCCAACGTCGAGTGTTAGGGTCCCCCTGATTTCCTTTGTTTGCCCGAGAAATGTACACGCCAATTATAAGGATGATAATACCGATAATTAGAAGTGCCATCATTGTCTGCTCCTTTCTAAGTTTATCCTTATTACTTTGGGCCTATACCCATCGTTGAATTGAGTATAGCAATAAAGTCAATTAACCTGCAAGCGAGTAATATTCCGGCTTTCTGTTACCTTTAGCAGTTAACCGAGCCTCAGTACAGGGGGCAAAATTGATTGTAAAAACCGAAGCTATCGTCTATAGTTATATGGCTACAGGAGGACACATATTGAGCTACCCGGACAGCATTCTTCATCAGGTGACCCGGCCGGCCCGCTACACTGGCGGCGAGTGGAACAGCGTTATCAAGGACTGGGATAAGACCGCTCTCCGCTTTGCCCTGGGCTACCCCGATTTATACGAAATCGGCATGTCCAACATGGCTCTGCCCATCCTCTACGACATTCTCAACAGCCAGTCAGATATCCTCGCCGAAAGGTTCTTTGCCCCCTGGGTAGATATGGAAGCCGCCCTGCGGGCGGCGGGCATCCCCCTGCTCAGCCTGGAATCCAAGCGCCCGCTCAAAGACTTCGATGTCATCGGCTTCTCCCTGGACTACGAGCTGACCTACACCAATGTACTCAATATCCTGGACCTGGCGCAGCTGCCGGTGCTGGCTTCGGAAAGAGACGATAGCCACCCCATAGTCATCGCCGGCGGCAGCTGCTGCCTCAATCCCGAGCCCATATCCGACTTCATCGACTTCTTCGTCATCGGCGAGGGTGAAGAGGTACTGCTGGAGCTGGTCGAATGCCTGCGGCAGTGGAAGAAAAGCAAAGCCAGCAAAAAAGAGCTATTACATGAAGTGGCCAAAATCCCCGGCGTCTACGTGCCCGGCTTTTATAAAGTGGAATACCATCCCGACGGCCTGGTTAAGAGCATCACCCCCACCACGACTGAGGCTAAAGCGGTCATCGAACGGCGGATAGTAGATAAACTCCCGCCACCGGTCACCCGCCCGGTCGTCCCCTATATCGAGGTCATCCACGACCGGGGCGCCGTCGAAATTCAGCGGGGCTGCACCCGCGGCTGCCGCTTCTGCCAGGCAGGGGTCATCTACCGCCCCCCGCGCCAGCGCCCCCAGACGGAGGTAATTCAGGCGGTGGGCGAGCTTATCGCCAACTGCGGCTACAACGAGGTATCCCTGGTCTCTTTAAGCTCCAGTGACTACCCCCGCATCGAGGAGCTGGTAGCCAGCCTGGCCCATGACTATAAAAACCTGGCGCTGTCACTGCCCAGCCTGCGCATCGACAGCTTTTCGTTAAAGCTGATGGAAGCCCTGCCCTCGCGGAGGAAAACCGGGCTAACCTTTGCCCCGGAAGCAGGCAGCGAAAGACTGCGCCGCATCATCAACAAGGGCATCACCGAGGAGCAAATCCTGGAAACGGCGGCAGCCGCCTTCGCCCGGGGCTGGAGAAGCCTCAAATTATACTTCATGCTCGGCCTGCCCACCGAAACCACCGAAGACATCGAGGCCACTATCGAGATGGTGGCCAAGATACGCGCCGCCGGCAAGGGAACCAGAGGCGGCATGCCCCAGGTAAGAATCAGCATGTCCACCTTTATCCCCAAACCCCACACCCCCTTCCAGTGGGTGGCGCAGGCAGGTGAAGAGGAACTAAACGCCAAGCACGAACTACTGAAAACAGGGCTGCGCCGCAAGGGCAGCCACCTCTCCTGGGCCGACCCCAGGATCAGCCTCCTCGAGGCAGCTCTGTCGCGGGGAGACCGGCGGCTGGGCAAAGTCATCTACGATGCCTGGAAGTCGGGCTCGAGCTTTGATGCCTGGGACGAACGCTTTAACCACCAGAACTGGCTGGACGCTTTTGCCCACAACGGGCTGGAGCCCGGCTTTTACGCCCACCGGGAGCACTCTTTAGACGAGCTTTTGCCCTGGTCTCACATCGATACGGGGGTAAGTTCAGAATTCCTCAAGCGGGAATACCAGCGCTCTCTCAAAGGTGAGGAAACCGCCGATTGCCGCGAGCAGGCCTGTAACGCCTGCGGGCTGGAACGCTGGCAAGAGGACTGCCAGCGAAAAATCAAGGGGCGCTCTTCTACTTAGTCTCCTTCTCGAAGCAGGTGATAGCCACCACCCGGTCGCCGGCGTCGATGTCCTGCAGCTTCACCCCCTGGGTGCTCCGCCCCTGGACGGTAATACCCTGCCGGGGGTCTTTCTCCCTAACCGGCGTCTGGATAACGATGCCCTCCGCCGAAATAATCATTACCTGCTGCTTTAAAGAGACCACCTCGGAGGCGGCAACTTTACCCGATTTTTCATTAAGCTTAAAAGTCCTCACCCCACCCCCGGCCCGGTGCTGGCAGGGATAGTCGTCCACCGGGGTCAGCTTGCCGTAGCCACCGCTGGTAACGGTCAAAACATAGCCGTCACGGCGCATAATGTCCATACCCACCACCCGGTCGTCAGCGCCGAGGCGGATGCCGCGCACCCCGCCGCTGGTTCGGCTGACCGCCCTCAACTCGGAGATGGCGAACCGGATAGACTGCCCCCCCTCGGTAGCCAGCAGGACGTCGTCCTTGTCGGTACCCAGGCGGGCGGCAACCAGCTCGTCTCCCGGCTCCAGGTCCATGGCGATAAGCCCGCTTGAGCGCACGGCGGCAAATTTATCCACCATCGTCTTTTTAATCTCGCCGAGGCTGGTAGCCATCAGCAGATAGGCGCCGGACTTGAAATCGGGCAGGGCCACCATAGCCGTCACCCGCTCGTCCTCGGTGATGGAAAAGAGATTAACCAGGGCGGTACCTTTAGCCACCCGGGTGCTGTCGGCGGGAATCTCGTGGCACCTGAGGTGGAATACCCGTCCCCGGTTGGTGAAGAAGAACAGGTTATCATGGGTATCGGCCACCACCAGCAGCCTTACCGCGTCCGCCTCCCGGGTAACCATGCCGATGATGCCCTTGCCACCGCGGTGCTGCGAGCGGTAGCTGGGGGAGGACACCCGCTTGACGAAGCCGCGCTTGCTTAAGGTCACCACCACCCGCTGGTGGGGTATAAGGTCCTCCTCACGGAACTCGGTTATCTCCTCCTCGCTTATCTCGGTGCGCCGGTCGTCGCCAAACTTAGCCTTAAGCTCGCCCACCTCCTGGTTTATCAGGGCCAGTATTCGCCGGGGGTTAGACAGCAGGTCTTGCAGGTAGGAAATGGTCTTCAGCAACTCAGCGTACTCATCGAGGAGCTTTTTCCTCTCCAGGTTAGCCAGCCGGCGCAGCTGCATATCGAGGATAGCCTGCGCCTGCACCTGGGATAAGCCAAAGCCGCTCATCAGTTCGCGGCGGGCAACCTCGACCGTTTCCGCCTTCTTGATGGTGGCAATAATCTTATCGATGTTATCCAGGGCAATCTTTAATCCCTCCAGGATATGAGCCCGGGCCTTGGCCACTTTCAACTCAAATTTAGAGCGCCGGGTGA
>Ga0307429_1000462_pt1 | contig 24750 bp, 25 predicted proteins | sample SalMarWE160230MG_FD_202151 | JGI IMG/M metagenome (GOLD analysis project Ga0307429, IMG submission 202151) | Salt marsh sediment microbial communities from the Plum Island Ecosystem LTER, Massachusetts, United States - WE1603-230 | ecosystem: Environmental > Aquatic > Marine > Intertidal zone >... | reverse complement strand
TCATGCGGACTATTAATAATCCGAGTAATACCATCCTTCAGCATAACCTCGTTGAAATTTATCAATAAACCAAGTGGCTTCTTTGCTAAACGTAAATAGGTTAAAAGCTGCTTTTTATGTACCTCCTGTACTTTCTCCACTGACTTTAACTCAACAATAATCGTATCTTCAACCAATAGATCAAGCCTAAATCCTTCCTCATGTACTCTCTGTCCTCGATAAAAAATAGGGAGAGGTACTTCATATCTAACCTTTATACCCATATATCTTAACTCAATAACCATGCAAGATTGATATACAGACTCTAATAGCCCTGGCCCTAGTTTCTTATGAACATTGATAGCAGCCTTTATGATCTGAGATGAGAGTTGATTTAGTTCCATAGAAATCTCCTGCGGTAGCAGGATGGCAATTTGATCTGAATTCCCCTCCTTGCCCTATGGAATGCAAAGCCTATTCCTTCGGGGTCAGGAATTAAGATCAAAGCCTCTGTGTCCTCTGGGAGCTCTGCCTGCCCCGTAGGTGGCCCATCGTACTGGGGTGAGATATAAAGATATCCCCATGATCAGATACCTCCTACGTTTTCACATCAACTCTTTCAAAACGCAATGGGGTGTCAAGCGTCACAGCTATGTACACATCTTTGTTTTTGTCCTCTACCCCTGAATCACCTGGTGAATCTATACGTAAAACAGTTGCCTTTCCTATCATACAGGCCTTCACTTCATCACTATCAGGTAGATGAATGGTTAATTCTAATGATTGGCCTGGAAAATATTTGTCGCCTTGTTGGGTTATAAACTTTGCGCCTTCCCCTGAGATATCCTTTAAAACAGTATTTTCCTTATATTTTTTTCCTTCAGTATCTTCGGCAGCCACTTCCATTATAAATTCAATTGGAAAACGATCAAAATTTCTTCTTTCGGATTGATTGTTCATTTTGCACCAAAGGCGAAGACCATTATAATCTTGGGACCCTCTTTCTTGTTAAAGCTGATATTTAAGAGACATCATCGCTGATTTTAAATGAGATTGATGTTGTTGTGCCAACACCTTCTCTGCTCTCAATGTGTATATCTCCTCCACAGTACTTCGCTGACTGACGTGCAATATATGCCCCGAGACCAAGTCGTGCTGACCCTTTTATACCAAGAATCTTGAAAAAAGGCAGCTGAGATTTATCTCTGTCTTCATTGCTCATTCCTCTCCCATTGTCTGCAATTTGTATTATTAGGTTACCATCTTCCCTTCTTGCAGATACCACCACATCTCCACCCTTTTTTGGAGCATAGGATTCTACTGCATTAATCAGGCTCTCTTTTAGTGCTGTCGCTATCGTAAGTTTACTCCCGGACACGGAGGGTAGCTTATCCAGGCTCAGCGCCCCTTTCTTTTTTGGATTATAGGTGAATTGTAACTTTACCTTGGGATCTATTGGAAACTCTTTATCTCCATATGTCTTCAACGGCTGTCCAGAGAGAAAGGGATCGAGCATAGAACTTATATCTACTGAACTTATTTTCCCTAAGGAGCTTTCTCCTGCCTTAGAGAAATTCCTGTATGCATTGATACCTGTTAAGAGCCTTGTAATACTTCCCTTTATATCCCCAAGCTCACCCTTTATTTCGTCAATGCTATCTCCCATTTCACACAACTCGATATGACCATAGATAGGGGTGAGTAAATTGCTCAATGAGTCGCCTATGAAATTATCATAGCCCTGGATTAATGTCTCAAGAGCAGCCGCTTTTCTCGAAGCCTGCTCTGCCTGCTTGCGCTCGGTAATATCATCCAAAACTACAAATCTACCGGTTATTGTTCCGCCCACCTTTATCGGACCGGCGGTCACGCGAACATTAATCTCCTTGCCGTCTTTGCGCATCCGGATTATCTCGGCGCCCTTTATACCCTGCATCGCCTGCCTATTAAGCTCCTTCGCTTCAGTGTGGTAAAAGCGCTCCGGACAGATCAGGTCTTCTATGACCTTTCCGTGCGCCTCTTCGAGGGGATAGCCAAACACCTCTTCAAAGGCCAAGTTTGCGTCTATGATATGGTTTTCCAGGTCAAGCAGCGCCATGGCCTCACCGGAGTAATCGAACAGCGACTTTATCTGTGCCCGCTGAATCTCAAACTTCTCTTCAGCCTGCTTGCGCTCGGTGATGTCGCTTATTAAATCAACGAATCTTACTATCTCCCCGTTTTCGTCAAATATTGGGGAACTTTTTATTGAGAAGTGCCTGTCAAATATATCTTCATATCGTTCTATTGATTCTGGTTTTTTAGTTTCCACTGCTTTTCTGAAAGGGCAATATTCAGCAGGGGTCTCTGTCCCGTGAATGATTTGATAACATTTCTTCCCTATTACATCATCTTTACTTTTTTTAAGAAGTTCCAATCCGTTATCATTTATATTTTCGATATTATAATCTCTGTCAATTATCAGCATAACATCTTCCAAAGAGTTGAATGAATCACGCCAATCTTGCTCAGCTTCCCGCAGCGTCTCCTCCGCCTGTTTTCGATCGGTGATATCCCGTACAATACCTCTAAACCCTATTGGCTTATCTCCTGCATCCTTCATTAGAGATACAGAGGCCTCTACATGATTTTTCGTCCCTTCTTTTTTTATAATCTCCCAGTCAAGGCCTTTGTCAGGCTTTCCTGTGGTATATACTTTATTGAAGGTTTGATATAGTTTCTTTGCGTTTTCTTTATCTGTGTATTGTCTGTTATTCATCCCCATCACTTCATCTTTGGGATATCCAAGTATTTCACACAATGAATTATTGAAAAAGGTAAAATTCCCGGCGATGTCAACCTCAAAGTAGCCATCTTCTATGCTCTCAAGGATGGTTCGATATTTATCTTCACTCTCCCTCAATGCCTCCTCTGCCAGCTTGCGCTCGGCAATCTCTTTATTAAGTTCATTTATCGATGTTGTAGTCTTCTTCAAATCCCCTGTCATTTTATCAAACGCCCTTGAAAGCTGGCCGATTTCGTCCTTTGCAACTGTGCCTATCTTATGATCCAAGTTGCCAGCGCCAATAATTTGGGTGCCCCTCTCAAGTTGTGCTATTGGCACTCCAATACTCCTGTTGATCCAGAGTGAGATTGCCATGATAAGAACGGTAAAGATTATAAGAAAGATAACGATCAGAAAACTTGCTCTTTGTTGAGCAGTCACTAATTCTGTTTGAATTGCCTTTTCCAACTGAAAGGCAGGGGAAACCGTGGCTTGGGATTTCACCAGCAACTCGCCTGTTAATCTGTTTCGCAGGTCGGGAGAGAAAGCAATTTTCGGTCCACCAAATTCCTGAACAATGCCGTAACTTCTAAATAACTCTGTAAAGGCAGCTTTAAATCGGGAAAGATCCTGAAGTATTTCGTTTAAAATGATTCTCTCGCTTGGCCTTTTGAATTCAGCTGCCGTTATTGTCTTTATTAAAGAATCATATCTTGATTGCCACTGCATCATCGAGCGTTCTCCAGGATGCAGTAAATACTCATGCGTTATGATTTTCAATTCAGCTATGCCTTTGACTATCTCGGCTGCTATTATTTCTGTTCTGCTTCCTTCCTTCACTGACTGAAATGCCATATAAATAGACAAACCAACCGTGATAGCCAGGATAATGGTTAAAATGATGCTGACTTGTAATTTAATCTTAAGTTTCATCAGGGTTGTCTCCTAACGGATTATGGTAATCGTTTCAGGTTTGATTGCCTCCAAGGCATCCAGGTAAACGAAATTGAGATAATTGGGAAGCTCTTTCTTATCAGTGAAATTGTTTTGTATCGCCCACCTTGCTATCTCATCCCATGCTACCAGTAAGGCTTGGTCCAGTGAGAGTTTGAATGTGCAATCATCACAGGCAGCGCTCACAGTGTCTTTATCAAGTTTGAAGGTTTCAGCTATTATATCTTGGGAGGTTTCTCTATTCTTCTTTATAAATGTAGCAGCCTTATCGATGGCTTTCAGAAACCTTTTTAGAGTTTCCGGATGCTCTTTAGCAAAGCCTTTCATCACTGCAAAATTAAATGTTGTTCTATAGATGTCTGAGCTTGGCAGCTCTATAGCGTTGTCCTTGAGTAGTTTCTTTGCCCTTTGAGTGTATGGCTGCCACACAGAGATTGCATCGACCTCACCATTTTTCAGGGCAGCTGGTAAATCCACAGTCCTGATATGAACCATTTCCACATCAGAGACTGACAGCCGGTTGTGAATTAAAAATACCACGAGAAAAAAGTGGCTTGATGTACCTCTATTTGCCCCCACTCTTTTCCCTTTTAGATCTGCCCCTGTCTTGATGCCCTTATCCTTACGTGCTATTATCTTAACAAAGGGATATGAGTGGATAAATGTAGCAAAGATACAGAAATCCTCTCTTTTGAAGCTATTGAGTACAACAGGCATATCTGCAACCGTGGATATATCGACTTCTCCGGCAAAGAGAGCTTTTGTAGCCATTTTACCACTGCTATATTCCTTTACTTCTACATCAAGCCCCTCCTCAGGAAAATACCCTTGCTCCTTTGCGATATAAACAGGAACGGACAAAAATGATCGTGAAATCCCAAGCCTTACTTTTTCTCTGCTTTTTGGAAATTCACGTGACGTACAGCTCACAAAAAAATAGGTGCCAACTACTAAGGCTAGGACGACAAAGACCACTCCTATCCAAATAGGAAATTCCTTCTTTTCCTGCATGTCAGGTGTGGTTTGCTCTTTTGTTTTATCTTCATCCTTCATTTTCCCTACCTCATATACTATTTCGAAATCTTTTCCAGTGTCTTTTGCTTGTAGTTTGATACGCTTAGGATAACTGAGTTCTAGCTCTGTACTGCAGTAATCATATTTTAACTCCTTTCATCTCTCCAAGGTCTGCCTTCTCTATCTCCTCAGTTGTTCCCTTCCGGCAAACTTTCGTTTCCTGGCCCTTAATTCCAGATATGTACCTTTCACCCTTCCAGCCGATCTCTCTCACTATAGGTAAAATTGGAGAGATTCACGTCTATTGCTTCATCCACTTCAGCTTTGATTTTTAAAACTTCATCTATATTTTCCAGAAAGATATCTACCATATCAGGGTCAAAATGCTGGCCACGCTCTTTCTTGATAATATCGCAAGCAACTTCGACAGGATAAGGGCTCTTGTATGGGCGTTTAGAAGTGAGAGCATCGAAGACATCAGCAAGGCCAACAATTCTTCCTACAAGGGGAATATTATCACCGGAAAGTCCTTGGGGATATCCTTTGCCATTCCATTTTTCATGATGGGAGATGGCTATCTGCTCTGCAATCTTTAGGATCTCTGCTTTAGAATTTGCCAGGATTTTTGCCCCTATTACAGTATGGGTTTTCATTATTTTGCATTCTTCGTCTGTCAATTTGCCTGGTTTCAATAAAATGCTGTCCGGGATGCCTATTTTCCCCACATCATGCATGGGCGCCGCATAGAGTATATTTTGAACCTCCTTGGCAGGTAGCCCAAGTTTTTCTGCGATCAAAGCACAGTATTGACTCATGCGTTTGATATGGTCGCCAGTGTCTTCATCTTTATATTCAGCAGCGAGCACCAGTCGGTGAATGGTGTCTAAGTAGGATTCCTGGAGTTCTTGATGGACAGTTTTTAGCTCTAAGATGGTCTTGCTCATATCATCTGCATATTTCATCAGTTGCTTATTGGAGGCCTCCAATGCCTTCCTTTTTTCTTTTTCAGATTGATAGACTTCAGCAAGGTCTTTGGCATATTTTTGTAGTTGATCGATAGTCGCAGATTCGGTCTGCGGGTTTTTTGTTTCCATGGTTAAATGCTGGATGTTTGATACTCTAATATTAGAATGCAAATGCAATTTAGATATTTAGGAATTTAGGGATTTAGGAATTCCTCAAATTTTTTATAATTCATAATCCCTCAATTCCTGAATCCCTCAATTCCTGAATCCCTCAATTCCTGAATTCCTGAATTTCCAAATTGAATCACCCAAGCACCTCTTCCATCTTTTTTATCAACTCCAAAGGACTGAAGGGTTTGGTAAAATAGTCATCCGCACCGGCCTTAAGGCCTTCCTCCAAATCAGTATCTTGGATTCTGGCAGTCAAAATAATTATGGTGATGCCTTTGGTCTCCGGGTCATTCTTTAGGATGTGGGTAGCTTCAAGTCCATCTATATCCCCGGGCATTGTGATATCCATTATGATCAGATCTGGCCTTTCTGCCCTGGCGATTTGAATGGCCTTTTGTCCACTCTCTGCCTGGAAGATTTGGTAACCACTTAATCTTAGGGTTGAGTTCACCAGTTCCCTGATCCCTGGCTCATCATCTACAATGAGAATCTTTTTCATCTATTCAGCTCTCCCTTCACATTTCGGCCTGCCCTCCCCGTCCCGAGACCGGGACGGGATCGGGAGGCGCGAGTCGAATTGGATATACCGTTGCTTTTACTGGCTTCCCATACCTCTTTTTCCATCATGTCATCTTGGTGAGCCAGGTCTGGGCCAGGGATTTTGGATTGATTCATTTTTTACTTCGCCTTGCAGTTTTTATAGATGAAACGATAATTGCAATGATTTCATCGTTTTCCTGCATCAAGGGTACAATTATAAATCATGTTTCATCAACATTCCCTAAAATTTGTCCCACGGCAATACTGTTGTCCTTTCCGTAAGCTTCTGCTTGCTTGGTGCTCGGCAAATGACATAACCCCTTTTGCTCTTCTTCTCGTTAAGGTCCATGAATGTTTCCACGTGCCGCGCATCGGCCCGTAAGGGTGAGTCTGTCCACTTGATCTCAATTGGAATCAATTCCTTGGGCGTTTCCAGGATAGCATCCACCTCTGCTCCCGATGCCATGCGCCATGTGGAAAGGCGATAATTCCGGCCATGGAACCGGCACCGGTAATACAGTTCCGCCAGGACCCATTGCTCGAAGATCCCACCCGCATCGAGCGCCAGCAACGATCTGTCCAAAGGCAGTTCGGCAAGAACATGACGCACGCCGAGGTCGAAGAACAAAAAGCGGGCCGCTTTCGTCATCCGTTTTCTGCCTCCCGCAAAGGGAAGAATATGAACACCGACATAGGTGTCCTCGAGAACCTGGTAGAAATTGCGTAACGTGTTGACTGCCACACCTATCGCTCTGGCCAGCTTCGTAAAATTTACAAATCTGCCCGATTCAAGGGCTGCCAACTTCAGAAACTTCTGAAAGGCGGCGATGTTGTTGACGATATTCTCCTGCCGGATTTCGTTTTCGATATAGAGTTCCGCATAGGAGGACAAGGTTTCCTTCCACGACGCCCTGCTTTCATGGTAGAGACCGGGCAAATTGCCATAGATCAGGTAATCTTCGATCCTGCGCCGTGGAAACCTCCGGCCCGTCGGCATTCCAACAGGTAACAGCACACTGTCGCGCTGTTCGGCCTGCATCACTGGTGACAGAAGGAGATCATGAACTCTGCCGGGCAACAGATTGGCTGAGCGGCGTTTGACCTGTCGCGCGGAACTACCGGTCAGGTAGAAACGATAGCGGCCGGGTTTCTTATCATAGAGATACTGCACATCATCGAGAAGCGCCGGCACCTTCTGAATCTCATCGATGAACACGGCGTTGACCTTCTGCTCCGCTTCGAGCTCACGGATTAGCAATCCGTCATCGACTTCGTAGCGTCTTCTTTGCCGGCGGTCCTGGAGATTGACCACCATGGTATTGCCTATGTTCATTAGGTGATGATAAAGGAGTGTTGATTTCCCCGACTGCCGTGGCCCGAAAACCAGTTTGATTTTCTGCTTCCCCTTGCTTGCTTTCAAGAGTTTCTTCTGTAATGCCCTGCTGTAGAATGGTACGCTCATAATGATTATACCTCCGCATATTTACCTGGTAATTATGCAGTGACCTACTTATTTGTCAAGTAAAAAATCCTGCTTCCAAACTCAGCATCATCAGGGCTATCTTCGAGGATTAGAAGGTGTAGTGGTTTTTTCTCCATAATTTCTCCTATTGCATTTGCTCAAAATTCTGGGAATAAATCCCTAACGGCCCGTCCTGCCTGCCCTGGCGTGACTTCCATGGCAAATATTGCAATTTCTATATTATTTATAAGTCCTAGCAATACAGCCTAAGCATTGCATGCCAGGTCTGGGCCAGGGGTGCGACATACCTTGAGCATGCTCATACTCCAGTTGCCCGTGCATTTTTTGCCTTTTATTGCAGGATCTGTACAGACCAAGTCTGGGCCAGGGGCAACCTCCGTATTAGGAATTTAGGCCTGCCCGCCATCCGGCAGGCGGGTCTGGCCAGGGATTTAAACATCTCGAGAATTCTCCTATTTAACCAATTTAGAATCTATTTTGACATTACCGTGCATCACAAGCCAATCGCCTTGACACCTCCCTCAAGATACGGTAAATATATACTTGAGGTGATGAAAATGAAAGTTCAAGAAATCGAAACAATTCGCAAACAATTTCACCGCGAATGGCTCTTAATTGCGCTGGGTAAGGTTGATGATAGTACTACCACCCCCTTAACGGGCCGTCTTATGTTACACAGCCCTCATCGTGATGAAATCTATGCAAAATCCAAGAATTACAAAAAGCCGGCACTGATTGTTTACTCAGAAGATAGCTTCCCCAAGGGATACGCAGCAGCATTTTAGAATGTCTAAGCCACTCCCACCAAAAATAATCTTGGAAGAGGGAATCATACCTCTCTATGTGGAAATTCAAGGACCCACAACCAAGCGAATCATCAAAATGGCCTTGGATACAGGAGCTACTTTCACTATGATTCCTCCAGAAATTGCGAGAGATATTGGACATGACCCTACCCTGAGCAAGAGACGAATTGAAATATCCACCGCAAGTAGTTCCGTCCTCGTTGCCATTCTTAAGGTAAAGAGCATAAGCTGCCTTGGAACTAAACTCAAAAACGTCGAGGTAGTCTGTCACAGTTTACCTCCAGAAAGCCCAGTTGAAGGTTTGCTCGGTCTTAATTTCTTGGTGCATCTGCCTACCTTCATTGAATTTTACCAAAGGATACGCCCATCCATCTAATACCAAGTTGCAATCATGTCATTACTCATTGTTCTTCTCCTATTACTTGCTTTATCTGGGCAATAATAGTTTCAGGATCAATCAGTTTTTCAATATACTCTGAGCACCCCGCCTCAAGGGTCTTTTCCCGATCTCCCTCCATGGCGTAAGCCGTTAAAGCAATGACGGGAATATTCCAATTGCGGATCTTCTCATTTTGGATTTTGGCCCGCCCTGGCCTCCGGCTCGTAGCCTACGGCTCGGAGAGTGTGACGTTGTTTGGCTATCATACTTTTAATCCTGCTGTTTCTGCATACATCCCTTTATTTCACCATGTCTGGAGTGACCAGGTCTGGGCCAGGGATTGCGGAATTATTCATTTCTTTTTTCCTTTCCTTAGCCGTCTTTATTGAAGAAACTGTTATTGCAACAAGCTCATTAGCTTCCTTCATTAAAGAGTCCGGTTTCGCATAATTCGCTATCCTAGCTTCAATCAGTAATTCCACCCAATATATGGATTCATCTGTCTCTTCTTCTACTGTTCCCATTTTTAAAATGAAATCAGCATCATTTCTTTATCATTTCTTTATCATTGACGCCTCTGTAAGGATTTGTTAAATTTGCTCTGATGAAGCTTATCAAATATGACCGACATGCCAGAAGGCGCATGAAAGATCGTCATGTTATTGACGATGAAGTAAAGTCTGCTATTGAAGATGCCGATTTTTTGGAGCAAAGCATAAAAGGGCGCCTTAATGCCTTTAAGTTCATCAATGGGAGATACCTCCGTGTGACCTTTAAAGAAGAACCTGACCATATACTCGTTATTACAGTAACCATTAGGAAAAAACTTTTTAAGGAGTAATACTATGAGGATTGAATATAGCAAGAGTGTTGATGCATTATACATTAGGCTGAGAGAAGCAGAAATATGTGACTCTATGGATATTGAGGAAGGTGTAACGGTTGACCTTGATGAAAAAGGCCATATCGTCGGCATAGAAATCTTGGATGTAAACGAAAAAATGGACATATCAGACCTCGTCAACATTAATATTGAGAACATACCTCTTGAGAAAGTAGCTTAGTCCAAACCTGATCCGCAGTTCAGAAGCGGCATTCCCCGGATCCTTCAATTACCCCCGCTTCACTCCAACCAGTATCCAGCTTCATATTTTAGATTTTGGATTGCAGATTTTGGATTTTGTGATCTTAGTCCCTTCCAGTTTCAAATTTCGAGTTTCAATATTCAATATTCAACTCTTAATCCCTAAATTTTTACCCCGTTAAATGTTTACCCAGTGCAATGCTTTTAGCTTTCTATTGCTCCGGGGCCTTTGTTTTTTCTATTTAACTGGGGCCCCAATCCGAAATCCCCAATCCGCAATCCGCATTCTATTTGTCAAGCGCCTTTCGCACCGCCTTTGCCATCTCGGCCATGACAACAGGCTTCATGACAAACGCCCGAATGCCCATGGCTTTGGCCTTCTGTTCATCGATCAGTTCACTGAAGCCAGTGCAAAGAATGATAGGAAGATCAGGCCTTATGCGCATGAGTTCCCTGGCCAACTCATCACCTGTCATGTTAGGCATGGTCATGTCAGTGATAACAAGATCGAATTTATCCGGCTGTGCCCGAAAGGCCTCCAGGGCCTCAATCGAACTCGTTCTGCCCTCCACTTTATATCCCAGATGCTCTAACATCCTTTTCTCGATATCAATTATTGCCAGCTCATCGTCTACAAAAAGTATTCGCTCATTCCCTAATGGAAGTGGGTCTACCACTTCGGTTTCTGCCACAGGATCAGGGCTTTCAATCCTGGGAAAAAACACATGGAAGGCGCTCCCCTTGCCAGGCTCGCTGTACACACTGATCGCCCCACCGTGGCTTTTAATAATTCCGTGTACCACGGAAAGGCCCATACCGGTCCCCCCGCTCTTTTCCCTGGTGGTGTAATAGGGCTCAAATATCCGATTTATGTCCTTCTTTTCTATACCATGACCTGTATCGCTCACAGTGAGTTTCAGGTAGGGGCCCGGATAAATATCCGGGTGTCTGGCTGTAAAGTCAGAGTCAAGCTTTACATCTGCAAGGCTTACTTCTAACAAACCTCCCTTCTCTTGCATGGCATAATATGCGTTGGTACATAGGTTCATTATCACCTGGTGTATCTGTGTTGGATCGGCCAGAACCGTAGCAGTAGAAGCGATGTTCTGACGGATCTCTATTGTTGTGGGAAGTGTTGACCGCAGCATTTTAAGTGCTTCCTTGACAATGAGGTGGATCTGTACCGGCTTTCTTTCCTCTTCTCTCTGACGGCTGAAGGTGAGGATCTGCTTCACCAGGTCTCGTGCGCGCTTCCCTGCTTTATAGGCTTCATTTATATTGTCCCGGACAGGGGTACCCTCAGGCACATCATCAAGTGCCAGCTCGGTGTATCCGATGATGAGCGAGAGGATGTTATTAAAATCATGGGCAATGCCGCCAGCCAGGGTGCCGATGGCCTCCATTTTTTGGGCCTGTTGGAGTTGGGCCTGGAGTTTCTTTTTTTCCTCCTCTGCCTGCTTGCGCTCGGTGACATTCCGGATAATACCTCTAAACCCTATTGGCTTATCTTCTGCATCCTTCATTAGTGATATGGAAGCATTTGCATGTCCTTTGTTACCATCCTTTCTTATAAACTTATAATCAAATCCTTTGTCAGGTTTTCCTGTGTTGTATACCTTGTTGAATGTTTGATATAGTTTTTTAAGGTTTTCTTTATCTGTGTATTGTCGGTTATTCATACCCATTAATTCGTCTTTGGGATATCCCAGTATTTTGCACAGTGAATCATTAAAGAAGGTAAAGTTACCGGCAATATCAACCTCATAATAGGCATCCTCGATGTTTTCGAGTATGGTTCGGTATTTCTCCTCACTCTCCTGCAGCACCTCCTCCACCCGCTTTCGCTCAGCCATCTCTTTAGCCAATAGATCGCGAGAGGTAGTTGTCTTTTTTAAATCTTCAGTCATTTTATTAAAGGAATTGGCTAAATTTCCTATCTCATCAAGGCCCATTTTACCTATTTTATAATCAAGGTTGCCTTTTGCAATCTCTTCAATTCCTCCCATAAGCTTACTGATACGTCGGTACATCCCTCTGGAAAAGAAAAAAGCAAATAACATACCCAAGAAAAAAATGACGCTCCCATACCCTATGTTGGTCTTTAAAATGGCCTGCTGTGCATTTTCTACCTGCTTGAGAGAAATAATCATTATGAGTGACCATTGCTCATTTCCTATCTTTATAGGGGTAATGATCAGTTTAGTGGTCTCACCGCTCTTTGAATACGTCAGATCTTTTACAATCTGTCTTTCCTGACTCTTTAATTCAGAGGCTTCAATATTTTTCACACTCTCTTTGTCACCAGAGCTCATATAGGTCTCTCCATTTGGCTTAATGATAGCAAGGAATATAACATCCTCTGAACTTGTTACTTCATGCATCTGATTTTCTACAAAAAGCCAGTTTAAAGACCAGAACGCATTTTTTGCACTGGATGCCAAATGTGTTGATATGCTTTTATTCTTTTCAATCAACTCTGCCTTAATGGTCTTGGTCTGCTCCCTGATGGATACCACAGTGATTGTGCCAATACCGATTATAAGTAAGGCTAAAACCATAAGGCCTATCTTGAAAAAGAGCCCCCTCTTTTGGATCAAAGAGAATCTTTTCATATAACATCTACCTATTTTTAAATTGTGATTTCCTCTCCAGGTTTAATGACCATAGCCTTTGTTTCTGGCGCATAATGTCTTACCTCTTTTACAAATTCATCAGCAGACTGGACAAGAACAGGGAAGGTAGCGTAATGTTCAGGAATAACATATCTTGGACGGATAAGTTTGCATGCAAAGGCAGCCTCTTTAGGGCCCATTGTAAAGACACCGCCAATAGGAAGTATTGCCATATCCGGTTTGTAATAATCACTGATAATGTATTTCATATCGCCCATCAAAGAGGTATCACCAGAGTGATATATCTTGAATCCATTTTCAAACTCTATGATATAGCCAGCTGCCTCACCAACAAATCTGTTTACCCCCTCAAACCCTGTTAACTGGGCACCTGCTGAATGAAAGGCCTCTGTCATGGTTATCTTGATGCCATCAAAATCTGCTGTTGCACCTTTATTTGCCAGGGTAAAGGTCTGGCAGTTTGCCTCTGGGATCTGGGACTTTATAAAGAAACTGAGTTCCCATGGGGCCACAACCTTTGGTTTGTATTGAGCTACAAGCTCTTTTGCATCTGGCAGCATGAAGTGATCCACATGTCCATGGGTCCACAGGATAAGGTCAACACTACCAAAAATGCCAGGTTTTCTATATATTACAGGGCATTTTGGGTTTGTCTTGATCCAGGGATCAAGCAGGATCTTTCTGCCCTTTACAGAGGTGAAGAGAAAACTGCCGTGTCCGAGCCATATAATGCTGACCTTGCCTTTACCAATAGATTTTAGCTCAGCAGCCATTGCAGAATTAACGGTTTTGAAGCGTGAAATACCAGATGCTATTATAAGACCGCCCAGACCCGTAAAAAATTGTCTTCTTGAAACTTTCATTGTTTACTCCTTCTTTAAGTTTCTAAAAATTTTTTCCCTTATTACCAGACTATCTTACCTTACTACCTCATAACATTTTACGGTTCATTTCGACCTCATTAATAAGATGTAGTTTAATATACCACCACCCTGTTTCTTCCTGCCTCTTTTGCCTGATAGAGGGCCTCATCGGCACACTTTATCAGTTCCCAGGGAGATTGATCAATTGACCTACTATAGGACGCAATGCCCATGCTCACCGTCATCTGAAACTTCATAGAGTGATATTCAAACAGGTGCCCTGCAACCATCGCTCTGAATCTTTCACACACCTTCTGTGCGTTTTCAGCCCGAGTGTTGGGCAAAATAATGGCAAACTCCTCTCCTCCATAACGGCATATCAGGTCACTCTGACGAACATTCATGCCCTACGCTCACAACGAACCATGAAAGAGCTTTTTGTTATTCGTGACTCGTTAAATTCAGGAGATAGAATGCCTTTTTATCCAGTTTCAAGTTTCCAGTTTCTTTCATATAAATGTATTCCTTGAGCATTTTTCCGATCTCAGACAAAACCATATCTCCTGCAGGATTACCATATTGATGATTGATATGTTTAAAGTGATCCAGATCCATCATGCTTAGTACCAGATCTGTTTCATACCTCTTGGCCCTTGCAACCTCTCGCTCCAGTGCCTCCAAAATTTCGGTGGTTATCAAGCTTAGTCAATTCGTCACTTAGACATCTCTTTGAGTTTCTCCTGGGCCTTTTGTATTTCTCTTTTAAGCCGTGCCTTTTCCATTGTGTTCTTTATGCTTCGAGAAAGGGATTCCCTGCTGACTATCTCCTTGGGTAAATAATCGTAAGCACCTTCCTGGATAACCTGGGAGGCGATCAATTCACTCCCTTGTGCAGTAATAACGATAACCGGTATTTCTATACCTTTCTGATTCAATCTTTTGAGAAAATCCAGACCGTCTCCATCAGGGAGGATGTAGTACAAAAGGATCAGATCAAAATGGCCTTGTTCCAGTATCTTCATGGCCCCATAAATGTCACTTGCCTTAGACAAATCGATCCCTTTTTGATCCTTTAGACAACCCTTGATCATCTCAAAATCTCCATCCGAGTCCCCCACTGTGAGGATCTTTATCATTTGATCAAGGTTGATAATGTAAGATTCACCAGGATACGGCCTGGTCTCATAATGACGAATGGTAGACATCTTCTTTACGATATCGGATATCCGTTGACCGGCCTTTTCTATCGTGTCTATATATTTCTCAGGTTTATCCTTACGTAGCTTCATCAGCTCAATATTACCCAATAGAATTGCCAGTGGCTGATTCAATTCATGGGCCGTGGCCCCGGACATCTGAAGCAGCACCTTGAGCCGTTCTTCCTCAATCACTGATTTCTGTTGCTCCAGGATTTTTTGGTTGGCCTTTCTTAATTCTTTAACGGTTTTCTTAAGATCCTGGGTAGTCCTTTTCAGTGCCTCCTCTGCCAACCGTTTCTGTGCTATAAGGCGTTGCTTCTCAAGGGCCTCCCTCACCGTAGCCAGAACATCATCAATGTTCAAGGGCTTGATGATGTAGGCAGATGCACCATTATTCAAAGCCTGTATAGCTGTTTCCAGAGAGGCATAGCCAGTGATCATGATTACCGCCATGTCAGGATGCATTTCTTTGAAAGTCGCTATAAGCTCTACCCCTTCCGTGTCAGGCAGCTTGATATCCAGGAGAGTCAGGTTGAAGAATCTCTCTTGGGCCTTGTCTATTGCCTCTTTTCCCGTGCCAGCCGTATCTGTCTCATAGCCCTTCTTCCCAAATATGAGCTTTAGACTCCTACAGGTGCTTTTATCATCATCAACAATTAAGATACTCTGTTTCTCATCCATGCTACTCCTCCTTGTTTCGGAGCATTTTCATATTCTTACACGCTGTTGATAAATCCGAATATCGTAACAATATACTTCATACCAAGTTTCATTCAAACGGCTACTATTTATAGACGTCATTGCGAATCCGCCAATATTCGTGGCGGATGAAGCAATCTCAATAGGATAGATTGCCACGTCACTTCGCTCCTCGCAATGACCGGATTGCAACTTGGTATCAGTCCTTCACAAATAATTGTGTGATCATCATCGATGAGTATTTAAAGCTCCTTTTTCACAGTGGGTTTTCTAAGGAAGCCACTGATGATCTTTTCAGATCTTGTCACATTCTTCTCGAGGATATTTAGGGCCTCCTTTACCTCCTGCTCGGGCTTTTCCAGGGCCATGTTGAGAAAGTAGGTGGCGTTCTTGATAGCCCCAATGGAGTTGCGCAGCTCGTGGCCCACGCCGCGGGCGAATTGTTCAAGCGCAGCCCTCTTCTCCGAGCGCCCAAGCTGGTCTCGTATTTCCTTATTCTCGGCTTCTGAAGTTTCCCATTCTGCAATCCGTCGGCGCAATGCTACCAATTCATTTATGAGTTGCTGCTTGGTTTTATTTGAATCTATTTTTGTCATTTTCCTCACGTTTTTGTAATTATTCAGCCACAAAGACACCAAGGCACAAACAATTGACAATTGAAAATTGACAATTGGAAGTGGTGGCTACCTGAACAGTTACGCATTTTTTACTTTATAATTAATCCTGCTGTCCGCTTCCTTCTCCTTCATTCAGCCATCTCTTCAGGGTTTCCCTGTCAAATCTCCATTTGTTCAAGATTTTTCTTCCTGGGATTTCCCCTCCTCTCACAAGCTTATAAAGTGATCGCTTGCTTAGTTGCAAAAAGTCTGCTGCCTCTTTAATGGTAAAAATATCCTTATCCATCTTTAATGACCCCTTTCTGGCCTTGTAATGTATGTATCTTGCTATTTCTATCATTTTATCACGCATTTCTTGTGCCATTAAATATTTCAAGAGTAAGTGTCTTTATTATAATTCCCTGTAGCGACTCGACTGAGCCTTTCGGCAGTGAGCTCAAGTCGAACCGTTCGCCGAAGTCTTGCTACAGGGTTTCCTTGGTACTTCCTCCCCCTTGATGCCCGCCTGCCACTGCGAGGCACGAGCGGGCAGGGGGGAGGATTTAGGTGGGGGTGAATATGGGTTATTTTTCCCCCTCCCCTTTATCCCCTCCCGCCAAGGGAGGGGAAATAATATTTAATCCCAGATACCCTGCAGCCTGCTGCGCGGTGGTTCATTACTATGAATATATGGAGAAGTCTCCTTACAATAATTGCCATGAATGTATGATGTAGCTTCCATACCGTCCAACTTTATACTGAATACTTGGTACTGGATTCTGGTCTCTGCTCACTTTTATTTTTTCGCAAAAAATTGGATCTCTTACTGAAAATACGCATAAAACAAATATTTCATTTCATCCAATACATTTCTATCTATTGAAAAGGATACATGCTGTGCAAACATATCAAGCTTGACCAAGGCATTAAGCGTTGCATCCATAACTTTAATATGCGCCAGTCTTTGGAAAAAGCTCTTGTTAACGATCTGAATTTCATCATAAACCTTAACAAGATTTTTCAATTCCCAGTCAGGCTCCTTACCTCGTCTATATAAAAAATACTGTGCCATTAAATACATCGATATCACTCGATACTGCGTTTCTTTTAGTGTGGGAAAGGGTAAATGGTAACAAACCATTGGCTTCAGTTTCTCCATAATGGGGCAGCCACTGGTAACCATATATATACCAACTAAGGAACTTAGGACCTACATCAACCACAACCTTAGGTTGATGAAAAGACAGGCAAGTAATAGCAATATGCCCGCCAGGATATTGTGCCTATAAAACCAACCATCAACCTTTTCTACGTTGTCCAGCGGTCTGAACAGCCTTTCTGTGGAAACCCAGAAACTCAGCTTGTCATTTATTTTTCTGATGATTTCTGCTCTCATTATCAGGCACACACCAATGAAGATACCTGTAAGTCCAAAGATTGCCGAAAAGGCCTTTGAAGCATGTGCAGTCCATCCGCTGAGCGCAGAATAGAAGAGATAGTAGATTATGATACAGGATGAACCTATAAAGATTAAAACACCTGTCAAACGGTTTAAAAGAAATCTATCAACAGAGATGGAAGAATCCAGACGTTCAAAAAACCCGTTTATTGAAATCCACCGATCTACCTTGTTGCTGACTTTTCTGCATACCCCGAAAATCAAAAGCAAGGCCACAAAAACAATCATCAGATTTAAAACAAAGGCAAAAATTCTTACTAAAAACATCCTGTTTACCTCCTTTGTTACAATTGAATATTGAATATTGAAGATTGACTATTTAAGGAATTCTTCCAATTTTCAATCTTCAATCCCTTTGTCTGGCGGTTTTTCTTGAGGCGATAAAAATAGCCGTTAATTCATCCGCCTCTTTCAATAGAAGTTCCACTTGTGCTTTTCTGAGTAATTTTTCATCCACGATAAACTCCAACTAGAAAAATGATTCATCTGCTTCTTCAAGAACGATACTAATTTTCGAAATAAAACTTGCCTTCGACTGTCCCAAACAAGCTGCACGGTAATTGGAAGCAACCGATGTGCCGCATCTGATCAACTGTCCTCGAATATGTGTCCCTAAAGGCGTATTAGGTAAGGACATTGCCAACTTGACACAGCGGTGAGCAAATTCTTTTGTCCTGTTCTTTAGTTTTTCGCTTTCCATCTTTGCTTCCTGATCTTCAATCTTCAATCGACAATCTTCAATATTCAATATTCAATCATCAATCTTCAATCTTCAATCTTCAATTGTTTGCTCTTCTAGCTCAAAGCTTACCTTGTTTACCTCATCGATGGTGGTGATTCCTTTCAAGACTTTATCTACACCATCTTCTCGAAGGGTTTTCATATCCTGGGTCTCTCTGGCCACCTTTCTAATCATGCTGGCCGGTTTTCTCTGCAAAATCAAATCCCGTACGCGTTCGTTTACCTCTATGAGTTCAAACAGAGCAATCCTCCCTCTATATCCGGTCTGCCGACAACTCTTACAGCCCTTCCCTTTATAAAAGACAGGATCTTTTACGTTTGCTACGCCTAAGGTCTTTACTATTCTATCTTCAGGTTGATAACGTTCCTTACATTTGGGGCAAATGGTGCGCACCAGGCGTTGGGCTAATACCCCCATAACAGAAGAGGAGATCAGATATGGCTCCACCCCCATATCCATCAGCCGCGTCAAGGCTCCTGGAGCATCGTTGGTATGCAGGGTGCTAAAAACCAAGTGTCCGGTCGATGCAGCTCTGACAGCAGCCTGCGCAGTTTCTAAATCCCTTATCTCTCCCAACATGATGACATCGGGATCCTGGCGGAGGGTGGATCTGATAGCAGTAGCAAAAGTTACTCCAGCCTTGGGGTTAACCTGTGTCTGGCGTATGAGGTTGAGCCGATATTCCACTGGGTCTTCAATGGTGATAATATTCTTTTCAGGACAATTAATGCTATTCAAAGAGGCATACAGGGTGGTGGTCTTCCCGCTGCCGGTAGGCCCGGTAATTAAAATAATACCGTATGGCCTCTTAATGAGGGTTTCATAATATCCTATCATATGCTTTGAAAATCCCAAGTCTCCTAATCCCATTAGGGCACTACTTTGGTCGAGAATGCGAATAACCACATTTTCTCCGTAGATTGTAGGAAAGGTTGAAATACGGAGCTCAATCTCTTTGCCCTCCATTTTTACATGAGAACGCCCATCCTGAGGGGCCCTACTCTCGGCAATGTCCATGTTTCCCATAATCTTTACGCGGGAGATGATGGCAGATTGGATGTTTTTGGGAAGGGAACCAACTTCATGAAGAACACCATCAATCCGGTAACGGATGTATACGCCTTTTTCATCAGGCTCGAGATGTATATCGCTGGCGCCATCTCGAATAGCCTTGGCCATAACCAAATCCAGCAACTTAATCGCAGGGGCCTCCCCTGTTCCTAAAGGCTCAGGGCCTTCCTCAGCAAATCCCTTTACGATCTCTTCTATAGAATCGCCGACTCCATAATATTGGTCAATAGCCCTCCTGATCTGAACCTCCGTGCTAACAACAGGTTCTACCTCACACCCGGTTTTGAGCATTACCTCATCCAGGGCATGAATATTGTGGGGATCAGCCATGGCCACGGTCAAGGTGTTACCGATCTTAAATAGAGGTATCAGTTGATAACGCTGTGCCAGACTTTCAGGAACCAGGTCTATGACCTTCCCGTCTATTAAGTAACTGTCTAAGTCGACATGAGCCGTAGACATATTATCTCCTTTGAATAGATTTTGGATTTAATGTTTCCAAATGTCTCTTAACCCTTGCCGTCAATTCATGGCGTGTATTGCCTGCAAATTCGATAAACTCCTGGTAGTGGGATATGGCCTCTTTGATATACCCACCTTCCTCACAGACAAGAGCCAAATTGTAGTGGGCCTCGGGACAGCATGGATCGATAGAAAGGACATTCTTCAACATCCTTCTGGCTTTGCCTGTCCGATTCTGTCTCTTGTAAATGACCCCCAGGTTTATATACGCCTCTTTATTCTTGGCATTGACAGCAAGCACCCTTCTGAATTCTTGAATGGCCTTTTGCAGATTCCCCTGGAGATAGAAGATAATCCCCAGGTTATTGTGGGCATTTTCTTGCCGGGGATTCATGGAAAGGACCGTCTGGAATTCCTTGAAGGCCTGGTTTAGCTTTCCCATATCCTTGTAAATCACGCCCAGATTGTTGTGGGCATCCACGTTTAAGGGGTCTATTTCTATAACCTTTCTGTATTCCTCTATGGCCTTCGCTTTTTCTCCTCGTTTTTGATAAGAGACGGCAAGCTCAAAATGATTTCTGATGCCATGTGAAGGCCTTTTTTCCACTAAGATTTTCCCGCTTGGACTGGGCTCATCCCCTGATTTCGTCTCCCTTTGTTTTGGAGAGGAGGTAGCCTGGACTTTTTCTTTCTGCACCGGGGTGGGTTTGTCTTCAGGAAGCTCCGCTTCAGCGGGAGCCCCAGAGTATTCCTGGGAGGATGAAGTAATAGGGACAGAGTATTCCTGGGAGGATGAAGTAATAGGGACAATGGTTTTATGAGACACATCAACCTTGGGGTTGGACTTCCTGCTTTGGGATGTCATCACAAAAACCGCAAGGATCATAAGCATACTGAATCCGATTGCCACCCTGAAAAGCCAGGGATGTTTGGAAATAAAGGGTCTTAAACGCAAGCCTTCTTCATATGGATATTTGACAAAGGGTAGGGGAGGTCCTTTGGCCACCCCATCCCTCTGCGCAATTTTTAACACATCGACGATAAGACTCATCCCTTACCTCATTTGAGCGTAATATTAAGCTATGTAGTAGACAGGATAACAGGATTGACAAGATATTTTTCAAATCCTGTTTATCACTTATAATAATTCCCTGATCTTACGCTTAATCTCAACTTTCCTTTCACCAAAATTAAGTATCAATCCCACTGGCTTTCCTGTCGCAACAAGGTAATTAACTAATTGTACTTCATGGGCTCTAACAATTCGTCTTACTGACTTGAGTTCTAAAATAATGGTATCATTAACAATGATATCGGCTACGAATTCTCCTACAATTTCATTTTCATAGAAGACTGTAATGGGTTTTTGTGATTCTGCATCGAGGTTTGCTTTCCTCAGTTCTATCAGCATACATTTCTCATATACACTCTCAAGAAACCCAAAGCCCATTTTATTATAAACACGATAAGCACATCCGATAATTCTTTCTGTCAATTCTCTATATTCCATTTTAACCTCCTTCAGGTCATGATAAATTTTTTTGATTAACTGGATTTAAATCATGTTTATCCTGTTATCCTGTCAAATATCTTCCTCCGGTGAACGATTACGTTTAAGCTTGATTATCCGGGCATCAGAAAAAGTTTTGAGTGTCTTTATTTTTTTTAACATTGTCTGAGCCTCGCCTCTAGTCCGGGATTTCCCAAACATCACCCGATACCAGATTCCTTTCCCGGGAATGTCCTTTTTGAGGCTAAAAGCCTGGTATCCCAACCTCCGTAGTTGATTAACATCCATAAGGGCTCGTCTATTATCTCGATAGGAGCTAATATGGATACTATAACGATGGCTAAGCCCTTGCGTCTCTATTGCCATTGGCGAGGATTTACTATCATGCGCAGAAGTGGCAGCGGACTCTATCTCAACTTTAGGGACAGCCACCGGGCGCTGCTCAATTATAGGGAGACGCACCTGTAAAGAATGCACAAGTTTCTTAGACCTTACATGCAGACCTTCACCTTGAAGTCCTATAAGAAAGACACATCCCAGAAATAGGGCTAAGACCCCTAATAAAAGGGGCCTCCTGCCTTTTGAAAGGATGGTATAGGGAACCCCCTGTTTTTTGAGACTCTCGGCCCCCTTTTTCACCATCTGTTTATTCAGGTAGTTACTTTGCTTGGCATATCCAGCAAGTAATGTCCGGTCACAAACAAGGTTGATGAGACGCGGGATCCCCTGGGAATGCTTAAAGATCTCGTTTAGAGCGCCGGCAGAAAAGGTGATATGGCCATTAGATCCTGCCACCAACAGCCGGTGATAAATGTATTTGTCTGTGTCAACTCTGCTTAAGGGCAGCAAATGGTAGCGGATAGAGATTCTTTGGTTCAGCGGCCTTAAGAATGAGGACTCCAGCTTCTGATGCAACTCAACCTGACCGACCAGGATGATCTGAAGCAACTTTGCCTTCTCTGTCTCAATATTGGAGAGCAGCCTTATTTCCTCCAGGGCTTGATCTGATAGATGCTGTGCCTCATCAATTATTAAAACAGCGCCTCTTGCCTGCATGAGTTCGCCAAGCAAGAATTGATTTAACCTACCGATTAACTCCGTCCTTGTACCTCCCGGACTATCGATGCCAAAGTCTTCAAGGGTGGCCCTTAACAACTCCTCTCCTTCCAGCATGGGATCTAAAATCAGGGCGCTGCTCGTATCTTCATTGAGCCTCTCCAGTAGCGCCCGAACAATGGTAGTCTTTCCGGTTCCAATGTCGCCTGTAAGCACCACAAACCCTTCCTTTTCCCTGATCCCGTAAAGAAGATGGTTTGATGCATCCTGGTGGTTTTTGCTCAGATACAGGAACCTGGTATCAGGGGTCAGGCTAAAGGGTTTTTCATTCAGTCCATAGAAATCGAGATACATTATTTTACCTCTTCCCACTCAGATGAAAGTTCTCTAATGAATCGATCTTCGATTTCATTTCCCACCACAATCCTGGGGGTAAGCATAATTATCAGCTCTGTCTTTTTTTTCTCTTTAACAGTCCTGCGGAAAATAGCACCCAAGAAGGGAATCTTTCCCAAAAAGGGAACACCGGTTATCTCCTGTGTTTCCTTTTTCTGTAAAAGCCCGGCAATAACGATGGTCTGGCCATCCCTTACCTTGGCCACTGTACTGGTCTCCCTCACATCCAGGATGGGGGCTATATCACCTTCACTTGATACCGACTCACCCACTTTCTCAGTGATACTTGGATGAATATCCATAATAATCAAGCCATCAGAACCTATTTGTGGGGTAACCTTCAAGAGAATGCCTACGGTGATCCACCGAGGAGTGCTAGAACTTATAACACCTTCAGCGCCTGAAACCGATTCCCTCTCCCAAAAGACATCTTCCGTTGCCACCTTTATAACGGCTGGCTGGTTATTTAAGGTAGAAACCCTGGGGCTGGATAAGATATCTATCTTGCCTTGCTTTGACATGACATCCAGAAGAAAAGAGAAGCCAGAATCAGAGATACCTATCTGGAAGATTTCAGTAGCAGGGCTAAGGCGCTGAGTATAGGTCCCCCGAATGCTGCTACTTGTTACGATAGAAGGCCAGTCAATGCCCGTCCGGATAGAAGACCAGTCAATGCCCATCTTATATTGATCAGAAAGGGTTACCTCTATGATTCTGGTCTGAATCATCACCTGTCTTTGCGCTGAGCCTTCAATAGTCTCTAAAAATTGGGCTATCCTGGCCAGGTTTTGAGGAAAGTCGGTTGCTAAAATAGAACCCGATACCTTATTGATCACAAACCTGCCTTCTCCCGAGGAGATAACCTTTAAACCCTCCTCTATCTCCTTCCAGAGTTCTGCAGTATCGGATGTCTCCACTTTGATGAAACTTCCCATACCCCCTGTTTCACCTCCCTCTCCTGCTCTGCCACTGGTGCCGGATACCATACCGCTTGCTCCCCGTTTCGTGCTCAGGTAATTGAGGGTAAACATTCTGGTATGTATCTTAACAGGTGATACCCTGATAATATTGGCCTCCCTCTTATAGTCAAGCCCCAGGGGGGCAAGAAGGCATACCAGGGCCTTGTCTAAGGTAACTTCTTTTAAATCTACAGTGACCTCTCCCCTGACATCAGGATCAACAATGATGTTCAGTTTGCTTTCTCGAGATAAAATCGTCAGAATTTCATGGACATCCGCCTTTCTAAAGGAAAGCGTGTAAAGTTTTTCCGGTTCCTTTGTCTCTTCTTCAATGGGAGATACGGTTAATTCCTCCAGTTTCTCCCTGACTGGTGGGGGAGGTTGGGGGCCAACGATTACAGAGGTCTTCTTCTCACCTGTTTCAGGAGTTGCACATCCAATGACAATAAGGAATATCAAAAGTATAATGCCTCTATTTTTCATGTTCCTTTCCTTCATATTTTGTAATTACTCAGGTATCTTGCCACAAAGGCACCAAGCCTTTCGGCCCCGAGCGACTCGACATGAGCTCGTCGACATGTCTCAAGGCCGAACGGACACCAAGATTATAGAATTATTCTTTATAATAACCTTTCTAATCCCGATAAATCGGGATTAGAAATTAATGAAAAAACTCGTTTATTCAATTTATATTCATCTTCTCTTTGGGTCTTTGTGCCTTGGTGGCTGAATAGTCACCATTTTTTGTCCATTGAATAGGGCTTTCATCAAGCATAATTACCTGTTTCCGGCCACCCTTTTGTAAAATCACTCTATCAGGCATAATTTCCAAGACCCTTTCTCCATCTATCAAATTCCCCACTGTCAGCACTTTGTGGTTAATAGAAGCTACCTTTCGAGAATCAGTGATCAAGATAGCAGTAACCTTTTTTACAGGGGGTTCTACAGCCTTCACAGCCTTCAGGG
>Ga0307429_1000458_pt1 | contig 25036 bp, 16 predicted proteins | sample SalMarWE160230MG_FD_202151 | JGI IMG/M metagenome (GOLD analysis project Ga0307429, IMG submission 202151) | Salt marsh sediment microbial communities from the Plum Island Ecosystem LTER, Massachusetts, United States - WE1603-230 | ecosystem: Environmental > Aquatic > Marine > Intertidal zone >... | reverse complement strand
GGTTTAATTCCTTGACCTGACCCTGCCGGTCATCAATAAGTGTAGCACAGTCTTAAACAGAGTTTGAAGTGCTGCCTTGCGATTGGCTCTGATTGAGAATATATGGTGTATTCTGGGGATATGATACCTGATTTGTAGTAGGCCTGAAGGTATGGTGTCCCCGGAATCCGCCAGAATGAAGAGTGCCCCGTTTGCCACGGCGTTGGCTATGTTGAAGGCTTATAGTGCGAGGCGTCCCTCAATCCCCTGTGATCCTTGACATCACCCGCGGAAACTGAGGTTCCTGATTTCGGCGCGCTGAACAAGCCGCCGTTTTCATCGAGATTATAGCACCCACGATAATGACTATGAAACTGGATATGGTAACTTGCCCTATTGAACAAAACGCTACAAAGTGTAATCTGGCCCATCTACTGACACTCTAGAAGGGAAATCTGACCATATACAAGAAAAGTCGACGTTCGCTTTGGAGATTGCTGATGGTAATTCTGCAAGCGCTACCTTTGTATACCTGGCGCTTGGTAAATATAAAGGTAGAGAAGCCGAAACAAGGAGAAGAAACCTTTTAGACTATTGCAAGCAAGATACACTAGCTATGGGTAAGTTACATCAGCGATTGGCTGAATGTGTATGACTCTACGCCGATAATAGAATCCACTCCGCCTCTCGTGCATCGAGGAACTTCTTTTATATGAAAACTATTAAATGACGAGCGGAATGCCTACAAAATAGAAGAGGAACATAGTATTATCTACTGGCAGTTTCAGACATAATGTTCTAAATTCTTGAATTCTTATTGTCTCTCCAAAAGACAACCTTATTCTAATTGCCACTGTGATATACTTATATAGTCGATTGCAAAATTCCTTATAATTCCCCCTCACCTGATGAGGGGATTTTATAGGAAGGTAGTTGGGGTGAAATAATCTATGTCCAGAATAGCCATCCTTAGCGATGCACACCTTCTGATCCAGGCTGAGCGGTTCAAAGAAGAAGACCGCAGGTCTCCCCGAGGCGAGATTGCACTCAGGAATTTCAATAATGTTGTCAGCCAGATCATAGCACAAGAGCCCGAGGCGGTTATCCTCGCCGGGGACATGTTTGATGAGCGGGAAAAAGGTGGAGAGTGGATAGCAGATTCCGAAGCAGCCAAGTACTGGCCAGATATTCGAAATGAACTGGGGCGGCTGACGGAGTGCGCCAAATATGGAATTTATGTTCTCAGAGGAAACCACGATTCTGCCCCTGTGCTGAAGGAGCTCCAAGATTCCTTGGGAGAGGGATTTCACTTTGTAAGAGATAAAGAGGAGGAAATCGGTGACCAGTGTGTATATTTTATGGAGACTCGCTATCGGCAAGGCAACTATGGAATCCCTGAAGAGGAGCTTCCCAGAGGAGGGAAGATACTCATCATGCACGAAACCCTGCCCTGGGGTATGCCTGGACTAGAGCAAGAAGTATTCCAGGAACTGGGCAGGAGGTTTTCCCTTCTGTTTAATGGTCACATGCATCATTATGCCCATGGTCCACTTGATATACCCAATCTTTATTCCCTACCAGCTCTAATCCCATCACGGGAGTTGAAGAATAATTTCACCATTGAATATCGCTGGCCTGGCGATTTAGAGAAGCCCAAGGTGAAGGATTCTCCATTTGGATACCTGCTCTTGGAAGATGATGAGGTTGCCTTCAAAAGGTATGATCCAATACAGAGCATAGTCAACATTCAGATTGAAGGTAACACGCCTGGCGAAGTTATTACCGGAATTAACGAGGTGTATTCCAGACTGATGGAGAGAGAGGATAGAGATAATCTCTGGGTATGGATTTCCGCCAGGGGGGTTACTTTTGAAGACACCCTAAAAAAAGAAATCAATAAGTATTCTGGAATAAGCACCATGGACGTAGCTATCAAAACGAGGAAGGAGTCAAGGAAACCTGTTGAGCTAAAGGGACTGGATAAGATGATAACCCTGTCCGAGCTAGAAGCAAAAGTGTTAACCTCACTGCCCTGGCCGGAAAGAGACCTAGCTCAAAATCTGTTCCAAGAAATCTTTACCAGTGATAATTTATCCCGTAGGGCTGATAGTACCCTGGGAAGGAATTTATTTCAACAACTTCTCGAACTAGCCGCTCCTCATTATGGCGTTCCGCAAGGGCACTTGAATGGCTTTCTTCGCACAATCGACCCACTCTGGAAGAGAAAATAAATGAAGTTAGCCAAGGTCACTTTTGAAAATGTAATGGAGCTGGAAGGCTGTATCGTATTTCCCCAAGAGAAACCAGTGGTTATTTATGGTGAAAACAAAGCGGGGAAGTCCAACATAATCCACGCGCTGAGATATGCTTTCCTCAATAAGGTAACAAGAGGCTCAGGGAGAGCGTCAGGATATGATGAATTGAAGCTGGTAACAGCAAAGGAGATCGCTCCTCTCAGGGGCATGGGAAGAATATCGGTGGAGTTTGAGCATAATGGCAAGCAATTTGAAATCCACAGGGAAATCGACCAGTATAGAGATAACAATAGAATTCTGAGCAAAGAGGCTGAGGGATTTCGGGAACTTGATTTTAGTAAGACTGTGGATAAGGAATTGAAGGCTGGATTACTCAATGCCCTTTTCGCTCCAGACAGCGCTATGGGTTTTAATCATCTTAACGAGAAAAACATCGACGCCGTCATTCGGGAGCTATTTAAAGAAATTGGCAATGCCAAGGTGCTGACCAGAGATTTCAAACAGCGCATAACAAGGCTGAGGGAGGAGGCTTCAGCAAAAGTTACCAACATAGAGAGGGATTATAACTCCTTTGTAACTCACCTGGAGAATGAACTGAGAGATGTATCTATTGATTTGGGCAATTTTGAAGAATATGAGGTTGGCAAGACATCCGTCAAGATAAATTATGTTACCGATGAGTTAGGAAAGTATGTCGCTAGCATTGAAGAAGGCGAACTGAAGGAATGGCTGAAGGAAATGGGAAAACGAGCGAAGGACGCCGAGAATGTCGAGGAATTGCTTGATAGTAGCTATCAGCTGACAGCCGCCAGCTTTCGGAAGATGGCTGAAATTTTACAGGATAAGGAACGCCTGAGTCTACTTGTTGACGGATTAAAGGAGACCAAGCTCGGCAGTCCTATGCCGCAGGAACCGCGCAAATTTTATGATGCCGAATTGAATAAAGTGGCGGAAGGTATCTATAGCAGACTTAAAGACGCCCAGACGCGCTATTCCAATGCTCTATCTCTAGCCCAGGAAGAGAACATTGATCTTAAGATTGACAACCCAGCGAGAATCAAAGGTGACAAGGAGAAGGTGCTAAGGCTATTGAACAAGGAAGTTGTCACTCCCGATGTCCCCAGGGTTAAAGTTGACCTAGTTAAAATTCATTCTGAACAGGGCGAAGAATCGGTGCACGGGCTTATTCCCTTAGAACTGATGGATAAGGATCCCGCTTTTACCAAGCTAAGCCCCGAACCTATTCCCGAGGCATCGGAAAAGCAAAAAAGGAAATATGCCGAATTTCTGGAGAGGAAAATAGAAAATTTAAACATTATTTGTGAGGATAAAGACAAAGCGGAAGACTTCTTTAAGAATAAGTTTACCCCTCTGCTCAGTGACCTCAGCGGACATAGCGCCACTCTGACCAGAAATGGACAAAGAGAAAGAGAGAGGATATCAAAGTTAGTTAATGATATAGGTGATAAGCTTCGTTTATTTACTCACGAGGATATAGGGATGCCCAGGTTGGAATGCGAAGGAGATATACAGTCATTTCTGGTAACGGTAAAACAGGTTGTGTCTGGTAAGAAGTTGGATTACAGGGAGGAGATTAACAAGAAGATAAACGCGGTGGGTATACAAGCGGGAGAGTTTAATACTCACGAGATAGATGTTCTCTTGGGCAAGCTTGTTGAGATGGAGAAAGGCTTACCTCGCTATAGAAGCGTCTGGGAGGAACTGACGAAGGAGAAAAGAATTGAGTGGCAAAACAACGACGCTGAATATGCTGATTTGACATATGTCCCTGCGATGGTAGACGGGAGTGATAGGGCTCTTGATGCCATCCTGGACAACGCCTTCGATGAGCACGAGGTAATACAGGGGATAAAAGAAATTATTGTTGAGATAAATAATAAACTTAGGGACGAAGACTTGGTAACTTCCTGTATTGAAATGGGTGAAGATAGCTTGCAACTTAGCAAGATTGCCTATAAGGACAGGGAAATAACCCACCCCTGTGGGGCAGAAAGATCCTTTTTCAGTCTTGCGGCACTGACTGCCCTAGCAAGATATTTCAGCTTACCGGTTATCATAGATGAAGCCGCGAATAACCTTGATAAGAACCACCTGCGACATTTTATGTCCTTGGTAAGAGAGTTTGCCGCTAATTACGATGTTCAGTATATCCTCTCAATAAAAGAGACTGACGATTTTCCCCTCCATGGCTGGGTCCAGGGATTCGCCGATGACCTGCAAATATACCGCGTAGATTACGACGGCCATAGGAAGCATATCAAGCCCGTCGACCTCTTTGCCTAACATCATTGCGAGCCGCAGGCGAAGAAGCTGGCTTTAGTTTAGCATAGGCATCAGCTCCTTCATGCCGTCCCCGTACAGAAAATAAGGGGGGGGCGAATTTCGGCTAACAGCGGTGTAGACGAACTCAAGCTTCGCCTGATCCGCTATTTTCATCGAGATTATAGCACCCACGATAATGACTATAAAACTGGAGATGGTAACTCGCCCTACTGCACAAGCCGCTAGATTGTTACATGGCAATTAAGGACCGATTTTACAGGTAGAGTCAATTGATTTCTTTGTGATCAAGTGCTATTGTTGCGATGTCGATATACTTTATAGAGTATCACATGCCAGTACTTCATGATTACGTAAGTATAGTTGAGGCAGCCGACGTTCTGGGTGTACACTGGGAGACAGTCAAACGCCTATGCCGTGAAGGACGTATTCCGGCAGAAAAAGTTCACAATAAATGGCTTATGAGTTTGCCACGAACTATAATGAACCACGACGTGGGAAGAGGAAAAATAAAACCGCTAAAACGGGACTACAGAGGTAAACGATGGCACGGAAAATCAGCACTAGCAATAGTAGCCGTGTAGCTCAAAGATCAAATGGTGCCAACCTGGGCTTTGAGGAGAAGCTCTGGCAGGCAGCCGATAGGCTGCGGGGCCACATGGACCCAGCAGAGTATAAACATGTTGTTCTGGGTCTTGTTTTTCTAAAGTACATCGCGGATGCCTTTCAGGAACGTTACAAGCAGCTAAGTCTCTGGACTTCCGACCCGTCAAGTGACTACTACATCAAGGAGTCACAAGCTCGATACGAAATTCTAGAAGATAGGGATGAGTACAAGTCTGAGAATGTCTTCTGGGTGCCTAAAGAAGCACGCTGGTCGTACCTTCAGGCTAATGCCAAGCAACCTACCATCGGCAAGTTGATTGACGATGCCATGGTGGCTATCGAGCGCGATAATGGCTCGCTCAAGGGAGTATTGCCCAAGGACTATGCCCGCCCAATACTTGATAAGCAACAGGTGGGAGAGCTGATTGACCTTGTCGGCACTATTGGACTAGGTGATAAAGAGAGTCGTTCCAGGGATATTCTGGGTCGGGTCTACGAGTACTTCCTTGGTAAGTTTGCCAGCGCCGAAGGTAAAAAAGGAGGAGAGTTCTATACACCGCGATGTGTGGTTCGCCTACTGGTAGAAATGATTGAGCCTTTTAAGGGGCGGGTATATGATCCTTGCTGCGGCTCCAGTGGCATGTTCGTTCAGAGCGAGGAATTTATTCGTCAGCATGGCGGTCGTGTTGGTGACATATCTGTCTATGGACAGGAATCTAACCCGACGACATGGCGTCTTGCTAAAATGAACCTGGCAATTCGTGGAATAGAGGCTAACCTGGGCCCATATCATGCCGACTCTTTCCACGATGACCTGCATAAAGACCTTAAGGCTGACTTCATCCTGGCCAATCCTCCTTTCAACATGAGCTACTGGGGTGGTGAGCGTCTCCGTGAGGATGTACGCTGGAAATACGGGGTGCCCCCAGTCGGCAACGCCAACTTTGCCTGGATACAGCACTTTATTCACCATGTATCACCTACCGGCATTGCCGGTTTTGTGTTGGCCAATGGCTCTATGTCTTCCAACCAATCCAGTGAGGGTGAAATCCGCAGGAATATCATCGAGGCTGACTTAGTGGACTGCATGATAGCTTTGCCCCCACAGCTTTTCTACGGCTCGCAAATACCAGCTTGCCTTTGGTTTTTGGCACGGGAGAAACACAACAGCAAGTTTCGTAACCGCCGCCGCCAGACGCTTTTTGTCGACGCCCGCAAAATGGGGCACATGATAGACCGTGTGCACCGTGAGTTTAGCGATGAGGATATCTCCCGTATTGCTGGAACCTACCACGCCTGGCGTGGAGAAGCGGATGCAGGCGCATACCAGGATATTCTCGGCTTCTGCAAGTCGGCTACCACTGAAGAAATCGCAACTCACAACTATGTGCTTACCCCAGGTCGCTATGTAGGTGCTGAGGATATAGAAGATGATAACGAACCATTCGAGGAGAAGATGGCACGGTTGACTGAGAAGCTGGAGGGGCAGTTCCAAGAATCAGCCAGATTGGAGAGGGCTATCCGGGAGAATCTGCGAGGGCTACATTATGAGACTTAATAGCTGGCGACAGGTTCGCGTATCGCAAGTAGCAGAGATCTTCTTGGGTGGAACACCTAAGAGATCTGTGCCGCAGTATTGGGGTGGTGGTGTAAAGTGGGCTAGTGCTAAAGACGTTGCAGGTTGCAATACTCGCTATCTGAGGGAGACCGAAGAAACGATAAGTTCAGTTGGCATACAAAATAGTGCTGCAAAGGTACTGAACAAAGACACGGTCGTTATCACAGCTCGTGGTACGGTTGGTGCCATATGTATGCTCGGCGAGCCCATGACATTCAATCAGACCTGCTACGGTCTCGTGGCGAATGATAATACCGACCCGTCCTATCTCTACTATGCCCTGAAGGCGACGCTAGGCCAGATCAGAGCACTCTCATATGGAACGGTATTCGATACAATTACCATGAAGACCTTTGACGTAATAGAGATCCCACATCCACTGCTCCCCGAGCAGCGCGCCATCGCTGCCATTCTGGGAGCACTGGATGACAAGATAGAGCTGAACCGACAGATGAACCAGACCCTGGAAGCTATAGCCCAGGCGCTATTCAAGAGCTGGTTTGTGGACTTTGAGCCTTTCCGTGCCCAAGGCATGGAGGATTCTCCACTGGGGCCGATACCGGGGGGGTGGGGAGTCGTTGAATTAGGGACAATCGCCGATGTAATAGACTGTTTGCACTCTAAGAAGCCTTCCCGTCAACCCAATGGCAAGCCACTTCTTCAGCTTTGGAATATTCGAGACGATGGCCTAATAGACATGACAGATACTTTTTATATAGATGAAGAAGACTATAACTTATGGACTTCTCGCATTGAAGGACAGGAAGGCAATTGTGTTATTACAAATGTGGGTAGAGTCGCAGCAACCGCCCAGATACCAAGTGGCCTGCGAGCAGCATTAGGAAGAAATATGACGGCAATTCGCTGCCGTCGATCATTTACGTTTCCCACATTCCTCATAGAGTGTCTAAAATCATCTTCTATGAAGACAGAGATCACGATGAAAACTGATATTGGGACTATTCTAGATGCAATGAATGTCAAAGACATTCCAACACTACGGCTTGTCAGACCGCCAACGGAACTGGTTGAAAGGTTTGAGATTAAGGCTCGTCCATTACGAAATATGATGGAAAAGAACCTTACTGAAAACTACGACCTTGCTGCTATTCGCGATACCCTGCTGCCGAAGCTCCTATCAGGCGAGATTCGGGTAAAGGATGCTGAGAAGTTTGTGGAGGAGAAGATATGACTGTTGACGCTGAAGGACAAACCAACTCTGGCCAGGGAGTCGAAACTACAGATCTGAAATCAGAGCTCAGACGCATACTTGCAGAGGACTTTAAGAAACGTCTCACTCAATCCGAGCTTATTTCGGCAGAGCAATGCAAGCGGCTTTGTAACTTGCTCACGGAGGAATCCATATCCGCTCCAGATATAGTCAAAACTGTGACAGGGGATGAGGAGTCAACGGCTGATGACTGAGAGAATCCGTGAAATTCGCTTTAGCTCCTTTCGTGGCCTCCCCGACTACACATGCAAGCTTAATGGGAAGAACATTTCTATTTTCGGAGGCACTGGTAAAGGGAAGAGCGCCATCGTAGATGGTATTGAGTTTTTCTTCAGTGGAAGTCTCTGCAGATTCCATGGTGAAGGGAGTGGCAATATTGATGCAGACAAAGCAATTCGCCATGTTTTGAAGGAAGAGCAGCCATCGGTGGAACTGGCATTTATACCAACCAATGAATCTGTTCGGCGGAGGCTGAGTGACTATAGCATACCAACAGCAACCCATTCATCAATTCAGGAGTATATCAATCAGCATCCTCCTGCTGGAGCTTTTGTTCTAAGACGATCGCAGCTACTCGAGTTTATTCACGACCAGGATGCAAAACGCTACCAGAAATATACACGTTTACTGGGGCTTGATGATATTGATGCTGCCCAAAAAAGCTTCGTTGATGCTGAAGAGATGATCAAAACCCATCATTTTGAATGCCAACAAAGACTGAGCGATGCCTTACAGTTGTTCATAGACCCCGATATGGACTGGAAACCGGCAGATCTGAGTGCTGTCCTTACCAAATGCGCTGAAGTAGCGCAGCCATTTGGCGTGGACACACTTACTGAGTGGCAACAACTAGACAGTGCAATCTCAGTACTGGATACCAGGCGTTCGAAGGAAACCAAGCAGAGGATCGATAAGCTTAATCTTGCAATCGACCATCTTGAGGTTGAAACCCCCAGCGAGATTGAAAGCATTGTTGCCGCTGTTAATCAACTGCATGGGCAGCTTAGCAAGATGCAGGCAGAGTCGGAGGAGGCCGTAAGAGGTGGAGTAATCGAAGAAGGCTTGAAATACTTTCGAGAACACCCGGACATTACCAAATGCCCACTATGTGAACAGAAACTCGAAGAAGGTTATCAGGCGGTATTTGAAAGATTAGCTGAACGGAATAGAGCTCTTGGGGAACTACGTGATTTGGAGACACAAAGGTCTCAAAAGTTAGATGCCCTGATCACAGCATTGCAGCGGCTACTGGATCAACTGGCCAAGGAACAGGAGCAAGACCATGGCATCTATCCTGAGAAAGATGCTCAGATACTTGTCAAGCACCATGAAGCCCTGCAAGAGTGGATGAAGCTCATCAAATCTGTCAAGGAACAAAAATCGTATAAGGATGTGACCGTGCCTCCCGTTGTTGAGGCGGTGCGGTCTATCCGCTCGATTATTCATGATTCTTTGGTAAAAGAAAGAACTGCCCTAATTCAGCCTGACGCGGTTGCTTTGGAAAAGGCAGTTGGTTTTCTCCAAAGAGCCAAGGAGAAGGAACCCGAAATCAGGGCCAGGGAATCGGCCTTGGCCGATTCCCTGAAGTTGTGGCATGCGATGCGGGATATTCGGGAAGCCTTCTCACGAGCTAGAGAGAGCGCTGTGCAAGCTGTATTCAACAAAATTGCAAAAAAGGTACTCTCTTATTATCACAAACTGCACAACTCCGACGATTCTAATGAATCTTCCGAATGTACTGATTTGGGCCTTACCTCAACCTCCCGAGCTGCCGCTGGTGGGTTGCAGCTTGCTATTCAATTTCTCGGTATAGTAGATTCATATGACCCGCGTGCGTTTCTAAGTGAAGGGCATCTCGACTCTCTCGGCCTGTGTCGCTACTTAGCAACCGTTCGCATGTTCAACAATTCTGGATCACTGCTTGTATTAGATGATGTCCTGACAAGTATTGATAGAGAACATCGCCATAGGGTGGCTGAGTTGCTTCTTGAGGACTTTTCGGATTTTCAACTTGTGGTCACCACGCATGATGAATATTGGTTTAATTTGCTACAGTCAAAGGTTCTTGCCCGAGGTGAACAGGACAAATGGAGATTCAAACAAATTGCGAAATGGACTCTTGAAAAAGGGCCTGAGTCCGCCGCCTACGAGGGGACGTGGGATTGGATTGAAACGAATTTGGTCGAAGAAAATTACCGTGAGTTGGGTGGCTCTCTACGTTTAATGCTCGAAGACTTCTTGAAGCGTGTGGCTGACAAGATAGAACTAAAGGTGAAATATCATATCGCCGGGAAATATGTTGCAGGTGATTTCAATTTTGCTGGAATTCGTGACGAACTTCGTGAGCGATTAATAGAAGAAGCTCCAAATGAAGAGAGTGAGATTCAAAAAGATATTAGCAGAGTATTTGGAACCGGCGATCTCATAAACTTCCTCAGCCACGATAATCCAGACAGACTAGAAGTGACTCTTACAGAAACGAAGGACTTTGTTAATGGACTCAAATCTCTAGAACAGAGGTGTAAGATTCACAAATTAATAAAAGGCATTAGCTTGTGACCTGAATAGGGATAGTGAAGTTTACTAGAGAGAAGCCACGCCTTGATAAGTTAAGAGGTTTACATTGCCACTCATCATACGGATGGAAGGAGTACTGCAGAATGCAAAAACCGCCTTTTCAGACGGCTTAAGTACTCCTTCTACACGTGGCAGATGAGCTATTATTATATTAATATACTGTTTGACTTTTGTCAACATGTGTTTGTCTTGACTATTTATGATAGCCCTTAGGGAAAATACTGTGAGCCGAGATATGCTAAAGGATACCGAGAGGTTTATGGAGGTGAAGATATGAGCATTTTCAATCTGCTAAACCAGATCAGGAATGATGAGATTGTCCTGCCTGCAATCCAGCGAGACTTCGTCTGGCCTGATGAAAGAATATACATGTTGCTTGACTCCATCATGCGGGGATATCCAATTGGAATCATCTTGCTTTGGGACACGTATGAAAACATCCAGTATCGTTCTTTTGTGATGGATTACAAGCCTGGCAACTTACATTCATATCATGATAATACTCAACGGAAAAGGATTAAACTAGTTCTTGATGGCCAGCAGCGTCTCCAGTCACTATTCATAGCCCTTTATGGCACTTTAGATGGCTCATCACTCTACTTCGATGTGCTTAGTGGCAGGGAATCCGATGATGTCGCTGAGGAGAAGTTTATTTTTGCTTTTTTAACCCCAGATGAAGTGAAGGAGCGGAATAACCATGTCAAAGAAGAGATGGCTAGATCTCCGGACAAGAGGGAAAAGAATGTTGACTATAGCCATTTCGTAAAAGTATCTGATCTCTTCGCAAAGGGGGCGAGAGAAAGGAAGGACCTGGTAAAGGAGCTATCAGAGAAGCTATGCCTTCCAGACCAGGATCAACTTCGTCTCGACCTGAATCTTTCCAGGTTGGATGAAGCGCTGTCAAAAGACCAGGACCTTCTAAGAATATCCACCATAGATGAGGATCTGCCTAGTGAAAGTCCTTACAGAAAATCTGATGCTGACGTGCTAGAAGTTTTCGTCCGTGTCAACACGGAGGGCACACCCCTTAGCCGCTCTGACTTAATATTCAGTATGCTGAAGCTGAATTGGAAGGAGTCTGCCACGGTCTTGCCCGAGTTTGTTCAGAGCATAAATGAGGGCAATTCGTTCGGTATTAATACTGATTTCGTAATCCGCTGCCTATTTGCTGTCTCAGATCTCGGCACCAAGTTCGATATCAACCTGTTACGCAAGAAGAGTAATGCTGCAAAGCTCAGGACAAATTTCGATAAATGTTGCAACGCAATTCGAGCTACAGTGGACTTTGTGCAGACACACTGCTGGTGTGCCAGCAGTCGTGTTATCGGTGGGTCAAGCACAATGGTTCCCTTTGTATATTACCTATTTAATACTAAGAACCATGAAATCAGAAATGACCAGATTGCCAATGCGAGGAAAGCACTGTACCTCTTCGGATTTAGTAGGCCCTTTTCCCGTTACGCTGATAGCCGGCTTGGGGCCTTCATTAGGGACGAATTGAGACCTCTAGCAAAGAAGGGTGATGAAACGTTTCCGCTGAAAAGCGCTATCTGGTGGGTTGGCTACTGGGAGAGAATCAAGGCTTTTGATAGGGAGCTTCTCCAGGCCAATCCAGTCTTGACACTCCACCTGGTACAGGGCCTTACCGGTGCAAAGGTTCAATATGTACGTAACGCCCCGGAGGTTGATCACATCTTTCCCCGTTCTGAGCTACGCAGAAAAGGTTATGATGAGGCCATTATCAATAACTTTGCTAACTTTTGGATTCTAGCCAAAGGAAAGAACCAAAATAAGAGTAAGCAGCATCCGTCTGTTTACTTTGAGGACGTTGATGGCAAGGAACTAAAGGAAGCCCTTATAGGTAGGGAATTTCTGGACTACCGACGTTATACTACTTTCATAAGCGAACGCGGCGAGCGCATGCTTCAGAAAGTAAAGGAGAAACTTCAATTCTGCGACGATGATTTCGCAACCAACGGAAGTGGCGAGGCGTAACGGCTTATTTATTTGCTAAGGGGTAGGGCGATATGGCTACTAAGGTTCTTACTGAGTCTATAGTCGAACAAGCCGCCATTGACTGGTTCAGGGGCTTGGGCTATCAGTACCTGCCTGGGCCGGATATCGCCTGCGACGGCCCTTATCCTGAGCGGGAAAGCTACGCCGATGTTTTGCTAGTGGACAGGTTACGCTCAGCACTTGATAGGTTAAACCCAGATATACCTGCCGAGGCACTAGAGGATGCCTTCAGAAAAGTGACCCGTCCTGATAGCCCCAGCCTCATTGTCAATAACCGCCAGTTTCATAAGATGCTGACTGAGGGCGTGGATGTAGAGTACCGCAATGAAGAGGGACGCATTGTCGGTGATAAGGTGTGGTTAGTGGATTTTGCCGACTCAGAGAGAAACGATTGGCTGGTGGTCAATCAGTTCACAGTTATTGAAGGACAGCAGAACCGACGCCCTGACCTGGTCGTTTTTGTGAATGGCATGCCACTTGCGGTGATAGAGCTAAAGAACCCCGCCGACGAAAACGCCACGATAAAGGCGGCCTACAACCAGTTTCAGACCTATAAGATGGATATACCCTCCCTTTTCCCCTATAACGAAATGCTGGTCATTAGCGACGGTACTGAGGCTCGCATGGGAATGTTGACATCTGCTTGGGAATGGTTCCTGCCCTGGCGCACCAGCAACGGGGTAACTATTGAACAAAAAGATATCCCAGAACTGGAAGCATTGCTCAATGGCATATTCGAAAAGTGTCGCTTCCTCGATTTGATACGCCACTTCATCCTTTTCGAGGTAGACGGCTCTAATATAGCTAAGAAGATGGCAGCCTACCATCAATATCACGCTGTTAATGCGGCAGTGGCTGCCACGGTGAAGGCCACTTCACCCGAGGGAGACAGGCGCGTTGGTGTGGTGTGGCACACGCAGGGGGCAGGTAAAAGCCTTACCATGGTATTTTATGCTGGTAAGATAATCCTTCATCCATCTATGGAGAATCCTACGCTAGTACTGCTTACTGACAGGAATGACCTTGACCAGCAATTGTTTGATAACTTCGCATTAGCCCAGGATCTTCTCAGGCAGAAGCCGGAGCAGGCCGAGACGCGGGAGCACCTAAGAGAGCTCCTGAAGGTAGCATCCGGGGGCATCATATTTACAACTATTCAAAAATTCCTGCCAGAAAGCGGGGAGAGATTCCCTATGCTATCAGACCGCCACAACATCGTTGTCATTGCCGATGAGGCCCATCGCAGTCAATACGACTTCATTGACGGATTAGCCCGAAACATGCGAGATGCTCTACCCAATGCTTCATTCATAGGGTTCACCGGGACACCCATAGAAAAAGCAGACAGAAGTACTCCGGCAGTGTTCGGAGATTACATTAGCATCTACGATATACAGCAAGCAGTGGCTGATGGTGCTACTGTTCGCATCTTCTACGAGGGGCGCTTAGCAAAACTAGAACTGAAAGAGAACGAAAGACCGCACATAGACCCCGCGTTTGAAGAGGTAACTGAAAGCGAAGAGGAGAGTGTCAGAGAGAAGCTCAAAAACAAGTGGGCTCGGCTGGAAGCAATGGTTGGTACAGAGAAGCGGATAGACCTTGTGGCAAAAGACATTGTAAATCATTTTGAGCAGCGTCTGGAGGTAATGGATGGCAAAGGGATGATAGTCTGTATGAGCCGTCGCATCTGTGTAGACCTCTACGATACTATCATTAAGCTCTGTCCCTCCTGGCATCATCAAGATGACGATAAGGGTGCTATCAAAGTGATTATGACTGGTTCAGCGAGTGACCCCACCAACTTTCAGCCTCATATACGGAACAAACTTCGTCGTGAGGCTATCAAAAAGCGAATGAAAGATCCCTCAGATCCTATGAATTTGGTTATCGTCCGTGATATGTGGTTAACTGGCTTCGATGCTCCTCCCCTTCACACCATGTATATCGACAAGCCTATGCGTGGCCATGGTTTGATGCAAGCCATAGCCCGTGTAAACCGTGTTTTTCGAGATAAACCTGGCGGTCTGGTGGTCGACTATCTTGGAATAGCGGATGAGCTAAAGAAGGCACTGGCTGACTACACGGAAGGCTCACGTCGTGATACAGGCATCCCCCAGGAAGAGGCCGTGGCAATCATGCTAGAGAAATATGAGGTCGTCTCTGCCATGTTTCATGGCTTTGACTACTCCAAATTCATAACTGGCACCCCTGCTGAGCAATTGAAGGTTATTCCGAGCGCCATAGAGCATATCTTAAGCCAGGAGGATGGAAAGACATGGTTGCTGCAAGCTGTGACTGAACTGTCAAAGGCTTTTGCCCTGTCTGTCCCACACATTGATGCACTGAAGATCAAGGACGACGTCGGCTTTTTCCAGGCTATTAGATCAGCCATAGCTAAGAACACACGAATTCCTGGCAAACCAGAAGAGGAATTAGATTTTGCTGTTCGCCAAATCGTGTCCAAGGCCGTATCATCCGATGAAGTAGTTGATATATTCAGCGCCGCTGGCCTCAAAAAACCTGAGATCTCGATCCTATCCGACGAGTTTCTTGCCGAGATCCAGGGGATGCCGCATCGAAATCTAGCTCTTGAAGTTCTTCAAAAACTCCTTAATGACGAAATCAAGACACAATCTAGGAGGAATTTGGTACAATCCAGGTCCTTTGCTGAGATGCTAGAACGAACTATTCGTCGGTATCAAAACCGAACTATTGAGACTGCCCAAGTAATTCTCGAGCTCATTGAACTGGCCAAAGAAATGCGCGAAGCCAAGTCCAGAGGTGAGAAACTTGGATTGACCGAAGATGAGGTAGCCTTCTATGACGCTTTGGAAGTCAATGACAGTGCAGTGAAGGTACTGGGTGATGAGACCTTGAAAACTATAGCTCAGGGGCTAGTCGAAGCGGTGCGGCGTAATGTCACCATAGATTGGACTGTGCGGGAAAGTGCCCGCGCTAAGTTGCGAACAGCAGTCAGACGCCTCTTGAGGAAGTATGGTTATCCACCAGATAAGCAAGAGAAAGCTACGCTGACAGTATTAGAGCAAGCTGAACTTCTGTGTAAAGATTGGGCTGGGTAGGAAGTCCTGCCATTGAATCCGTCGCTTCCTTCCCAGGTTTGCACAATTCGTCATGATGTGCAATTAAGCGATTCGGAAGAATTCTATTTGAGGCTCAGGTACTTACCGCTTTCTTACCTGTAACCTCATGTTTTTCACGCCACTTGCGGACAGCCTCAGTTACTTCGTCAACGTGGTCACAAATCCTTAACAGGTCAAAGTCCTCCTCGGAAATGAACCCTCTGGACAATGCCGAATCGCGAAGCCAGTGCAAGAATCCTTTCCAATACATGCTATCAAACAGCACCACCGGAAAAGGCTTTACCTTGTGGGTTTGTATAAGTGTTAATAACTCGGTCACCTCATCGAGCGTCCCTAAGCCCCCGGGCATTATGATAAAGGCAGAGGCATACTTGACCAGCATTATTTTGCGAACGAAGAAATGATTAAATGTTATTGACTTCGTGGCATAGGCGTTGGAACCCTGCTCTTCAGGTAGCTGGATGTTAAGGCCGATCGAGGTGACGCCAGCTTCCATGGCACCCTTATTAGCTGCCTCCATCACACCAGGGCCACCCCCGGTTATAATGGAAAAGCCCATCTCTCCCAGCCGACGAGCTATTTCCTCGGTCTGTTTATAAAGCTCATCACCCTCCTGAATTCGAGCCGAACCGTATATGCTCACTGCTGGCATGACGTTGGCAAGCCTGTCAAACCCCTCAACCAGTTCACCAATTATGCGGAACAGCCGCCAGGATTCTTCCTTTGCCAGTTCATTTATCTCGTACTCATAGGCCATCGTTTACCTCCCAGGTTACAAATATATAAAACTCAGTCCTAATCCAGAAGAACTTGCTCCCGATATGCGGGTACTGACACCTTCCAACGCATTTTATCCGCTACGTAATTGGAAAAGCGATTAGCTACCTCAAGCTCGCCATGGGTGACAAACAGCTGTTTGGGTGCTTTTTCAAGGGCAGAGAGCCATCTCATAAGCTCATCCCTATCAGCGTGTGCTGATAAACCGGTTAACTGGGCTATTCTTGCTTGAACGGGGTGAACCTGCCCTAGTATTCGTACCTCCCTGGCACCATCAACAATCTGCCTCCCCAGGGTACCACTTGCCTGGTACCCAACAAATAGAATGGTGCTCTCCGGGCGGGAGATATTTGCCACAAGATGGTGCTTTATTCGACCTCCGGTGCACATCCCTGAGCCGGCTATTATTATGGCCGTTCCCAGAATACGATTAATTGCTTTTGAGTCGTCTACCGTATTGACCATCTTAAGACTGGGAAACTCAAAGGGTGACTTGTTACGCTCTATCAGTCTGGTCATTTCCCGGTCATATAGTTCCGGGTGGGCCTCAAATACCTCGGTGATGTTTATTGCCATTGGGCTATTGAGAAATACAAGCAAGTGAGGTATGCGGTCACTAATCAGCAGTTGATTAAGATGGTATAGTACTTCCTGGGCTCGCTCGAGGGCAAAGCTAGGGATAACTACATTTCCACCAGCACTACATGTTGAGTTTATGATTTCAGCTAGACTACCGGCTACATCTTCCGGGTCCCCGTGTAGTCTGTCCCCATAGGTGGATTCCACTATCACATAGTCCGCCTCGCTGAACAAGGACGGGTTTCGCAATATCGGTATGTCCCATCTACCGACATCCCCGGAGAAGAGAATGATCCTTTCCTCTCCATCTTGCCTCGCTGTAATCTTTATCATCGATGAACCTAATACATGCCCGGCATCGTGGAAACTAGCTTCAAGTCCATCACTAATTCTAACCGGTTCTTCATATTTTACCGGACGTGAAAAAAGCGGAAACACAGCCTCAGCATCTTCAGCAGTATAGAGTGGAATTTCAGGGTAAGGTCCTCTCTTCCCCTCACGCTGGTGCCTTTTCATCTTGAATTCGGCATCTTCCTGCTGCAATTTCCCGGCATCCAGCAGCATTATTTTAGTGATCTCGGAGGTGGCACGTGTACAGTAAATACTGCCCTGGAAGCCTTCACGAACCAGTTTCGGCAGCAACCCACAGTGGTCGAGGTGAGCATGAGTCAGTAGTATGGCATCTATACTACGAGGTGGTATTGTAAACGGCTCCCAGTTTCTGGACCTAAATTCCCTTTCCTGAAACAGCCCACAATCTACCAGGACTCTCGTACTGCCAGTATCCAATAAATAGCGGGAGCCCGTTACACTCCGGGCCGCGCCCAGGAAAGTTAGCTTGAGTTGCATTACTACTTTTCGCCCTTCTAATATAAAACGGTGCGGACATCACCCCAGTCAACACGAGTTGTTTTCTGGATTACTCCGCCGTTCAGCTATTGCATACTTTACGTAGCCAGGCCATCGACTGTCAAGCCTGCCTGGCCGAAGTTTGTCAGGCTGATCGGATCAAACATCTCATCGTGTTGTCTACTCCGGAATAGCCCAGCGCTGCGATTACCTTCTCTTTATAGCCGGTCGTAGGGGTTGAGTTACTTTGGCAGTCCAAATTCAGGGCAGGCTCAGGATTTTAACTATCTTCCTGTCAGAACTACTTCCCTCTCCAGAGTTGTAATTACATTCCACACGGGCAGGGGTTTACTCCAGCACAATGTTGCTTATTGCTGCACGCTGACCACTTGATAAAGAGGAAAGGTAATTTATTGTATGCTTATAAGCTTAATTTCAAAGGTCAGGTCTTTCCCGGCAAGATGGTGGTTAAAATCTACTGTTATCGTCGTGTCAGTGACATTGGTTTGTCACATATTCCCTGTGCTTTCTATAAAGAGCCAGGTAAGGTCACTGAGAAATTACCACTTGAATACCAGCACTGTTTTCAGTTATGCGAAAACTACTGTCCTCTTCGTGGCGTTCAAAATACAGATTTACAGTTCCCTCGCCAACACGAAGATTTTGTATGGATACATACTTCAGCCATTGTGATAGCTTAGGGTTTAGATAAAGCTTTCGACGAGCTACATTCGCCTGCATGCCAAGCATCGATTGGAGAAGGAATATAGCACTGCCCGAAGCCCATGCATGCGGGCTACAGCTCACAGGATACTCTACAGGCATGCCGGGAAGCTCCTTATCGCGAGCAAAACCACAAAAAAGCTCGGGCAAACGGCTATAAGGGAAATGCATGCTTGCCTCAAAGATCTGTGAGGTCACCTCCTCCGCTTCCTTGATATATCCGTAGCGCCTCATACCCGCTACAATGAGAGAATTGTCGTGTGGCCAGATACTCCCCTGGTGGTAGCCCATGGGATTAAACCTGGGGGTTCTGCTGGTGACAGTTCGTATACCCCAGCCGCAGGCCATGTCTCGTGACATAAGGCGCTTCACCAAATATTCTGCCTTATCAGCATCGATTATGTCACAGGGAAGGCAATGTCCTGGATTTGAGGTCACCAAGTCAACCGGCTTTTTGCTCGCATCAAGCCCCTGGGCAAAAAACTGCCTATCTGCTAACCAGAAATCTCGATTGAAGTTTTTCTTTAACTTAGCAGCACGCTTGGCGAGCTTACGGGAAAGTGTCAATTCCCCTTTCCGATGTAAGAGTTCAGCCATACCTGTAAACGCCTTGTAAGCATATCCCTGAACTTCAACCAGAGCTACAGGGGGCTCAACCGGGGTGCCATCAGGATAAGTTAAGGAGCCATGACTATCTCTCCAACCATGGTCTCTAAGCCCGCCAGGGGAGTGGCTAAGATATTCAATATACCCATCGCCGTCAAGGTCGCCATACTTTTCCATCCATTCCAGAGCAAGTTTAGCTGCTGGCAGGATTTCTCGGAACAGCTCATCATCATCAAGCCATTTCATCGTTTCCGCAAATAGCACCACAAAAAGAGGGGTGGCATCCACACTGGCATAATATGCCGAGTGAGGTATTTCATTGAGGTTTGCCAGCTCGCCCTTGCGTATCTCATGTACAATTTTGCCTGGCTCTTCATCATGCCAGGGGTCAACCTTAGTTCCTTGATGCTTTGCCAGGAAACGCAGCGTGCCAACGGCAATTTGCGGATTAAGCATCAATGTCTGCAAGGAGGTAATCAAACTATCCCGCCCAAACACACAGGCGAACCACGGTATCCCGGCAGCAGGCACTAACCCTTCAGGTGTATCCTCGATAAGAAGGCGGAGGTCAAGAACGCTGCGCTCAAGCAGACGGTTGAAAAAGTCATTGTCGGTTTCCACTACCGTGCATTGTTGCTGCCATTCACTGTAGGACTTTTGCACTTCGCCCAAAGCTTTATTGAAGGAACCTACAACACTGGGCCTTCTCTTCTCGTAGACTTGGATAGCAAAGGTGATGTCAAACGGAATCCGAGGCTTTAGCGCTAGCTCCCAGGTTACCTTAGCACATGGAGGTCGACTTATAATCCTGGGTGCCACTTCGTACGATTCGGGGAGAAAACTACTGGTGCGACGAGCGGGCACAGGATAAACAGATTCCCCTTCCGTTTCAATCTGCAAAGGTGCTACCTCAAACCCAACCTCAGTATGACGCCCAATTCCATCCAAACCCTGGTAATTTAAAATTATCCTGGAAGCTGAAGCTTTTGGAATGCTGATAATACCCCTTTTCTTGCGCTCCCAGCCTCGCACCTCGAATAGATCGACAAAGTCACCGCCAAAGGTTATTGTAACCGTGAGCGGCACATCAAATCTATTATGGTTATAGAAGCTGATTTGTTCATATAGGGCATCCTTGATAGTACAATCACGGCGGATGCTTATTGTGCGAGCCAGTGCTACCTCGCCGCCAGCAAGGTCTAACGTCGGGTTAGCCATCTGGATTACGGCAATATAGTTTTGCTCGCTTGATGAGGTCAGGAGTCTTGGTTTTTGTCCATTGATTACCATATTCAAGATGCTGAGATAGCGAGTATCATGGTGGTAGAGGCCAAGATGACGGCGCCCTTCTGGCATGTCACCTACCTCATCAGTGACCATCACCAACTCCCCCTCCTTAAGAACAAGGTCTCCAGACATAGCCTAGTTGCCTCTGAGCTTCAATGACAATGATCTTTGATTGTTATTCATTTATGTTGAAGGTAAACCCTCTTGCCCTGTCTTTACATCTTTATCAGGGTGCTTCATGACGCTATCTGACCTTATCGAGTGATTCCCCGAAATATCAGAGAGTGTATTCTGAGCCGGAGAAGACAGCAAAGACCCCGTGGACATACTCTTAACGACATCTAGTTTTTGGGATACATCATGTGGCGGTAGACTAAAAATATGGTGACTCTCAGCCACAACTGCACTGAGGCTGAGCACCTTCTCGTAAGTTGTAATATAATCTCTGACCATTTGATGCTTATCAAAATTATGCTTCACATGCTCACGGCAATCAAGGGGATCAATTTGTTCCACAAGATAGACTGCTTTTGCCATCTGCTCCGTATCGTGTACTAAATAGCCGGTTCTCCCATGGACGATGATCTCTGGAGCTGCACCTCTGGCAAAGGCTACAACCGGCGTCCCGCAGGCCATGGCTTCAATCAGAAACAGCCCAAAGGGTTCCTCCCAGCTAATCGGAGCCAGAAGACAGTACGCCTTGGCGTACAGCACGCGTTTCTGCTCAGCATCGGCCTCACCAAAGAATTGAATCTGCTTCCCATCTATCCTTGGTTTTATTTCCTTCTCAAAGTAGACTCTATCTACCTCATCTACCTTGCCAGCAATAAGCAGTTTCTTGCCCAGTTTCTTAGCTACCTCAATAGCATGGTGAGTCCCCTTTTCAGGGGAAATGCGCGCCAAAAAGAGAAGATAATCATCCTTTTCCTTGCTAAACGGGAAAGTTTCAACATCAATAGCGTTGTGAACTACCCCAACAAAATTCTTGTTTCCTATCTTTAGAATGGCCTTCCGCTGAGCATAGCTAATAGTATTGTAAAACCAGGGATAATAATCCCAAATTATCTTGCTATCCGCCGTGATAACGCCATGTGCAGTGGTAAGCATAGGAGTCTTTATAAGGTGGCTCATTACCATTGCAAGCTCGCCGGCATGATTATGTACAATGTCAAAACCTTCAGCTTCACAGAGTGCAATGGCATTATGCAAATAATCGTAAGGAGCACGATTTTTTAGGTCATAGGCCATGCGTAAACTGTGTGGACAAACTGAATGCAGCTTAGCCAGAGTCTTAGAGTCACCCGAAGCGAAAAGAGTAACATCGTGACCAGCCAGAACAAGACCGTCAGTAAGAAGGCTAACGATTGCCTCCGTTCCTCCATAAGCAGGAGGGGGAACAGTTTCCGAAAGTGGCGCCAATTCCAAGATTTTCATTGAAAATACACCTCCTCCTGTGAAACTAATAAAATGTAATTGTGCTCCTGTAGCTGTAGGGGCTGTGCCAACAGTGAACTCTGCCTTTTCAGACGCGGGAGGTGACCTGCAGACTGGGGTGGCGAAACCGCTATTGGCACGACACAAACCACAACCCAACTAACAGGAGAATTATCCCAAAGGATAACCAACAGTAGTTGTGAGCAAAGCGTCTATGAATCTCGTATTAGCTAGTCATGTCCGCCCGCCTTCGCTATATTATGACTTACTTCATACTCTGTCAATACCCCCGTCAGTTTTTTTGGAGCCAACCTGGGTAAGGACGGGTGAGGTCTGGCAACTCCATATTGATTCCTCTTCAGAGACTGTGGTATCATGACTGCTTTAACAGGCTGATTGCTCTTCAAGAGTTTAGTGGTTAACCCGTGGAAGTTACAGGACCAGCTCAGTGGCAACTTTAGCCAATTCCGGATATGGAGGGACTATGAAAAATATCTCACCTGTGGACGAAGATTACAACCTCTGGGTGCTGCTACACCAGACTACGGATGCGGTACTCAGGGCGAGACAGAAAGAACTTGATCGATTTGGTATCTCATTTATAGAGGTCGGGGTTTTGGTGGTCATCCAGGCCATTGGTGAAAAGGCAACGCCTTCCGAGATTTCCCGGCTGATATTTAGAGAGCCCCACTCGGTTTCCGCGCTTTTGAACAGGATGGAAAAGAGGGGGCTGCTGAGAAAGACCCAAGATCTGGACAGAAAGAACCTGGTGCGGGTGAGCATAACGGATAAGGGACGGCAAGCTTATGATAAGTCAACCAGGAGAAAGTCCATCTACAAGATAATATCTTCGCTGTCTGAAAAGGAACGCCAGCAACTAAGGTCATGCCTGGAGAAATTACAGAATAAGGCGTTTAAAGAGCTTGTAGAGGAGCACAAACCACCACCTTTGCCACAGTATTAATCAGCGCCCTAATCTGGGCGTACCGACAGGGCCGGGGATCGCGCTGAACGAGCTTAGCAGTCACGGGCTCATATGTCCAAGCTGAAGTCCTCAAGAAACTAAGGCATTTCCTTTGAACAATCCGTCAGTTTGTTAACTCTGCCATTCATGAAAGGGCTAAATCTTCTTCTGAAAAGCAGACAAATCGTGGCTGACCACTTTAAGCGCGAGCTAGCGCCCAGTCTTAACTCGTTCCAGGCCCAGAGCAAAGCCAAAAATGAAGGGGTGAAAAGCATTACTCCACACTGGCGCACATTGAAAATGGAAGGCGTTCTGAATGAAAAATTTCCGGGTGGAGCTGATGCACGGAAAAACTGTTGGGACAGGAGAGACACATAGCCGTTCAAAAAGGTAAGAAATATACTATTTGATAAAGAGGAAAGGTAATTTATTGTATGCTCAAAAGCTTAATTTCAAAGGTCAGGTCTTCCCCGGCAAGATGGTTGTTAAAATCTACTGTTATCGTCGTGTTAGTGACATTGGTTACAGTGCATACGCCTGTTCCACCACCTGGTCGAGGCCCCTGCAGCTGCTCACCAACATCCGGGTCCAGGCCCGCCGGAAGGTCCTCTCGATTTACTACCAGTACCAGGTCATCACTGTATGGGCCGTAGGCCTCATCCGCTGGAATGGTAACGTTTTTCGATTCCCCGACTTTCATCCCCAGGACAGCTTGTTCAAACCCGGGAATCACTTGACCCTCACCTAAAGTAAAGTTCAAAGGTTCACCTCCCACCGATGTATCAAATACAGTGCCGTTTTCCAGTGTTCCGGTATAATCCACCTCGACAATGTCACCATTCTTCGCTTGTGCCGCATTCTGCTCTGCGTTACATCCTGATATCAGTATTGCTCCCAGTAGAAAAACTCCCAGTAAAATAATATGGCTGTATTTCACCACACTTACCTCCAATTTCTATAGAGGCTGTTTAATTTTGATTTTGCGTTCGTTTTTAAGCATTTCAACAACCTTAAATTCTAAATCCTAATTTCTAAGCTCTAAACAAATTCTAAATTCCAAATACCAAAACTGAATTTAGCAGCCATCAGCTTTCAGCTTTCAGCTATCAGCCTTCAGTCGTTAGCTAACCGCTGACTGCTCTTTTACATTGTTTAGTATTTCGTATTTAGTGCTTAGGATTTTCACTTTCATCTTTTTGTAGTTGCCTGATTCATCAGGCGCATTTGCCCAATAAATTGGGCAACTACATTTTTAAACACCCTCCTATATTTAGCTCCGGCACAACAGGCCAATGAGCCATACGCATATCCCGGCTATTCTACATCAAGTACTGCATTCATTCTACACCTCTCATTCGCTGGCTACCAATATTGCTCTAGAATATTAAACCGGCTACCTCCGGGGAAATCCTAATTTCGTAGCTATCAGCTATCAGCATTCAGCTTCATGCTGACTGTTTTTCATTTTTGCTTTGCTGAGATTGCCACGCTGCGCTCGCAATGACAATAAAAAAAGGCTGGCAATGACCTTCTGTCGTTGTGAGGGACGCCCTCTCCTGTCATTGCGAGGCACGTTAGTGCCGAAGCAATCTGATGCCCCGCCGGGATTGCCACCCCCTGCTTTCGCAGGGGCAGGATGGCAGGCTCGCAATGACAATAAAAAAAGGCTGGCAATGACAGGGGAAGCGAAGGGCTCGCAATGACAGGAGACAGAGAAGTCAGAATGACAAGGGACAGAGAGCCGCGATGACAAGCTCCTCTATTCGCTAGTCGTGGGGGAGAACCTTGACAAGAGTTTCACTAATATGTATAGTTTCAACAAACGGTGAAAGTGACCTGATAGGTGAAACAGCATGAGGGAGTCAGAAGTCGTAGATAGAATTCGAGAAAGGCTTGAGAGGCTTTTGAGTGATGTCCCCTTACTTGATGCGGGACAGCCTATCGAGCAAATGTCTTTGGAAGATGCCCGCCCCGATTTGCTATTTGAGGTTATGGCAGGAAATCGACCCTGGAAAATCATCGTAGAGGCAAAGTCCGTAGGGGAACCACGGCAGGTACGGTATGCTATACAACAACTGAGGGAATACCTGGCTCGGACTGAGGACGCTTATGGGGTGGTAGCAGCACCTTACA